>ERZ1026810.3-NODE-3-length-353995-cov-7.833822_pt1 | contig 353995 bp, 270 predicted proteins | sample MGYA00520872_ERZ1026810 | MGnify/ENA primary metagenome ERZ1026810 (study PRJEB33270, sample SAMEA104284477) | anaerobic digester metagenome | biome: Anaerobic digester microbiome; feature: mesophilic sludge digester; material: Anaerobic digester biomass | place... | reverse complement strand
GCGTTTGCTCCCTCCGGCCCAATGAGGATAAACTCTGTTTTTCGGCCGTCTTCGAGATGGATTCCGAAGCCAGGGTGGTCCATGAGTGGTTTGGCAAAAGTATCATCAATTCAGACCGGCGGTTCAACTACGAAGAGGCTCAGGAGATCATAGAAACGGGAAAAGGTGACTTGGCACAGGAAATCCTGTTGCTGAACTCCCTGGCGGAGAAACTCCGGGAAAAAAGATTCCGCAGCGGATCCATCGCCTTTGACCGTGTGGAGATAAAATTCAACATTGATGAAAAAGGAAAACCGCTGTCGGTATATTTCACGGAAGCCAGGGAATCCAACAAAATGATCGAGGAATTCATGTTACTGGCCAACAGGCGGGTGGCGGAACTTTGTGGGAAGACGGACGATACAAAGACCCCCCGGACGTTTGTATATCGGATTCACGACCGTCCAGATGCCGAAAAACTGGACAACTTCAACAATTTCATTCATAAATTCGGTTATGGGATTCAGACGGTAACCCCCAAAAGTGTGGCTGAGTCGATGAACACCTTGCTGGAGGCCATCAAGGGGAAGAAGGAGCAGAATGTGGTGGAGATGCTTGCCATTAGGGCCATGGCAAAGGCGGAATATTCCACCCGGAACATCGGTCACTACGGGCTTGCCTTTGATTACTACACGCATTTTACCTCTCCCATCCGTCGTTATCCCGACATGATGGTCCACCGACTGCTGGAAAAATATCTCGAAGGGGGTCGTTCACCTCATGCCGGAGACTATGAAGAAGCGTGCAGACACGCTTCCGAAATGGAATCCCGGGCAGCCAATGCGGAAAGGGCTTCCGTGAAATATAAACAGATCGAGTTCATGCAGGACCACATGGGTGAAATCTTCAACGGCGTGATTTCAGGAGTGACCGACTGGGGACTTTATGTGGAACTGGAAAATAAAATCGAGGGAATGATCCCGGTGGGAGAACTGGATGATGACTTTTACATTTTTGAAGAAAAAGAGTACCTGATCAGGGGACGTCATTCCGGGAGGGTTTTCCAGCTGGGAGATGCCGTCAGGGTGAAAATATGGAGAACCAACCTCGAAAAGAAACAACTTGACTTTTTGCTTGCCGGCGAGAACGGGAACAACACACCCCGGGGCCGGAAAGAATAAGAAAAATGCGTTATATTTGTAATATATATTAAACTTAACATCGTCGACTCATGGTCAATGCGGCAGAAAACGGTACGAAAAAAGATTATAACAGGGAAAACATTCTGAAAATAGCACAGGATATCTTCAGCAAATACGGGTATAAAAAGACCACCCTTGACGATATTGCCAATGCGGTCAGAAAAGGCAAAAGTTCACTTTATTATTATTTTAAGAGCAAGGAAGATCTTTTCCAGGCGGTGATCATGAAGGAGGTTGAAGTCCTGGCGCGTGAACTTGACAAGGTGGTGAACCGGAATACCGACCCGGTGGACAAACTCAGGGATTACCTGCTGACCAAAATCACCACCTTTAGAAATCTCGCCAATTTTTACAATGCACTTGAAAATGACGTGACTGCCATCGGGTTTATCGAAGAGATCAAACACCGTTATGAGCAGGACGAAATCAAATTGATCAAACGGATCCTCATCGAGGGAGTGAGGAAGAATGATTTTGAGATTTACGATTTCAACCTGGCTGCCATAGGGATCACCATGGCCATTAAAGGGTTGGAGATGCCTCTTTCGGCAGGGACCTACGGAAATATGAACCTCGAAAGAAGCGTTGATGTCATTCTGAAAATCATTTGCTATGGTATCATGAAGCGTTGACTTCCCCGGTAATCAGCCGCTATTTATAATCATAGCCGTCCCCCCTGGCTGCCTCTCTTGCCCAGTGCCTTCGCCTGGATTTTCCCGGGGAATGTTTATTTTTACGGGCGGTTGAAGTTGTCTGTCATGAAGAAAGGAGTGCTTTTATTTTTCATTTTGGGTTTTTTCTTCTTCCGGGGGTATTCACAGGAAACAAGGTTACCGGAGGAGGAAATCTTCCATTCCGTTTCGAGCCACGATCTGCTGGATTATGCTGCTGAGCTAAGTTCGGCTCCTTACGAAGGCCGGCTTTCAGGATCTCCGGGATATGAGAAGGCAGCACGTTGGGTGGCCCTTCAGCTGGAAAGCTGGGGCATCAGGCCTCTCCTGCCCGATTCGAGCTATTTTCAGTGGTTTTCCAATCCCTGGACCGAAGTGTTGGATCCCGGAAGCGTGATCTTGTTGCCATCAAAGGGTGTCGCTCGTACCACCAGGCGGGTCCTGGAATTTCCGGAGGAGTTTTTCCCGGGGTCCAACAGTGCTTCGGGCAAGGTTACGGGGGAGGTGGTTTATGCCGGATTTGGCATCAGTGCGCCGGAATTGGAGTATGATGATTACGCGGGGCTGGATGTCCGCGATAAGATTGTCATGCTGGAGTCGGGAGTTCCCTATTCGAAGAATGACAGCCTGCTGAAAAGCTGGGAAAAATACAGTTATCACCGCTATAAATTTGCCCGGGCCCGGGAATTGGGAGCGGCAGGCCTTCTTTATACCGGGTTGGTGGCTAATCCGAATACCAGCTACCTGGACGGGTTTGTATATGCTCACGTCGGTGAAGCCGTTGCCGGGGAATTGATGAAAGAGAGCGGCCATACCTATGCGTCCCTGAAAAAGGAGATTTCGCAAACGCTTAAACCCAACTCCTTCGAGACTGGCCGGAAAGTGACAATAAAGGCAAAAACCCGCCATTTTGGGGAAAACCGGTCCTGTAATGTGATCGGCATGATCGAAGGTTCCGATCCGCTGCTGAAAGAAGAGGCGTTGATTGTGGGAGCCCACCTTGATGCGGTGGGTCATCCCGGCATGTTGTTTCCCGGTGCCTTGGACAACGCCTCAGGGTGCGCCGACCTGCTCGGAGCGGCAAAGGCTCTCGCTTCTTCGGGGGTTAAACCTGCCAGGACCATCATATTCGTATTTTTTGGCGGGGAAGAGTGCGGCCTCTACGGCAGCAGGGCCAGTGTGGAAAATCCCTGGTGGCCGCGTGAAAAAGTACTCTTTATGCTCAACCTTGACATGGTGGGAAACGGAAAGGGTTTTTTCCTACAGGGTGGACTTTCATACCCTGCTTACCTGGAACATTTTCAACAGGTAAACAATGAATTCATTCACAGAAACTTACGCTCGTCAGAGAACCGCATTTCTTACGGACGACCGCGTACCGATAGCGCTGTCTTCCAAACGGCGGGATACCCGACGATGAACCTCTGGACCACCGAATCGGTAAAAACGGTCTATTATCACCATCCGCTGGACAATACCGCAGGCCTTACCCCTGAAATTATGGAAGATGCCGCTAAACTTATCGCTCTGAGCCTTCTCCGGATTGCCAACGACATCCTGTTATGATTGCCGAGGGAAACATACTGAAAATGCGGGCGGAGTATGATACGCCAGTGCAATATTTTCTGCCTGTCGGGGATGCGGAACTTTGTATGAACGATCTGATCGGGAAGGAAATCCGGTTCATCTTCGGCGGACAGGTCAACTGTATTTCGTGCGGTAAGGTGACGCGAACCTCTTACGGGCAGGGATTCTGTTACAACTGTCTGCAAACCGCTCCTGAAGCCGCCGAATCAGTCCTGCAGCCCCAGCTTTCAAAAGCCCATTTCGGCATTGCCCGCGACATGGAATATGCTGAAAAATATGACCTTATCGAACATGTAGTTTACCTGGTGCTATCGCCGGGATTGAAGGTGGGGGTTACCCGGCACCATCAGGTTCCGGTGCGTTGGATAGACCAGGGAGCTGCCGCTGCCATGCCGCTGGCAAAAACACCCAATCGCCATATCGCAGGGGTCATGGAAGGTTGGCTCAAACAGTTCTATTCCGACAAAACCAACTGGCGGGATATGCTCACCAACAAACAGGCGCCCGAGACTGACCCTGCCGGGGAAAAAAGAAAAGCCCTGGAATTGCTGCCGGCGGAACTGAAAAAACACGCCTATGAACCTGATGAAATCACCCGCATCAACTACCCGGTTCTCCGGTATCCCGAAAATGTCACCCCGCTTTCATTGGACAAAACGCCGCAAATCTCCGGGAAACTCACCGGAATCAGGGGACAATACCTGATCTTTGACGGGGGATACGTCCTTGGTATCAGAAAGCATAACGGTTACCTCCTCACGGTAGAATGGTGAAAGGAAAGGTTTTTTATTCGTGGTTGAGAATTCTTTCAAACTGATATAACTCCTGATTTGATTCGCGGGATTTTTGTTAATTTGAACCGGAATCTGAAAATCATCTTAAATAATAAACTACATGGAAAATTTGGATTGGAAAAACCTGGGATTTGGTTACAGAAAAACCGATTACAATGTTAGGTGTTACTTCCGTGACGGGAAGTGGGGAGAGCTGGAAGTGAGTTCTTCGGAATACATCATCCTTCATATAGGGGCTACCGCTCTTCATTACGGGCAGGAAGCCTTTGAAGGGCTCAAGGCTTTTATGGGCAGGGACGGAAAGGTGCGGATTTTCAGGCTTGACGAGAATGCCCTTCGTTTGCAGCGTTCCTGTGAGGGGATTCTGATGCAGCAATTTCCGGTGGAGAAATTTGAAGAGGCGGTCAAGATGGCGGTCAGGATGAACAAGGCATACATCCCGCCCTATGAGACGGGAGCTTCTCTCTATATCAGGCCTTTGCTGATCGGTACCGGGGCGGAGATCGGTGTTAAACCCGCTTCGGAATATCTGTTCATTGTTTTTGTCATGCCCGTGGGTCCCTATTTTCCGCAGGGTTTTCAACCCACCGATCTGATCATCCTGCGCCAGTATGACCGTGCGGCGCCCCAGGGCACCGGAAAATACAAAGTGGGCGGAAATTATGCCGCCAGCATGGTAGCCGGGTACAAAGCAAAAAAAGGAGGCTATTCCGCCGTGCTCTATCTCGACAGCCGGGAAAAGAAATATATCGATGAATGCGGACCGGCCAATTTCTTCGGAATCAAGGACAATACTTACGTAACGCCTGAATCGGATTCCATTCTTCCTTCCATTACCAATAAGAGCCTGATGACTCTGGCGGAAGAAATCGGCATGAAGGTGGAGCGCCGGAAAGTCCCCTATGAAGAACTGTCCACTTTTGAGGAGATAGGTGCCTGCGGAACGGCAGCCGTCATCTCACCTATTAAAAGGATTTACGATGCTGACGAAAACCGGGAATTTCTTTACGGAAAGGAACCGGGCCCCTGGAGCACCAGGTTATACAACAAGTTGCGTGCGATCCAGTACGGGGATGAATCTGACAGGTATGGCTGGACTACCGTCGTGGAGCTTTGATTTTTTATCTATTAAAAATGTACTTTTGTAGCCCGAATAATAATGGGTTAACAAATTGCATTTATGAACAGGAAGAAAGTCAGGGAAATTCTCTGCAGCGGTGAGACCGGCGCCGAAGTGCTGGTGAAAGGATGGGTAAGGACAAAACGAAGCAGTAAGAATGTCAGTTTCATTGCGCTGAACGATGGTTCGGTCATCCATAACCTGCAGGTGGTTGTCGATGTCAATGATTTTGACGAGTCACTTCTGCGGGATATCAACACAGGTGCAGCACTTGCGGTGAGGGGTGTTCTTATGCCCTCGTCGGGCAGCGGCCAGAAGGTGGAACTTGTGGCGCGCGAAATAGAACTCCTGGGACCGGCTGATCCCGAGAAATTTCCCATTCAGCCCAAGAAGCATTCCCTGGAGTTCCTGCGTGAAAACGCCCATCTCCGCTTCCGTACCAATACCTTCGGTGCCATCTTCCGGATCCGTCATGCCATGGCTTTCGCGATCCATGACTATTTTAACCGGCACGGGTTTTATTATCTACATACGCCCATTATCACCGCTTCGGATGCCGAAGGTGCCGGGCAGATGTTCCGGGTGACCACCCTGGATGCGCTGAAACCCCCGCTCACCCCGGAAGGCAACGTGGATTTTTCATCCGATTTCTTCGGACGCCCCACCAACCTCACCGTTTCGGGTCAGCTCGAAGGTGAGCTGGGAGCCACAGCCCTTGGTGAAATCTATACCTTCGGACCTACCTTCAGGGCCGAAAACTCAAATACTACCCGTCACCTGGCTGAATTCTGGATGATAGAACCTGAAATGGCCTTTTATGATCTGAAAGATACCATGGACCTTGCCGAGGACTTCCTCAAATTCCTGATCCGGTATGCCCTTGACCATTGTGCCGATGATCTGACCTTCCTGGCCGGAAGACTCAGAGAGGAGGAAAAAGGAAAACCTGCAGAACAGCAGTCTATGGACCTGATTGAAAAACTGAAATTCGTCGCTGAAAATGACTTTGAGCGACTGACCTATTCCGGGGCTGTCGAAATCCTGAAAAATTCAAACCATTACAAGAAAAAGAAATTCCAGTTTCCGGTGGAGTGGGGTGTCGACCTGCAAAGTGAACATGAACGCTATCTTGTGGAGCGCCATTTTAAAAAGCCGGTGATCCTGATCGACTACCCCAAAGAGATCAAAGCGTTTTATATGAAACAGAATGACGACGGTAAAACCGTGGCAGCCATGGATGTGTTGTTCCCACAGATCGGTGAAATCATCGGGGGATCACAACGGGAGGAGAATTTTGATAAACTGGTCGCGCGTATGGAGGAAATGCACATTCCCGTGGACGAGCTGTGGTGGTATCTCGATACCCGCCGTTTCGGCACGGTTCCCCACAGCGGGTTCGGACTGGGATTTGAGCGGTTCATTCTCTTTATCACCGGCATGGGGAATATCAGGGATGTCATCGCCTTCCCGAGAACCCCCAAAAATGCCGAATTCTGACCGCTGGGAATTTTAATCCAGATGTGCTCTTTCCGGGAAAAAATATTAAATTTGAAGTGATTCGTCTGTCCTGAAAATGAAACAGAAACTTTCTTTACAGCAGAAGATGCTGCAGAAACTTTCGCCGCAGCAGATTCAGGTGATCAAGCTGCTGGAAATACCTGCGCTTCAGCTTGAGCAACGCATCAAGAAAGAGCTGGAAGAAAATCCTGTACTTGAGGTGGAGGAAGATTCCCATTATGGGGAGGAAGAGGTAGAAACACCGGAGCTCAGGAGCGAAGAAGACAAGGACAACGAAGAATTTTCTGTTGAAGATTATATGCCGGAAGACGAAATCCCCGGATACAGGCTCCAAACCAACAACTATTCTCCCGACGACAGGCAGGTGGACATTCCCTTTTCGGTAGGCGACACCTTTCACGAATATTTACAGCAGCAGGCCGAAATGGAAAATTTCTCCGACAGGGAACTTCAGCTGGCCAAATATATCCTCGGGAATATCGACGAGGATGGTTATTTGCGGCGCGACCTGCTTTCGATAAGCGATGACCTGGCTTTTCACCTTAACATGGATGTTCAGGAGGAGGAACTGGAAAAAATCCTTCGGGTGATCCAGGGATTTGATCCCCCTGGGGTGGGAGCCCGGAATCTGCAGGAGAGCCTGCTGCTTCAGCTCGAAAGGAGGAACAGCGAACACCGCATACTGGCAACCACCATCATCAGGGACCATTTTGAGGAGTTCACCAGGAGACATTATGATAAAATTACCCGCCGGCTGAATGTGGATGACGAGGAGCTTAAACAAGCCATTGACCTGATCCTGAAACTCAATCCCAAACCCGGAAGCTCCTACAGCAATCCGCATAACAAATCCAACCAGCACATCGTTCCCGATTTTATTTTGGAAGTTATTGACGGTGAGCTTCAGCTGAGCCTTAACCAGAGGAACATGCCGGAACTCCGCATCAACGAATCCTATCTGGACATGTTACGTTCCCTGGCAGGCCCCAAAAGCAACGGTAGCAGAAACAACAGGGAGGCAGCCTCCTTTGTGAGGCAGAAGCTCGATTCCGCGAAATGGTTCATCGATGCCATCAGGCAGCGGCAGCATACCCTGCTGGCCACCATGTCGGAAATAATCGATTTTCAAAAAGAGTATTTTCAGTATGGGGACGAGACCCGGTTAAAACCCATGATCCTGAAAGATATCGCCGAGCGTACCGGACTGGATATCTCTACCGTGTCGCGGGTCTCCAATAGCAAGTATATCCAGACCCATTTCGGAATCTATCCCCTTAAATTTTTCTTCTCGGAAGCGATGCAGAAAGATACCGGCGAAGAGGTCTCCTCCCGGGAAATAAAAAAGATTCTCAGAGATGTCATTGATAATGAAGATAAACGACACCCTGTTACCGATGAAAAACTGACGGAAATCCTGAAGGAGAAATCCTACAACATTGCCCGCCGCACCGTCGCCAAGTACAGGGAACAACTCGACATACCCGTTGCACGGCTCCGGAAGGAGTTGTAAGGCATTGCGCCAAAGATCATCACTCCTTGAATTTGTACCCGATCCCCTTGAGGGTTTTGATGTGATCGTTTCCTATTTTTTCCCGGAGTTTCCTGATATGAACATCAATGGTGCGGTCACCGACCACCACGTTTTCCCCCCATACTGAAAAATAGATTTCTTCGCGAGTGAATACCTTCCCCGGTTTTGATACCAGAAGGGATAAAAGCTCAAACTCCTTCCTGGGGAGGATCATCTCTTCATTTCCTAATTTCACCAGGTATCTTTCCCGGTCTATTGTCAGGTTTCCGAAAGAAACGGTATTTTCCGACACGGCGGTTTCAGTTTCTACGGGTGTTGAGGCGTGCCGTTTAAGCAGCGCCTTGACCCGGCTTACCAACACCTTGGGCCGGATGGGTTTGGTGATGTAATCGTCGGCGCCGGCTTCAAATCCTGCAATCTGGGAATAATCCTCCCCCCGCGCCGTGAGAAACGCCACCAGGGTGTTCCCGAGAGCGGGGATCTTCCGGATCTCCTCACAGGTGACAATCCCATCCATCTCGGGCATCATCAAATCGAGGAGGATCAGGTGTGGCGGGTTTTTTTCCGCAATTCTCAGCGCCTCCCTTCCATTGGTAGCCGTGTAAACGGCGAACCCTTCCTTTTCAAGATTGTAACTGATGAACTCCAGGATATCGTCTTCGTCATCCACCAGCAGTATCTTTAATTTCTCTTCGCCCATAAACCGAGTTATTTTTTTTCAAAATTAACGGTTCCTGATTACCTTTCTGACTTTCCTTACTTAAAAAGCAGAGTACCCTGCTGTTTATTTTGCCTTTTCAAGTGAAAAGGTAAAGGTGGTGCCTTCTTCAACCTTGCTTTTGACATTGATCCGCTGGTTGTGGGCTTCAATGATATGCTTCACGATGGAAAGGCCCAATCCGGTCCCCCCTTGTTCGCGGCTTCTCGATTTATCAACCCTGAAGAACCGCTCAAATACCCGCGGAAGATCCTTCTTTTCCATCCCGATCCCGTCATCCGACACCTCTACCATCACATGATCCTCCATGTCGTAAAATCCCACCCTGACAAAACCGTTTTTCTTTCCGTATTTTATTCCGTTGTTAATCAGGTTATTAAGGACTTCGTTTATCCGTTTCCTGTCGGCCAGTACGTAAATCGGCTTATCGGGTCGTACCGAAAATTCCAGGTTCATTTTTCGCTCGGCCGCCTGCATCTGTTCCATTTCAAAAACCTCTTCCGACAGTCTCACAATGTCAAATTTCTCGATCTTCAGTTTCAGTTCTCCCGATTCCAGTTTGGTGATGGATTCCAGGTCCTCAATGATCGAAATCATCCGGTTGATGTTGTTTTCGGTTCTGTGCAGATAGAGTTTGTTAATCTTGGGATTATCGATGCCCCCTTCGAGCAGGGTGAGAATATATCCCTGAATATTAAAGATGGGTGTTTTGAGTTCGTGGGATACGTTTCCCACAAATTCCTTGCGATAGCGCTCCAGATCCTTCAGTCTTTCGATTTCCTGGGTCTGGATATTCGCCCATGTTTCAACATCGGTTTTAAGTTCCGACAGGATATTACCGTTGGTGTCCCTGTAATTGTCCTGCTTTTTTCCGGAGGCGGGCAAGTCGAGGATCGTTTTGTAAACCGGTTTGATCTTGTCGCTGATGTATATTTTCAAAAAGAAATGCATAATAAAGTATGCGCTGACTGCAAAGACCAGAATGAGGCTGAGCATCAGCCACAGACCGGCATTTGAATAATAGGCGGCAAGCATGAGAAATCCGGCCAGGACCGAAAGAATCACGGAGATATGAAAAGCCAGTTGCCTTGAAGAATAGGTCTTCATTTTAATGCCGATTAATGCCGACTGAAATGCAAAAATAGGGAATAATCTTTCATGCTGATTGATAGCTAATTGATGATTTGTTAATGTTTATTTAATAATTTTGAAGTTAAACGGGTTAATCATAATCTGTATCTGTACTTTTGCCGTTGGTTTAGAAAACGACCTATGGAAAATTTTTATCTGATCATTGTTGTGGTACTGTTTGCACTGGCAATTTCCGATCTGGTTGTAGGGGTCACCAATGATGCTGTTAATTTTCTCAATTCTGCTTTCGGGTCAAAAGCCGCTCCCAAGTGGGTGATTTTCTTGTTGGCATCTTTGGGGGTTTTCATCGGGGCGACTTTTTCGACGGGGATGATGGAGGTAGCCCGGAAAGGGGTGTTTCACCCCGACATGTTTGTTTTTTCCGAGATCATGATTCTTTTTCTGGCGGTCATGATCACCGACGTGATTCTGCTGGATTCCTTCAATGCCCTGGGTCTTCCGACCTCCACTACGGTATCGTTGGTTTTCGAGTTGCTTGGATCGGCGGTGGCGGTTTCGCTGGTCAAAATCAAAAGTCAGGGCGGTACGATTGCCGATCTTGCCCATTATGTGAATACCAGCAATGCCCTGGCAATTATTTCGGGTATTTTGGTATCCATCATCTTCGCATTTACCTTCGGAACATTGATCCAATATCTGGTCAGGATTATTTTTACCTTCAATTATGCGAAGAAGCTCCGGTATCTCGGATCGGTATTTGGCGGTATTGCCATCACCATGATCAGTTATTTCATCCTGATCAAGGGGATTGACGGCAGTTCCTTTGCGGCGATTCCCGTGGGGGGGGAAGGAATTCCCCTGAGTGTCTGGATTGGGACCCACAAGAGTTTTCTGCTTCTGCTCAGTTTTGTGGGGTGGACGCTGGTACTCCAGGTTCTCTACTGGCTTTTTAGGATTGATATATTAACGGTGGTGGTTCTGGCAGGGACTTTTGCCCTGGCGATGGCGTTTGCCGGCAATGACCTGGTGAATTTTATCGGGGTGCCCATGGCAGGATTTTCATCCTGGAAGGCATGGAGTATTTCTGGCGGTGTTGACCCGGACACTTTTAAAATGGATATGCTCATGGGGGAAGTGGATGTCCCCTTCCTGTTTCTGGTCATTGCGGGGATTGTCATGATTGTAACCCTGGTCACCAGTAAAAAGGCGCAGGGAGTGGTGGAAACGGGGATCAACCTGAGCCGGCAGTCTGAAGGAGTTGAAAAATTTGGATCTTCCGCCATTGCCCGGACGGTGGTACGCAGCTCGGTCAGGATGAACAAAAAGGTGAAAAACCGTTTGCCCGAAAGATTTAACGATTTTATCATGAGGCGTTTCAAGCAAACTGAGATCTCTGATGATCCTTCGGCTCCTGCTTTTGACAAGATCAGGGCTTCGGTGAACCTGATGGTGGCCAGCAGTCTGATCGCCCTGGGAACCTCGATGAAGCTGCCCCTTTCGACCACTTATGTGACCTTTATGGTGGCCATGGGGACATCCCTTGCCGACCGCGCGTGGGGCCGTGAAAGTGCCGTTTACCGGGTTTCAGGAGTCTTAGCCGTCATCGGAGGGTGGTTCCTGACAGCCGTTATTGCCTTTACCATCAGCGCCCTTGTGGCCTGGCTTATCTCCGCCGGAGGCATGCCCGTCATCATCGGACTCATCCTGCTGGCCATTTTCCTGGTGATCCGCACCCATATAATCTTCCGGCGCCGATTCCGAAAAATGCCCGAAGACGAGGAAATGATCAACGAAGTCGACGAAGCCGGCAAGCGAATTGAAAAATGCTCTGACCAGGTGGTGAAAACCGTCATTTCAGCCAACAAGATATTCTCTTTCGCTCTTGAAAGCTTCCTCCGCGAAGACCTCGGACATATGCGCGAAGCCATGGAGATGAATAACCTCCTTAATGCCAAAACCAAAAAACAGAAGAATAAGATCATCCAGACGATCTCCAAAATGAAACGGGTAGACGTGGATGCGGGATACTTTTACATCCAGGTGATCGATTACCAGCGGGAAATCGCCCATTCACTCCATTTTCTTGTAGGACCGCTGAAGGAACACCTCGAAAACCAGCACAAGCCATTTAACCCTGCCCAGGCTGATGAAATCAGAAACCTTGTCAGCAGTATCGATGAATTTTTTAACCTGGCCCTTCACATCGTGAAGGAAGGAAAATTCGAGGGGATCGACGATCTGGTTTCCAAGCGGATGCGAATTGGCGAAACGTTGTATGAATTTGAAAAAGATCAGGTGAAACGTATTAAGGAAAAAGAAGTGAACACCCGGAATTCACTCCTTTTCTTCAAGGCATTGACGGAAACGAAAAACATGCTGATCCATTCTGTGAATCTGATCAAATCATACCGTGACTTTATCCTGGTGAATCAGAAGCCGCTTTAATCCTGTGGAATGTGCCAGACAAAGCGCCCGGAAGTCCCGTATTGTGTCAGGCAAGGCGTCTTGCCCTGCTTCGGGGGGTGAGCGCAGGTTTTTGGATGTCACAGGCTGTGATCCCTGCAATCCCCGGTTTCTTTCCCACTTCCAGGGTTCCGTACCGGTCATCCATTCCCAATGCTTTTGCCCCGTTGGTGCAAGCCCAGGTGAGCATCTCTTCCAGCGGAATTTCCGGAAAATGGTCCTGGAGGGTCATCATTTCCGCCAGGATGGAAAGGGAGGGATTGGAGGCGGGACTGTCGGTCCCGATGCAAAGCTGCATCTTTTCGGAACGGAAAAGGGAAACGGGTGGAATTCCCCCTTCGATATAGCGATTGGAATTGGGGCATATCACCAGCCAGGGTTCCGGGAAGGGTCTCGTCATTTTTAAAACCTTCAGATCAGCACAGGTCGTAAAGGTATTGTGGATTAGCAAAAGCGGTTTGTCAGGGGGGATTTTTCCGAGCAACCATACCAGGGAGCTTACCCCTTTGGGTTGCCAGTGACTGGTGTCGATCCCCAGGTTGTTCCGCAGGTGGTTCAGGATGGGGCCTTCCCCCCGGGTGAAAAAGAGGTTTTCGGCAGGACTTTCCTGGTTGTGGACCGAAAGGATGCTGCTTTCGTCACGCCCCAGGCCGCCAAGGGCCCTGAAAAGGTCATCGCTTACCGAATAGGCGGAATGGGGAACGATGGACGCAGGCAGTGAATGATCCCTGAAATCCTGCCATACAAACCGCGCCAGTTCCATAGCCCGGGCAGCTCCCGACGGATGAAATCCAAAGGTCTCCACGAAGGTAAACCAGGAGATGCCGCTTCTCTGTTTGATTTCCGCGGTCAGGGAGGTATTGGAGATATCGCCGCAGGCGACGGTTCCCTCCAGATACATCTGTCGGTCAGTTTCCAGGGCCGCTTCCAGGATTTTTTCTGCAGGGACATTTCTTTTCCGGTTGATTTCGCCGATGAAGTTCGCGATCCCCCGGCGGGGGATGATTTCTCCCCTGAGGTGTGACAGTTCAAGATGGCAGTGGGCGTTGACAAACCCCGGGGTGATAATGCCGTCGAAAAATTCCGTATCAGGCCGGTCATCTCCTGGCCCTGCAGAATTCGTGATTCCCGTGATCAGGCCATCGTCGTCGACGGTGATCCTCCCGTTGACCAGGGGCGGTCCGGCCAGGGTGATGATCAGGGGGGCAGCAAACGTTTTCATTCCGATCCCGAATTTCCGATGTCTACCGGCTTTTGACTCTTTTCTTCCAGCTCCTGTTCCATCTGGGTCAGCCTGTTGACCACCCGGGTGTAAATCTTTTCAAATTCCTTGGGTTTGGAGGAATAGTAAATCAGCGATTTTTCAAAAGTAGAATCGGCGACCCCATGGATTTTCAGAACGGAATAATAAAAATCGGCTTCTTTTAGGTTTCTCAGTTCCTCAGAGGAAAACCTTTTGGTTTGATAAATCGCCTCCACGAGGTGGATGTCGACAAGCATGGAGATCATTTTATCGCGTGAAACGAGGTCGCGCGGTTTTTCGATTACCGGCTTCTCACATCCTGTCAAAAATGCCAGCAGGACGGCGAGGGGCAGGAGCGTCTTCTTCATTCTGGAATAACTGATGTTACGGAGATTCAAAAATAGCAATTATTGCGACGGGAAATACCGGGAAATACCGGGCAATACCGGGAATTTGCGGGGAGGATTTCAGCGGAACAGTTTTTTAAAGACTTCTTCAACCCGAGTGACCCTGATGATTTCGATGCCGGAAGCGGCGTGGTCGATTCCCTTGTTGAAACGGGGGATGAAGATGCGTTGAAAGCCAAGCCGGGCTGCTTCGGCCACGCGTTGTTCGATTCGGCCGACCGCCCTGATTTCGCCTGTGAGGCCCACTTCGCCGGTGAAGCAGAAGCGATGGTTGACAGCCAGGTCGAGACTGGAAGAGAGTATGGCTGTCAACACAGCCAGGTCATTGGCAGGATCACTGATTTTCAACCCGCCGGCCACATTCAGAAATACATCCTTGGCAATCAGTTTGAAACCGGCCCTTTTTTCGAGGACCGCCAGCAACATGTTGAGCCGCCGCAGGTCAAATCCCGTAGACGAACGCTGAGGCATCCCGTAAGCTGCGGAACTCACCAGGGCTTGGATTTCGATGAGAAAAGGGCGTATCCCCTCAATGGCTGCCGTGATGGCCGTTCCGCTCACAGGATCGGTATCGCCGGAAATCAGATGATCGGAAGGATTCGGTATTTCCACCAGTCCGTTCTGGCGCATCTCGAAAATCCCCAGTTCGGAAGTGGATCCGAACCTGTTTTTTGTGGATCGCAACACCCTGAAGAGATGATGGCTGTCTCCTTCAAACTGAATCACCGTATCGACGATGTGTTCCAGGACTTTCGGTCCGGCAAGGTTGCCCTCCTTGTTGATGTGGCCGATCAAAATGGCTGCCATGTGGTTCTTTTTGGCATATTTCAGAATTTCGGAAGTGCATTCCCTGACCTGGGTCACCGAGCCGGGAGAAGATTCCACCCTTTCGGTGGAAAGGGTCTGGATAGAGTCAACGATCAGGACGCGGGGTTGTTCCTTTTCCACGATTGCCATGAGTGTTTCGAGGGAGGTTTCGGCGATGAAAAGAGATTCCCGGCTTGACAGTTTCAGGCGGGCGGCCCTGAGTTTGATTTGTTGCAGGCTCTCTTCCCCCGAGGCGTAGATGATCTTTGTGCCTTTCAGGGTCAACGCCAGTTGAAGGAGTAGTGTCGATTTTCCGATTCCCGGTTCGCCGCCGATCAGAACCAAGGACCCCGGCACCAGGCCGCCTCCCAGCACCCTGTTAAACTCTGCAATTCCGGCATTGATGCGTTCCTGGTGAGTCGCCGAAATCTCGTCCAGGCGCACTGGTCTGTTCCCGTCGGAAAGAAGGGCAGACCCGGCAGTCCTGGGCGAGGCGGAGACCACCTCTTCCACAAAGGTGTTCCACTGGTTACAGGAAGTGCACCTGCCGATCCATTTGGAGGATTCAGCACCGCAATTCTGACAGATATAAATGGTTTTCAGTTTACTCATCTTCCCGATTTTCTGATTTTTTCAATAAGCGAGGTGGTTGAATATCCGGCTGTCAGTTCAAGGGTCTCCACCTTTCCCCCGGCATCCAGGACGATCCTGCTGCCTGCAATTTCCTCAGGGGAATAATCGCTTCCCTTTACCAGCAAGTCAGGCAGGAGGGACGCGATCAGTTTTTCAGGGGTATCCTCCCCGAAAATGACCACTGCCGAAACAAATTGAAGGGCAGCCAGCAAAAATGCCCGGGAACCCTGGTTGTTAAGCGGCCGCCCCGCTCCTTTGAGCCGGGCTACCGACAGGTCGGAATTCAGTCCGACGACCAACCGGTCACCCATCGAAGCAGCCTTCGCCAGATATTCCACATGCCCCCGGTGAAGCAGGTCGAAACACCCGTTGGTGAAAACGATCAGTGCACCTTGCTCTTTCCACTTCCGGGCTTCCGGGAGAAATTGCCCGCAATCCGGAAATATTTTAGCTTCCAACTGGTGAAGATAATTCATGTTAAAGTTTTTCATAAAAATAATTAAAATGAAGCGCATTGCAGAGGGTGGATGGTTGATAATCCTGAATAAATTGATTATACGGATATTTTCGCTACTTTTGTATCGGTTAAACACTGCATAGAAATAGTAGATGAAAAACAAGAGAATTCTGTACATTTCTCAGGAGATAACCCCCTATTTACCCGAAAGCGAAATGTCTGAAATTTCCCGTTACCTTCCCCAGGGTGTCCAGGAAAGAGGCCGGGAAATCCGTACATTTATGCCCCGCTATGGATGTGTCAATGAACGCCGGAACCAGCTGCACGAAGTAATTCGGTTGTCGGGGATGAACCTGGTCATCAACGATACCGATCACCCGCTGATCATCAAGGTGGCTTCTATTCAATCGGCGCGCATGCAGGTTTATTTTATCGACAATGAGGATTATTTTCACCGGAAATGCGTTTTGTATGATCCGGAAAACAACTTTTTTGAAGACAATGACGAACGGGCCATCTTCTTTGCCCGAGGGGTTCTGGAAACCGTCATCAAATTGCGGTGGGCCCCCGACATCATCCACTGTCACGGATGGCTGACAGCCCTGGTTCCGCTTTATATCAAAAAATATTATCACGATGATCCCCTCTTCACACACTCAAAAGTAGTATACTCCGTTTATAATGACGATTTCACCGGATCGTTAAATAAGAACTTCCGCAAGAAGTTGATGCTGAAGGGGATTACGGCGAATGACGTGAAACTTTTGGAAAACCCGACGTATGTCAATGTCAGTAAAATGGCTATTCAGTTCTCCGACGCCCTCATCCAGGGTACCCGGGAAATCAATCCTGAATTGGAGGATTTCCTTGCCGGATCGGGAAAGAAATTCCTGGGTTACCAGGGCAAAGACGATTTTATTGAGGCATACAACATGTTTTATGATCAGGTGTAGACTACTTTTCAATCCCTTAATAACAGCAAAATTGAGAACAACAGCAGTTTGGGGCAGATGTAAAGCTGCCTGTTTTTTCGTGGCGATCTTTCTTTTCTCTGTTTCCTGCAACAACAGGGGTGATATCGGCATGGAGCTTCTTCCGGCCACCGATCTGATCAATGTTACGAATGTGACAGAGAAAAACAGTATCCGTGCGTATACGTTTTCCGACGATTCGCTCCGGACCGATGAGTCATCGGCGAGCTTGCTGGGATATTTCAACGATCCCGTTTTCGGGAGCACTGGCATTGACCTTGCCCTCCAGTTCCGGCTGAGATCGTTTCCTGATTTCGGCACCAATCCGGTAGCCGATTCCATATTTCTCTATTTTTATTACAGGACCGTATACGGAGATACCTCCTCGGTTCAGAATCTCCGGGTTTATGAGTTGCAGGATGCCATTAATCCCGCGATCAAGTATTATGATGCCGTTGATTTATCGCAGTATGCCTCCACTTTCAACCTGGCTGATTTCGACTTCCAGCCCAGGGTTAAGCTGGACTCTGTACACCAGGATACCACCTATCAACTGGTCGGGATCAAGCTGGATAACTCCCTGGCTCAAAAGCTCCTTCTGGCTGATTCGCTTGATATGGTGAGCAACGAGGCTTTCCTGCAATATTTTAGGGGGCTTTTCATCAAATCGGTCGGGGCCGCAGGTACGGGGGCCATTGTTTCTCTGAATCTGCTTGGGTCCTCTTCCATCAGCCCTGCAGCGGTTGTCCTGTATTACCACAACAGCAAGGACACCTCCAACATGGCCTATTATGTGTCTGAAAACAGCGCCAGGATCAACAGTTTCAACCACGATTATTCCCAAACCCCGTTTTATTCAACATTAAACAAGGAACATACGGTTGATACGCTTCTTTATATTCAGTCAACCGGCGGGCTTCAGTCGAAATTGTACCTTCCTTTTCTTGATTCCTGGAAAGATTCCGCAAGAATATCGGTTAACAAGGCCGAGCTTATTTTCACCGTCGACACCCTGGCTTCAGAACACAAAAAATATCCCCTCCCCGACCAGCTCTTTCTGACGTATATCGATGACAAGGGAAAAGAATACCTGCCCCGCGATTATTCATTCTTGCCGCTTTATTACGGGGGGTATCTCTTTGCGGATAAAACCTACCGTTTTAACATTACGCAACACCTGCAGAGCATCATTGATGGGGATACGGGAAACAACGGCTTTTATCTTACCCCTTCGAACAAAAACAGCGAAATGCGAAGGGTCGTGCTGAAAGGCAGCGGCAGTGCCATGGGGATCAGGATGGTGATCACCTATTCGAAGTTCAACCAGTAATGGATTTTCTGCAATTTTCCACTTTTTGCATGATTGCCGTCGGACTCAGTTTCGACACTTTTGCCGCATCGGTTTCCCTTGGCGTGATGCGAAAGGAAATACGGTTCCTTCCGGCTACCCGTGTGGCCTTTGTCCTGGCGTTCTTCCAGGCGTTGTTTCCCCTTGTCGGCTGGTATGTCGGCAGTTCCCTGAAAGACCTGATTGCTGGTTTTGACCACTGGGTAGCATTCGGGTTGCTGGCGTTTATTGGCGTAAGGATGATCCTGGAAGGGATACGGAAAAGTGAGGAAACCCTGCCCTTTGATCCTTTCCGGTTAAAAATGGTGATCGGGATTTCGATTGCCACCAGTATTGATGCGTTGGTGGTCGGACTGAGTTTCGGACTGGTGAATACCTTTGTAATTTTTGCGGTAGTGATCATCGGGGCGGTCACTTTTGTTGCCGCCATGCTGGGGATGCTCTTCGGGAAAAAAATTCCTGCGGGGAAGAGTTACCGGAGCATTGTCGTGGGAGGTGTCATCTTAATCCTCATCGGGCTTAAAATCCTGATCGAGCACCTTTCGGCTTAATCTCCGTCACAAACGTTTAACTTCCAAAATCACGGTTTTTTCCGAATCGGGGACTTCTTCCGGATAGACGGGATAGGGAAGTACATCAATCAGCCTGAAAAAATAATGATCCACAGTATCCACCGGCTGGCGCTGGAGGACCAGTGTCAGGTCAAAGGTTTCTTTGATTTTCACTTCAAACGTGACAGATGCTTCTCCCGCCCAGACGCAGACCACGCCGACGGGGCAGCGGGAATCATGAATTTCCCTGATCCGGATGTGGAGGTTATCCAGCATGGCCGGGTATACCTGGCCGGTTTTCAGGCTCAGTTGGTCCTTTTCGGGAAGCAGCCCTGATTCCCCGCCATCCTGACAGGCTGCCACCAATCCTGCCAGAATGAGTATTGAAACAATCATCCTCTTCACGGCTCTTTTTCCGTAATGACAACAGGCAGGTTTTAAATGTTGCGTGAAACCTCTATTTTTGGCTATATTTTTCAATGATGAAAATCGGAAATCTCGACCTTGGGGAGATGCCCTTGTTTCTGGCACCCATGGAGGATGTTACTTACAAGTCCTTCAGGTACATGTGCAAGAAATTCGGTGCTGATGTCATGTATACCGAATTTGTTTCTTCGGATGCACTGGTCAGGAATGTCTCCAAAACCAGGCAAAAAATGACTCTGTTTGATTTTGACCGGCCTGTGGCCATTCAGATCTACGGTCATGATCCTGAAGCTATGGCTGTTGCTGCCAGGGTTGCCGAAGAGGCGGGTCCCGACTTTCTTGACATTAACTTTGGCTGTCCGATGAAGAAAATTGTCAGGCGGGGAGCGGGGGCTGCCTTTTTAAAAGATCTGCCGGGCATGCAGCGTATGGCGAAAGCGGTGGTGAAGGCGGTGACCCTTCCTGTGACTGCCAAAACCCGGCTGGGGTGGGATGAAAATGACAAGCCGGTTTTGGAGGCTGCCCTCCGCTTGCAGGATGCCGGTATCGGGGCTTTGGCCATCCACGGGCGCACCCGCAGCCAGCTCTACAACGGTCCGGCCGACTGGAACCTGATCGGCGAGGTTAAAAACGATCCCCGCATTCACATTCCCATCATCGGGAACGGCGATATCAGGGGACCGCTGAAGGCTGCCGAATTGTTAGGGCAAACCGGAGTGGACGGCCTGATGATCGGCCGGCCGGCCATTGGACGCCCCTGGATCTTCCGGGAGATAAAACACTACTTCAGAACCGGCGAAGTGCTGCCGCCGCCTGCCGTGGAAGAAGTGACGGCCAACGTTAGGGAACAACTGTTGCTCAGTATTGAATGGAAGGAGAATGAACGGAGCGGAATCCTGGAAATGCGAAGGCATCTGGCGAAATATTTCCCGCACCTCCCCGGGTTCAGGGACTTGAAGATCGCCTTGCTAAGAGCGGAAACCTATGCGATGGTGAATGACCTGCTGACCCTGATCGATGAGAAATACCATGGCATGAAAGTTGATTATAGTGATATTACCTTGAATTAAATCCATGGAAAACCTTTTTGCGCGGAAATACAATGAAAAGTCACTAATGGCAAAAATCAGGAAATATTCGGACAAAGCCGGACAAAAGGTGGTTTATGCCGTTTTGCTCCTCTATTATGTGATGAAGAGTCCGGGGGTGGCTTTTAAGACCAAGCTGACAATCGCAGCCGCATTGGGTTATTTTATCGCTCCCGTCGATGCTGTTTTTGACCTGACGCCCCTGCTCGGATATACCGATGACCTGGGAGTACTTGTCCTTGCTCTGGTGAAAATCTCTTCTTCCATCACCCCTGAGATCAGGAAGAAAGCACGGCAGAAAATGGGCGAGTGGTTTAAAAAGCGTAATGAAAAAGAGTTGTTGGCCCTGGAAGGGAAATTTTCAGCCATGGGAAAATCACCTTTCTGAAGAAAAGTTGTGAGAATCAAATTTTTAACATATCAATGCCGTCGGAACAATTGGGGTAAAATGATGCGACACCTGGCTTTTGGGATACTTTTTATTACGGGCATGATGGTACTCTGCGGGGAATTGACAGCTCAGGTCAGGGTGGACGAAAAGCCGGTGCCGCCAAAATCCCAGTTAAAAATTCCCCCGAAACCCCATGATGGGTATGTCTTGTTGCCCGGACGGTGGATATGGCACCGGCAGGCCAGAATGTATGGCTGGCTCAGTCCCGTGTGGGTCGAACCGCCAAAAGGAAAGATATGGACCCCCGGATATTGGAAACAGGTGAAAAAAGGGTGGGTATGGGTTCCCGGAAAATGGGAAAATAAAAAAAGATACCTGTATAAATGGATGTAAATTTGTATCTGCCGTGACTTCTGCCCCCGGAATTCCTTGATGAGAGATGCAGGTTATCCTTTTGTGAGTTGTTGAAAGATATCTTCAAGATCTTGCCTTCTTTCCGTCAGGGTCAGCAATGTTAGCCGGGAATCTACGGCAAAGCGGAACAAGGCAGGACGGAGGTCTTTCCCCGGAATGGCAGTGAAAAGCCAGCCTTTTCCTTCCTGGCGGAATTCATGGATGCCTTCAATGGCTGAAAACGCGGTGGATGATACCTGACGGTCAAATTCCGCAAAGACCTGCTGCGACTGAATCAGGCTGATGTCCCGGAGTTCAGAAATGTCACTGTCGGCGACTACCCTGCCCTTGTTGATGATGACCACCCTATTGCAGATAGTTTCGATTTCGCGGAGGATGTGAGAGGAAAGCAGCACGGTTTTTTCTTCGCTGATTCCGGTAATCAGGTTTCTGATTTCTTCCACCTGGTTCGGGTCGAGGCCGCTCGTGGGCTCGTCCAGGATTAAAACCGACGGCTGATGGATCAGGGCCTGGGCAAGACCTACCCGCTGGCGGTAACCCTTTGACAATGCCCCGATCTTTTTATGCTGTTCCGGTTCCAGTCCGGTGAGGCCAATCATCTCCCTGACCTTTTCCCGGATGTTGCGCAGACGGTAAAAGCGGGCGGCGGTATCCAGGTATTCGGCCACGTACAAATCGTTGTACAAGGGATTGTTCTCGGGAAGATACCCGATTTCCCTTTTTAGTTCCACGCTGTCGATCTGCATCGGGATCCCATTGATTAGGATTTCTCCCTCAGAAGGAGGGAGAAATCCGGTAATGATTTTCATCAGGGTGGTTTTCCCGGCCCCGTTGGGGCCCAGAAATCCCGCCAATTCTCCCTTCTTCAGGGAAAAGGAGACATTGTCGAGTGCTTTCTGTTGACCGTAATAACGGGTTACCTGCTGAATCTCTAAGGACATATGTTATAATTAAAAAACAAAAATAGTTGAAACTTTTGATATTTGGGTTTATGGAGTAAATTTGCATTCCATGCCGACTAACATGAGGATATGCATAATCCCAATTTTAAATATATCAACGACTTATGTCGTTTTGAACGGCTGAAGACCCGGGAGGTTCAGGTGGGATCCATTCCTATTGGGGGAGGCAACCCCATCAGGATCCAATCCATGACCGATACCGACACCAGAGACACGGAAGCTACGGTTAGCCAGATCATCCGCATCATCAAGGCTGGGGCCGATTATGTCAGGGTCACCGTGAAGGGATTGCGCGATGCCGAAAACCTGAAAGATATCAAAAAGGAGCTGGATGACCTCGGCTTCAACACCCCCCTGATTGCTGACATCCACTTTAATCCCAAGTTGGCTGAAATTGCTGCGCGTCATATTTCTAAGGTACGGATCAATCCCGGAAATTTCTATGATAAAAGGGCGCAGTTTGAGCATCATATTTATACTGACGAGCAGTACCGCGAAGAATTGCAGAAGATCGAAGAGTTGTTTATCCCCTTTCTGGAGTTGCTGCGTAAGCGTAATACCGCGCTTCGAATCGGGGCCAACCATGGGTCGCTTTCCGACAGGATCATGAGCAGGTATGGCGATACCTCCACAGGCATTGTGGAGTCGGTGATGGAATTTCTTCGTATCTGTAAGAAAGCGGACTTTCACGACGTAGTCATTTCCATCAAGTCGAGCAATACCCGGATGATGGTGTATACGGTCAGATTGTTGTGTTTTAAGATGCGGCTGGAAGAGATGGATTATCCGCTTCATCTGGGGGTAACCGAGGCCGGAGAAGGGGAGGAAGGCCGTATCCGTTCAGCGGTGGGTATCGGAGCGCTGCTTGCCGACGGCATCGGTGATACCATCAGGGTATCGCTGACCGAAAGTCCGGAAATGGAGATTCCTGTTGCACGGAAGCTGATCGATCATTTTAAATCCTACCAGGATCACCCGAAGATTACGGCTCCGCTTCACGCCCAGACCAACCCCTTCGAATATGAAAGACGCTCCACCCGGCCGGTGATGAACATGGGCGGACGCTTTCTTCCGGTCGTTATTGCCGATCTGGGGGAGAGATCCCTCCAGGAAGTTTTGCCCATCCGGGGAAAGCTGATTCCCGATTATTTTCTTTCGGGAAACAAGGTGATCGACATTCAGGGGAATGCAAATCCTGTCATTTCGCTTGAGGAGTACCTCTTTGAAAGTACCCGGTGGGGGCGGATGAAATTCATCCGCACCAACAAAATGGAATTTGACAAGTTCATGGACCACCATCCCGAGATCATTACCAAACTGAAACAGACCCGGAAGACCGTGCTGATCCTCGAGAGCTTTAACAAAAATCCCTTTGCCGAACTCCGTGCATTTTTTATGATGCTGGAAACCCACATCTGGAAAGTTCCGGTGATCATCTTCAGGAGCTACAGCGAGCGTAAACTGGAGGATCTTCAGATCAAAGCCTCGGCCGATCTTGGCGGACTGCTCATTGACGGTTACGGCGACGGCATCTGCATTTCGAACGATCATGAAAACATCACATTTACAGAGCTGAAAGACCTGAGCTTTGGAATTCTTCAGTCGTCACGGATGCGGGTTTCCCGTACCGAATTCATCTCTTGTCCCGGTTGCGGGCGCACGCAGTTTGATCTTCACGAGACCACCCGGAGGGTAAAGGAGCATTTTGGCCATCTGAACCACCTGAAAATTGGCATCATGGGATGCATTGTCAACGGCCCGGGCGAAATGGGCGATGTCGACTACGGATTTGTAGGCTCCGGAAACGGAAAAGTCAGCCTTTACAAGGGCCTTCAAGTGGTAAAGCGCTCCATCCCCTTTGAAAATGCCGTCGAAGAGCTGGAACAAATGATCAGGGAGAATGGCGACTGGGCAGATGTTTAGCGTATCAGTGATCTTTTGTCTTCCCGATCCCGTCAGAGGAAAATCCCAAATCTGAATCCACCCACCATCAGGGTTCCTGAATATCCCAGGTCACCCCACCATTCGTTGTAATAGCTATGGAGACCCGAAGTGCGGTTGTCGAAACTGAACCGGATCCCTGTGCCGAGATAAAAATCGAAATAGACAGAGCGGGAAGCGAGTAATTGGTATCCGAAGATCAGGTTGCCCCCGGTTTTCCAGATGCCGGTCTGCATCATCTTTTCTTGCAGCCCGATATAGGTAGCGTTGTCTTCCCTGTAATGATAGGCGGTCAGTCCTTCATCCCTGACGGAACGATACTGGAGCATCGTTCCGTAGGCCAGATAGGCTCCCCTGGGATCTTTCCCCTGCCCGATAAAGATGCGGTGATAAAGGTCAATGCCCACGCCGGTCATTTCTTCGAAATCCCACAGGTTGGAGTTTTCAGTAACGAGATAGAGCTGGGGGGCCACCACCAGCCATTGGTTCTTCCCGGGAAGCCTGATGTCAAAATCGATGCGGGTGCCGCTGGTGATGGCATATTGTGGCACGAGACCGATGCCAAATGATTTTTCTCCGCGAACGGGGACTTCCGCTTGCCCCGACCCGGCGAAGGGGAGCAGCAGTAAAAGAAGGGAGACAAAACGAATCATGAAGGTCGCTTTAATGGATTACTTTTATTTCACTGAGTTTGGTGATGGTGCCGTTTCCGATCCGGTATTGGACAAAGCCTTCTTCTCCGGTGACCAGGGCCAGAGGCCCATTCAGGATGAGGTCGAAGGCTGGGACCTCGCTGAAGTGGAACAGCTGAATGATCCGGGATTTGTCATGTACGTCAAAGACTTTAATGCCGGCATCACACACCCAGAGGGTATCGTTCCTGATGGCCAGTCCCCGTGGAGAAGAAAGAGAATGGGTGCTGACCTGTTTGGGGGCAGCCTTATCACGGATGTCCACAATCTGCAGTTCATTGCCGGCCCTCCAGCACCGCATATTCGAGGAGCTGAGGGTCACATAGGCATATTGACCGTCGGAAACCACCGGATCACAGGCATAGATATGTTCGTAAAAGGAGATCTTCTGCGGTTTCTCAGGGGAGGTAATGTCATAGATGTACATGCCGGTGGAGGTACCCAGGAAGAGATTCTTGTTCAGGGGAAAGATGGTTTCAACGTCAAAGCCCACGTTGCGGTTGGTTTTAAAAAGAGGTTTTTTCGGATCTGCCAGGCTGAATACCTTCAGGGTGCGGTTGTCGACGGTATAAAGATAATCGCCTGCGACGGTGAAGCGGGCCATGGATCCTCCTGTTCCCTCTCCTGAGGAGAAGTCCGATTCGAAACTTTCTCCCATCTGGCAGCCGGCTGCAAGGATCACAATAACCAGGGCAGGAAGGAGCCTTCGGATGACCCTGTTTTTATAGGTTAATTTCTTTCTTTCCATCTTACCAGTATTGCATTATCAGGTCGGGCGATCTGTTCCCGGGTGGTGAGTCCCCTGCCATCGGGTGCCTGCAGTTCAGGGAAAACATCTTTGAGGCGGCTGGTGACCTCAACTCCTGTCATTTGGGGGGAGAGAGCCAGGGAAATCAGATCCACGGCATTGTCGGCATACAGGACCTGGTCTTTCATGGCCATGTCAATGCATCCGTCGATCCGGATAAAGGCGAAATTTTCGGGTTCCGCGGGATCGGTATTGTCAATGACATGGATGCCCAGGTACTTTTCATTGATAAAAATCAGGTCGTCTTTCAGGTAAATTTTTCCGGGGTTCCTGATGTCGCGGGGCCCCTCCAGGCGGATTCCCTTTTCCATCTCGCTCCGGAGCATAAAAACCGGCTCATACTCCGACGCCGGTTCGATGTCAAAGCCCGAAACAAGCAGGAAAAGGACACCTACGGAAAGCAGTTTTAATTTTGTCATCTTTGAATGGTTTAACTAATAGACGGATTCCCGGGAGGGATTGTTGCGTCTCGCAGCAAATTTAATAAACTATGTTCAGCCGGGCAGAACTTCTGTCATTTTTCTAAAATGTCATAAGGATATGACAGAAATTTTTAATATTGCAAATACAACCATGTCAAGATGCGTTCAGCAAAATGATAAAAACAGATTTCAAGCCGGGAACAATGATTTATCCGTTACCCGCGGTGATGGTCAGTTGCGGGGAGTCTCCGGAGGAGTATAACATCATCACCATTGCGTGGACAGGCACCATCTGCAGCGATCCGCCGATGTGCTACATTTCGGTACGGCCGGGACGACATTCCCATGGGATCATCAGCAGGACCGGGGAGTTCGTGATCAACCTGACCACCGAAGAACTGGCCAGGGCTACCGACTGGTGCGGATGCCGTACGGGGAGGAAATTCAACAAGTGGAAGGAGATGAACCTTACCCCGGCACCAGCACGTATTGTGAAAGGCCCGGTGATTGCCGAATCGCCCGTCAACATCGAATGCCGGGTCAAACAGGTCATCCCCCTGGGAACCCACGACATGTTCATCGCCGAAGTGGTCAATATCCAGGCCGATGAGGCATTCATCGACCACAAAGGCGCTTTTAGCCTGGCCAAGGCAGGACCCCTTGTGTATTACCACGGTAACTATTTCGGTTTGGGGAAGAAAATCGGGAAGTTTGGCTGGAGCGTCGAACGAAAACCCGGCCGGAACAAGGGCAAAGGGTAACCCAAACCCCCCGTTGATCGTGACAGGTGTGACGGGAAAAAGAAAGGCCGGATTGATCCTGTTAAAGTATGTTAAGTCGTGCTTTTAAACATACTTTTTTCCCCGGGAGAGGGTTATATTCATGAAGTCCAAAAACCCGAAGCCATGATGGAATATGCGAAAGTAATTTTGCCGAAAGTAAGCTTCAGCAAGTTCCTGTTCAGGAAAGAGTTACTCAAGTGTATCGGATGGATGAAACCCACGGAGCGGGTCGAATTGAAACTATGGTGCCTCAGCAATTTCAGGAACGAGTTCCCGGATGTGCTGGAAGAGGCCTTCGCAATTCAGGCCGCCTGAATTCCGGTAAGCGCATTGACTATATCCGTTCTTTGTGTGAAGTAAGGATTAATGCCTGGTCTCAGTTTATGGCTGATCCGGTGCTGAAACCCGTCGAACTCATCCCGGTTTTCCGGGATTCGTTTCCCCGCAGCTCTGCGACGTGGAATTTCAAATAAGAAAGCCGTCTCAAAAAAGAGGCGGCTTTTTTCAGGCTCATATGCAGCCTATGGCAGCGAAATTCTTTCTATTTTGCAGCCATGAAAGCAATCTGGTTATTACTTCTTTTTTCCCTGGCCCATCTTCCGGGCTACGCCTCCGGCCTGACGGATTATCTACGACAACAACCGGCCGTTGAAAGGATTGAGACCATCGATCCGAATCCTTTTTTTGGGGAGTCGGTCCGGTTTTTTGTCAGGCAGCCTATGGACCACAAGGATCCGGAGAAGGGTTATTTCCTGCAGCGGGTATTTGTTTCGGCACTCGATCCAGGATATCCCGTTGTACTGGTCACCGAAGGGTATGCCGCCTCCTACGGCGGAAATCCCGGGTATCTCAATGAACTGTGCCCCTTGCTGAATGCCAGTCAGGTGGTGGTGGAACACCGCTATTTCGGTGAATCATGGCCCGAAGGGCGCGACTGGCAGTACCTGACCGTGGAAAATGCCGCCGGAGACCACCATCAGGTCGTTGCCCTGCTTAAGTCCTGGTTTACTGGGAAATGGATCAATACGGGCATCAGCAAGGGAGGGCAGACGGCTTTGTTGCACCGTCTTTTTTATCCCGGCGATGTGGATCTGACGGTGTCGTATGTGGCTCCCATGAATTTTGCCGTGGAGGATGGCCGGCATGAACCTTACATTGCACGGGTATCGGGCACAAAAGAAGCCCGCCGGAAAGTCACCGGTTTTCAGAGGGAGGTTTTACGCCGCCGGAGTCAACTGATGCCCCTCTTTGATAAATGGATCAGCGACAAAAAGCTGACATTCAGGGTTTCTTCCGAAGAGATTTATGATTATTCGGTGCTGGAATACAGCTTTTCTTTCTGGCAGTGGGGAAAGGATCCGGGAACCATTCCTTCACCGGATGCTTCTGACGAAGGGATTTTCAACCACTGGATGGAAGTTGCTTCACCGGGTTATTTTTCGGTGGAAGAGATGGAAAGGATAGGCTCTTTTTTTGTACAGGCGGCCCGGGAATTGGGTTATTACGGCTATGCCACCCGCCCCTTTCGGAAATACCTGAAGATTAAATCGGCCCGAAATTATCTTCCCCGGTTGTTCCTTCCCGATAATTACCGCCCTTCATTTGACCCGTCATCTGCTGTCCGGACCCAGCGATTTTTGAATACCACAAAACTATCGCTGATTTTTATCTACGGAAAGGATGATCCCTGGACCGCCAGCGGGGTGGTGATCCCAAAGAAAAGCCCCTTGCTGAAGATTGTACAGGAGGGCGGCAATCACCGGACCCGGATCTCCAATCTCAGCGAAGAAAACAAACAGCGGGTGCTCGAAAGAATGAAAGAAATTATTGAGGTTCCGGAGCCAGTCGGGGTGCCTTAGAATTTAATTTACGGGTTTTATGCTGATTTTCCCGAAAAAGTATTAACTTTGCACCGCAATTGATTTCTGAAAATCTTTTGATTAAAAAAATACTGCGGGGTGGAGCAGTTGGTAGCTCGTTGGGCTCATAACCCAAAGGCCGTACGTTCGAGTCGTACCCCCGCTACTCTGAAAGTCAGGTTGTTTACCTGACTTTTTTTATTCTTCAATCAGCGGGGTAAGGAATAACTTTCTGTACGCTCATTTGTTAGAAGCGGGATTTGGCAATTCTTATTTGCTAAGCTCTACTTATGCAGGATCTTGCCCGAAATTACCGGATGCCCTTCCATAAGAATGTTGTAAATAAAGATGTTGCCTTGATGCTTCAATTCGTCATAGGTAAATTCGACAGTATGATTTCGCGAAATATTAGTGACTCTTTTCCGGGAAATCAACTGGCCCAACGGATTATAAATAACTACCTCGCCATCTCCGGGGATACCCGGATCGATTTCAATCGTAAACCTGCTGCTGAAAGGATTCGGATAGACCTTTGCGACATTATTCCCCGGGGCGATTTTATCCTGGCTGGAAACGAATATGGGTACGATTTTATCCATCTGCGTGTCCAGCCAGTCGATTCTGTCGCTGATCCAGTTTTTCAGGTAGTTCACCTCATTTGCATAGGTTCCGCCGATATAATTGTTAGGCCACACATAGGAGTTCAGGATATCGAATTTCTGAAAGTTTCTCGCCTGGGCATTCTTAAGGACGTGCTGGCAGGAATCGATGAAGTCATTGATCGTACTTTTACTGATGACCCGTTCTCTGAGTTTCTCCCACCTGTATTTCAGGAGCGTTTCAAAATAGGGATCCTCCCTGAAACGGTCCCACCAGAAGGGAATTTCATACCAGTCGCCTGCTCCGATGCCATCTGAAGCCCATCCGACGGGATTTCCGGCGCTGAAGAAGTCGGCATTTCCGAAACAAATGTTATAATCCCAGAACGGGGTCATGGTAAGCTTACCTCCCTTGCTGTCCTTGTCTTTGTGAAAATAGACGCTCACCCTGTATCCGTCCAGGTCGCGACTCAGCTCGGTAATGATAAAATAATCGATAAAGGTTTCCACATTAATATAAGCTCTGTAACCCAGTTCCGGATCCTTGAAATTATTCCCGTGCAGGGCATACTCGAATTCGGTGATGTATTCCCTGATATAGTTGCGCTGTTGAACGGTAAGCTCCTTATATTTGGGGTCTACATAAGAAAAGGGAACATCCACACTCCCCGTCCTTCCCATAAATGGGGAGTTCCAGCTTCCTTCCTGATCCCTGTCAATGCTGATGATATATCCTCCGGTCAATTCATCGCCGGTATTGTCATTCGGTTTCAGGGTGGCGATATTCACCCGGTTTTTATCGATCTTGATTTTCTCCACGAACAAATAAACTCCCCTGTATTCCCCGTTGATTTCTATCTCCACGAACCGGGTCCGCGGATGCCAACCGTTGCCCATGGCGTTGCCTATGCTGTATGCCAGCGCATTTCTCATCAGGGATTTGTCGGAGTAAGGGCCATGAAGAACCCAGTCATTTTCGGCTGGCAAACCAAGCAAGGAAACATTGTTGTTTGAACCATCACTATACCTGGTTTCAACGGTATAGCTTTTTTTGGGAAACATCTGTGCCGTGTTGCCCCGGATTTCAATGCCGATATATCCGTCATATTCATAATTCGTGTCAGAAAAGCTGTTCTTTCCGTCGGCATTATTGATCATTTGCATTTTGGCCATAATTTTCGGCTCGTCGACGATGGTTTCCCCTTCTGTATTGATTTTTATCAGCGGCAGATTGAAGTTCGAAAGGTCGGCCGGTTCCTGAAACCAATGGGGTACCTGGTTGAAAATTATTTCGCTTCCCTTGATTTTTGCATTTAGAAAAACCCGGGCCGACAAATCGGATGAAGTCGGGGTGATATTTAAAATATGTACTGCAAGAATATTCATTCCTGTCAGCAGAGGTCTGGTATCTAGCAAAAAACGGTCGGGTTGCCCCCCGGAATAGAGTTGGGCTTCATGATCGAAGGTAACATTCGCGTCTATACCGGGCTTCCCGGCGGGTAAATTTGCTGATCGTGCAATTTCAACACCGTTTAAATAGGCCACAAAGGCATCATCGTAATCAATATCAAGGATCAGATTATACACAGTAACCGTACCGGGTACCGTAAATATCCTGCGCAGAAACAGGGATTTCGTCGGAGGCACGATGGTATTGTCATCGTTGTCGCCATAACCGAAACCTCCTATTCCCGTATTCCAGTCCTGATCAGGAAAATTTAAAACCGTCCAGTTGCTTGTGGGTTCTTCCTTGGGCAACAGATATTTAAATTCATCGGTTTCGGTAACGATACTTTCCCAATGCGAAGACTGACCGCTAAGTTGAGAAAAGCAAAAACACAGGATAATCAAAAAAGGTAGTCTAACCATTTTTTTTCGTTTGATATTACAAAGATATGAAATGCCGGCTATTCTGAAAACCTTGCAGTTAATTCGTCAACCCTGAAACAGGTCAGGTGAAGTTAGGTATAAAAATGAAAAGTTTCGGTGAAACGGGCAAGGGATCTTCCGTTGAGCAATGCATTGCGGAATTTCGGAAAATCATATATTCGTTGGTTTTGCCATGGTATAAGAATTAATATTAATTTTAAAGGACAGAAAAATATTCCGGAAATTATTAACATAAAACATTGACTATGAAGAGAATTCTACATCTTTTACAAATTACCCTGGCAACTTTATGCTTTGTTTTTTCCGTTGCGACGGTTAAAGCACAGCCCTTACTGGTTGAGAATTTTGACTATGAGGCCGGTGCATTGCTCACTGCATACGGTTGGACTGCCCACAGCGTCGGAGGCACGCAAGCCATTGATGTGGTGGTGCCGGGGCTTACCTTTGACGGCTATCCCCTTTCCAATATCGGGGGGGCTGCTCTGGTGGATAACAACGGGGAAGATGTCCACCGTAAATTCACGGTTCAGACTTCTGGAAAAGTCTATGCTGCCTTTATGGTTCAGGTGAATGGCTCTGTTGATGGCTATTTCCTCCATTTTGGCGGAGATCCTATCGGTACTACCTTCAGACCGAAATTGTTTCTGGTGGGAACTGGTGATCCTTTCAATTTCGGACTTTCAGTCGGATCAAATACAGCAACACCTGTTGATGGAGGGGTTTTCTCATTCGGAAAGACCTACCTTCTGGTGATGAAGTATGAAATTGTGGAAGGAGAGAAAAATGATATCGTTTCCCTTTATATTATAGATGGCAACATTCCTGACACGGAACCTGAAACCCCCTCTATCGGTCCCCTCACCGATTCCGCGCAATCAGATATCAATCCCGGATGTATTGCTATGCGTCAGTTCAATGCTGGCCAGAAGGTTATTGTCGACGGGATCAGGGTAGCCACTTCCTGGGCTGATGCGGTAACCGCCGCCCTGGGCGGCGACACCTTCCCCCCGCAATTTTCCGCCGGATTCCCCAAAATCAGCGGGATATCATCGACGGGAGCAACCCTGGAAGTTTCTCTGGATGAACCAGGTCAGGTGTTTTATATGGTGGTGTCCAATGATGCCGCAGCTCCCACCACTGATGAGGTGATCGCCGGCACCCCATACGGTGGAGTCACCCCGGTAGCACAGGGCACCATTTCCGTGGCTGAAGCGGGAACTCCCTATATCGCATCATTGACAGGACTTGCCGATAAAACCGATTACGACATTTTTGTGGTGGCACTGGATGATGAGACTACTCCCAATAAACAGGCGGAACCCGTCAAGCTGGAACTGTTTACCGAAACACAACCCGACATCCTCTTTTTTGCAGATTTTGAAACCTCGCTGGAACCCTTCACCCAGGTGAACATCACCGGTGACCAGGAATGGAAAATAGCCACCTACAACAATAACAGCTATGCCTATATGAATGGTTATGCCAGCGGGAACAAGGAAAACACGGACTGGCTGATCTCTCCGGCCATTAACCTCGACACCGCCGATAATATTAAGGTCAGTTTCAGAACGGCGATGAACTACAAAGGACCGGACATCAAGGTGATGATCTCCTCTGACTTTACGGGAATCTATACCGCTTCTGACATTGGTGCTGCCACCTGGACCGATATCACCTCCGAGTTTGAATTGTCGACGGGAGGATATAACTGGCAAGCTTCGGGAGAATTTGCCCTCTCCTCCTATTCCGGAAAAGTGTACATTGCTTTTGTGTACACTTCGACCACTGAAGGGGCCGCCGGGTGGGAAGTCGATGACTTCAAGGTCACCGGTTTTGTGAAAGGTACCGGCATCGGGCAAACCACCACTCCGGAGTTCACATTGTACCCCGTACCGGCACGCACGGAGCTTTTCATTGACAATGCCGGCAAGGCAGACCGCGCCGATCTCTATGATCTCTCAGGCCGCCTTCACCTTTCCGTGGCCAATACCGGAGCTGCTCGCTTGCGTATGGAAGTGGGCCACCTCACCCCGGGCATCTACCTGGTGCGTTTTACAACAGCCGATGGTCCCAGGGTTCAGAAATTTGTCAAGGATTAACAGAAAACTGCCGGGTGAATGAATGGGGTTGGGGCGGATATAGCGTTTTTCCTTCCCCAACCCCAGCTTACAAAATTTATTATGATGATCCTGAAAAATAGTGTTCGTCTATTGGTCACTATTCTGGTGATGACAGGGTTCGCTTCCTGCCGTAAGGAGCCTTTGCCGCCTTCACCCGAAGATCAGGAACTTTTTTCAGCCTGCCTCATCCCTGGTACTCCGGCAACCCTCGACATTTTCACCTTCAACGTACAGGGTTTTCCCAAAAACGGGTATACCAGCGTTTCCGCCCTGGCTTCCCTCATAAAAGCCATGGATGCCGATGTGGTTGCCTTTCAGGAAGTGGCTTCCGAAGCCGATTTTGACAGGATGATGAACCTTCTGCCGGGTTGGACGGGGAAGTTCTACAAGATAGACAACGACCTGTGGAACCTGGCTTATGTATTCAAAAATTCGGAAACGGAAATTTATGATGCCTCTGAAAGACTTCTTTTCCAGGAAGATAACCGTGCGTTTCCGCGCCCTCCCTTTGAAATCAGCATAAGGCACAAACCCCTGAACCTCCCGGTCACCCTGATCAACCTTCACCTGAAATGCTGCGGGGGTGAGGATAATGAAAAACGGCGCCGGGAAGCTTCCGTAAAACTGAAAGAATACATCGACCAGTCAAAGCCTGATGAAAATGTGGTGGTGCTGGGGGATTTCAACGATGAGATCACCAGTGCCGACGCTTCGGAAAATCCCTTTCTGAATTTCATTGAGGATCATGAGAATTATTGGTTCGCCGATTCTGAAATTGCGGCAGGAAGTGCTTTGTGGTGGTCTTATCCCAGCTATCCCAGTCATATCGATCATATCCTGATAACCAATGAATTAGTGCCGATGACCGATACAACCCTGGTGGTGAAAGTCAGTCCGTGTTATCCCGGTTACAACAGCAATATTTCTGATCATCGGCCAGTGGGCATCCGCATAGCCAAATGACGCTGACGACCTTGTGCCTTAAGCTGTTTTGGTGCCTGTTTACAGTACTGATTGTGAACTTATTTCCAGGTCAGTCGTTGTTTCTGACAATGATCACATAGACCGGAAAATGGTCGCTGAAACCGCCCTGCCATACAGTTCCTGCAAAAGAGCGGAGGGGATACCCTTTGTACTGGCCGTCCTTTTGCATCAGGAAGGGACTGTTGAAAACGCGGGCTATCCTGAATTTATAGGAAGACAAATCCTTGCCCACCAGGGCCTGGGAAACGATGATCTGGTCAAAAAGGTTGAGCCCGTCGCGGTAATTGAGTGATCCGATCCCTTTTTTAAAAAGCGGGTACATGACATTGTACAGTTCCCCTTCTTTAAGCTTTGATGCCTTGGGGGCGGCCCGAAGGATTTTCCGCAGGCTTTCGTTGGAGGGATCGTCATTAAGGTCACCCATGACGAATATTTTGGCCTGGGGGTCGATCGCCAGAAGGCTGTCGACATGATAGCGCGTCAAAGCGGCTGCCGCATTCCGGCGCGGACGGGTAGTCATTTCTCCACCGCTTCTCGATGGCCAGTGGTTCACGATGAAATGCATCGGTTCCCCGTCAAAAACCCCGGAAACCACCAACTGATCGCGGGTATATATCCTTTCCCCCTGGTCATCCTTTAATACCAACTCCGGACTTGCCGAGGCGGTAACCCTGAAAAAACGGGGACGGTAAAGCAAACCGACATCCACACCACGACGGTCGGGAGAATCGTAATGTACAATCTGATAATTGGAAGCTTTCAGCAAGGGATGGGCTACCAGATCTTCCAGTACCGAACGGTTCTCAATTTCCGAAACACCCAGAATCGCAGGCCCGCCCTGCCAGCCATCCTCCTCCCCGATCCGGGAAATCGCCAACGCCATATTGCCCAGCTTCTCCTGATACCTGCGCCCCGTCCACTTGTTGAGCCCTTCAGGGGTAAAATCCTCATCATACACATCGGGCGAGTCTATGGTGTCGAAAAGATTTTCCAGGTTGTAAAAAGCTATCAAACCTGCTCTGACCGGCTGCTGTGCTTTAATTCCCAATACCGGTAATGCAAAGAAAACAAGAATCATCAATCTGCGCATGTCCTAATTTTTGAGAATTGTAAAATTAACACTTTTAGCCGCATTTCTCCGTTTGCGCCAAAAACCCTATCTTTCGGAACTTTCTTTTACAAATGAAAAGACCATGCCCGATGATGCGTCATCAGGAGCAATTCATGTCAGGGTCATTACATCTGTTTCATGTAAGCTACCGGAACAATGAATAAGTTAAACACGTGAAAATGAAATATTACAGACTGGTTTTCATGCTGATAGTGTTCCTGTCGACCGCACAGTTCATCGAGGCACAGGAAGGAAAAATAACAGGACAGATTGTGGAGGGAAGCAGCGGTTCTCCGTTGTCTGATGCCAGAATCACCGATGCCGCAGGGCGGGAGGTCGGCATTTCGGGAAATGATGGCCGTTTTACTGTGGTAGTCGTCCAGGGTCCTCAAATGCTGTTCATCAATCTTCCGGAATATGAACAGGCAAGCATCAGCGTTTCGGTGATTGCCGGCCAGGTTGCCGATGCCGGCAGGATTGAAATGACCCCCATCACACGTTACACCATGGACTTGGGGGCCTTGGGGGTTTCGGAGGGATTCTCGGACGACGGATTTGAAACCCAGTCCATCCAGGGGGTACTCAGCTCATCGGCCGATATCTTTCTCAGCACAGCGGCATACACCTTCGGACCGGTGATGTTCCGTGTCAGGGGTTACGATGCAAATTACCAGAACGTCAGCATGAACGGCTTTGTGGTCAACGATGTGGAATCGGGATCTCCGTATTATTCCAACTGGGGAGGGCTCAATGACGTCATGCGGAATGCCATGGTCAGTTCGGGTCCCGAACCCATCGGTTTTCTCTTTGAACCGGTTGGCGGAGCCACCCGCATCAACACCCGGGCGTCGCTTTACCGGTCAGGTCTGAAAGCGGTTTATTCCCTGTCGAACCGCACCTATCGCAACAGGGTGATGGTCACCTATTCCACGGGCCTGATGAATAACAATTGGGCGGTGACAGGCAGCGTCTCGAGGCGATGGAGTGAAAGGGGTTACGAAGAAGGTACCTTTTACAATGCCAACTCCTTTTTTCTTTCCGTGGAGAAGAAAATCAACGGGCGGCACAGCCTCAACCTGACAGCCCTCGATGCCATTTATGAAAGAGGGGTGGCCGGAGGAACTACCCAGGAAGTGTATGACCTCGCCGGCGACAACTATTACAATCCTTACTGGGGTTATCAGAACGGGAAAGTGCGCAGTTCGCGTGTCAGAAGCAACAACAAACCCTTGTTTACCCTTTCCCATTTCTGGAAGCCTTCGGCAAAGCTGGATATCCAGACCACCGCAGGCTACTGGTTAGGAAAGGGAGGGTATACGGCACTGAACTGGTATGACGTGATGGATCCCCGCCCCGATTATTACCGCAAGTTGCCCGGATATTTCAATGAAGAGAGTGATAAAAACCAGATCATCTCAGCCTGGCAGGATAATCCGGCCGTCAGTCAGATCGACTGGGACCACTTCTATTTTGCCAACCGGAAAAACATGTATACGGTACAAAATGAGGGAGGTATCCAGGGAAACACCCTCTCGGGGAACCGCTCAAAATACATCGTGGAAGACCGCCGGAATGATGTTTCGCAATTCCAGTTCAACAGCCGTATTTCGTTGGATCTTTCTGACCGGCTCAACCTCACCGGGGGGGTGCTGACCGATCTTTACCGGGGACATAATTTTACGGTGGTTGATGATCTCCTGGGGGGGGATTTCTGGCTCGATGTGGATCAGTTTGCCGAAAGAGATTTTCCCAACAATCCCGACAGCTATCAGAATGACCTGGACCACCCTGACAATGCCGTGATAGAGGGGGACATCTTTGCCAACAACCACTATGCTTTTCAACGATCGGGAACCCTCTGGGGAACCGGAAGAATAGACCAAAAGCGCTTTTCGGTGTATGTGGGAGGTCATGCACGGTATACCTCCATGTGGAGGGAGGGGCTGATGCGGAAGGGCCTTTTCCCGGAAACCTCCCTCGGGGAATCGGAAAAACTTAACTTTCTCACCTGGGGCGTGAAAGCTGGCGGCGACTACCGTTTTTCAGGACGCCACCTGGTCGTGGCCAATGCCCTTTTTACCACCAATCCGCCCCTCTTCAGGAACTCATTTCTCTCTCCCCGGACCCGGAATTCCACTACCCCGGGACTGAAGGAAGAGACCATCCTGTCGGGCGATATCAACTATATCCTTCGCTCACCCGTTGTCAAGGGGAGAATAACCGGATACTATACCCGGTTTATGGACCAGTCGGAAGTAACCAGCTTCTACCATGACGAATGGCGGACCCTGGTCAATTATGCCATGACCGGCGTTGACAAAGAAAATTATGGCATAGAAGGAGGCGCCGAGGTCACCTTGACTACCGGACTGGTTTTCAATGCTGTGGCCTCCGTAGGTCAGTTCCTTTGGAGCAGCAATCCCGACATTACCATTACCCGCGATAACAACAGCACCATTTTGAGCACCGAAGAGGTGTGGATCCAGTATTTCAGGCAGAGCGGAACACCCCAAACCGCCCTGGCCGCCGGACTGGAATACAACTCTTCCCGGTTCTGGTGGGCGGGAATCACCGCGAGTTATTACGATGAAATCTATCTCGATTTTAACCCCGTGACCCGGACAAAAGATGATGCAGGCTACTATCCCTATTGGGAAAACCAAAAAACGGCCGATCCGGGTTTTCTCGTCGACCTCTTCCTGGGTAAATCTTGGAAAATCGATGATGTTTATCTGAATGTCAGTGCCAACCTGAGCAATGTGTTGAATAACGGCACCTTTATCACTGGCGGTTATGAACAATACCGGTTTGACCCCGACAAACCCGAACTTTTCAAACCCCGGGTTTATTACTACAATGGTTTCAACTATTTTATCAATCTCAGCATCCGGTATTAATTCTCCGGAAGTTTAAAATATCAGAAAGATGAAGCGGACATTTTATTTCCTGACGCTATTTCTGACCGGGTTTCTGTTTCTCCTGGCCTGTGTGGACAACAATGAAGAGCCGCCGCCGGACATACCCTTTCGCGCAGGGCAGGTCGTTACGGTCGACCAGGTAAAAGCCCTTTATAGTCAGGAGTTGGCCAAGCCTTGGAAGGAGCGTCACCCGGTGCAGATTATGGAGGATTGGGCCCTCAGGGGAGTGATCACGGCAAGCGACAAGCGTGACGGAAACCTTTACAAGGAAGCTTTCATCCAGGATGCCACCACGGGTCTCCGGATGGTTTTTGATGCTACCAGCGGATTGTATATCGGCGATTCGGTCGTTGTCAACGTGAAGGGCCTTTTTCTGGGGGATTATGGCAATTTCATCCAGATGGGCAGCGAACCCTATACCGATGACAGCGGCAATCTGCGCGTCTCGGGATTTAACATGGACACTCATGTTCAAAAGCTTTCCGTCGGGAATTCCACAATACCCCTGACGGCCACCATCTCCCAGGTGAAATCGGCAGCCTGGCTGGGAAAACTGGTGAAGTTCAACGATGTTCAGTTCGATGACAGTGAAATTGGCAGAACCTGGGCCGAAGGCCTTGCCGATCCGCCGGAAGCCGCCAACCGGAAGCTGGTGGATTGTTCCGGCAAGAACATCATTGTACGCACCAGCGGGTACGCCTCTTTTGCCAACGAAATCCTGCCTCCCGGGAAAGGTTCCATCACCGGGGTTGTCACCGTCTTCAACAGCGATTACCAGCTCCTGGTGCGGGACTATTCCGAGGTGGCGATGACCGGCAACCGCTGCGGCTATGTTCCGCAGCCTCAAGGGACTCCCGTGGAATCCCTGAGCCAGGATTTCGAAACCTTCAAAGACAATGCCACCATTTATATCAGCGGGTGGCAAAACCTGGCCACTGCCGGGGGCAGGCTTTGGCTGGCAAAACTCTTCAGCGGCAATACCTATGCACAGGCCACCGGCTATAACTCAGGCTTGTCAAGCATGGTCACCTGGCTGGTCACCAATCCGATTACACTTTCCTCACAGAAAGTCCTCACCTTTGAGACCGCCAAAGCGTACTGGGCACATACCGGTGACCACTTCCCCCTTGATGTGCTTTTCTCCACAAACTTTAACGGCAACAATCTGACCTCCGCCACCTGGGTTCCGCTGACAGGGGGTACCCTCGCCCAAAAAGCAGACCCTGACCATACCTTCATCAACTCGGGAAATGTCATGCTCCCGGTTGAAGCAGGAAAATCGGGAGTCGTAGCATTCCGGTATACGGGAAGCGGAAGCGAAAGCACTACCTACCGGATTGATAACATTGTCATTAAACCTGCAAATTAACCGGCTATGAACCTGAAAACGCAGATATCAGTCATCATCCTCATCCTGAGCACCCTCTTTGTCTCCTGTAACAAAGAGCCGGTACCCCCTCCCGAACCGGTCATCGAAAGGATCACCATCGCCCAATTGCGTCAAATGCATGAAAACGGGATCCTCTCGGTCGACACCAACGTTTACATCCAGGGAATTGTTACCCTCACCCCGGAATTGGGAAACCTCCCCGGTTTTACCGCTTATGTGCAGGATTCCACAGCCGGTATCTGTCTTACCATTGAGGGGGACAATACCCTGGCCATGAATTCGGAAATCAAACTTCTGTGCCGCGGAGCTTCTTTTACCGTATACAACGGACTGCTCCAGTTCGGGGATTTCGATATCGCCAAACAGATCAAATTGGAGAAGTTGACGGCCGATCCTCCCTTCCCTGTGACGGTAACCCTCGCCGATCTCCTGGAAGGCAAACACCAGGGAGAATATGTCAGGGTGGAGAATGTCCAGTTCAAGGATCCCGGTAACTTCTCAGGCACCAAAATTCTGACCGACTGCGACGATGAAATTGATGTTTACACCCGCTCTGACGCAACCTTTGCCTCCGAAAAACTGCCTGCCGGGAACGGTACCCTCCTGGGCGTTGTGTCGGTATTCAACGATGTCCAGATTCTGCTGCGGGACAAAACGGAATTGGAAATGACCGGTGACCGGTGTGGTCTTGCAGGAGTCATCTATCTGCAGGAGGATTTCGCTACCCTTGCAAAATATGCCGATGTTTCCAGTCTGACCGGATGGAAAACCTTTTCCGAAGCAGGGGGGAAATCATGGTACGGCAATGAGGTGAGTTCTCGGAAATGGGTCCAGGCAACCGCCTATAATACAAACCAGCCTTCGGTCATTACCTGGATGATCGCCCCGGCAGTTGACCTGACCCTGGCAGTGAAACCTTATGTCAGCTTTGAAAGTGCTGACGGATATGACAACGGTGCCACCATGGAGTTTTTCGTATCCAAAGACTACAACGGTTCATCGACACCATGGACAAGCACCTGGACAAAGCTGAGTTACAACCCGCCAGCATCCAATCCGTCGGGTTACAGCCAATTCGCTTCGTCGGGCCAGGTCGACCTGACGCCTTTCAAAGGTGGTACTGTATATACCGCCTGGGTATACAAAGGTGCCGATCCTTCGGGTTCTGCTTCTGATAAAACAACCACCTGGGAGGTCGATAATGTGATTGTTGCTGAAAAATAAAAAGCCCGATTTTTTTGGGGAACACGGTTTTTATACTTCCGGAATCGCCATTCTTTGTTCAGGGAACAACCTGATGGTACGAAGATGAACATTTTAAAGCTATTTCTGATTTTTCTGGCCGTCATCAGCGGCCTGCCGGTGGCCGCACAACCGCCCCCGGGATATTATGATGCGGCAGGAGTCCTGACTGGGAAAGAACTTCAGCAGGCGCTTCACGATATCATCGACGGTCATACCGCGATCACCTACTCGGAAATCTGGGGATGTTTCAGGTCAACCGATGCGAAACCTGACAGCAGCGTCTGGGATATCTATTCCGACGTTCCCGGAGGCACACCCCCCTATTCCTATACTTTTACCGTCAACCGGTGTGGCACCTATTCCCGTGAGGGGGATTGCTACAACCGTGAACATCTGTTTCCCAAAAGCTGGTTCGGCGATGCGGATCCGATGGTTACCGACCTGTTTCATATCTTTCCGACCGATGGCTGGGTCAACAACAAACGGGGCAACCTGCCTTTTGGAGAGACTTCGGCACCCAAATGGACCTCTCTGAACGGAAGTAAAGTCGGACCCTGCTCCTGGCCGGGTTACGCATCTGACATTTTCGAACCCATCGACGAATACAAGGGTGATCTTGCCCGTACGATGATGTACATGGCCGTTCGCTATTACAACGAAGACCGGAACTGGCCCGGAAGTCCCATGGTTACAGGTGCCGAACCCCGGCCCTGGGCACGCGATATGCTGCTGTCATGGCACTGGCGCGATTCCGTCAGCTTAAAGGAAATTCAAAGGAACGAAGCGGTGTTTATTATTCAGAAAAACAGAAATCCCTTTATCGACGATCCTCTGTTTGCCGAAAAAATCTGGGGATCCCTGAATCCTCTCCTTGAACCTTATGAGGAGGAACTTATGGTTGTCGCCTATCCGAATCCGGCATTTGAAAAGGTGTTCCTGAAAATCGGGGGCCAGGAAACCCGTGAAGCAAGGCTGACTGTTTTTGATATAACAGGGATAACTCATCTGGATACCCGAACCGTGGGTTGGGAAACCGTCATTCCGTTGCAAAAGCTTTCGCCCGGCCTCTATTTTCTGAAGGTAACGGTCGCCGGTGGTACCCAGACCCTCTCATTTGTGAAAGCAGGTCAATAATAAATCCCGTTTCACCATAGGATAGCGAAACGGGATTTAAGGGTCAGATTGAAGCGGTAAAGCGCTCTATTTCTTCGGATTTTCGGAATCTTCTTCCGAAGTATCTTCCTTGGTGGCCTTTTTGAATTCTCTCATTCCCTGCCCCAATCCTTTCATGAGTTCGGGAATTTTCTTTCCGCCGAAAAGAAGAAGGGCAAGGGCTACGACCAGCACGATCTGCCAGGGTCCGACGGCACCGGCAATTACAAATAGGTTCATGATGCAGTGGTTTATATTTATTACAAAAATAGCTTTTTTTATCTACCAAAGGTCTTTACCTGAAAAGTTTTAGAATATCGTTGGCATTGGCATAGAGCACCAGGGCCAGGAGGAGGAACATGCCGGTCATCTGGGCATATTCCATAAATCTCTCACTGGGTTTCCGGCGGGTGATGATTTCGAAGAGCAGAAACATGACGTGACCTCCGTCCAAGGCGGGGATGGGCAACAGGTTCATGATGGCCAGGATGATGGAGATGAAGGCTGTCATGTTCCAAAAGGAGTGCCAGTCCCAGGAGTCCGGGAAGATACTCCCGATGGTGATAAATCCCCCAAGGGATTCATAAGCCTTGGTTTCGGGCCTGAAGAACAGTTTGAACTGTTTGAGGTAGTTGCCGGTGGTTTCGATACCCCGGGAAATGCCCGCGGGAATCGATTCGAAGAACCCATACCGAATGGTTTTAAATTCAAAGAGATCCTGAAAAGAGAGGCTGTTGGAAATGCCGATCATGCCGTCTTCACCCAGCTTCACGGAGATTTCCAGGGGTTGCCCGTTCCTCAGCACGTCAACGGTAATGGATTGTCCTTTGTTTTCGGCCAGCATCTTCTGGAATTCATCGTGATAAACGAACTGCAGGCCGTTGATGCCGGCAAGCTCATCCCCCTTCTGAAGTCCGGCTTCCCTCCCGGGAGACTCCTTGGCAAAGTCACCGATGGTGAACCGGAAAGGATACCGGACCCCGAAAACCCCCTTGCTTTTCAGCAACAAGGCCATTGCTTCGCCGGTGATGGGAATGTCTGTTTTTACGCCATCCCGTTCCACCTGGACAGAGGTGGCATTGTCAAATACGATGGTGGGAACGATTTTGGCAAAATTCTCCACCGGGCGGTTGTCGACCGACAATATTTTATCCCCGTTCCGGAATCCCAGCTTTTCACCTGTCTCATCGACTACGACGCCATATTTGACGCTTGAGGTGGGAAGGTACTCCTCCCCCCAGGCATAGAGAACGGCTATATAAATTAGAAAGGCGAAGATAAAGTTCACCAGTACCCCGCCGACCATGATCAGAAGCCGCTGCCATGCAGGCTTGGAACGGAATTCCCAGGGCTGGGCAGGTTGCTTCATGGCCTCCTTGTCCATCGACTCATCAATCATCCCCGATATTTTCACATATCCCCCAAGCGGCAGCCATCCGATGCCATATTCTGTTTCCCCGATTTTTTTCTTCCACAGGGCAAACCAGGGATTGAAGAAAAGGTAGAATTTCTCAACCCGTGTTTTGAATAAACGGGCAAAGAGAAAATGTCCGAACTCGTGAACAATCACCAGTATGGCAAGGCTTAAAATAAGTTGTGCGGCTTTTATAAGAACAGATTCCATTATTCCAATATTTGCTGATTAATTTTTTTCTGACAATATTAACGACTCTGAAAAGCTTCTTGTTTCATTGTTGGTGTAAATAAGGTCATCGAGGGAGGGGGAGGGAATGAAATGCGCCTTGAGGATTGCTTTTTCGATGATCAGCGGCATGGTAGTGAATCCGATTTTTCCTTCCAGGAAGGCGTTGACGACAATTTCGTTGGCGGCGTTGAGGACGCAGGGGATGTTGCCGCCCTTTGCAATCGCTTCATAGGCGAGGGCCAGGTTGGGGAAATTGCGGATATCGGGTTCTTCAAAGGTGAGGTTCGGATATTTCCGGAAGTCCAGTCTGGGAAAGTCATTGGCAATTCTTTCCGGAAATCCCAGTGCATAGAGGATGGGGAGCCGCATATCGGGGAGTCCGAGTTGTGCCTTCATGGAACCGTCGCGGAACTGCACCATAGAATGGATGATGGACTGGGGGTGGACGATCACTTCGATATTCTTCGGGGGAAGGCCGAATAACCAGTGGGCTTCGATCATTTCAAAACCCTTGTTCATGAGGGTGGCTGAATCGATGGTGATTTTGGCGCCCATCTCCCAGTTGGGGTGGGCGAGGGCGTCGGTGGGGGTGACCTTCGCCAGCTGGCTGGAATTTTTTCCCCGGAAGGGACCCCCGGAACAGGTAAGCAGGATTTTTTCGGCGGGATTCATGAATTCTCCCGCCAGGCACTGGAAAATGGCCGAATGTTCACTGTCAACGGGCAGGAGGCCAACCTGCTTCTCCCGCGCCAGCTGGGTGACCAACTCTCCTGCCACCACCAGCGTCTCTTTGTTGGCTATGGCGACTGACTTGCCGGCTTCCACGGCCTTCAGCGTAGGAATGAGACCGGAATAGCCTACCATGGCCGTCAGCACCATGTCAACGGAATCCATTCCGGCTACCTGCCCGATGGCGTCTGACCCAGCAAAAACCTTCACCGGAACATCTTTCAGGGCTTCTTTGACAAGCTGATAATTCTCTTCGTTGCCGATTACCACCACATCGGGAAGAAACTTTTTCGCCTGACGGATCAACAGGCGGGCGTTGTTGTAGGCAGTGAGTACTTCTACTACAAAACGGCCGGGATTTTTTTCCACCACCTCCAGGGTTTGTCTCCCGATGGAGCCCGTCGATCCCAGAATGGCAAGTCTCTTCTTCATGATTTAAAAGACAATATACTTTTCAGGATCTACCGGTATTCCGTTGTGCCATAATTCAAAGTGAAGATGCGGGCCTGTGGTTAACTCCCCCGTATTGCCGATGATCGCAATGGCTTCCCCCGCCTTGACCTGATCTCCCGTCTTTTTCAGCAACTCGGCATTGTGCATATATGCCGAAGTAAGGTTGTTCCCGTGGAGGAGAAAAATCACATGGCCCGCCTGGATAGTCCATCCTGCAAAAAGCACGGTCCCTCCCAGAACCGCCGAAATCCTGGAATTGGGCTGCCCTACCAGATCCACCCCATAATGGGCTTTTTTCAGGTCAAACTTATTGGTAATCAGTCCTTTTGTGGGTTGGAAAAAATGAATCTTTTCAGGTGAATTCCCTTGTTCCGCAGGCGTCCTGGCCGATAAATTCAACCGTTCTTCAAGGATTTTGTCCTGGAAGACAGAATCATGGTTGTAAGGCGTGAAGGTTACCTTTGCCGGCTTTTCGGTGACCTCGCCTCCGGCCTGATTATCTTTCGGGACTTCCCCCGAAATGATCATCCGCATGTCTTCGAAGAATTTGTCCCTTTTAGCCAGTTCATTCTCCAGGGAATCCAACAGGACGACGTTTTTAAACAGCATTTCCCGTTCTTCCTCGTTCGGATACCCGGGGATGTATTCCCGCAGGGGGGTGGAGGCCACCAGAAAGACCACCAGCGATATCAAAACAACGGAAAAAAGGCTGACAAAGGTAAAAACCCTCAATGGCGAAAGTTTCATCGTCCATACCGACTGGAAAGAGGTATCGTTATAAATGATCAGCCGGAACTTGCTGCGCAGTTTTTCTGACAGGTTCTTTCTGAAATTGTTTTTCGTCATGCAATAGAATTGGAAGGCACAAAATTAACAAGTTTCGAACAATTGCCGACGACTTCGGCAAAGGGCAAATGTTTTATTTTCTTAAAATTATTTGTTACTGGCTGAAACATCTGTTATTTTTGAGGGCCAGTCCCCATATACAGGAAGATCGAGAAAAACAGAAAAATATTTCATTAAATGTCAGATCAATAGATATGAGAAATTTTTTTATTATTTCGGTGCTTGCCATTGTGTTGGCTGTTCCGGCAAAAGCCGACGAAGGGATGTGGCTTCCCGCCCTGATCCGGAAACTGAACATCGGTGACATGCAAAAAACAGGTCTTCGGCTCAGTGCGGAAGATCTTTACAGTATTAACAACGGCAGTTTAAAGGATGCTGTGGTTCATATCGGCGGATGCACTGCTGAAATGATTTCTCCTGAAGGATTGATGCTTACCAACCATCATTGTGCCATGGGCGATATTCAGCGTCATTCCAGCGTCGAACACGACTACCTGCGGGATGGTTTCTGGGCGCAAACCCGGGAAGAGGAACTTCCGAATCCTTCAAAGATCGCCAGGTTTCTCATCAGTGCGGAAGATGTGACCGACAGGGTTCTGCAGGATGTTAAGGAAGGCATGTCCTTCAGCCAGCGTCAGCAGGCCGTCACGGAGGCTTCTGCCAGGATTGAAAAGGAAGCCGTAGGGGAAACCCATTACGAGGCACGGGTGACCCCCCTCTTTGAATCCAACAAATTCTTTCTCTTTGTCTACGAAACCTTCAGGGATGTGCGCCTGGTGGGCGCACCGCCGCAGTCACTCGGCAAATTCGGGGGTGACACCGACAACTGGATGTGGCCCCGCCATACCGCCGACTTTTCTATCTACCGGGTCTATTGCGGTCCCGACGGCAAACCTGCCCCCTATTCCAAAAACAATGTGCCCCTGAAACCCCGCCATTATTTTCCCATTTCCCTAAAAGGGGTGAAAGACGGCGACTATTCCATGATCATGGGTTATCCCGGCCGGACCAGCCGCTACCGGACATCGGGCGAAGTGAAATTCATCATGGACGTGACCAACAAAACCCGGATTGATGTGCGGGAAAAGAAACTTGAAATCATCGACGACTACATGGCATCCAGCCAGAAGGCCCGCATACAGTATGCTAGTAAACATGCCGGGAGTTCCAACTATTACAAATACAGCATCGGACAGAATGAGCAGCTGGATAATCTGCGGGTGATAGAACGGAAAAAGGCCGAAGAAGAGGTTTTTTCCCAATGGGTTGAAGCATCCCCGGAGCGCAAAGCCAAATACGGCAAAGCACTGGAGATGATAAACAATTCCTATCTGGATAACGATGATGACCTTGCCCTGCAATATCTCACGGAATCGCTGATCTCAGGTCCCGAGATTTTTATGGCTGCCTATCGTGCCCAGGCGTTGTACAACCTGCTTGAGAAACCTGATGAAAACAGGGAATTGATCGGCCAGGCCGTGGCAAGCCTGAAACTAATGGCCGAAACTTTCTATAAGGATTATGATGCTGCCACCGACCAGAAACTGGCTGCCCGCCTGATGAAACTTTACGCCGACAGGGTCAGCCCGCTTTATTACCCGAAGTTTTTTTCCGTTATCAACAAAAAATACAAGGGCGATTTTGCAAAATATGTCGCCAAAATGTTCGGGATTTCCGTTTTCAGCGATTCCGTCAGATTCAACACATTCCTGAACAACCCCAGCCGCAGGATTCTCGATAAAGACATGGTATTCAATGCTTCGGGCGACATTTTTGACATGATGAGGAACCTGGGCCAGGAGACCGAAAAAAATACACGCCAGCTGGAAGAAGGGCGTAATCTTCTCATGGCCGGATTGATGGAAATGCAACCCGGCAAGACCTTCTATCCCGATGCCAATTCCACGATGCGTCTTACCTATGGAACGGTCGGAAGTTATGAACCCCGCGACGGCGTGGTTTACCGGGCAACCACCACGGTGGACGGATATCTTGAAAAAGAGATCCCCGGAGATCATGAATTTGATGTGCCCCTCAGGATGAAGGAGCTGATTCGCGCCCGTGATTTTGGCCGGTATGCCAATTCCGAAGGAGAACTGGAAACCTGCTTTATCAGCAACAACGACATCACCGGCGGAAATTCGGGAAGCCCGGTGCTGAATGCCAACGGGGAACTGATCGGTATTGCGTTTGACGGTAACTGGGAAGCCATGAGCGGTGATGTTGCATTCGAACCGGAACTGCAGCGGACCATCAGCGTTGATATCAGGTTTGTGCTGTGGGTGGTCGATAAATATGCCGGCGCCACCCATCTGATTGACGAAATGACCATTGTAAATTAAGTTTCTGCTCCTGATGCAGGAGGAGTACCCGGATCCGATTAAGCGGATAAGGGGGAGGTGGTTATCAGGATAGTAATTCCAACTTATGGGAAAACCCTCAGTTTCTATCTATACCGACGGGGCTTCCCGGGGCAACCCGGGCCCGGGAGGGTACGGCATCATCCTCCTGTCGGGCGACCACCGCAAGGAGTTATCCGCGGGTTTCAGCCTGACCACCAACAACCGAATGGAACTGCTTGCAGTGATCGTAGCTCTGGAAGCACTTAAAATTGAAGGGTCGGAAGTTACTGTGTTTACCGATTCGCGATATGTGGCCGACGCAGTTACAAAGGGTTGGGTATTTAACTGGATGACAAAACGCTTTAAAGGAAAAAAAAACCAGGACCTCTGGCTCCGTTTCCTGGAAGTCTATAAAAAACACCAGGTAAAATTCATCTGGATCAAAGGGCACAACGATAATCCTTTCAATGAACGGTGCGACGAAATGGCCGTGGCCGCCGCCATGCAACCCGGACTTCCCGGGGACCCGGGATACCAGCCTGAATAAATGGAGAACACCCTTATGAATGAAAAAATATCTGAAGGTGTTTTGAACAGGGAGGAAGATAAGGTAACATCAACGCTATTTATGAAGCCGTTCCGGGAACCCGGAGCGGCTTCTTTAATGTGTTCCGGCCAAAAAACAGGAGCGTTGGTGAGAGAGTTACCAAAAGAGTTGCTAATTTTAGGAACTTTCATGATTAATAACGAATATGGACAGAAAACTCAGAATGGGTATGATCGGAGGCGGGTTGAATGCTTTTATCGGGGCGATTCACCGGCTCGCTGCCATCATGGATGGTCAGGCAGAATTGGTGTGTGGCTGTTTCAGCAGCCATCCCGAAGTATCATTTTCCACCGGAAAATCTCTCTTTCTGCCCCGGAACAGGGTGTATACTACCTGGCACGAGATGATCGAAAAGGAATCAGCGCTTCCGGAAGGGGAACGCATGGATTTTGTATCCATTGTAACCCCCAACCATGTCCATTTCGGTCCGGCCATGATGGCCCTGGAGTATGGATTTCATGTGGTCGTTGACAAACCTTTTACCTTCACCCTCGAAGAAGCGCTGAAATTGCGGGACAAGGCAAAGGAAACGGGATTGGTGCTGGCGCTTACCCATACCTATGCGGGATACCCTGCCGTCAAACAAGCCCGGAAAATGGTGGCTGACGGTTTACTGGGGAAGATCCGCAAAGTTTATGTGGAATACCCCCAGGGATGGCTATCCGAAAAAGTGGAGGACAAGGGGAATATCCAGGCATCGTGGCGAACCGACCCTTCCCGGTCGGGGAAAGCCGGATGCATGGGGGACATCGGAACCCATGCCCACCACCTGGCGGAATACATTACCGGATTAAAGGTTACGGAACTCTGTGCTGAACTCAATACCTTTGTCCCGGGCCGCCTTCTCGACGACGACGGGGCTGCGCTGCTCCGTTTTGACAATGGTGCCAGTGGGGTGCTTATGGCCTCCCAGATCGCCGCCGGAGAGGAAAATGCGCTTAAAATAAGGGTGTATGGTGAAAAAGGAGGATTGGAATGGGCGCAGCATGAACCCAATACCCTGATACTGAAATGGCTCGATAAACCCATGGAACTCTTCCGGACGGGTACCGGCTTTATGAATTCCGCGGCGGCGGCCAATACCCGTACCCCGGGAGGCCACCCCGAAGGGTACCTCGAAGCCTTCGCAAATATATACCGGAACTTTTCGAAAACCGTCATGGCCCGCATGGATGGAACCGAACCCATGCCCGCATGGCTTGACTTTCCGGGTGCCGAAGATGGCGTCCGCGGAATGCAGTTTATCGATGCGGTCGTAAAGGCCGGAACCGGTGATACTCCCAAATGGGTCAGGTTCGGATAAAACAATAAAAACATTTTCCGATGATATTCCGCAATCTGATATTCCGCAATCCGCAATTAATACAGTGAACTATTAACTTTAAAATCAACAGTATGTCCCGACCAGTTACCATTTACACCGGACAGTGGGCCGACCTGCCTCTGGAGGTCATGTGTAAAAAAGCCAAAGAATTCGGCTATGACGGCTTGGAGCTATGCACCTGGGGTGACCACATGGAAATTGACAAAGCCGACCAGGTTTACTGCGATGCTAAACGGGCACTGCTAAAAAAGCACGGGCTTCAGCTCTTTACCATTTCAACCCACCTGGTGGGGCAGTGTGTATGCGATCCCATAGATGAGCGGCACAAGAATATCCTGCCTGCATATATCTGGGGTAACGGAGATCCCGAAGGGGTCAGACAGCGTGCCGCACAGGAACTGATAGAAACCGGCAGAGCCGCCCGCCGCCTAGGAATCGATACCGTTGTGGGTTTCACAGGAAGCCCTATCTGGCATCTGCTCTATTCGTTTCCTGCAGTTCCTCAGGAAATGATAAAAAAGGGTTATGAAGAGTTTGCCCGCCGCTTTCTGCCCATCCTGGACGAATATCAGAAGTTAGGCGTGAAGTTCGCCCTTGAGGTACACCCCACCGAAATCGCATTTGACATCCATACGGCCCATCTGGCCCTGAGGGCGGTGAACCACCACCCTGCTTTCGGTTTTAACTATGATCCGAGCCACTTCGGATATCAGGGGGTCGACTATGTGCGGTTTATCTACGAGTTTCCCGACAGGATTTTCCATGTCCATATGAAAGATGTTTACTGGAGCGATATTCCCATGGCTGTCGGGGTGTTCGGCGGGCATATGGAATTTGGCGATAACCGGCGGTATTGGAACTTCCGCAGCCTCGGCCGCGGAAAAATAGACTTTGAGAACATCATTCGTGCCCTGAACGATATCGGATATAAGGGGCCGCTCTCCGTGGAATGGGAAGACAGCGGCATGGACCGTGAAGCCGGGGCTGCCGAATCATGTGAGTTTGTGAGGTACTCCGACTTCGAACCTTCCGGGATTAAATTTGACGATGCCATGAAAAGTGAATGACATGGTTGGCAGAAGAAAAAGAAAAATCCATTAGCTGATCCTTAAAACGTTACATCTTTAATCATCGGAATATGTATCGGGCAAATGAAGAGCGATATGACTTCATGACCTATAACCGTTGTGGTAACCGGGGGCTGAAACTTCCGGCAGTATCGCTGGGATTGTGGCACAATTTCGGCGGGGTTGATGTTTTGGAGAATGGCAGGGCCATGCTTCGCAGAGCTTTTGACCTGGGAATCACCCATTTTGACCTGGCAAATAACTATGGTCCCCCTCCCGGATCAGCCGAGGAGAATTTCGGCAAGTTGTTTAAACAGGATTTTCTGCCCTACCGCGATGAACTGATCATCTCCACCAAAGCGGGATACCTCATGTGGCCGGGTCCGTACGGGGAGTGGGGAAGCCGTAAATACCTGCTGGCAAGTCTCGACCAGAGCCTGAAACGTATGGGCCTCGACTATGTGGATATTTTTTACTCCCACCGGCCTGATCCCGATACGCCTCTCGAAGAAACCATGATGGCCCTCGACCAGGCTGTCCGCTCCGGTAAAGCACTGTATGCAGGGCTCTCCAACTACACGGCCGACATGACCCGCAAGGCCGCCTCCATCCTGTGTGACCTGGGAACCCCCTGCCTGATCCATCAGCCCAAATATTCCATGTTTGAACGGTGGGTGGAAGCCGGGTTGCTCGATGTGCTCGAAGAAGAAGGCATCGGCTGCATCCCATTCTCCCCCCTGGCCCAGGGCTTGCTTACCAACAAATACCTGCATGGAATCCCCGAAGGATCACGGGCGGCCAAGTCGTGGGGATTTCTGAAACCCCACCAGGTCGACCCTGCTCTTCATAAAGTCGGGAAACTGAATCTCATGGCTCAGGAACGCGGACAAACACTGGCCCAAATGGCTCTGGCCTGGATCCTGAAAGACAGGCGGATCACTTCAGTCCTGATCGGGGCAAGTTCGGTGAAACAAATCGAAGACAATGTGGAAACACTGAAAAACAGAGAGTTTTCTGACGAAGAACTCCATTCCATCGAAAACATCCTCCGCTCCTGAAGGCAGTGTTCCCATATGATTCGGCTCTTTTTTTGAATGAAGAAAATATTACGCCGAAGAACAGTTTAATAATAAAAATATCGGACCATCGGATTGTTTTCTGATGATTGTACTGAAAAGATCAAATCTTTGTATTGGTAGAAAAATGGGTACAGAAAGCCGGGGAGGCCTTTCTTTTTTAAAATGTCAAATAATAAAAATTGAACTCATGAAGACAAAAGTTTTGCTGGTCCTGCTGTCGGTGGTGTTACTTGTATCGTGTAATCGCAAACCTGCTCCGGCAGGAAAAGATTCTGACCATGCTTCCGAAGCTGGATCAAAAGGGAGATATGCCCTGAAGTCGGGAATCGTGGATTATAAATCGACCATGATGGGCTTTGATGCTACCCAAACCCTTTATTTTGATGATTATGGCAACAAAGAGGTTACCGAATCCTATATGGACATCATGGGGACGAAAACCACCAATGTCATGCTTTCCAAGGATGGCACGATGTACAATTTCGATCCGGAGAATAAAACAGGGATGAAATCGCCGGCGATGCCCCAGATGAACCAGCTGAATTTTGGGGCGCTGACCGATGAAGTGATAAAAGAGTGGAACCTGAAGGAGGAAGGGACGGAAACCTTTTTGGATAAGGAATGTACCAAATATTCCATGAACAATACCAGCCTGAATATGAAGGGCTATTATTGGGTTTGGAAAGGCATTGTGCTGAAAATGGATCTTGAAATGGCCACTTCAGGTATGGTCATGGAAGCTACGAATATTCAAGAAAATGCAGAAGTACCTGCTGAAAAATTTGAGATTCCGGCCGATATCGTTTTTCAATAACCCATATAAGGGGAAATCGCTCTCTCCTTGCCTGAAGTTGAGGCCTTCTCCGGCAGTTTGGCCTTATAGTCTTTTCAGTTTATAAAAGGGAAGATTGGGGGATTTTTTGCTGGTGGTGCCACCAATTGACCGGCTTGATTTGCCGTAACCTTCCCTGAGCGTGTATACCACCCCAAAGGAGATTTTGCTGATGGTCGTCCTGCTGTTCAATGGCTCCATTTCTCCTCCGGTCGGAGAACCGGCATCTTCTGTCCAGTCAAAATCAGGCTTGCCGTCGAGAATATCCGAATAGACCAACCGGTATGAGCCGTCGGCATAAAGGGCAATGCGGTCGGTCAACTGAAATTCAAATCCCAGTCCGCCTCCCAAAACCAGCGCCGCTTCCCTCCCTTTTGGTGCTTGCGGTGTCCCCCGGGAAAAGATAACACGGGATAACGTATCAATTCTTGCAGGATTTAACAAAGTATGCTCAATACAGGTTAGCTCTGTTGAAATCAGGGACATCCCGGCGCTTACTTTGATAAATGGCTTGAAACGGCCGTCAGGAGCGGGATAAATCCGCAAGTTCCCGATAAAATTCAGCATATTGGTGTTGTAATTTAGAGGGCCTGTAATTGAGTGAGTTCCGGTTCCGGTAAAAGTTCCGCCATTCAGGTCGGTCGACTGAAACTGATCGGTTTTCATGAAATTAAACAGTGTGGGATTGTTATATTGCCCCGACATCACATCCCTGCCCACTTCAAAGCCCACATATGCCTTGTCGGTGAGTCCCACCATCAGCTCCGCTTCAAACCCGAGATCCCTGTTGTGAATAAAATCTTCAATCGTGGGAGTAATCGTTCCCCCTATTTGTCCGGTCGATGTATCCGTTCCCCCTGACAGGTCGCGAAAATCAGGATGAGGCACTGTCTCCCTGGGAGCTTCATTCATAAACTTGGTGGAAGTTCCGCTGATCCTCAGTTTCAGCGTGTTCTGGCCGGCCATCAACAGCGGGATGGACAGCAAAAGGGCTATCACAATGCCGGATGTTAATATTCTCTTCATGTTTTTTGTTTGTACAAAAATTGGTTGAAAAGGTAAGGATTTTTTATTTAGGAACGTTCAGATGAGCGGTTTTAGCATCCACCCACCTGAATAATTTATCATTTCTCCTGATTTTCACCGGTACGGGAATGGAAACATATTCACCTTTCCCTGCTTCAACGGCGACTCCCGAAGAGGTCCGCAGTTCCGAAACCGTCGTTTCCGCCACACCGGTGGTGGGCCCGGTGATCAGGATCTCTTCGCCGGTGGTCAGTGAACCGGTTTCAATACGGAATACGCCCACTCCGATCTTCGGAAAGTAATTGGTGGCCTTGCCCACATATATTTTTCTTTTGGTGGCCTGTGATCCGTAATTGTGGCTCCACTCCCCCAGCCGTTTTCCCAGGTAGTACCCATCCCAGAATCCGCGGTTGAAAACCGATGCCAGTTTTTCATTCCACGCTTCTATCTTCTCCTGTGTGAAAGTCCCGCTTCGCCAGGCGTCGGCGGCTTCGCGATAACAGGTAACCGTAGTTTTTACATATTCAGGGGAACGGGCCCTCCCTTCGATCTTCAGCACCGAAATCCCGGCATCCAGGATCTTGTTCAGGAAGTGAATGGTCTTCAAATCCTTGGGTGACATAATATATTCATTCTCAACGGCGATCTCTTCTCCGGTCTCCCGGTCGGTGACATGATATCCCCTGCGGCAGGTCTGCAGACAGCTTCCCCGGTTGGCGGAAGCGTTCATCTCATGCAGGCTCAGGTAACACTTGCCGCTGATCGCCATACAGAGGGCTCCGTGAACAAACATCTCCAGCCTCAGCAGATTTCCGGAAGGACCCTTTACCTGCTGCTCTCTGATCATGTCGCTGATCTCATGAACGCGTCCGAGGTTGGTTTCCCGGGCCAGCACCACCACATCGGCATACTGCGCATAGAACTTCACTGCTTCGGAATTGGTGATGTTCACCTGGGTGCTGACGTGTACCTCCATGCCGATCGAGCGGGCATACAAGATCACGGCAATATCGGCGGCAATGACTGCCGAAATCCCGGCATCCAGGGCTGCATCCAACACCTGGCGCATCAGTCCGGTCTCGTTGTCGAAAATTTCCGTGTTCAGGGTGAGATAGCTTTTAACGCCGTTTTCCGATGCAATGGCTGCGATTTTGCGGAGGTCCCCAAGGCTGAAATTGGCGGCTGAACGGGCCCTCATGTTGAGGTGCTCCACCCCGAAATAGACAGAGCCGGCTCCTCCCTGGATCGCCGCCATCAGGGATTCATACGACCCCACAGGCGCCATGATTTCTATATTCCGCACTTCAGCCATACTTTGTTGAACAGCCGCAAATTTAACAGTTTCCGCGGGTTTATTCCCGCAGTGCTCCAAACTATCTGATTTCGTTTGGAACATCGGTTTTCTTTGTTATTTTGCACCAAAACCGGAAGTATGAAATTGCTATACGATATCGCGGTATTTTTCTATCATTTTTTCATCAGGGTGATGGCTCCCTTTCATCCCAAGGCCCGACTGTTCGTCAGGGGAAGGAGGGGTTGGCAAGGGAAACTGAAGGAAAAACGGGATCCTGATTCTTCCTGGATCTGGTTTCATTGTGCGTCGCTCGGAGAATTTGAACAGGGAAGACCCGTCATCGAAGCCATTGGCAGGGCCCGCCCCGGTTATAAAATCGCCATCACCTTTTTTTCTCCTTCAGGGTATGAAATCAGGAAAAATTACAGCCAAGCCGCTTTTGTCGGTTATTTGCCCGAAGATACGCCGCGTAATGCGGCCATGTTTCTGGATACCCTGCAACCTGCCATTGCTTTTTTTGTAAAATATGAATTCTGGTACCATTACATTGACGGGTTGAAAAATCGGAATATCCCTCTTTTTCTGGTTTCCGGGATTTTCAGAAAAGAACAGCTTTTTTTCAGCAGAATGCCCTGGGGAGGGTGGTTCCGGGACCTCTTAAAGGCCTTCACCCGCCATTTTGTCCAGGATGAGAATTCAGCAGCTCTTCTGAACTCAATCGGCATCGACGATGTTACGATATCAGGGGATACCCGCTTCGACCGGGTGGCTTCCATTGCAGAAAGTTCACAACCCGTACCGGTTGTTGAAAAGTTTTGTGAAGGAAAACCGGTACTCATCGCCGGAAGCACCTGGAAACCTGATGAAGAGCTGCTTGTGCCATTTATCAACTCCCGGGAAGGGTGGAAGTTTATCCTGGTTCCTCACGAGGTGTCACTTGGAAATATAAACAGGTTGGTTCATATGTTGAAAAATCCGCCCCTTCTGATGAGCCGGGCTGCGGAAACGGACGTGACCCGCTATCAGGTGTTGATCATCGATTCGGTGGGACTGCTGTCCTCGCTTTATAAATATGGAACATATGCATATATAGGAGGGGGATTCGGGGTAGGTATCCACAATATTCTTGAAGCGGCAACTTTTGGTTTGCCCGTATTCTTCGGACCTAATTATCATAAGTTCAGGGAAGCGGTTCAACTCATCGGACTGGGAGCTGCTTTCACGGTATCCGACACGGAGTCCTTCACTGAACAACTTTTGAAACTTCTGAACAATCGAGAGCTGTATGAACAGGCATCCCTATCGGCTTCGGCTTACGTCAAAAATAACCGGGGTGCCACCGAAACCATCCTGAAAACGGTCTTTTCTTTCCAAGCCTGAACTGTGTTTTTTTTATGTTGGGAAATAGTTGATAAAATGAGTCAACCTTCCGGATTTTTTGTTTGGCGGTTTGCTGATAATTCATTATAGAAAATCTTTTTTTGTAACTTTTTTGTTGGAAAAAATTCATAAAAATTTAACAATCAGCTAATTAACATAATGGAGTTGATAACTTTCTGGTTAATGAAGATAAAAAGCATTCCAAAATTACTTTACCGGGCTTATCTTGCATAAGTAAAAATCAAGCACCAATAAAGTTAATTAAGCAAGAGATTCAGGGGTTTAAAATTCAGGATTTTGGCTTAACCAGTACAAACAGTAATAAAATCTGCAATGACAGTAAAGGTTGACCTTGTTAAGGCCCCGCCGGCCAGGAAAATTTTTTCTCAGGAGGAAGCATACCAGGCATCGCTCCGGTATTTCAGCGGCGATGATCTTGCGGCTAGGGTATGGGTTAACAAGTATGCTTTGAAGGATTCATTTGGTAATATCTACGAACTGACACCCGACGACATGCACTGGCGGCTTGCCCGTGAAATTGCAAGGATTGAGCAGAAGTATCCCCATCCTATTGCCGAGAAAGAGATCTTTCACACGCTGAAGGATTTCAGGTATATCGTTCCGCAGGGGGGACCGATGACCGGTATCGGGAATAATTTCCAGATCGCCTCCCTGTCGAATTGCTTTGTAGTGGGAAACAACGGCAATTCCGATTCTTACGGCGGCATCATGAAAATAGACCAGGAACAGGTCCAGCTAATGAAGCGGCGCGGCGGAGTCGGTCATGACCTGTCCCATATCCGTCCCAAGGGATCGCCGGTAAAAAATTCAGCCCTGACGTCCACGGGGATCGTTCCTTTCATGGAGCGTTATTCCAACTCGACACGCGAGGTGGCGCAGGACGGACGGCGGGGTGCACTGATGCTCTCGGTATCCATCAAGCATCCCGACGCCGAAAAATTTATCGACGCCAAACTGGAACAGGGCAAGGTAACCGGCGCCAATGTGTCGGTCAAGCTGCATGACGATTTCATGAAGGCTGTGGAGAACGGGGAATCCTATTTTCAACGCTATCCCATTACCGGCGATGAAGTGCTGTACAGCAACGAGATCAGCGCTGCGGAACTTTGGAGAAAAATCGTTCACAATGCCTGGAAATCTGCAGAGCCGGGAATTTTATTCTGGGATACCATCGTCAGGGAATCCATCCCCGATTGTTATGCGGATCTGGGATACCGTACGGTTTCCACCAATCCCTGCGGTGAAATTCCCCTGTGTCCTTACGACAGTTGCCGCCTGATCGCCATCAATCTGTACTCCTATGTGGAGCAGCCTTTCACTCCGCAGGCCAGGTTTGACTTCAACCTCTTCAAACAGCATATTCACATTGCCCAGCGTATCATGGATGATATCATCGACCTGGAGCTTGAAAAGATAGACGCAATTCTTCAGAAGATCGCAGATGATCCTGAAACGGATGAGATCAAACTGGTAGAAAGAAACCTGTGGCAAAACATCCGCAAAAAAGCGGAAGAAGGACGTCGTACCGGAATCGGAATTACCGCCGAAGGAGACATGCTGGCTGCCCTGGGGCTCAGATATGGTACGGAAGACGCTACCGATTTTTCTGAAGAAGTTCACAAAACTGTGACCCTCGAGGCTTACCGCTCTTCGGTTCGCCTGGCAACTGAGCGGGGCCCTTTCGCCATCTACAGCGCGGAAAGGGAACAGAACAACCCCCTCATCAGGCGGATCAGGCTCGCTGACCCCGGATTATATGAGGAAATGGTAAAATCGGGACGGCGTAACATTGCCTTACTCACCATCGCCCCGACAGGGACCACCAGCCTGATGACCCAGACCACCTCGGGGATTGAGCCGGTCTTTATGCCGGTATACCGACGACGCCGTAAAGTAAATCCCAATGATAAGGGTGTGCGGGTCGATTTTGTCGATGAGGTCGGCGACCATTGGGAAGAATTCACGGTTTTCCATCATAAGTTCAAAACATGGATGGAAGTGAACGGATTGGAAACAGACAGGAAATTTTCCCAGGAAGAGCTTGATGACCTGGTCAAAAAGTCACCCTATTACCAGGCTACCTCGAACGATGTTGACTGGGTTGCCAAAGTGCATATGCAGGGCAGGATTCAAAAATGGGTCGATCATTCGATCAGCGTGACCATCAACCTCCCCGCACACGTTTCGGAGGAACTGGTAGGCCAGCTCTTCTTCGAAGCCTGGAAAAGCGGTTGCAAGGGAGTAACGGTATACCGCGACGGTTCCCGTTCCGGAGTTCTGATTTCCGAGAAAAAAGAGGAGAAGAAAAAATTCTCGCCTTTCCCGACCAAAAGACCCGAGATCCTGGAAGCCGATGTGGTGCGTTTCCGGAATAACAAGGAGAACTGGGTGGCATTCATCGGACTGATTGGTAATATGCCCTACGAAATTTTTACCGGTTTAAGTGATGACGAAGATGGCATTTTGTTGCCCCGGTCGGTAACCAAAGGGTACATCATAAAAAACTGGGAGGACGACGACACATCGCGCTACGATTTCCAATACATCAATAAACGGGGATACAAAACCACCATCGAGGGGTTGTCTTACAAATTCAACCCGGTATACTGGAACTATGCAAAGCTGATTTCAGGTGTTTTACGTCATGGCATGCCGATCCATAAAGTGGTGGAACTGGTAACCAGCCTTCAGCTCGATAACGAAACCATTAACAGCTGGAAGGCGGGTGTGGCCCGTGCCCTGAAAAAATATATCCCCAACGGGACTATTGCCGAGGATGCCCGATGCGAAGATTGCGGATCAGATGAGGTGGTCTATCAGGAAGGATGCCTGGTCTGCAGGTCGTGCGGATCTTCCAAATGCGGATGAAAAAAGAGGCTGCCCCGGGGCAGCCTCTTTTTACGATTCGAGCATCTTCTGATAATCTTCGGCTGACAACAAGTCCGACAACTCCGCCGGATCAGCGATTTTAACTTTTATCATCCAGCCTTCTCCGTATGGATCCTTGTTCACCAGTTCCGGATTGGCTGCAAGGGCTTCGTTTACTTCAACCACCTCACCCGAAAGGGGCATGAAAAGGTCGGAAACAGTTTTAACAGCTTCCACGGTGCCAAAGATGTCTCCCTGGCTGAGAGTTTCTCCCTCCGTTTCAATTTCCACGAAAACCACATCGCCCAATTCTCCCTGTGCGAAATCGGTAATTCCCACCACGGCCATGCCGTCTTCGACACGAACCCATTCATGATCATGGGTAAATTTCAGATTTTCAGGTATTTTCATAATAACTTGGTTATGGATATTTTTGGTAAAATTAACCATATTTTTGTATTATTGAAAGAGTTGTCAATGTTTGAACGAAATCAGGTAATCAGGGAAGAACTGAGCAAGGTGGCGGGCGAATTGATCGCCGAATTTCCTGAGAGGCGGATTTTTGCTTTTTATGGAAAGATGGGAGCCGGAAAGACCACTTTCATCCGGGAGATCTGTAAGGTGCTGGGCTCTTCCGATGTGGTAAACAGTCCTTCTTTCGCCATTATCAACGAATACCATACCCGGGAAGGAAATCCGTTGTTTCATTTTGACTTTTACCGGCTGAAAACTCTCACCGAGGCTTTTGACCTGGGCTATGAGGATTACTTTTTCAGTGGTCATTATTGTCTGATAGAATGGCCTGAGAAAATAGAATCGCTTCTTCCCGAAGGCCATGTTGCCGTAAAGCTTACGGAAGATCAGAACGGTTCGCGCACCATCAAGGCAGGGTTACCGGACTGATCGTTTGGTTAATTCATGATTTGGAAGTAATTTTATATGTTTTAAAAGGCTACGGCAATGACAACCAGGGAAAAGACCAGATCGGGATTACCCGTTTCCAAGACCATGCTGCTTCCGAAGGAGGAAATGCTTGAGGTACAGCGCAAGGAGAAAAAAATTGTCATCGGGATTCCCTCCGACATCAGCAAGGTGGAATACCGTGTGCCCTTAACGCCCCAGGCGGTGGACCTGTTGGTTTCCTATGGTCATGAAATTTATATTGAAGCGGGTGCCGGCCGCCTGGCCAGTTATTCCGACCAGGAATATACCGAAGCGGGAGCCGTCATGGTTGAAAAAAAAGAGGAACTGTTTCAATGCGATATCATTTTACGGGTAGCGCCTTTTAACAGTGAAGAAATAGAATTGCTCCGGGGCAACCAGGTGATCATTTCCAACTTGCAGATTCAGTCGCATTGTCGCGAGACCATCGATATGCTGATGCAGAAGAAGATGACCTGCATTGCTTACGAATACCTTGAAAATGAAAACGGGTTTATGCCGTTTGTCCATCAGATGAGCCAGATTTCCGGGATCACCTCGGTTACCGTGGCCAGCGAATATCTCAGCAATTCCCGGGGTGGGAAGGGAGTACTCTTCGGGGATGTGACCGGGATCACCCCTGCAGAACTGGTGATCATCGGGTCGGGTACGGCTGCTGAATTTGCCGCCAGGGCGGCTCTGAGCCTTGGAATTGTGGTGAAAGTTTTTGATACGTCGGTCGAAGATCTCAGCAGGCTGGAAGAAAAATTGGGCAGGAGGATATTCACTTCGGTACTTTATCCCAAGGTGTTAAAAAAAGCATTGGTTTCGGCCGATGCCGTCCTGGGTGCCATGCCTTTTAACTCAACCCCCAATTTCAAGGTCTCCGAAGAGATAATCGCCAGCATGAAAGAAGGCGCTGTCATCGTTGATCTCAACGCAAGTCAGGGAGGTGTCTTTGAAACATCGCAGCTTACCGATCTGAACAATCCTGTTTTCAGAAAGCATGGCGTCATCCACTATTGCGTGCCCAACTTACCGTCGCTGGTGGCCCGCACTGCCTCCATCTCGATGAGCAATCTGCTGATCCCCGAATTGCTGGCGATAGGCGACAACGGGGGCGTCGACAATTATATCAAATCTTCCAGGGGATTCCGGAAAGGGGTTTATCTCTACCATGGCATCCTGACCAGCCGCGATGTGGGGAACCAGTTCAACATGGCGGTAAAGGATATCGAATTGTTGCTGGCCGTTTTCTAATCAGCGGGCCAGCAAGGTCATGGATACCGGGGGGACCGTTATGGTGGGTGCCTCAATGATGTCGATTCCATCTTCCCTGATTTCATCCTCGTAGGCTATGATCCTAAATTTTTCTGCGGGAATTGGAACAGAAACAGAATCCCTGTTGCCGTTGAAAATGACCAGAAGCTGATCCCAGGAGTCACCCGCATTTCTGCCGTTGAGGCAATAGGAGACCACACCTACCTTGTATTCGATGCAAAAACTGAGATTTTTGCGGATCATATCGGCATGGGGCATCCGGAATACGGGGTGGTTTTTCCGCAGCCTGATCAGTTTTTTATAGTATGCTGTCACGTCTTTATAGGTTGACTTTAACGACCAGTCCAGCTGGTTGATAAGGTCGGGTGCTTTGTAGGAATTGCCATGACCCTCCTTTGAGCGGCAGAATTCCATGCCGGCGTGAAGAAAAGGGACACCCTGGGAAGTCAGGATGATCGCACCGGCAAGTTTGACCATTTTGCGGATCTCCTCATCTGAGGCATCGGGCACGCTCATCCTCAATTTGTCATAAAGGGTGTAATTATCGTGACAGGAGACATAATTCACACATTGGGAAGGTTCCGCGGCCCAGGGTTCGGGGCTGCTTTCGACATAGCTGTAAACGATCTGGGGATGCCAGGTGGCTGCCACCACGCCAAATTTTACGGCTTCTTCACGCAAGGCCAGTCCGCTTACAAACCCCAGACTTGACCTGGGGTTGTGGTTGCCTTTCAACGCATCGCGCATGTCATCGCAAAATACCGCAATCCCGGGAATGTGAGAAATGTTCCTTTTGATGGCTCTCCGGTATCCCGGCATCGGACTCGTATCGGCAGTCCACCCCTCACCGAATAAAAAGATTCCGCTGTTGATGCTGTCGATTTCATAACGGATATGCCGCATGGTATCGCTATCATAAATCCCCATCAGGTCAAAGCGGAACCCGTCGATATGGTATTCGTTGATCCAGTATTTGAGGGAGTCGATGATATATTTCCGTACCATGTAACGCTCTGAGGCGATTTCATTACCGCAGCCCGAAGCGTTGGAAAAAGAGCCGTCAGGATTCTGCCGGTAATAATATCCGGGTACAGTTTGGTTAAATACCGATCCTTTGGTGAGCCAGGTGTGATTGTATACCACGTCCAGGATAACCCCGATACCGTGATCGTGCAATGCTTTCACCATTTGTTTGAGTTCCCTGATCCTGACCCTCCCGTCGTAGGGATCGGTGGAATAAGAACCTTCCGGGGCGTTGAAATTCTGGGGATCATATCCCCAGTTATATTTCAGAAGGGGGAACTCTTCATCGACGGTCTGAAAATCATTTACCGGTAGCAGATGCACATGGGTGATACCCATTTCGAGGAGGTGGGAGAGCCCAGTGGTCTCCCCTTCGGGAGATACCGTTCCCGCTTCGGTAAAACCCGCGTATTTGCCTTTGTGGAAGATCCCGGAATTTTCAGCGATGGAGAAATCCCGGATATGGATTTCATAAATAATCCAGTCGGTGAAATTTTTCAGTACCGGGCCTTTGTCATTTTCCCATCCCGGGGGATGGGTATTTTCCGGATTGAAGATCATGCCCCTGTGACCGTTCACGCCAACGGCACGGGCATATGGACCGGGTACCTCATGAAGCCACTCCCCGTCATTCACCTTGAAGGTGTAAAATTTTCCTTCGAGATTTCCTGGTTCCTGATGAATCCACGTCCCTGATTCCGCCTTTTCCATAGAAATCACTTTCAGGGGCTTTCCTGATTTTCCTTCTAAATAAAGCCTGATTTCCACCCTTTTGGCCGTCGGCGCCCAAAGCCTGAAGAAACTCATGCTTTCTGACCAGGTAACACCCAGGTCACTTCCGGCATAATGAGGATAGGTGGAAAAATCAATATGGTTGAAATGCCAGTTCCGCATATCAGTTGAAAAAAGTTTTGCGTAAACTGACACTTTGTGATACGGAACGGTTGCTGCTGACTTCGCTGACGGAGACCGTCACCCGGGGGAACCGCTTCAGGGAAGGATCATGCTGGTAAAAAGGGGCAAGATCGATGGTCAGTTCATGTTTTTTCCCCGGTTCCAGCAACAAAGGATAGAACTGGTAGTTCCGGAACCCTTTCAACCGGAATTTCCTCTTCAGAAACAGGTGGGTGAATGTCAACAGGGGCATGTCCAGGTCAAGGTCGGAATTCCCGTTGTTGGAGACTGTGAGTTTCAGGAAATCGGGATGGTAAATCTTGTTTTTCTCCAGTGTTACCGAATATTTACTTTTGTGCAAACGGTAGGTTCCGGCGGTTTCCCGGGTACCTCTTTTTCTGATCCAGTTGGCAAAAAAATAGATCAGCACCGGTGTGGCGATGATGAAAAAAACGGCCACCAGCGCATATCCGTCGGGTCCTTTCACATTCACTGCCGATGCTGTCAACGGGAGTGTTGCCAGGATGCAAACCCCGGCTCCTGTTATTGTATGCGTCATTTGCGCAAAAATAGTTTTTATATCGGTATTAAAGGGAATTATCCTTTCAGAGGTTTTCGTGTTCGGTACGTCTTATGATCTCTTCCTGGAGGTCTTCGCCCAGGTCGTTGAAATAATCGCTGTATCCGGCAACGCGAACGATCAGATCGCGGTATTTTTCGGGGTGTTTCCGGGCATCACGGAGGGTTTCAGCGGTGACGACGTTGAACTGGATATGATGGCCATCCATCCTGAAATAGCTCCTTACCAGGTGAGAGATTTTCCGGATGGCTTCTTCATCCTCAAAGAAAGAGGGGGAGAATTTCTGGTTCAACAGGGTTCCGCCGGTACGCAGGTGATCTATTTTTGCGGCGGACCTGATCACCGCGGAAGGGCCGTGGGTGTCGGCTCCCTGAACTGGGGAAATCCCTTCCGAGAGAGGTTGTCCCGCTTTTCTCCCGTCGGGGCTGGCCAGCATTATGCTGCCGAAATAAACATGGCTGGTGGTCGGCAACAGGTTGATCCGGTAAGCGGCGCCCCGTGGAGAGGCATGCCCGTTGACTGCGTCGTAATAGATGTTAAAAACATCGGTGAGCTGCCGGTCGGCTTCCTGATTATCATTGCCGTATTTCGGCATTTTATAGATCAGATGGTACAGCAAATCCTCATCCCCGATAAAATTGCGGTCCAGAACTTCCACGAACCGCGGAAGGGTGATCTGATGCTCCTCAAAAACCATTTTCCGGATTGATGTCAGGCTGTCGGTAAGGGTGCCGATGCCCACCCCCTGGATGTAGTTGGTATTGTAACGTGCTCCCCCGCAGATGTAGTCGGTTCCCTTTTCCACACAGTCGTCGATGATCAGTGAGAGAAAAGGGGTGGGGACATGGGTCATGAAGATGGATTCGATGATGTTGCTTCCGTGTATCTTAATGCGGACAAAATGCTCCACCTGTTTACGGAAGGCTTCCAAAAACCGGCTATAATCTTCAAAATCTCCGGGATAGCCGGTGCTGATTCCCATTTTTCGGCTCGTGCGGGGATCGATACCATTGTGCAGGGTGATCTCCAGAACCTTGGGCAGGTTGAAATATCCTGTCAGGATGTAACTCTCGGTGCCGAAAGCCCCGCTTTCCACACATCCGCTGGCACCGCCATTGCGGGCGTCGTAAATATCTTTCCCCTGCCGCGTCAACTCCTGGATGATGGCGTCGGTATTGAAGATGGAAGGTTGTCCGAATCCGGTTTTGGTGATCTTAACGGCTCTGTCAATGAACCTGTCAGGATTTTTCTTGCTCACCTGCACCATGGAACTGGGCTGTAAAAGCCGCATCTCTTCGATCACATCCAGGATGAGATAACTCATTTCATTGACAGCATCTGAACCGTCGGTCTTAACTCCGCCTACGTTGATCAGCGCAAAATCGGTATAGGTATTGCTTTCCAGGGCCGTAATGCCCACTTTCGGCGGTGCCGGGTGGTTGTTGAATTTAATCCAGAAAGATTGCAGCAACTCCTCCGCTGTTTCCCGGGTGAGGGTGCCGGCCGCGGTTTCCTTTTCCCAAAAAGGAATCAGGTGCTGGTCGAGCCGGCCGGGATTGAAACTATCCCAGGGATTTAATTCCGTCACTACCCCCAGGTGGACGAACCAGTAATGCTGAAGGGCTTCGTGAAAAGTCTCCGGAGCAGAGGCAGGCACTTTCCGGCAGATGGCCGCCATATCGGCCAGCTCTTTGCTCCTTGCGCGATCTTTTTCTTCCGCTGCCAGCAAATCCAGTTTTTCAGCATGCCGGCCGGCAAAATCGATGAGTGCACGCGCCGCAATGCGCATCGCTTTTAACTCCTCCATTTTTTCAAATGCCGCAGGATCATTCAGAAAATCAAGTTGTGACATGGCTCGGTCAACATCGGCGATGATGTCAGACATTCCCTTTTTGTAAATTTTATCGCCGGCCACCGTATGTCCCGGCGCCCGCTGCTCCATGAATTCCGTGAATATGCCGGCAGCATAGGCATCCTTCCATTCCGAAGTCATGGCTTCCATGATGCGGTCCCGGTTTGATCTTCCCTTCCAGAACGGAATGATCTCCTTTTCATATGCTTCCCTGGTTTCAGTGTCAACCCTGAACCACACCTTCTCCCGGCTGTTCAGGATGTCGAGATCCTGAAGCGAGTGGAGGTTGATTTCAGGATAAGTGGGAGTGGCCTTGGGTGCCGGTCCCCGCTCCCCGACGATCAACTCCCCCTCATTGATACAGATCTCCTTGTTTTCCAGAATATAGCTGAAAGCTTTTGCCCGCTGAACTGGTACGGAATCCCCGAATGCCAGGTGATCACGGTAAAAGCGGGTGACAAGCAGTCCCATTTCAGCAGAAATCCGTGGTTCAGCACCGAGGCTTTTCTCCCTGAGTTTTTGAATTCTTGGCGTTATCATCTTATTGCATTTTTTTCATTATTGAATATCTGTTGCGACAAAGCAATGTTAAGCCTTATGGGGCTTATCCCCCCTTTTTTATCCTGAATCCGGCATCCCTGAAAATCTGTCCGATCTCCTCTATCTCTTCAGGCTCCGGCGTGTCATCCCGGGGAGGCATTTGACAAACCAAGCCCAGTTTCCGGTATTTGTGGATTCCGTTGCGATGGTAGGGCAGGAGGTCGATCTGTCCGATCTGTCGGACATGCGGAGATAGGAATCCCAGGATTGCGTTTATATTTTCCCGGGTAGCTGTAATATTCCGGACCAGGGGGATGCGTATCCTGACCGGTTTCCCCTGATGTATCAGCCAACTGAAATTCTCCAGGGCCAGCTGGTTTGAAACCCCTGTGCCGGCGGTATGAAGAGGGTCATCCATGATTTTGATGTCATACAGGAAGAGGGAGGTATAGGGAAGTATCCTTTCAAAATCGCTTTTTGGGGCATGCCCCGAGGTATCGACCGCGGTGTGGAATCCTTCCAGCCACGCCGCTTCCAGCAATTCCGCGAGAAAACCGGGTTGCATGAGGGGTTCTCCTCCCGAAAAGGTGATTCCCCCGCCGCTCTCTTCCATGATAATCCTTTCTTTCCTGATTTCAGCCATTACCTCCTGCACCGTGACCTCCCGGCCAATGGTCTCACTCTCCCGGAATTCCCTGCCGTCAAGGATGATCGATTTGCCTGCAGATTCCGGCTCCGGGTGCCAGCTCTCGGGATTGTGGCACCACAGGCATCTTAAGGGGCACCCTTTCAGAAAAACCGTGGTGCGGATGCCTGGTCCGTCGTGAATGGCAAAAGGCTTGATATCAAAAATGATTCCCGGCATGGTTAAAGAAATCGGCGGTGGTGGCCTGGTGAATGATGAAAGTAATACGCAAAGGAAAGGAGGTCGCAAAGGCGGTAGGGTGCGAGATCAACAAATCCAGCACTCGTAAAGGCCTTTTCCGAAACGGTGGTAAAGGTTCATATAAAAAACAATTCTGAATTTCATCCCTTTAATGAAAATCTAAAGATAGAGATTCTCTTCATAATAAATGTTAACATCCCCCGATTTTCTGCCGATTTCCCTATCTTTGCGGCTTTTACAGGTGATTTTATGGAGGTTAGGATTATCAACCGGTCGGGGAACGGTCTTCCGGCATACAGTACGCCTCATTCTTCAGGGATGGATTTGCGCGCATTTCTTTCAGAGGATATGGTGCTGAAACCCCTTGAACGGAAACTGGTTCCCACGGGTTTGTATGTGGAAATTCCGGAAGGGTATGAAGCGCAGATCAGACCGCGGAGCGGGCTGGCCCTGAAAAAGGGAATCACCGTTCTGAATACTCCCGGAACCATTGATGCAGACTACAGGGGGGAGATTTGCGTTATCCTGATCAATCTCTCTTCCGAGGATTTTGTGGTCAGAAACGGGGACCGGATCTGCCAGATGGTGGTTGCTGCCTATGAAAAAGTGGAATGGAAATTGTCAAATGACCTGGAATCCACCGTTCGGGGAGAGGGTGGTTTTGGTCATACGGGAAAAAACTGAAAGAATGAACAGAAGAATCGTGTGGATATTGTTCCTCCTGGCAGCGTTCGTAGTTTCATGCGCCGGTCCTTCGAAAACCGTAAAAAAAGATTCGCAGGAGGAGACCCCTGTGGCTGCTGTTTCCGAAGAGAAGAAAAAGGAATTTGAATATCTTTTCATAGAAGCCCTGAAGCAGAAAATGGTCGGAAATCCTCAAAAATCGGTTTCCCTATTGTCGGCCTGTCTTGAGATAGATGGCAACTCATCGGCTGCCATGTACGAACTGGCCAATCTGCACCTCATGAACAACGATCTGACCAGTGCTTCCCTGCTCCTGGAAAAGGCCATCCGGATCAACCCCGGCAACAAATGGTACAAGCTGCTCCTGGCCAAAATCTATCAGCAGACCGGGAAAAACAGGGAATCGGCGCAATTGTTTGGCCAGCTGGCAAAAATGGAGCCCGACAGGGAGGAGTACCTGTTCCTGAAAGCCTTGGAACTCAGCAGTGCCAAAAATTTTGACGAGGCCATCCGCACCCTGGACGAACTGGAAAAGAAAACCGGGATCATCGACCAGATTTCATTGGCCAGACAGGAGATTTTCCTGCAGTCAGGAAAGGTGAAAGAGGCTTTTGCCGAGATTCAGCGGCTGATTGCCGCATATCCCGCTGATCCCCGTTATTACGGATTGCTGGCCGATCTCTATAAAGACCAGGGCGATAAGGAGAATGCGCTGAAAAATTATATGAAAATCCTCGAACTCGATCCTTCAAACGGTTTCGTAAATTTTTCACTGGCATCAATGTATCTGGACGAAGGAGATACGGCCCGGGCGTATGAATTTACCAAAAAAGGGTTCACGGGCGAAGGCGTCGATATCGACACCAAATTACAGCTTTACTTGCTTCACACAGGAGAAAAAAGTGAATTTCCCCTGACACAGGAACAAAATGAAGAGCTGTTAAAAATATTGTCGGACGAATATCCCGATGATTTCAGGATCTATTCGATATATGCCGAATATCTCATCCGCAACAAAAAAAATAGGGAAGCTCGTGAAAAACTTCTCAGAGTGGTTGAAAAGGGCGTGAACGACTACCCCATCTGGGAACAGATTCTATATCTCGACAATGACCTTCAGGAGTGGCAATCGTTGTATGACCATGGTCAATCAGCTCTGGAAATCTATCCCAACCAGTCCCGGCTTTATTTCTTTCAGGCCATCGGTGCCCTTCAGCTCGAAAACTTCGAAGATGTCATTTCTATCAGCGATGAGGGATTGAATTACGTCATTGACAACAACCTGATGAAAGGGCAGTTTGTCTTTCTCAAAGGGGAGGCCCTGTATAAGCAGGATAAGCTGAATGAGGCATTTGCGCTTTTTGACGAAGCAGTGGAACTGGACCCCGACAACTTTATGGCGCTGAACAACTATGCTTATTACCTCTCCCTTGCCGGCCGGAATCTGGAAAAGGCAGAACGCATGAGCGGCAAGGTGATCAAGCGGTTTCCCGACAACGCCACTTACCTCGACACCTATGCCTGGGTCTTGTTCAAAAAGAAGAACTACACCCTGGCCCGTTTTTATATGGAAACCGCTCTTACCCATTCGGAAGAGGAAAATGCTACCCTTACGGAACATTATGGTGACATCCTTTTTATGCTCGGCGAAACCGAAAAAGCTCTCGAAAACTGGCAAAAAGCTGTCGACCAGGGCTCGGACTCCAAAATCCTGAGACAAAAGATCTCGGAAAAAAAGTATATCGAAGAATAATATCCCATGGATCATCACCGGAATTTGAATCCCCTGCGGCTGGTCGTACTCTTCACGTTGGTTTTTCTCTTTTCATGTAAAACCACGGAAAAAGTTCCGGCGGAACGTTTACGGCCAGTCAGCTCCCAGAAAATTTTCAGAAAGGCAGAGGAGAACAGCTTTGATTACATCCGGTTCAACATTAAGCGGATCAATGTACAGTTTGACGACGGGAAAAATAGTGGTTCTCTCAGGGCCGGAATCCAGGCGGTACGGGACAGTTCGGTCCTCATTTCCATATCAAAATTCAATTTACTGGTAGCCCGGGTTTTAATGACTCCTGATTCGGTTTTGTATGTCAATTACTTTGAAAAGAGCTATTATTCAGGCACCTATGCACCATTGTCACGCAAAATGGGTCTCGATTTGAATTTCAGGACGGTGCAGGCCATCCTATCCGCCGATGTTTTTTCTCTCTTTGAGAAGCCCGGGGAAATGCAGGCGTATGACACCAGGATTGAGGAGGGGATGTACGTGCTCTATCCCGAAGCGTCAGAAAAGGCGGCCATGCCGGTAGTCTATACCTATTACTTTGACCCGTTGTTGTTTGTGGTCCGGAAAATCAGGATGGAAGACCTTGTGAATTCCAGGATGGCCGAAATGGTGTTCAGTGATTATGAACAGGTGGGTGTAAAATACTACCCGGCAGCGATGGAGCTGAATGTCACATCGGAACGGAACAGGATGTCTGTCATTGCCCGGATGTCGGGTTTTTCAACAGAAGACGGTGAATTTGTCACCCTTAAGATTCCTGAAAAATATCAAAGGGTTTCTTTAAATTAGGGACATGAGGAAATTTGCTCCCACAAAGTTTTATTTGTTGATTCTCTCTCTGATTTTTGCAGGATCAGAAGTGTACGGGCAATCGCTTGATGAACTCAGGAAAAAGAAAGAATCGGCTGCCCGGGAAATCCTTTACACCAATGAGTTGCTGGGGAAGGTAGATGCCAGCCAGAAGGCCACCCTGGGTAAACTGAGACTTCTCAATAATCAGATTGAAAAACGCAACCAGTTGATTTCGACCATGAAGAGTGAGGTGTCTCTTCTGCAGTCGCTGATCGACGACAATGCCACGGTGGTTCAGATGTTATCTTCCGATCTTGAAAAAATCAGGCAGGAGTATGCTCTGATGGTCCGGTTAGCCTGGAAAAACCAGCGTTCTTCCGACAAGCTTCTTTTTTTCCTTTCGGCAGAGAATTTCAACCAGGCCTACCGGAGGATTGTATATGTAAAGCAATACGCCGATTATCGCCGCAAGCAGGCTGAAACGATTGCTTCAATTCAGCATATTCTGAACAGGAAGAAAAGTGATCTTGAAAACCAACAGCAGGCGAAGGCCTCGGTGATGACGGAGCAGGAATCGGAGAGCAGGAAGCTGGGGGAGCAGAAGAAGCGTCAGGATTCTGTTGCAAAAGAGCTGCAGAAGAAGAAATCTGATTTGCGGAACAAACTGGCGCAGCAACGGCGTATTGAACAGCAGCTTGAACAGGAGATCCAGCGTATTATTGAAGAAGAGGCCCGGAAAACGGCAAAATCGGGCGAGCCGGGTGGCACGGGATTTACGCTTACCCCGGAGCAAAAACTGGCAGGAACCGATTTTGAACAGAACAGACGAAGAATTCCCTGGCCGGTGGAAAAAGGGATCATCACCGAGAAGTTTGGCGTTCATGCTCATCCGGTATTGAAAAATGTCACTGTCAACAACAACGGAGTGACCATCTCCACGGAGCAAGGCGCCAAAGCCAGGGCTGTCTTTAAAGGTGAAGTCAGCCGTGTTTTCGGAATCACAGGCGGCAATATGGCAGTGATCCTCCGCCACGGCCAGTACCTTACCGTTTATTCTAACCTCATCAATGTTTCAGTTAAAAAGGGAGATGCGGTGAAAATCCGTCAAAACCTGGGCACTGTGTTTACGGATGCCAACGACGGAGACCGGACCATACTGAAATTTCAGATCTGGAAGGAAAGCCGGAAGCTGGATCCTGAAGATTGGCTGGCCATGTAAAAATCCCCGGTCCTCCGCTTCTTGTGAAGGAGCAATACCAGAAAATCAGCCGGGAGACTCAGGGAGTCAGGAGATAAAAAACCGACGTGGTGAAATAGTTTCTCAGATGAGGGATTCGTGAAATTACCCCGCACTGTTTCACCGGTTTCAGCCCGAATTTGACTTCATAGTTTGGATTGATCAGGAAAAAGCTGACGGACAAGCGGGTATAACCCGCCCTGGTGAAGATTTTTTCAAAATGCTCTGTTGAAAGTCCTGTCTCTTTGATTTCCAGAAGGCTGTTTATGGAGTTTTCACTTTCCCCGCCCATTTTCAGGACGGCTTTGTAAAGGGCAGCCGGAAGAAGATGGAAATAAGGCAGGTGGGAAAGGAGCCTGTTTCTGCACACCTGCTGATGGCCTCCGAAAGGGTTTTGCCAGGGAGGAAAGCCCAGAAAGAATATTGTCTTTTTATGCATGAATTGCCTGATAAAGAAAAGAAACCTTTCCTGGTCGTGGATATGTTCAATCACATCACGCATCAGTACCAAGTCATATTTTTCGGCAGGGGGGGTGAGGTTGTAAATGTCGTCGCAGATCAGTTCAGGTCGGGCACTTTCAGGTAAGGCGGCAAAAAAATTGCGGGCGAGGGTGATCTTACCTTCCGAAATGTCAACACCGGTGACCTTGCATTCCCGGGCCAGAAATGGTTTCAGGTTGCCTCCTTCTCCACAGCCTACTTCCAGAATCCGCATGCCGGGGGTAACAGGCATGAACTTTTCAATATAAGGGATGACATGTTTCCCGGTAGTGATCTCCTGTTCATTGAAGTATAGCTGGCGGTCGGTATGCCGGTTCTGCATGGAAACGCAAGTTTACGGAACGGTTGTAACCAGGGGATTATATCCCCGCCACTTTGCGGAGTCCCGGAATATTGAGGAATTTTATCTTCCTCCCCTGCAGTTCTATCAGATTGTCCTGCCGGAATTCCGAGAGCAGCCTGATGACCGATTCCGTGGCGGTTCCCACCATATTGGCCAATTCCTCACGCGTCAGCGAAATCTGTAAAGTGTTCTGGTGATCCAGCTCGAAACTTTCCCGGAGGAGCAGCAGTACTTCAGCCAACCTTTCGCGCACTGATTTCTGGGCGATATCTGTGATGTAATCATTGGCTTCACGTAATTCACGGCAAACAATCTGCAGCATGTGATGCGAAAACTGCCAGTTGTTCTGTATTAGGAATAGCAGCGTCTGATAGGGAACATGACACAAAACCGCCTCTTCAATAACTTTGGCAGTGGTACAGGCCAATTCCTGACTCAGCAAGGAGCGGTAAGCGATGATCTCTCCTTTCTTGGCAAACCTGATGATCTGTTCCTTCCCATCAATACCCGTTTTGAAAACCTTTACGATTCCTTTGGTTACACAGTAAAAACCGGTTAAGCGACTCCCTTCCCGGTACACAATGGTCCCTTTCCGGTAAGCTGAACAACTCTTTTCAAAATTGAGACGATTAAGTTCCTCATCGGTCAGCTTCTTGAAAAGCTGAAACCCTCCCAGATCGGTCTCTTCTTCCGTTGGCCTTTTCAGCATCGTTCTCATATCAGTCCGCAAAAAAGTTAGTAAATCCCCTTTATTTAAAACATATAAATATATCACTTTCTGTGAATATCGCAAATATAGCACTTATTGAAGTCGATTTCCTGATAAATCAGGACGTTGTGCAATATTTGCGGAAGATTGTTGTACAAGTTGAGGACTTAATTGTATTTATTGTAATACAAGATAATTATAAAAAGAACTGCAATGAAACAGTTTCTGCCACTATGGTCATCGACATGAATTCCATCCTGTGTGAAGATATAACCGATACCGGTAACAATGCATGGCTGGCAGGACATCTGAAATCGGGCGATCGCAGGTTTATGACGACTTCACGCTGGATTTCAACCTGGTCGCAAGGGTTAGATAAGGTCTATTCCGTCTCCTCCCGGATGGACCGTAGGGTAGAGATCTCAAGTTCTTCAACCTGAAGTTCCCCTCCGGTATTATAAAGAAGATAATCATCGTGGTTTTCTTCTGCAAAGAGGATTCCGGAGATGGCGCTCCTGCCGTTGTTTGCAAATACTTCCACGGAAGCTCTGTCGATCAGGATATCAAGGTATATCTTGTTGTCAACGGGTTCAAGGGGAATGGTCATGCCCATCAGCGACAGGGTATTTCTTTTGACATTATAGACAAGTTCGGTTCCTGGGTTTTTTTTGCCTGCTCTGAGCATAAAGCCAAAGGAGTCACAGTTTTTCAGGTCAAAGCGCCCTGTGATCCTCAAACGATCTCCTTTCACCTTTTTTATCAGGTTTTGTCCGATGCCGGGAATTAACTTTTCATCTTTCCAGCGGTATTGTTTGTCAGGCAGTTTTTCAATCTCTTTGGCTGCTGTTCTGAACAGAAAGGTTCCGGTGGTTGTTTTTTTCAGTGAAAGCTCCGAGGGGAACGTCATTTGACCGTGGAAAGGCATGCCCGGCCATTCTTCGTTTTTCACCAATGCCACCTGGAGGGTCCTGCCGTCACTTGCCGGAATGTTTCCGCAGTTCACGGGACCCGTGAATTTTTTGCCGTAATCGCTTTTCAAACGTATGCTTTCCGGTTTGAAGGCCGTCCCGTCGAAACTTCCGATAACATAATCCCCGTTCCCTTCCATGAGGATCCACCGGACGTCGTCAGGCCGGTTGTTGACTCGTAATTCCGCAATATCGGGTTTGCCATTGAACCCGGCGATGTGACTCTGGTATTTCCATTGGGTGAGATTGGTGGAGGTGTAGAATGAAAATCCCTGTTTTCTTTCATCCAGCTCAGGTTTGCGGTAGAGTACCATCACCCATGCTTCAGTCTGCTCATGCCAGAACACTTTCGGGTAGCTGGCTTCGTCGGTTTCATCATAGGGTATGACGGGATTTCCAGCGTATTTCTGCCATGTTTTTCCCTTGTCGGTACTGTATGCCATTCGCTGACCGCATCCTTTGCCCGTATAAAAGAGGACCATGGTTTTGGTGTCACCTGTCTGAAGGCCCAGGAGATTCCTGTGGTCTACGATGGCGCTTCCGGGGAGGGCGGTGCAAAAACCGGAGTCTCCAGGCGTATTATCAGGAACGATGGCTGCAGGATGCTCTTCCCAGTGCACCAGGTCCTTGCCCGAGGCATGCCCCAGATGGCTGAACCCTTCCGCTGTGGTATCCGGATTGTACTGATAAAAAAGATGATACTCCCCGTCGAGGTAAACCATTCCCGCCGGCATACCCATATAATGCTGCTTGACGGTGAAGTGGTATTGCGGCCGGTATTTTTCATCGTAAGGCCCTTTCGTGGGCCTGGAGGCACTTAGCAGGAACACACCGGCCACCATAACGAAAACAATCCTGATTTTTTTCATATCCCCTGTATTTTGGAAATTGCGTTGTTTCAATAGAGTTTTTTCCGTTTCACAAGATACGCAAAAAGCACATGCCGGAAGTCTTGGTTTATATCGGCATCTGCCAGGTCGATGCGGTACTGTCCGCACTTGACTTTAAGCGATTCGAAATAGTCCTCCACATTCTTCGTGTAACTCTCCTTGATTTCCCAGGGATTCAGTTTGATGACTTGACCGGTTTCAAGGTCAATGAAACGGTGCGGCCGGTTGGAATACCGGAATTCCCTTTCCTGTTGGTGGTCGGTTACATGGAAGAGCAGAACTTCATGTTTGTTGTACCGCAGGTGCTGAAGGGCGGAAAAGAGTTCCCCGGTATTCTCATTGTCAAGCATGTCGCTGAACAGGATCACCAGGGAGCGTTTGTGTATATTTTCCGCAATCTGGTGGAGTACCTCCGCCGTATGTGTGTTTTTCTTCAGGGGAACCTGTCCCGGCTGAAGCAGTTCCGAGAGTTTTCCCATCATCACTTCGGCGTGGACGGGCGATAACCTGGGCTGGGAATGGAATTCGATCTCTTCGGAGAACAGGGTGAGACCGACAGCATCCCGTTGCCGCCTTAACAAATGAATCAGGGCAGCGGAGGTATAGACTGAAAATGCCAGCTTGTTGAAAAGTCTCCGGCTCCCCCGGGAGTAAGGAAACAGCATGGATGACGATGTGTCAATGACCAGCTGACAGCGCAAGTTGGTCTCTTCTTCATACTGTTTGACAAACAACTTGTCGGTACGGGCATAGAGTTTCCAGTCAATGGGTTTGGTCGATTCTCCCTGATTGTACAGCCTGTGTTCGGCAAATTCAACGGAAAAGCCGTGAAACGGACTTCTGTGGAGGCCGGTAATAAATCCTTCCACCACTTCGCGGGCGATCAGTTCAAGGTTGTCAAACTCCTGAAATTGCTGGATGTCAATTAGATTTTTCAAATGCTAAGGTACCTTACATCAAGGCATTGAGCTTGTTGACAAGGGTTGATTTGGGACAAGCGCCTACCTGTTTGTCGGCAATTTTCCCGTTTTTAAGGAACAGTACAGTAGGGATATTCCTGATATAATACTGGGTGGCAATTCCCGGATTGGCGTCAACATCCACTTTCCCGACAAGGGCCCTGCCTTCGAACTCCTTGTGCATCTCTTCCACGAAGGGCGCAATCATCCGGCACGGGCCACACCAGGCAGCCCAAAAATCCAACATTACCGGTATCTCTGATCCTGAAACAAGCTCTTCAAAATTGCCATCGGTAATTTCTAATGCCATAATGCTAAAATTAATAGGTGAACAATGTTGTAAAAATGCAAAAAATTCAATTGATCCGATATCCAAATTCGGGATGATCTTCAAAAAACCCGAGAAACTCATTGCTCACCGTGATTTTCGTATTTCTGGAGAAAAGATGAATCGAATGGTTGGATTCTTCATCGTAAACGGTGAACTTCAGCAAGACGGTCCCTTTGTTTTTTTTCGTTATCTTTTCCAGATCGTGAACGATCTCTTCCTTGATTGCCGATAAGGGAACACTGACGGTCAAGCTTTTGATATGGTTTTTCCTCACTTCGGAAAGCAATTCTATATGGTTGACCCGGAATTCCAGGGCTTCCGAATTGTATCTTTTCTGGACTTTCCCTGTGACCATGACAAAAAGTCCGGGTTTGCAGAATTTTCCGAAATCTACGTAATCCTGCTGGAAGAAGAATAACTGGTAAGAATCGGTGTAATCTGACAGGGTCATTTTGCTGTATGGTTTTCCGTTCTTGGAGTATCCTTCTGTGGCTTCCAGAACCATTCCTCCGAATGTCAGTTCATGATCCTTGAAATTTTCAATATTCTCCTTCAATTCTTTGAGTCCGATTCCGCGGGTGCAGAAATGTTCCATTTCAATTTTGAAGTCATCGAGAGGGTGGGCTGTCAGATAGATTCCGATGACACTTTTTTCCTTTTCTAGCAGGATCAGTTGAGGCCATTCCTCCATCTGAGTGATTTCCGGTTTTTTGACGACCAGGTGGTTTGATGAGGCGCCGAAGAGGGTTTGCTGCATCGATTGGGATTCACCCTGTATTTTATTGCCGTACCGGATGAGTCTTTCGATGAAACTGTTGTTATTGTTTTCTGTGTTGTCTTCAAAAAACTGGCGGCGGTTGATGTTTCCGAAGCCGTCGAAAGCGCCTGCGATTGCAAGGGCTTCAATGGTTCTTTTATTAACGCTCTGCAAATTAACCCTTTCCGCGAAATCAAATATGTCTTTAAAATCCCCATTTTTTTCCCGTGCCGCGATAATGTCGTTTACGGCTCCTTCCCCAACTCCTTTTACCGCCGCCATTCCAAAGCGGATGTCCCCCCGCCGGGTTACGGTGAATTTGACGAAGCTCTCGTTAACGTCAGGCCCCAGCACATTGAGTCTCATCCTTTTACATTCCTGCATAAATTTGGTGATCTCGGTAATGTGGTTCAGATTCCGGCTCAGGTTGGCAGCCATGAATTCTGCAGGGTAGTTGGCTTTAAGATACCCGGTTTGATAGGCAACATAGGCATAGCTTACCGAATGGGATTTGTTAAATGCGTAGGATGCAAACGCTTCCCAGTCTTTCCAGATTTTCTCGATGACTTCTTCGGGATTTTTCTGTACCTGCCTGCATTCTTTTACGAACCGGGGATTGGCCAGGCATCCGCCTACGAATCGCTCCTTGAGTTCGAACATGAGGGCTTCATTCTTTTTCCCCATGGCTTTCCGGAGGGTATCCGACTCTCCCCTGGTAAAGTTGGCCAGAAGGCGGGAAAGAAGCATGACTTGTTCCTGGTACACCGTGATACCATAAGTTTCGCTCAGGTATTCCTCCATCATGGGGAGGTCATATATTACTTTTTTCTTTCCATTTTTCCGGGCGATAAATTCGGGGATGTAATCCATTGGCCCGGGACGGTACAAGGCGTTCATTGCCACCAGGTCCTCAAAGCGGTTGGGTTTCAGATCGCGAAGGTGTTTTTTCATGCCTTCCGATTCAAACTGGAAAATCGCTGTGGTCTCCCCCCTGCTGAAGAGATCATAGGTGGCGGGATCGTTAAAGGAGATGGCGTCGATATCGATGGTGATATTCCGGGTAACCTTTACATTTTCGATGGTTTCCTTGATAATGGAGAGGGTTTTCAGTCCGAGGAAATCCATCTTCAGTAAACCGAGGCTTTCCACGAAGCGGCCGTCATACTGCGTAGTAGGCAGGTTATCGTCTTTTGAGGGCATGAGAGGGATGTGGTCGGTCAGCGGATTGTGGCTGATGAGGATTCCGCAGGCATGAACTCCCGATTGTCTGATGGAGCCTTCCAGGATTTCTGCAAAGCGGATGGTTTTGGCAACCAAAGGATTGTTGGACTGTCGCTCTTTTTTGAGATCCGGATTTTCCTGATATGCTTTTTTAAAAGTCATTTTCGGGGTTTCGGGGACCATTTTGGCCAGGCGGTCGGCTTCGGGAAGCGGCAGTTTCAACACCCTGGCAACATCCCGGATGGCCATTTTTGTGGCCATGGTGGCGAAGGTGCAGATGTGCGCCACCTTGTCCTTTCCATATTTTTCGACGACCCAGTCCAGGACGAGTTGCCTGCCGTCGTCGTCGAAGTCGATGTCCACATCGGGAAGGGATATCCTGTCGGGATTGAGGAACCTCTCGAACAGGAGATTGTGTTTGATGGGATCGATGTTGGTGATGCCCGTGCAGTATGATACTGCGGCTCCTGCTGCCGAACCCCGGCCCGGCCCAACGAGAACACCCATATTCCGGGCAGCGTTTATGAAATCCTGGATGATGAGGAAGTAGCCCGGATAACCCATATTCTTGATGGTTTTCAGTTCAAATTCCAACCGTGTCACCACGTGCTTGGGCAATGGGGTACCATAATGCCGGGAAGCTCCCTGGTATACCAGATGCCTGAGATATTCCGATTCAAACTTGATGCGGATCACCTTGTCATAGCCCCCGAGCCGTTCATAAACCTCCGGGGTGAACTCGTCCCTGAGTTCAGCTTCCGTGAATTTGTCGCGGAAATCCGTTTCACTTCCGAATTCCTCAGGGATGGGGAAAATCGGCATGATGGGATCTTCGTCGATTTCATAAAACTCCACCTTTTCTACAATCCTGGCGGTGTTTTCCAGGCTTTCAGGAACGTCAGAGAATAATCTGTTCATCTCCTCAGTGGTCTTGAACCATTCCTGTTTGGTATATCTCATCCGGTTGGGATCATCCAGATCCTTGCCCGTATTGAGGCATATCAACAAATCGTGGGCATCGGCATCCTGTGCATCCGTAAAATGGACATCGTTGGTGGCAATCACCGGGATGGCGTATTTTTTTCCCAGTTCCAGGATTTTTTCGTTTACGACTACCTGACGGTCATAGACATCGCGGCGCATTTCGGGGATTTCAGAAGGATGACGCATTATTTCAAGATAAAGATCCTCCCCGAAAACCTCCCTGAACCAGACGATTGATTCTTCCGCCTCTTTCATCCTTCCTTCGTTGATAAGGGTGGGTATTTCACCCCCCAGGCATGCCGTGGTTACGATCAATCCTTCGGAATATTGCTTCAGCAGATTCTTGTCTATACGGGGTTTGTAGTAAAAACCCTCCATATTGGCCAGGGAAATCAGTTTTACCAGGTTGTAGTATCCGGTTTTGTTTTTTGCCAGCAACACCAGATGATCTCCCGACCGGTCCTCTTTTCCCGTGCGGTCATCCATGGACCGGCTGGCCACGTATGTTTCACATCCCAGAATGGGTTTCAGTTCCATGCGCTTGCAGGCAAGGTGAAATTCCTTGATTCCAAACATCGTCCCGTGGTCGGTCAGCGCAAGTGCCGTCATCTTGTCAGCCCTGGCTTTTTGAACTAGGCTTTCAATACTCGCAGCCCCATCTAGGATGGAATATTGAGAATGGACATGAAGGTGAGTAAATGGTATCATAAAAATCCCGGTCGCAATATCAACAAATCGTTCATTAACGGCACTTTATGTCAGGAGTATTCGAAAATACCGGCATAATAATGCCTTTCAACGCATAAAATTACTCAAATCGGGCGAGGGTAAAAGGGGTTGTTAATAAGTTTTCAGTTTCATCGGGGGAGATAGGTTCTATGGGCGAAGTCTGATTTCCGCGGCAATTTTTTCCCGGATCTGCTCAAATTCCTCTTTTGAAAACTGCAGTTTGTGGCTGAAGTTGAGCAGGTCGGCTTCGGTCTGCATGGGAACCAGATGAATATGGGCGTGGGGAACTTCAAGCCCCAACACCGCCATGCCGATTTTTCGGCAGGGAACCGCCCTCTTCAGTCCGAGGGCTACCTTCCTGGCAAACTCAAACAAACCCGAATAGGTTTCATCGCCAAGATCGAAAATATAATCGGTTTCAATTTTCGGAACGACCAGGGTATGTCCTTCTGCTACCGGAAAAATATCCAAAAAGGCAATAAAATCGTCATTCTCGGCGACTTTATAAGCCGGAATTTCGCTGTTGATAATTTTGGTAAAAATGGATGACATGGCTGGAAAATTTTACAGGGAGATTTCAATGATTTCAAAATGGATAATACCGGCGGGAACCTTGATTTCGACAATGTCCCCTTCCTTTTTGCCCATCAGCCCCTGAGCAATCGGGGTGGCCACCGAGATTTTTCCATCCTTCAGGTTGGCTTCACTTTCAGGAACAATGGTATACTGCATGACTGCGTTGTTCTTCCGGTTTTTTATGGTCACCTTGTTCAGGATCTGCACCTGATGGGTATTGATTTTCGATTCATCAATGATCCGGGCATGCGCGATCTTGTTTTGCAAACCAGCAATTTTTGCTTCCAGAATCCCCTGGGCATCCTTGGCTGCGTCATATTCTGCATTTTCAGCGATATCCCCCTTTTCAATGGCTTCACCGATTTGTTTGGATATCCTCGGTCGTTCAACGTTCATGAGGAATTCAAGTTCCTCTCGAAGTTTTTTCAGACCGTCATGTGTTAAATAGACACGGCGTGTCATTATATTCCCTCCTAAAATTTGATACACTACTAAAAAAAAGAGAAAGAATCCTGATTTCTCAGAACTCTTCCTGAATGCAAAAATAGTTATTTTCTGAATTGAATAATGAATTGCGTTAAAATTAAACAGCCCGAAAACAGTTTCTCACAAATATTTGGGATTCAGAATCTCGGAATAAATGACAGCTTTGCGCAAGGAGAAACCATCAAGGTCAGTTTCTGTCTCTTCTGCCGTCTCTTTTGCCGGGGGTTTGGTTTCCCCAAATCTGATAACGTTTTCATTCCTTATTCCTTCTCCTGCCGGTCTGGTGAACGGTTCTTTTCTTTTTACCGGCCCGGTTTTTTTAACGTAAGGTCTTACTGGCGTTTCCGTCGCCTGTTCCGCGGAAAATGTCTCAAATTCAGGTTCCCCGTCAGGGAAGATCGTTTTCCAAATATCGGGTATCTGGTCTTTTGCCGCCTGTTTTTTCTTTTTGTTCTGGTTGATGAGAGCCAGAACGGTAAATACAAGCGTAAGCACAATGATCAGTAAGTCATCCATAGGAGTTGAAAAATTTAATGCAGATTAAAAATAAATCTGTTACTTTCGTTGTTTAGGTTTTAAAGATAACAAAAATTGACATACGGTTTAAAATGATCAGGAAGATTTTGATTTCCTTGTTAATGGCGATGTTGCTGGTTCTGGCTTGCGATAAAGAGTATGACCGGATCATTCCGTATGTTCCTGTTCACTTCGCCATCGACCTGAATATTGCCAACGATCTCACTGTCACCGGGAATTCGATGGTTTTCCCGGGGGGATACGGGGGAGTCATCATATATTGCGAGGTTCCCTACGAAATTTATTATGCCTATGACGGGGCATGCACCTATGATTATATCTCAGGTTGCAGGATCGGGAACCAGGGGGTGGTGGGCACCTGTTCGTGCTGCGGGTCTGAATTTCTTCTGATGGGAGGGGCTTATCCATCGCGTGGACCTGCCTCTTTCCCCTTGCAGCAATACCATGTGTCGGTGGTCCGGAACACCCTGCAGGTGTACAATTAACCCCGTTATCACCCTTAATCTTAACCTCAATTTTCTTCGGACACTGTAGCTTCAGCGGAGGTGACAGCCTCAATAGCGGTAGTGTTCCGGCTTGTAGGGTCCTTCCCCTGGAACGCCGATATAGGCAGCCTGTTCTTCGGTGAGGGTGGTGAGTCTGACTCCCAGTTGTTCGAGATGAAGCCGGGCGACCTCTTCGTCGAGTTTTTTCGGTAGCCGGTATACGCCGGTTTCCAGCTCTTTCTGCCAGAGTTCGATCTGTGCCAGTGTCTGGTTTGTGAAGGAGTTACTCATCACAAAGGAGGGATGGCCGGTGGCGCATCCCAGATTCACAAGACGGCCTTCTGCCAGCAGATAGATGGAATGACCATCGGGAAAGCTGTATTTGTCGACCTGTGGTTTGATATTTGTTTTCAGGATGCCGGGCCATTTTTCAAGCCGGGCGACCTGGATTTCATTGTCGAAATGGCCGATATTACAAACGATAGCCTGGTCTTTCATCTGCGCCATGTGTTCACCGGTAATGACATCGCGGTTTCCGGTGGTGGTGACGAAGATATTTCCTTCGGGGAGGGCGTCTTCCATGGTTTTCACCTCGAATCCCTCCATGGCGGCCTGGAGGGCGCAGATGGGATCTATTTCCGTGACGATGACCCGGGCGCCGTAGCCGCGCATGGAGCGGGCACATCCCTTTCCTACATCGCCATAGCCGGCGACCACCACGACTTTCCCGGCGATCATCACATCGGTAGCCCGCTTGATGCCGTCGGCAAGTGATTCCCGGCAACCATACAGGTTATCGAATTTTGACTTGGTGACCGAATCGTTCACATTAATAGCCGGGAAAAGCAGCTCACCGTTTTCTTTCATCTGATAAAGGCGGTGAACCCCGGTGGTCGTTTCTTCGGAGACTCCTTTGATGGAGCGGGCTGTCACACTCCAGCGGGTGGGTGTTTCTGCGGCGATTCTCCTCAGGTGCTGGTTGAGCTGGATTTCGTCTTCTCCTTCTGCGGGCAGGTCGAGGATGGAGGGATCTTTTTCAGCCATAAAGCCCCGGTGAACCATCAGGGTGGCATCTCCCCCGTCATCCACGATCAAATGAGGCCCCATTCCGTTGCCGAAATCCAGCGCCCTGTCGGTACACCACCAATATTCAGCGAGGCTTTCACCTTTCCAGGCAAAAACCGGAATTCCTGCTTTGGCAATGGCAGCGGCGGCATGGTCCTGTGTCGAGAAGATGTTACAACTGGCCCAACGTACTTCGGCTCCCAACTCCTTCAGGGTTTCGATTAGAACCGCGGTCTGAACGGTCATGTGCAGACTGCCGGTAATGCGGGCCCCCTTCAGGGGCTTTGTCGCACTGAACCGTTTGCGGATGGCCATCAACCCCGGCATCTCTTTTTCAGCGATCTCAATCTCCTTCCTTCCGAATTCGGCAAGGGAGATGTCGGCTATCTTATAATCGGTTGTGTTCATTATTGTTGCTGTCATGGTTGAAAATTTCGCGCAAAATTATCCTTTTTTCCGCAATCTGAAAAGCAATGCCCCTCAGGGTGACGGAAAAACCACCTGAGATGCAATTCCGGGGCAGGAAAAGAACCGGAGGTGCCGGGAAACCTCAGTCCCGGTCAATTCCCCATGTCGGATAAAAACTTGATACGCATGAGCCGGATATGTTCTTCGGAGTAATCCTCATCTCCTAGTTCGGTCAGGGCTGTTTCCACGGAATCATCCTGGGCTTCCCTGAAATAGTCGAAAATTTCCTGCTGTTGCTCTTCATCAAGCACTTCGTTGATAAAGTAATCGATATTGATCCGTGTGCCTGAATTCACGATGGCTTCGATTTCGGAAAGGAGTTCGGGGAATTCAATTCCCTTGGCGTCGGCGATATCTTCGAGGGAGATTTTCCGGTCAATACTTTGGATGATATATACCTTGAATTTCGATTTATTGGCTACTTGCCTGACCACCAGATCCTGAGGTCGTTCGATTTCATTTTCCTCCACGAATTTCCTGATCAGGGAAACGAATTCTTTGCCGTAACGGAGGGCTTTTCCCTGGCCGACGCCCTGGATTTTCTGGAGTTCTTCAAGGGTGATGGGATATTGAATGGACATATCGGCGAGTGAAGGATCCTGGAAAATCACGAAGGGAGGCAGGTTGTGTTTTTTGGAAATGCTTTTCCGCAGGTCTTTCAGCATGTTGAACAGTTCGGGATCTCCTCCCGAACCGCCGGCGGGAGCTCCTGCTCCCGATTCATCCTCGTCGTCTTCGTAGCGGTGATTCTTTACCAGTTGGAAGGGTTGCGGATTTTTGAGGAATTCATGCCCTTCGGGAGTTATCTTCAGCAACCCGTAATTCTCGATGTCCTTGGTGATCAGTCCGGCTACCATCGCCTGCCTGAAAACGGCATTCCAGAAATGTTCGTCATGATCGTCGCCTGCTCCGAAAGATTCCAGTTCATCGTGGCGGAATGATTTCACCGCGGCAGTACTTTTTCCCACCAGGATATCGGCGATGTGTTCGGCCTTATATTTTTCCTTGACTTCCAGGATTGTTTCCAGGGCGCGGATCACTTCATCGCTGGCTTCCAGGATCTCTTTGGGGTTCAGACAGTTGTCACAGTTTCCGCAGTTTTCGGCTTCAAATTTTTCACCGAAATAATGAAGGAGTATGATCCTTCGGCAGATGGCTGTTTCAGCATAGGATACCGTGTCGAGCAGGAGCTGCCTGCCAATTTCCTGTTCTGCCACAGGCTTGCCGTGCATAAATTTGTCGAGTTTCTGGATATCCTTGTAGCTGTAAAAAGTGATGCATTTTCCTTCTCCCCCGTCCCGGCCGGCCCTTCCGGTTTCCTGATAATAGCCCTCGAGACTTTTGGGGATGTCGTAGTGGATGACATACCGCACATCGGGCTTATCAATCCCCATGCCGAAGGCAATGGTTGCCACCATAACATCCACTTCTTCCATCAGAAATTTGTCCTGGTTCGTCGACCGCGTGGTGGCATCCATGCCCGCATGGTAAGGTAGCACCCTGATCTCATTAATCCGCAGGGTTTCGGCAAGTTCTTCCACCTTCTTCCTGCTCAGGCAATAGATGATTCCCGATTTTCCGGGATTCTCTTTGATGAAGCGGATGATTTGTGCTTCCGGCTTTATTTTCGGCCTCACTTCATAATAGAGGTTGGGCCGGTTGAAGGAAGCTTTGAAAACGTTAGCATCCAGAATCCCCAGGTTCTTCTGGATGTCGTGCTGCACCTTTGCCGTGGCTGTCGCCGTCAGCGCAATGATGGGAGCCGTTCCGATTTCCTGGACAATGGGCCTGATCCGTCGGTATTCAGGCCTGAAATCATGCCCCCATTCCGAAATGCAATGGGCTTCATCAACCGCGTAAAACGAGATCCGGACGTTCTTAAGAAATTCGACATTCTCCTCTTTGGTAAGCGATTCGGGCGCCACATACAACAATTTGGTCTTGCCCGCCAAAACGTCATCCTTGACATCCTGGATGGCCGCCTTGGAAAGCGATGAATTCAGAAAATGAGCGATGTTGTCCTCCGTGGAAATACCCCGCATGGAATCTACCTGATTCTTCATTAACGCAATCAGGGGAGAGATCACAATCGCCGTCCCCTCCATGATCACCGCCGGTAACTGGTAAATCAGCGATTTCCCCCCTCCCGTCGGCATCAGGACAAAAGTATTGTGACCCTCAAGAACACTCATAATGGCGGCTTCCTGTTCCCCCTTGAACCGGTCAAACCCGAAATATTTCTGTAAATTATCGTTAAGTAATAAATTCGTTGACATTTTTACTTGGTTTCCATTCTGGCAAAATTGCCTTTTACATGCTACCTAAAATTAGTGAAAGTTCAAGAAAGCACAAACAAATCAGTGATAATTTGCAATTAATAAAACATTTTCTTTCCGGTGCTATTCTGCAGAAGTCGTTATATTTGCATTGTTTTGAATTCCGGCGAGCACATTGACTATATCCGTTCTTTGTGCGAGGCAAGCATTAATGCCTGGTTTCGGCTTTTGGCTGACCTGGTGCTGAAACCCGTCGAACTCATCCCGGTTTTCCGGGATTCGTTTCCCCGTCGGCGCTGCCACGGGGTTCGCGAGCAAGACAACAGAGAAGTCCTCTGCGGAATCAGATTCTCCGCTGCTTTGCGGCGGGGTGTATCAATTTCTTACAACAGAAGAGAATGAGCAGTAAGGCTGAAAAGGAAACAAAAGCCCTCGAAGCGAAACGGAGAAAAGAGCAGGAAAAGGTTGGGGAAATGTCGTTTCTCGATCACCTTGAAGAATTGCGGTGGCACATCATTCGGTCACTCATCGCCGTTTTTGTGCTGGCGATTGTTGCTTTCATCATCCGGGATTTTATTTTTCAGGAGATCATCTTCAAACCCAAGGAGAGTGATTTTTTCACCAACCGAATGTTTCAGAAAATGGCTGATTACTTCGGGAAGGATGCCCTAGCGATTAACCGGCAGGAAATTGAACTGATCAATATCAAAATGCCCGGGCAGTTTAACATGTCGATATGGGCTGCCATTGTTGCCGGACTGATCATGGCGGCACCCGTGGTTTTCTGGGAATTCTGGAAGTTCATCAAACCTGCCCTTTATGAAAACGAGAAAAAAGTAGCCACTGGCGCCGTATTTTACACAACCTTCCTTTTCATCATTGGCGTACTTTTCGGTTATTACCTGATCGTGCCCCTTACGATACAGTTTTTCGGAAACTATTCCATCAGCCCTGAGGTGACCAACCAGATCAACATCACCTCATACATCAGTATGGTTATCAGCGTAGTATTTGCATCAGGGGTGGTATTTCTGCTGCCTGTTTTTTCTTATTCACTGAGTAAGGTGGGATTGCTGACTCCCGGATTTATGAGGACTTACCGGAGACACGCCATCGTGTTGTTGGTAGCTCTGGCGGCTGTGATCACCCCTCCCGACATTTTCAGCCAGATCATGGTGGCCATTCCCCTCATACTCCTGTATGAGGTGAGTATTTTTATTTCAGGACGGGTAGCAAAGAACGCGGAGAAAAAGGAAAGGGCAGCCAGTAAAACCTCATGACCGGAAAAGGAGAGAGACCATGATATTAAGAGCAGAGAACATAGTTAAAAAATACCGGAAGAGGACGGTGGTAAACGGGGTCAGTTTTGATGTACATCAGGGTGAAATTGTGGGATTGCTGGGTCCCAACGGTGCCGGGAAGACCACCTCGTTTTACATGATTGTAGGGTTGATACAGCCATTTTCAGGGAAGATATTTTTGAATGACGAAGAGATCACGCATCTTCCTGTATACAAAAGGGCCCAGCTGGGGATTGGTTATCTGGCGCAAGAAGCCAGTGTTTTCAGGAAGCTGAGCATAGAAGACAACCTCCGTGCGGTTTTGGAAATGACCGACTATTCCAGGGCCTATCAGCAGGAAAAACTGGAATCGTTGTTGTTGGAATTCGGATTGCAGCATATCCGCAAGAGCAAGGGGTACCAGCTTTCGGGAGGAGAACGGCGGCGTACGGAAATCGCCCGTGCCCTGGCCATCGATCCCAAATTCATTCTTCTGGATGAACCTTTCGCGGGCGTCGATCCCATTGCCGTCGAAGATATCCAGCATATCGTCTCCCAGCTGAAGGAGAAGAACATAGGTGTACTGATCACCGATCACAATGTGCATGAAACGCTCTCGATTACCGACCGCTCCTATCTGTTGTTTGAAGGCAGCATCCTGAAATCGGGAACGGCCCAAGATCTTGCCAATGATGAGGTGGTGAGGAAAGTCTATCTGGGGCAGAATTTCGAACTCCGGTAAAGGGCCGTTTTTTGCTGTTTCTGTGAAAGTTGTATCCTCCTGCAACAAAAAAATAACTACCTTTGCGCCTCAAATTGCGGACGTGGCGGAATTGGTAGACGTGCCAGACTTAGGATCTGGTGCCTTACGGCATGGGGGTTCGAGTCCCTTCGTCCGCACATCAGAACGGCTGGCCTGCATTAGGACCGGGCCTGTTTTTTGTTAATATTCAAGCTATTAAGAAAACATGAAGATCACTCGTGAAAATACCGACAAGGGTTATGTGTTGATAAGGGTGGTGGTGGAACCAGCCGACTATGAAAAAACTGTGGCCGACAAGCTTCGTGATTACCGGCTCAAAGCAGCATTGCCGGGTTTCAGGCCCGGCAAGGTCCCCTCCTCCCTCATCCATAAAAAGTTCGCCAAACCCGTTATTGCCGAAGAAGTCAATAACCTGCTCTCCCACAATCTTACCAATTACCTCAGGGACGAAAACATGGCGATTCTTGGCGATCCGCTTCCCGATCCCGACCACCAGAAGCCAATCAACTGGGATGAAGATAAAGAATTCGAATTTGCTTTTGACGTGGCCCTTTCCCCTGATGTGAAAGTGGATTTCGATGGGAAGGAATCATTTGATTATTACCGGATCAAGGTGGACGAGAAAATGGTGAAAGAGAACATCGAATCCGTCAGGATGAATTTCGGGATCAATGAAGAGGGGACCCTGGTGGAAAAGAAGAGCAGTGTCAGGGGTGATTTTGTGCAACTTGACGGAACCGGTGAAAAGGCAGAGGGAGGTATTTCTGCGGAGGGGGTGCTCATTGCTGTTGACCTGATGAAGGACAAAGGGGTGAAGAAAGAGATCGTGGGCAAAAAGGCAGGCGATGTTTTGGTGTTCGATCCCGTCAGGGTATTCGGAGACCGCCATGAGGTGGGGCACATGCTGAACATCAGCCACGAAGCTGCTGACGTACTCAACAGTGACTTCAGCTTCACAATCCGGAGCATTCTGAATTTCAAAAAGGCAGACCTGAATGAAGAGCTTTTCAAAAAAATCTATGGTCCCGAAACCGACATTCTGACCATCGACCAGTTCAAAGAGCGTCTCATCAATGAAATCAGTATGGGTCTGGCACGGTCGTCTGATCAGAAGTTCGCTGTGGATACCCGCGACCAGCTCGTGAAATGTGTTCCTTTCGACTTGCCTGAAGCGTTTTTAAAACGTTGGCTGAAAGAGGTGAACAAAGAGATGACCGATGAGCAGATCGATAAGGATTTTGAAGGATTCATCAAAGACCTTCGCTGGCAGTTGATAAAAAACAGCCTGATCAGGGAACATGAAATCGGCATCACCGAAGAAGAGGTGACGGAAGTTGCCCGGGGAATTGCCATATCCCAATTCAGGCAATATGGAATTTATGAGCTTCCCGGGGAGCACCTGGAAAGTTATGTGAAGAAAATCCTGGAGAAGGAGGAAGACAAGGATCGTATTATCAGGAGGATTTTTGAAGATAAGGTGATCCGTCTGATCAGGGAAAAGGCTGTGGTAGTGGAAAAAGAGGTCACCTCCGAAGAATTCGAGGCCATCCTGCGGAATAACCAGGAAATGGAAGAATAATCCTCGGGCAATTTAATAACTTTGTGAGCATAAAGGAATATTGTGGATCAGTGACCGGCCGTTAATTGAAGATTTAACCTGATAAGGAGGGAATCAGAATGAACTGGAAAGAAGAATTCAACAAATATGCCGTCAAGCATGCAGGCATCAGCAGCATGACCATGCACCGTTATGTTACGGCGCAGGATTATTACATTTCTCCGACTATCATTGAGGAGCGGCAGCTGAATGTGGCTTCCATGGATGTTTTTTCAAGGCTGATGATGGACAGGATAATTTTCCTCGGGGTTCCCATTGATGATACGGTAGCTAACATCATTCAGGCACAGTTGCTTTTTCTGGAGTCCACCGATCCCACAAAGGACATTCAGGTATATTTCAACACGCCGGGAGGATCGGTTTATGCCGGATTGGGGATTTACGATACCATGCAATACATTTCGGCCAGCATCGCCACCATATGCACGGGTATGGCGGCTTCCATGGGCGCTATTTTGCTGACTGCCGGAGCGAAGGGAAAACGGTCGGCGCTGAAACATTCCAGGATAATGATCCACCAGCCCATGGGGGGAGTTCAGGGGCAGGCCTCCGATATCGAAATCACGGCACGCGAAATCATGAAAATAAAAAAGGAGCTTTACTCGATCATCTCATTCCATACTGGGAAATCGCTGGAGCAGGTAGAAAAAGATGCCGACCGGGATTACTGGATGACTTCGGAGGAGGCGGTGGAATACGGGATGATTGATGAGATCCTGGTAAGAACCGGAAAATAAGATGGCATCAAAAGGAAGAGTGGATAAGTGCTCGTTCTGCGGACGGGAAAAAATGGACGTCAACCTGCTGATTGCGGGGATTGACGGGCATATCTGTGACCGTTGTGCAGAGCAGGCGCATTCAATCATTCTTGAAGAGCTGAAGAAAAAAGGGTCTTTTGACCTCACCGGCATCAAACTGATGAAGCCCCGTGAGATCAAGGATTTTCTCGACCGTTACGTGATCGGTCAGGACCATGCCAAAAAGATCCTTTCCGTTGCCGTTTACAATCACTACAAAAGGCTGGTCCAACGGGTAGATGATGATGAAATCGAAATTGAAAAGTCCAACATCATTCTCGTCGGGGAAACGGGTACCGGCAAAACATTGCTGGCAAGAACCATCGCCCGCATGTTGCATGTTCCTTTCACCATCGTTGACGCGACTGTTTTGACAGAGGCCGGCTACGTAGGAGAAGATATCGAGAGTTTGCTCACCCGCCTGCTTCAGGTAGCCGATTACAATGTGGAGGCTGCCGAACGGGGCATTGTCTTCATTGACGAAATCGACAAAATAGCGCGTAAGGGTGACAACCCTTCCATAACCAGGGATGTTTCAGGGGAGGGTGTTCAGCAAGGATTGCTGAAACTGCTTGAAGGTTCCATTGTCAACGTTCCTCCGCAGGGAGGCAGGAAACATCCTGAACAGAAGATGATCCCCGTTAATACAAAGAATATTCTTTTCATTTGCGGGGGTGCTTTTGACGGCATTGAGCGGAAAATCGCCCAGCGCCTCAACACCAAAGTGATCGGGTACAGTGCGGCCCGGGAGACTGACCGTATCGAACGGGAAAATCTGTTGCAGTATATCTCTCCGCAGGATCTCAAATCTTTCGGCATGATACCCGAAATCATCGGACGGCTCCCGGTACTCACCTATCTGGATCCCCTGGATAAGGATACCTTGCGAAAAATCCTTACCGAACCCAAAAACTCAATCATCAAGCAGTATATCAAGCTATTTGAACTGGACAATATCCAGCTTCACTTTGATGAAGAGGTGTTGTCGTATATCGTCGACAAAGCCGTTGAATTCAAACTGGGGGCAAGGGGGCTCCGCTCCATCTGTGAAAGCATCATGAACGACGCCATGTTTCATTCCCCCTCACAGGAACTCCGCTCACTCCGCATTACCCGGGAATATGCGGAGGAAAAACTGGAACATTCGCATGTCAACAGGCTGAAAGCCGGGTAAGGACTGCCTTCGCGGAATCACGAAAAGTGCCTCCCGGAGGTAAATTCCCTATTCCCTGTCAGGGAAATTTATAAACCACCGAATTGATCATCATGCCCGCTCCCACGGAAGTGAGGAGAATGACGTCGCCGCTTTCAAACCGGTGATTCTCCAGTTTCCCTTTGGAAACGAGGTCAAACAAAGTGGGGATGGTGGCCGAAGAGGAGTTTCCCAGTAAGTTGATGGTCATGGGCATGATATTTTCAGGAATTTCCCTGATCTTGTATAGCCTGAAGACTCTTTCCAGGATGGCCTGGTCCATCTTTTCATTAGCCTGGTGAATCAGGACTTTCTTAACATCCGTGAGGGTCAGCCCGGCAAGGTGGAGGCTTTTCTTCACCACTTTTGGCACGTTGGTCAATGCATAGACATAGACTTTGTGTCCCTGCATCCTGATAAAGAGTTCATCCTTTTCATAATCGGGATTCAGGGAACTATCCAAAACAAGATAATCTGCTTCCGTGGCATCGGTCTGAATGGCATGGGAAAGGATTCCCACGGGAGTGTCGCTTTCTGTGGCTTCCACGATGACGGCACCGGCACCATCGGCAAAAATCATGGTGTCCCGGTCAAAAGGATCTGCCACTCTGCTGTTCACGTCAGCCCCAACGACCATACCCCGGTGATATTGTCCGCTTTTGAGAAACATATCGGCGATGATCAGGGCCTGTACCCAACCCGGACAACCGGCAATCACATCGTTGGCAAACATGGCCGGATTCTTCAGCCCCAGCTTCTGCTTGATACGCGCTGCTATACAGGGCACCATTTCGGAACGGCGATTGACATGTTGCATGTCACCGAAATTGTGACCCGCAATGATGAAATCAAGACTTTCAGGATCTGTCCCCGACGATTCGATGGCATCGCGGGCAGCCTCATAACCGATATCAGAACTCATTTCCGATGGCAGGCAATGCCTCCTCTCCTCTATGTTGGTAATTTCCTTGAATTTTCCGATGATTTCACTGTTCTCCTTTTCAAAAGGCTTTCGTGTCGCCGGATCATAAAAACGGTAATCAAGGAAATGATCATTGCCGACGACCACCCGGGGAATGTAACTCCCCGAACCTGTGATTATGGTATATCTGTCTCTTTTCATTTAGTACTCGTGTAAAAAAAGGTGTTACTGCGGAATCTTCTTCAGTTCAAATTTCTTGCCGTCAAAAACTCCATAAGAAAAAGTTCTGATCCAATCCCCCAGTAGAAAAAAGCGGCTCTTTTCACCGATGCTCAACTCGGCCATCCTGTGACGGTGTCCGAAAACAAAATAATCCACATCTTCATTTTGCAATACCGACAGTGCAAATTTATAAATTCCTTCTTCCTCTGCGTTAAAATCATGACTTTCGGTCATTTTTGCCAGTCTGCTTTGTTTTGACCATTTGTGAGCCAGTGCAATGGTGATGTCGGGATGCACCTTTGAAAAGAGCCATTGAAGCGTCTTGCTGGTGAAAATTTTCTTCAGCAGAAGATACCCTTTGTCCCTTTCATCGAGACCGTCACCGTGGGCAAGGTAGAACTTTTTCCCGAAGAGTTCTGTTCTGAAGGGTTCATTGTGCAGGATAACCCCAGTTTCTGAAGGGAGATAATCGAATACCCAGATATCATGATTTCCTGTGAAGAAATGAACGGGAATTCCCTGGTCGGTGCATTCCGAAATTTTTCCCAACACCCGGGTAAATCCCCGGGGAACGACGGTCCGGTATTCAAACCAGTAATCAAAGATATCACCCATCAGAAAAATAGCGGCAGCATCCCCGGAGATTTCCCCCAACCACCGGGCAAAGAGAAGCTCCCTGGATTTGTTGTCATTCAGGGCCGGTGCCCCAAGGTGAACATCGGAAACAAAATATATTTTCTTCTGGTTGGGCAAAATATTACTATTGAGGTTAAAAGGAAATTAACAGCTGTGGTTCGCCTCGCATACGAACAGGTTTCTTTCAGCGAAAAATAGCTGCAAGGGTCCTGTCGATGGCGGGTCCCGTCAGATTCTTTGCGATGATGTTACCGTCCTTATCGAGAAGATAATTGAAGGGAACCGACTGGATGTTGTAATGCATCACGGCCTGGATGCTTCCTTCCATATCGCCTACCTGGGTCCATACCATTTTGTCCTGGTCAATGGCTTCGAGCCACTCGGTGCGGTCCTTGTCAACACTGACCTGGTAAATTTCAAACCCTTTGTTTTTGTATTTCTGGTATATTTCTACCAATACCGGATTTACAATCCTGGAACCGGATTCTACCGCTGACCAGAAATGCACCAAAACATATTTGCCCCGGAAGGAAGAAAGGGCTATTTTGTTTCCCCGGGGATCGGGCAGGACAATCTCAGGACTGTTCATCCCGCTTTCATTGATCAACCGCCTGACCTCTCCGGCACGTTCCGTGGCAAGGAGCTGAAGGGTGTTGGCATAAAGGGCCTTGACATGTTCCGAATTAGGATAAAAAGAGTTGAGGGCCGATGCAGCCACCCTTAAAGCGTACAGGTCACGCACTACGTAATTGTCATCGTTGAATTTCTGGTAAAGTGCCAAAACACTGGCCATAGAAAAGGGGTGTTCCGATACAAAAGCCGTGGAATAGGCGACCTGCTGTTTTACGATGGTGTCGTAGGCAGCTTTCCATTCCTTTTTCAGATCTTCAATTTCAGGAGTTTCAGCATAAAGCGAATAGAGTGACGAAATCGAATCCAGTTTTTGTTTCGTCGTATTTAACCTGTTGTTCAATTCCTGGACGAGCAGGGACCCGGGAGAACCATTCACCTTGTAATCACGGGCGAAATTGATGGCGTCGGCTTCAATGGTCACTTTTTCTGCGGAATCGATCAGCAGGGTGATGAAGTTGTTCTCCGACAATTTGAGCAGATAAAATGTCGGCATTCCGGTATGCTGCTTCATTGTGAATTCCCCCGAAGCACTGATCTTCGCCGAATCAACAGGGCGCACACTCGCTACCATAAGCTCCTCAAGAAAAATTTTCCGGCCTGCCGAATTGGTAATTCTGCCCTTGATCTCAAATTTCTCTGGTCGCGAACATCCGAAAATTAGAATAGCTGTAACCCAAAAAGTTATATATGTCAGTCTCCTCATTTCTGCCTTTTTAATTAAGGGGTTAAAATTAATAAAATCCACAGTGTGGAAATATACCGGTACGAAGATAATAATTTTATATTTTTGGCCTCAATTTGAATAAGTTGTGAGAATTAGTTACGATCTGGATAATTTCAGGGCGGTAAAACCCATCGTTACGATAGGTACTTTTGACGGCGTACATCGGGGGCACAGGAAGATTCTTGACAGGCTGACCGCGATCGCCCGTGAGACCGGCGGGGAGTCGGTACTCTTCACCTTTCATCCCCACCCCCGGCAAATCCTGACGCCCGAAGAACACAACCTCCGGTTGATTAATACGCTGGAAGAAAAAATCGTGCTCATTGAACAGGCGGGGATCGATCACCTGGTCATCTATCCGTTCACCCGTGAGTTTTCGTTGCTTACCTACGGTGAATTTGTCAAACAGGTACTGATTGATCAGATCAAAACTGCGTGCCTGGTAGTCGGTTATGACCACAGGTTCGGCAAGAACCGCGAGGGGGATTTTGAATATCTCCGGGAGTATGCCGCGAAGTATGATTTTAGGATCGAACGGCTGGATCCATTGTTGGTCAATGAGGCCCGTGTCAGTTCCACCCGGATCAGGAAGGCTCTCGAATCGGGAAATGTCAGGATGGCCAATGAATACCTTGGCTACCCCTTTGAACTGCATGGCCGCGTCATTGAAGGACTGAAAGTCGGCAGAATAATCGGTTTTCCCACCGCCAACATAGAAGCCTCGGAGGTCACCAAGTTAATTCCCGGTTATGGTGTCTATGCGGTAAAAATAAAAATTGCGGGAAATGTGTTCAACGGAATGCTGAACATTGGTTCCCGTCCGACCTTTAATCAAAATGCAGACAACCGCAGTATTGAAGTGAATATCTTTGATTTCAGCGGGTCCCTTTACGGAGAGGAGATCACCCTCATATTCATGGACAAAATCAGGGAAGAACAAAAATTCCCGGGGATTGAAGCGCTCATAGAACAACTTTACCGGGACAGGGAGGCGGCGCTGCAGATCCTGACATAATTCTTTTCCGCGGTGTCAGCTGTCAGGTGTCAGTACGCAGGAAATAGGAAGGTGATCACTGTAAGGGATGTCGTAAATCCTGAAATTTGAACTTTTAAATTTCCTGCTGAAAAGGATGTAATCGATCCTGAAGGAGGGAAGTTTGCCAATATAGGTCTGTCCGATCCCTTTTCCTGACGAGACAAAGGCATCGCGCAGTTTACCCCTCGTTTTTTTATAGGCATACGATGCCGGGGTGTCATTGAAATCACCGCACAAAATTACCGGATAAGGAGATTGTCGGATCTTTTTGTTGATAAGCCGCGCCTGAATTGCCCTTTTCTCAACCGCTTTTTTGAATTTGGCGGTCAATTCCCGGAATTCCCTCAGTTTTCTTTCATCAGAAATTCCCGGAGACTCAATGACACTGTATCGGTCCGGATCAATCCGGTAGGATTGAAGATGAATGTTGAAAATGCGGAAGGTGTCGCCCTTCACGGCAATATCGGTGCATATCGCAATATTGCCTGATTTTTCAAAACGGATCTCCTCCATCCTGACAATGGGATAACTGGTCATGGTCACGATCCCGATGGTAGATCCTGACCGGGCATACTGGTAATGCCTGATATCCGAAAACTCCTTTTTCGTTTCTTCAAGGTTAAAAACCTTGTTGGTACGTAACCTGACCTCCTGCAAACAAATGATGTCAGGTTCATTTTCTTTGAGAAAACCCTTGATCACCTCGGCCAAATCCCTTGACGGATTGCTTCCGGTCCCGGTGAAGGTTTTCACATTGTAGGAAACAACCCTGATGCCCCGGGTATCTGACTCTTTTCCCGAAAGCTGAATGAACCGGGATAAAACGCCCCATCCGGCAATGATGGCCAAAACGGAAAAAAGGGTGTTCACGGGTTTGATCATCAACCAGATCAGTATAAAGAGCAGGTTGACCGCCAGAATGTAAGGATATCCCAGGCCCAGCAACGAAGGTGCCCACCATTTATCGGGAGGTATATATTGCGAAAGATAGGAGCCGGCAAGGGCCATTATTGCAATGATGTTGAAAATCAGAATGATATTTTTCGTCAGTTTTTTCACATTACGATATGAAAGCATCCTTGATAAGCCCTGCAATTTAATGAAAAAGCGATTCAAATGATCATGCCGTGCGCGACGGGCTCAATAATTCCTGACGGCTTTCACCATCCGGGGCTTTCCCTGCATATCGTTCCGTATTTCAGGGGTGTTGAATCCGTTTTGCATCAGCAATTCCCTGATTTCACTGCCTGCTTTTTCGTTGATTTCCAGAAAGAGACTTCCATTGTTTTGAAGATGACGGTTGGCAAACGCCGCTATGTGACGGTAGAAAAGCAATGGCTCTTCATCGGGCACGAAAAGTGCTGACCAAGGTTCGAAGTCCGTAACATTCGCCGGCATCAGCTTTTTTTCCTTCAGGGTGACATAAGGGGGGTTGCTGACAATTAGGTCATAGCTGTTCCATTGGGTGCATTTTTCCCATTGCAGGATATCAGCCTTGAAGAAGCGGATATCGAGATGGTTTTCCGATGCGTTTTCCTGTGCCAGGGTGAGGGCTTTTTCTGAAATGTCGCAAGCTTCGGTCAACGGGGTATTGAAAGCTTTTTTCAGGGCCAGGGCGATGCAGCCGCTGCCGGTGCCGATATCGAGGATTCTTACGGGCGGATGACTGTACTCCCTGATGATCCAGTCAACGAGTTCTTCTGTTTCGGGGCGTGGTATCAACACGGCGGGATTTACCTTCAGGTCAAGCCCGTGAAACAGGGTCTGTTCCAGAATATGTTGGATGGGCTCCTGCATTTTCAATCTGGCGACGATGTTGCTGACCCTGCTGCGCTCCCCGGCAGAGAAGAGCTCCCCGCTTTTCACGATCATTTCGGTGAGGCTGTAACCGCGCAGGGCATGGAGGATCAGCCGGACGAACTGCCTGATTTCGCCAGGTGGATAAAGATCTTTCAATTCACGGGTGATGTAATGAATTGTCTCCTGCATTGACTTATTTTTGGTGAAGTTATCGTTTTAATGCGGAGATAGCGCTTGCCGGAATTCAACGGTTCTTATCTCTTATTCAGCAAGGGTAAACCGGAAGCTGACGCCGAAATTGGTGTTTGACGTGTCGAAGGAACCGACAAAAGGCTGGTTGATCACCTTGTCGTAATATACCCGTAACTGGAACCGGTCACTCAGCATGTAATCGGCGGTAGTTTTGATGGTAACGGCATTCATTCCGGCGGTGAGTTGGTCGGTGTCTTCGACAAGACGGCGCAAAACGGTTTTGTTTTTCCGGAACGAAAGGTCAGCCCGCAGGGTGAGGTCGTTGGAATAAGATCGCTGTGAAGTTTTGGTTTTCAGGATAAGATCCATCCGGGTAAAGCGATACCCCAGTCCCACGATATATTCATTGCTGAGGATTTCGGTCAGCTGGTTATTGGAAAAGGAAAGCGCCATGCTTCGCGACCTTTTGATTTCGCCCCGGGTGGTCAGATCGTTGATCCAGGTCACATCAAGGTTGATCAGCGGGCTGAAGTTTTCGTTGATGCTAACTGAATTGAATTCAAACCGGGGAAGGAAGTTGTTCTGGATATCGCGAACATAACTGAACCCGTCGCTTTCCGCCAGGTAATTCAGGTTGGTGAGGAAGGAGCCCACGGTATAACTCGACCGGAAGGCGTGGGTAAAGTTCATGGTCTTCATGATCTTATTGAGTCGGGGGATCTTTGAAATCATCCCTTCATATTGTATCCTCCAATTGGGTCGGATGTATTTGATTGAGGGGAACATGCCCAGGGATACCTTATAGGGGTCGATTCCCTGGTAGGCTGCCAGGAATGCCGGAACGAGCACTTCCACGGAGGTAGGGCCGTAGCCGACGGGGAACCCCGTTTCGGGATTGATTTCCGTGGGGTCGTAGTTGAAAGCGTTGTTTGCAGGTCGTTGGGCAGCAAGACGCCTGGCAATGATCAGCCGGTTTTCCTTGAGTTTCTGGAAGGCTTCCGACTGTTGAACTTCTTCTTTTCCAATGGCAAAGAATGCGGTATTCCACGTCAGCACTGACATGCTGAAATTGCCTCTTTCCGTGAGGTTTTCAGCTTTAAAGCGGCTTGAGACCGGATCGTAATTGTAGAATTCACTCAGGTTTTTCGATATCGACCGGTCTGCATTGATGTCAATCCGCAGGTCGGGCAACGGTTCCACATCGGCACGCACCGAAAACCGCTCATTCCTGGTGAACTGGAAAGGCATATTCAGGAGGGGATCGGTGGTGAGCCACCCCCTGTCGCCGGCATTCCTGGCAAACTGCCTGTCCTGCCATCCGAGGAGGAATGGTAATCCCGGCGTGAAACTGCTTCCCATTTGTGTTCCGAACAATCCCTGGTCGGGCGTGTACCGTCCGGCACCGAAGACGACAGGTTCGGGAAGATACCCCGGAAGTACCGAACCTCCCGATAAGTTGTAGTTCACTGAAACATTCCTGACACCGGTAGCTATTCTGAGGGTGTAGTCCAGAATTTCCCTCATGATGTTTTTTTCAATCTTCCCGGTCACGAGAATGGTCGCGGAGGCAACACTGTCGGCAGGGGTGAATTCCACGTTATTCTTGTCAATCACCTTGGTTTTTCCGGTCACCGGCTGACCCCTCTGATTTGTCACTTTCAGGGTCACCTCTCTGGCGCCCAGTTTGTGGTTCACGATGAGGGGTTCTCCCCGGTTCAATGTTACATCTTTCTGGGAAAATTCCGGTACCTTCTGTTCCTCCTGTCGGGTTTGCTGTTGTGCGCTGCGGGTAGATGAGCTTTGCCTCATCCTGCCGCCATACCTGCTTCGGCCGGTATTCTGGAATTTTGTTTCGAGTTTCTGAAGGTAGGGAATCTTATTGTATATCGATACCAGGCTGACATTTCCCGTGAACTGGATGTTCTGGGAGTTCTGGACGATGTTCCCCAGCCTGATGGTATCGGCCGTGATGGCGCCGGCCTGCCAGTTGTAGCTTCCCTGATAACGGCCGGTAACAGTGATGAAATTGAGCGCTTTGATCTGGCTGAGGGGCAGGGTGTAGGTCACGTTCATGTCGTGGTTGTAAAGTACCGGCCTTCCCAGTTCCATCAGGTTGGCAACGATGGAGTCACGCTTCCATTCATAATCGTCGTAACGCCGGTTAAATCGTCCTTCGGGTTCGTCAATCCTTGAGGTATTCCTGGATGAAAAATCGACCTTCAGATTCCGGGTCATGTCATAGCGGAGGTCAAAATAGCGGTTCCACAGGAAGTCCTTCTCGAAAGTCGCGGGCAGGATCAGTCCCGGATTGGTGATGTTGCGGGTCTGAATCTCATTGTACCTCCTGTAAAGGTCGGTTCTCAGAGAGAGCTGCGTGGGCAGCGGATAAAGGTTAAAATCTCCGATCAGTTTAAGAGGCCCTTTCTGTAACAGTTTTACCTTTGAGAAAGGTGTCCATAGTTCGGGGCGGGTATTGAAGTTATAGGAGAGCATACCCCTGTAAATTTTATCAATGTTGTATTCGGTGTTGGTATTTCGTTGGAAAATCTCATTGTAGGAATAGGTGGCGGCGAAATTTCCGGGGCTCCAGAGTCGTTGTGGCCTGGGAGTTTCAGACTGCGGATCAACTCTTACATTTGTGAAGTTGAGGCTTTTTCTGACCACCATATTTTGGGCGATATGCCGCAGGGAGTCCCGGTCGTGCCTTGTGTCGATTTTGTCAAGGCTTTTCTGGAGCTCGATATCAGGATTTGTTGGATCGTACTTCGGCATGAGGTTGCTTTTTGAGTAGCCGTAGTACATCGGGATGTTCACTCCTGCTTCCTTGGGGAAGAAGCGTCCCAGGTCGATGGAAGAGGCAATGTCATATTCTGTGAGGTTATCGATGCTCCGCTGGTTGACTTTCTGTTCTATGCTGCCGAAACCTGCCGAGCGGTGACGGCCGGCAAGGGTGACGGTTCCCAGGTCGGCCAGACGCGCCGTCACCCGGGCATTGGCCGCCCATCCGCCCTTTTCGTCAAATTCCGAAAGCCGCAGCTCATTCGCCCACACTTCGATACTGCGGGGTCCTGGATTAAACGTTTTGTTCTTCCTGTGCCGGATTCCTATCATCATCACCTGGATATTCCCGAGGTTGGGACTTCCCTTCACTTTAACCAGGTTTTTATCCTCGTTCCATCCCATGTGCCGTTGTTCAAAAACGTCCAGGATTTTCCACGTGGAATTTGCCTTGCGAAGCTCGGCATCGCGGGCCAACTTGACATTGGTGAAAACTTCCAGGGGCACATCAATACGGTTCTCCAAAGGCCATACTTTGTACCGGTCGGCTTCGATATCTCCGTTGTAACGTCCCGCTGGGGTAAGCTTCAACGGAATTTCATATTCGTAATAATTATAGGTATAGTCCGATCCCATCCGTATGAAAAGGGTGAGTTCATCATCCTTGATGGGATAACCTTCAATTTCTTCGGCATGGATCTCCATTTTAAGCCGTTTGTAGCGGCGGAAATCCATGTAAATGCTCTTATAGGCGGCACGGGCGTCTCCTTGCTCCAGGCCGGTCACCTTCATGACCATCGCCTGCTCGTTCAACTGAAGGAGCTGCGGATTCGCAGGGTCGATCACCCGGTCGATCCCCGGGGGAAGGATGTAGTTCACAGGCACCCTGCCCCCGTTCTCCTCGATGTTGACCGCTGACACGTCAAAAGTGACGTTGGCGGATTCCGTGCTTCCCTCTTCCGTTAAGGTGCGGGTATACCTCCGCCAGTCGGCCCTGACCAGGTCAAGGGTGGCAAATCGCAATACCACGGGATCTTCAAAAGCATTGAGGAACAACCGTAGAAAACGAATCGACTTGAAATCGGAAATGGACCCGAAAACATCGTCATATTCACGTACCGGAATCTTGAACTGATACCATTTTACTTCCCCGATCTCTCCGTTTTTCAGCTGAATCCGGCTATGCCTGATGTCGTTGATGTAGTTTTTGCCCAGCTCCATGTCCTGTTTCCTTAGACTTACCCGGTACTGGTAATATCTTTCATATTCATTCAGGGTATTGTCGCTGTTGATATCTTCCATATCGGGCAGGGTGGAAGCCGAAGTGGGATATGACTCAGGCGACATTTCCGTGGTGGGTGAGTTCCCCTGGGGGCCGTTGTATCTTTTGTATCTCTCCAGGATACTGAGCTCCTGGTCGTCATAATCAGATCCCCTGTAGTAATGATAGTTGTCTTTTGAAGGGTCGGCTGCAATCCGTTCATATACTTCAGGAGAAACGATAGTGCGTAGTTCTTCGAGATAATCCCGGTAATGGCTGCTTTCGTCATCATCGTTAAGACCGTCAAAGCCAAGATCCTGGTATGCCCGGGAAGCGGGATTGTTGTCAAAGGCGTTGACCAGGGATTGCTGGGTGGAGACCCTTCCCCAGATGGTGGTATCAACATTGGTCACCTGGCTGGTCACGGGCAACCCGTTTTCAAAAGACTTGCGACCGTCACGCAGGATATCCTCCGAGATGTCGCCGAGATTGAAATAAAGGTCTCCCCCTGAGGCGAGTCCCGTCGAGTCATTGACAAAAGGATCCATGAGCCAGAATTCGATAAATTCGATATTGGCAGTTTCAAAGTCACTGTTGTCAATTTTGCGCATGATGCCGCCCCAGCGGGATCCGGGATCGCGAAGGCTTCCGTCGGCGTTAACCCCGGCGGAATAGAGGGAAGGCTTTGTGTCAAAATTATAGGGTCCCTTTTCGCCGGGATAAAATGCCAGGTCAAAGACCGCAATATTGGTGGGCTCCCCTACAGGCGATTCCTTTGCCGGGAAGATCTCCTTTTCAAATACTTCCCGAACCAAATGGTTCGACTGCATGTTCTTGTCGTTTTTGATGTGGGAGGGCGTCAGCGTACTGCTGCGAAGAAAGAGGGGATCGATGATGTACCAGGCAAGCAGCGCCCTGTTAAATCCGTAGTCGAGCTGGTTTGCCAGGTTTCCTTCGGGGAATAGCGGATGGTTCTGGGGTGTGCTGGCCAGGACCCAGTGCTGCCGGGTCTTCAGGTCGATCGAAGTTTTGGTGCCTTCGAAATCATCGATATAGGCATTTCCGCTTTTTTCGATAACCCTCGAATGACCCGGGATCAGTTTCGCAAATTCAGCTTCGAAATCGATTGTTGACGGGGCTTTTGTACTGATAAACGGAAGCATGTCAACTGCCTTTGTGAGGAACTGGCTTTCGGAGGAGAACCGGGAGTCCAACCCCAGGATAAGGTTGGCGATCGGATCCTGCCCATAATCCACTTTTTGCGTCAACGGCCTTTCCTGCATGTAAAGCGCGGTGGCGCCCAGGTTGAAGCGGTCGGAAAAGGCGTAATTGGCATGCGCTCCCAAAAGGCTCTTCCGCTGCATTGAGAAAAGATCCTCGCTCTCGGTCGATACCTGTATCGGGGTTCCCGATTCCAGCAACCCGGGATTGATCACCGTTACCCGGCCCAGGGTATAATCTACCGTGTAATCCACATTTTCGACAAGCTCCCTGCCTCCTGCTGTGACTTTCACAGAACCCCTCGAAAGGTTGAACCCCCCTACCATAATGTCGGAACTCGAAGAACCTTTGTAACTCCCCATCAACCGGTATTTGTCATGCTCGGCATCCTGCTGGGCCACCATCCTGGTCGAATCATACAGCGACCGGTAGGTGTACTTCTCAATGAGTTCAGTGTCCTGAAGTGAATCGGCAAGATGACTGCCAAAGGGTTCCAGTACCGGGAAGATGATCCTTCCCGTGGATGCGTTCACCGTGATTCCTTCTATAAAATCAAAAACACCGTCTTTATAAGGGTCCTGCTGCTTGTTCAGCTTATCCAGGTTCATGACGTTCAGCAGAATGTGCCCGCTGATCCTCCCTTCGGGAATGTAATTGATGTACATCCCGGTGGAATCGTTCATGTACATCACATTCAGAATGAAATTGTCGCTCGTCAGCTGGTAGGCATTCAGGTTATACACATTCTTCATCATCAGGTCCCAGGAGGGGTTCCTTAACTTCTCCCCGTCGACATAAAGCACAGGCGACAGATTGGTCCCCTTGATCAGCTTCAGGATCAGGGTTTGCGGGGCGTCAACTCCGTCGTTCGAAAATTCGCCCACCTGGTAGACCTGGCCGTTGACCGTATAATTATAGGCTACGGCCAAAATCTCGTCGTTGTTCAGCGAGGTATTCAGTGAAATATAGCCCAGCCTGGTGTTCAGGTTATATTCCGACGGATTGAGTTTGCGGGCTTGTTCGATTTTTTCGAAATCCCTTCCGCCGGTAAACGCATTTCCGAACTGCGCCATTTCCGCGGTGACAGACTGAATGCTACGGATGGCGGAGTGGGTGGTTTTCATTTCCCCGTACAATCCGTTGGCATCGTTGTTTGGGTAAATATTGGCAGGGAAGGGCAGGCCCGAAGTCTGCTGAAATGCAGGTATCTTATTGAAAATGTTGGGATCGTGTTCCCCCAGATCCTGAAATGCAATAATATTTCGTGATTCCGTGAAGTTGTTGGATTTGTTGGTTACCCACACTTCTATTTTGTTGATGGTGATTCCCGACCTGATGACGGGAAGATTCCGGAGGGCTTCGTCATAATTGTCGCGGAAATACTGTGACAGGAAAAAATGGCGGTTGGCATCGTATTCTGCTGCCGGAATATCAAAATTGGTAATTTGGGCGCCGCCTTCCGTCTCGACGGTCCTGGTTTCCCCCTTATGCTGGGAGAAAAGGGTGGTCATGGTCAGTTTCCCGAATTGCATTTCCGCCTTGATGCCAAAGAGATTCGAGGCCCCGGTAATGAGGGAGCCATTCAGGGGCAACGAGACATTCCCGGCTTCTATCCGTTTGATGATTTCATCCTCTTCACCGGTATATTCCAGGTTCATCTTGTTTTCGTAATCGAAGGTGGCTTCGGTGTTGTAATTGACGCGCATATTCATTTTCGTACCAATCTGCCCCATGACGTTCATCTGGATTTTCTGGTCGAAATCGAAAGCGGGTACTCTCCGCAACCTTTCAGGAATGGCGGGGTTTTCGGTGGCATTCATCTGGTAGCCGAAGCTGACTTCCACATATCCCTGGGGTTTTATGTTAATGGTGTTCCCCCCGAAAATTCTGTTGAAAGCTTCACTCTCGATGGTCAGTCCTGGGATCAGGGATCCTTTGGACTCCATGTCGGAAATATTTTTCCGTTGCTGCCAGTATTCCTGTACCGACTTGCGAAAATCGTAATCAACATAATCCTTCAGCGTCATGGCCTGAGGAAGGCGGTAATTGAGCCGTCCCACCTTTTCATAAAACAGGTATTGTCCCGTCACAGGATCGTATTCCACTTCAAAACCGATATTTTCCGGTTTTTTTAGAAAGAGGGAAGCCGTGTCGGGATTTTCGGGGAATCCGAAAGCGGGCTGGTCTTCAAAGGGGAACCGGAGGTTGCCGGCAGTATCCATCCTGACGGTATCCTGAGGGGATTGCCAACCGGAGTAAAAAGTAATATCGCGCTTGTTAACTTCCGCCCTTGACCCAACGCCACCGCTGAGTGAATAAAAGATAACTAAAACGGTAAGTAAAAGTATATTTTTGACGATCTTTCGCAACCTCATTCAACTGGTTATAACCTCTTTAGTGTAAGCTTAATTACTGTTTCGACGCTGGCGGCAGGATTCTCCCGGATGATCCTGTCAAGTGCCGGTTCAGCATTTTTTCGTGCAAAACCTAACATTACCAATGCAGATAACGCTTCATTCCGGATGGTATTGTTTGCGGGGATTAAAATTTGTTCGGCAGGGGTTCCCCTGGCCACCTTGTCTTTCAGGTCAATGATGATCCTTTGTGCGGTCTTGATGCCGATGCCCTTTACCGATTTCAGCAGGGTCACATTTTCGGTGTTGATGGCCGAAACAATTTCATCGGTCGAGAGGGAGGAGAGCATCATGAGGGCCGTGGCCGCACCGACACCACTCACTGATAACAGGTTCCTGAACAATTCCCGTTCTGCCTTGCCGGCAAAACCATAGAGCAGATGGGCGTCTTCCCGCACAATCAGGTGGGTGTAGATCTTGACCTGTTTCTGCCCGTTCAGGGCGGAAAAGGTATTCAGCGAAATGTGGATCGAATAACCCACCCCGCCCGTTTGGAGAACCACCATTGCCGGATTCAGTTCTGCGATCTCTCCCGAAATGAATTCATACATGGCCGATAGGTATTAAAGGGATTCTTCTTCCCCGTGCATATCAATAGCTTCATCCACCTGGTTGGGATTGATATCGAATTTTTTGAGGGGATCGATGGATATTTCCTTGTAGATCAGTCGGTTCCTTTGAATGTCAATCGCCAGGTAAAGGGCCTCACGGAAGGAGTCGGGAGACGCTTTGTCCTCTCCAGCAATGTCGTATGCCGTTCCGTGGGCCGGTGATGTTCTTACGATCGGCAGGCCTGCCGTGTAGTTGACGCCCCGTTCGAAAGACAGCACCTTGAATGGGATCAGGCCCTGGTCATGGTACATGGCCAGTATGGCATCAAAACGGGTGTATGTCCCCGATCCCCAAAAACCGTCGGAAGGATAAGGCCCCAGGGCGGTGATCCCTTCGTTGCGCGCTTGCTCAAGCGCCGGAAGGATAATTTCCTGTTCTTCCTTTCCGATCAGACCATTGTCACCGGCATGCGGGTTAATCCCCAGAACCGCAATCCGCGGACTGGTCATCTGAAAATCTTCCACCATGCTGCGGTGAAGAATCCGGATCTTGTTCAGGATTTTCTTCCGCGTTATTTGCCGGGGAACTTCGGAAAGGGGAATATGGCCTGTGACGACTCCTACTTTCAGGTTTTCGCTGACCATCAGCATGAGGAAATCATCGCACTTGAACTGCTCCGCCAGGTATTCCGTATGTCCCGGGAAAGTGAAATTTACCCCCTGAATATTGTATTTGTTGATGGGAGCGGTAACCAAAACGTCAATATTTTCTTTCTGCAGATCAGAAACTGCCCTTTCCAGGGCTTGCAGGGAAGCTTCTCCTGCCGAAAGGGTTGACTTGCCCAGTTCGACCCTGATATTTTCATCAATGCAGTTGATGATGTTGATCTTGTTTGCCGATGCCTCATGGACCCCCCTGACATGGTTGAAACTGAGATTTTCTATGTTCAGGGCCTTACGATAATAGGCAGCTACTTTGGGAGATCCGTAAATCACCGGAGTGCACATCTCCAGAATGCCGGGTTCCTGAAGGGTCTTGATAATTACTTCATAACCGATGCCATTGATATCGCCATGCGATATGCCGACTTTTATTTTTGTATTATAGCTCATTTTTCAGGAAATTAAACTGTTTCATCCGTTGGGTGAGCGGGCAAATTTACGCTTTTATTTAAATCTTTTCAATACCGGAACAATGCCGGTATTTGTCAATTGCAGAGGGTGCTTTCTTTTTCGGGTATGTGACATCGTGCAACACTTTTCCATAATATCGGTTAATTTTGGCGTGTGTAATGACAGGTTATTCTATGGACCGGGACAGACTTTTCCGCAAGGCGCTGGCATGGGAATCCCTTAGCGTGGACGAGGGCTTGTCGCTTTATGAGGGTGCATCTACCGGTGAACTGATGGCCGCTGCCGATGAACTTCGCCGGCGGCTTCATCCTGAAAATCATGTGGGCTGGATCATCGACAGGAACATTAACATCACCAACGTATGTATTTCAGGATGCCTGTTTTGCAATTTTCACTGCCGCATCGGGGACGCAAAATCCTACATCACAACCCTGGAGGAGTATATTCCCAGGATCGAAGAGTTGTTCAGGGCCGGCGGAAACCAGGTATTGCTGCAGGGAGGGATGCATCCCCGGCTGGGGCTTGATTTTTACACTGCGCTTTTCCGACAGTTGAAGTCTCATTTCCCTGCCCTTAAGCTGCATGCCCTGGGTCCTCCTGAAATTGTCTTCATTGCCTGTAAGGAGCGGAAATCTTACCGTCATATCTTGGAAGAACTGGTGAACGCCGGTTTGGAGAGTCTGCCGGGTGCCGGGGCGGAGATCTTGTCAGACCGGGTTCGCCACATAATCTCGCCCGGGAAATGCAAGACCGGAGAATGGCTTGACGTGATGCGTGAAGCGCACCGGATGAACCTGGTCACCTCAGCCACCATGATGTACGGCCATGCAGAAACCCTCCGGGAACGGATTGAGCATTTGGATCTGCTGAGACGGGTGCAATCGGAAAAGCCTGACGGGGCATGGGGATTCGTCACCTTTGTGCCATGGCCTTTCATGGAAGAGGGCACGGAATTGCAAAAACAGGGAGTTCATAATAGGACCACCGCCGATGATTACCTGCGTCTGGTGGCCATTAGCCGGTTGATGCTGAACAATATAGAAAATATCCAGGCTTCCTGGCTGACGGTGGGAGTCGTTACGGGACAGTTAAGCCTCCACGGGGGCGCCAATGATTTCGGCTCCATTATGATGGAGGAGAATGTGGTGTCGGCTGCCGGAGCCCGCTACGGTTTTGACGCCAAAGGCATTCAGCAGGCCATCCGCGACGCCGGATTTGAACCCCGTTACCGGAACCAGGCATACCAGGATGATGAGTTAAACATTAAAATGTCAGAAGATTAGAATTCCGGCGAGCGCTATGCCCGTCCGCTCTGCGGCGGGGTATGCGAAACACTGAAGAACTCCTCTACGGAATCTCATTATCAGAATGTCAGAATTCCGGAGTCTGCGCCAGGGATGATGTCCGGTATTTCCCCGGGACTGGGGAAGAGGCCGACATTTCGGTTCAGGGGATGATCTCCATCTTTTTCCCTGCCTTGAGAAATGCTGCAACGGCTTTGTCGATCTGTTCTTCGCTGTGGGCGGCAGAAATCTGTACCCTGATGCGTGCTTTTCCCCGGGGCACCACCGGGAAGACAAACCCAATCACGTAAACGCCTTCCTTCAGCAGTTCATCGGCAAACCGGATGGCTTTGGGTTCGTCATAAATCATCACGGGGATGATGGCTGTATTTCCCTTTACCAGGTCAAACCCGGCGGCTTCCATTTGCGTGCGGAACCGATTGGCTTTGGCCATGACGCTGTTGGGGAGTTCCGAACTCTTTTCCAGCAGTTCTATAGCTTTCAGCGTAGCACCCACCGTGGCGGGAGCCAGTGTATTGGAGAAGAGGTAGGGGCGCGACCGTTGCCTGAGCATTTCAATGATCTCCTTTCTTCCGGAAGTGCAGCCACCGTTTCCGCCACCCAAGGCTTTCCCGAAAGTGGTGGTGATGATATCGACTTTTCCCATCAAGCCGTAATGCTCAGCCACGCCCCGCCCTGTAGAACCGATATATCCGGTGGCATGGGAATCGTCAACCATGACCAGGGCATCATATTTTTCACAGAGAGCAACGATTTCCGGAAGTTTGCAGATATCCCCGTCCATGGAAAAGACGCCGTCGGTAACTACAATGCGGTATTGGGCAGGTTGGGAGTCCCGGAGACATTTTTCCAGTTCCCCCATGTCGGAATGCCTGTAACGGAACCGCTGCGCTTTGCACAGACGCACCCCGTCAATGATGGAGGCGTGGTTCAGCTCATCGGAAATAATGGCGCTCTCTTCTCCCAGCAAAGGTTCAAAAAAACCTCCGTTAGCATCGAAAGCCGCACAATAGAGAAGGGTGTCTTCCGTTCCCAGGAATTCAGAGACTCTCTTCTCCAGCTCTTTATGAATCTGTTGGGTTCCGCAAATAAACCTCACCGACGACAACCCGAAGCCCCAGTCGGTCATAATTTCCTGCGCGGCCCTGACCACCTCGGGATGAGACGCCAGACCCAGGTAGTTGTTAGCGCAGAAATTCAAGACGGTCTCTCCCGTATTAAGGGTTATTTCTGCCCCCTGGGCCGAGGTGATGATCCTTTCGGTTTTGTATAACCCCTGTTCTTTCAAACCCTGAAGAGTCTTTTCAAGGTCCTGCTTCATTTTCCCGTACATGGCGATTTTTGTTTTTGATGAAATGACAAATTAACAAAATGCCAGTCAGAAATAGGATGACAAAACGCACAAAAAACTAAGGTTGAGGACGACGATGGTTTTATGTATCTTTGCCGCAAATTCAAAAACGATGACACAAAAGAGAGTTCGTGTGCGCTTTGCGCCCAGTCCGACGGGTCCCCTCCACATGGGCGGAATGCGGACCGCCCTGTTTAATTACCTGTTCGCCAGGAAAAACGGGGGTGACTTCATCCTCCGGATCGAAGATACCGATCAGACCCGCTATGTACATCAGGCAGAGGATTATATTGTGGAGAGCTTGAAATGGTGCGGCCTCATACCGGATGAAGGGCCTGGTTTCGGAGGTCCCTGCGCCCCGTACCGTCAAAGCGAGCGGAAGGAGATCTATGCGGATTATGCGCGGCAGCTGGTGAAATCGGGATGGGCGTACTACTCCTTTGATACGCCTGAAGAGCTGGACCGCCTTCGTTCGGAGGCTGAATCGGCAGGCGCTCTTTTTTCTTACGACCAGCACACCCGGATGAAGCTCTGCAATTCTCTCTCTCTCTCCCGGGAAGAGGTCAACCGCAGGATCGGAGCCGGCGAACCCTATGCGATACGGTTTAAAATGCCTGAAAATGTGGATGTCACCAATGAGGATCTGATCCGTGGAAGTGTTACCTTCAACACCCGGGAGCTGGACGATAAGGTGCTTTTCAAATCGGACGGCATGCCTACCTACCACTTGGCCAATGTGGTCGATGACCATCTGATGGCAATCACACACGTGATCAGGGGCGAGGAGTGGCTTCCTTCCCTCCCGCTGCACGTATTGCTTTACCGTGCTTTCGGGTGGGAAGATACCATGCCTGAGTTTTCCCACCTGCCCCTGATCCTGAAACCCCACGGAAAAGGAAAGTTGAGCAAACGGGACGGTGACCAGATGGGCTTTCCCGTGTTTCCGCTGGCCTGGAAAGATCCGGAAACCGGCGAAATTTCCAGGGGATACCGTGAAGACGGCTATTTCCCCGAGGCTTTTATCAACCTGCTGGCCCTGTTGGGATGGAATCCCGGTACAGAACAGGAGATCCTTTCCCTGGAAGAACTGACAGCACAATTCTCCCTTGACAGGGTTGTCAAATCAGGATCGCGGTTTGACCCGGAAAAAGCCCGCTGGTTCAACAGGCAATACCTGCAGCAAAAACCGGCACAGGAACTGGCGCGCCTCCTGGTACCCCTGCTGTATGAGAAAAATATAGATACCACCCTGGCTCGGGTCGTTGATGTTTGTGAAGAAATCAAAGTGCGTTGTGATTTTATTTCCGATTTCTGGGAACAGGGACACTATTTTTTCACGGCACCGTCAACGTACGACGAAAAAGCAGTGGCCAAACGCTGGAAACCGGAAACCCCGGAAGAACTGACAGCCATTGCCTGTCTTTTCGAATCTGTGGAAACATGGGAAGCCCCCGTCGTCAAAGTTCTGTTCTCCGATTTTATGAATGAAAAGGGATGGAATTTCGGGAATGTGATGAATACCCTCCGGATTTGTCTGGTGGGCGGAAACCAGGGCCCTGACCTGTTCCGGATTTGTGAGATCCTCGGAAAGCAGGAAACCGTCGCACGGATAAAATCAGCCCTCCTGAAGATCCCCAATCCGTAATCGTTTCCCCTTTCCCGGATTTTGGAAGGCGGAAGGCGGAAGGCGGAGGGTGGATTTCGGAAGAAACTTATTCCCTTTTGATTCCCGTCAGGAATAGCTGCTGTGATCCCAACAGTGGGTACACAATTTTGCTTTGGAAAGGCCGATGGCATCCACCAGGTCACCGAGCCGCTGAAATTTCAGGGAGGTGAGATTCAGGCTGTTTTTTATCGCATCGGTCATTGCCCCGTATCGTTCGCTGTCAGGATTTCCGTATTCGGTAAGGTTTGCATCGATATCTCCTTCAAGGTTTTTGATCGCTTTCCGGGTAGCGAGTTCCATGGCTTTTTTCGAGCGCGAGAAGTTCAGAAATTCGCAAGGGTAGAGCAGCGGAGGGCATGCCACGCGCATGTGGATTTCCCGGATGCCTGCTTCGTAGAGGTCCCGGGTATTGCCGATTAGCTGGGTGCCGCGGACGATGGAGTCATCGCAGAAAATTCCCGATTTTCCGCCGACGAGTGACCGGTTAGGGATGAGTTTCATCTTGGCCACGAGGTTTCTGATTTCCTGGTTGAGGGGCATAAAACTGCGCGGCCACGTCGGGGTGTATTTCGCGTATGGACGCATATAGGGGATCTTGCTCTGGTTGCTGTACCCGACGGCATGGGCTATACCGGAATCGGGAATTCCTGAAACAAAATCAGCCAGGATATTGTCTCGTCTGGCAAGGGCGGCCCCGCAACGGTAACGGCACTCCTCCACATTGATCCCTTCATAAAACGAGGGCGGATAACCGTAATAAACCCAGAGAAAGGCACAGATCTGCATTTTTTCGTAGGGCCTTTTCAGAATTTCGACGCCGTCGGCGGTTATCCTGACGATCTCCCCGGGACCCAGATCCCTGACAGTCTCAAATCCCAGATTAAAAAAAGAACATGATTCGCTCGCCACAGCATAGGTATCTTCTTTTCTGCCGATCATTACCGGGGTACGGCCAAGTTTGTCACGGGCGGCGATCAACCCCTTCTCGGTGAGCAACAGCATGGAACAGGAACCTTTCACCAGCCGGTAAACGTTTTCGATACCCGAAACCAGGTCATCGGCTTCACAAATCAACATGGCTGTCAGTTCGGTGGGATTGGGACCTCCCTGGCTGGTTTCGGCAAAATGGTTCCGCTTTTTCAGCAAACGGGCTTCCAGTTCATCCAGGTTGTTGATTTTGCTCACCGTGACAATCGCAAATTTCCCCAGGTGGGAATTCACCACAATGGGCTGCGCTTCCATGTCACTGATCACGCCAATCCCGGAGTTGGCCGCAAAATCCTTGATGTCCCCGGCAAATTTGCTGCGGAAATAGTCGTTCTCAATGCTGTGAATCGCCCGCTGAAAACCGAGCCAGGCATTGTAAAAAGCCAGACCGGCGCGCTTGGTGCCCAGATGGGAATGGTAATCAGTACCATAAAAAACATCATACACGCAATTGGCCTTGCCGATACTTCCGAAAAAACCACTCATGCCCAGCTTCCTTTTGATGAATCAGGATACAAAAATGGACAAATATTATAAGGAAAAACAAAAACAGGTTAAATTTTCCCTCTTCATGCCAAAATCCACCCTGAGGATCACCATAAAATTAAATCATACGACCGTCAAAACCGCTTGCCGCCCCTTTTCTGCTCGAATACGCCATTTTTTCTATCTTTGCGCTGATTTTAAGCGAATTGAATTGTATGTCACACAAAGCAGGATTTGTAAATATCATCGGAAATCCCAACGTCGGAAAATCAACCATCATGAATGCCCTGGTAGGAGAACGGCTTTCGATCATAACATCCAAGGTGCAGACCACCCGTCACCGCATCAAAGGTATTGTCACCGGCCCTGATTTCCAGATCGTCTATTCCGATACCCCCGGAATCCTGAAACCCCATTACAAGTTACAGGAGAGCATGATGAAATTTGTGGATACCGCGCTTTCCGATGCTGACGTCATCCTTTATGTGACTGACGTCAAAGAGGATCCGGAAAAAAACGGGGAGTACATCGAACGGATCAGGAAATCAGAAGCGGCAATCATCGTTTTAATAAACAAGATAGACCTTTCGAACCAGGAGGAGGTGATCAGACTCTTTAATTACTGGTCGGGAGTATTTCCTGCGGCAACGGTGTTTCCTGTGTCGGCAACTGAAAAGTTCAACCTGAAACCTGTTTTTACGAGAATACTGGAGCTCCTTCCCGAAAATCCCCCTTATTTTCCCGAAGATGAACTGACCGACCGCAGTGAGCGTTTTTTCATGCAGGAGATCATCCGTGAAAAAATACTGTTGCAGTACCAGAAAGAGATTCCCTATTCCGTAGAGGTGGAAGTGGAAGAATTCAAGGCTGATCAGCACATGCTGAACATCAGGGCTGTCATCTACGTCGAGCGCGATTCGCAGAAGGGAATCATCATCGGCAAAGGGGGAACCGCCCTGAAGAAGGTAGGCTCCGAAGCCCGGCAGGAAGCCGAAGCGTTTTTCGGCAGGAAGATTTTCCTTGAACTCTTTGTGAAGGTGGCCAAAGAGTGGCGTGAAAAAGAGAGAACACTCCGGAAGTTCGGGTACAACGATGAAGGATGATTTTCGCGGAAATCCGGATATGTTCAGGAAGGATTATTTTCCCGGAGATTCGTAAATTCCGGTGAGGAAAGATTTGTCGGGAAGTGTCAACGAGATTGCCCCGGGATTTTAAAAACACTAGGTTTTATTCAAGATTGGAGGATATGAGCAGGATAGCCGCGATCGTAGGACGACCCAATGTGGGGAAGTCGACCCTTTTCAACCGGCTTGTAGAGTCGAGGAAAGCCATTGTGGATGATGTTTCAGGGGTTACCCGCGACCGGATCTACGGAAAATGCCAGTGGAACGGAGTTGAATTTTCGGTGATAGACACCGGGGGATATGTAATCCATTCTGACGATGTTTTTGAAGAACAGATCCGCAAACAGGTGCTTCTGGCCATAGAGGAAGCCGATGTCATTCTTTTTGTGGTGGATGTGGAATTGGGGATTACCGACCTGGACGAAGGTATGGCGGCGATTCTCCGCAAGTCGGGCAAGCACGTGCTGCCAGTGGTCAATAAGGTGGATAACAACAACCGGCTTGCCGACGCCCAGGAGTTTTATTCCCTGGGGTTGGGGGAGATTTTTTGTATTTCTTCGATGACCGGGAGCGGGACCGGGGAACTCCTCGATGAGGTGGTCAAAGCCTTTCCCTCATCGGCGGCGGAAGAAGAAGAGGTCACCCTTCCCCGTTTCACCGTGGTTGGCCGCCCCAATGTGGGAAAATCATCCTTCATCAATGCCCTGATCGGTGAGGAAAGGAATATCGTCACCGACATCGCCGGAACCACCCGCGATGCCATCCATACCCGTTACAACAAATTCGGGTACGATTTTATCATCATCGATACGGCGGGTTTGCGGAAGCGGGCCAAGGTTAAGGAAGATCTCGAATTTTACTCCGTCCTCCGCTCGGTACGCACCATCGAGGAGGCCGATGTATGTTTGCTGATGCTCGATGCAGAAAGGGGCATCGAAGCCCAGGACCTTTCCATTTTCAGCCTGATCCAGAAGAACAGGAAAGGAGTGCTCTTCCTGGTCAACAAGTGGGACCTAGTGGAAAAGGACAGCAACTCGGTGAAGAAGTTCCGTGCTGAGATCGATGAGCGCATTGCCCCATTTACCGACGTTCCGGTGGTCTTCATATCAGCACTTACAAAACAGCGGATCCACAAGGCGCTGGAAACCGCCATGCGGGTATATGAAAACCAACACCGGAAAATAAAAACTTCTGAATTGAACGAAGTGATGCTGGCTGCCATCGAAGCCTATCCGCCGCCCTCCTGGAAAGGGAAATTCATCAAGATTAAATACTGTACCCAGCTTCCTTCCAGGGCCCCGGGATTTGTCTTTTTTGCAAACCTCCCGCAATACATCAGGGAGCCATACCGTCGTTACCTGGAAAATAAACTGCGTGAGAATTTTGATTTTTCAGGGGTGCCGCTTCAGATTTTTTTCCGGCAGAAATAATTGCCGGAGCTTTCGGGCGCATGAAAAAACGCCTTGATTCATCAAATTGAACTATCTTTGTGACAAAAAAACGGAGCCATGGCATTGAAATTTTTCCATTTACCAAAACCCAGGGAGTTTAAATTCACGCCCCGGTTCTGGGATCCCGAGAAAGAAGAGCGTATAGAACGGGAAAACAGGATCAGGGCGGAGTTGGGGATGGAGGTAAAGGGGACTCCCGGGGATCCGGCGGCACCTTACCGTGCCAGAATCAAGGGAGAGTTCAGGAAAGCCATGAGACATTCTTCAAGGATCTCCCAAGAAGCACGTCGCCGTGGCAACAACCGGTTGCTGGTCATCATCGCCATCCTGGGATTGCTCCTCTATTTGGTATTTTACCGGTAAAAAGCGGATGTTGTGCCCGACCTGATCCATTTACTTCCCGATTCCGTAGCCAATCAGATTGCCGCAGGTGAGGTTATCCAACGGCCTGCGTCGGTAGTAAAAGAGCTGGTGGAGAATTCCATGGATTCCGGTGCCCGGGAGATCATCATACACATCAAGGATGCGGGCAAGACCCTGATTCAGGTTACCGACAACGGATGCGGCATGTCGCCCACCGATGCGAGAATGGCCTTTGAAAGGCACGCCACTTCCAAGATCCGGGATGCCGGCGACCTTTTTGCTATACGCACCCTGGGATTCCGGGGCGAGGCCCTGGCATCCGTGGCTGCCATCGCTGATATCGAAATGAGAACCAGACGCGACGGCGATGAAACAGGAACCTACCTCCATATTTCAGCCACCCGGGTGATCACCCAGGAACCCACAGGATGCGGAAACGGCACCTCCATCCAGGTGAAAAATCTCTTCTTCAACGTTCCGGCAAGAAGAAAGTTCCTTAAATCAGATAGTTACGAACTCCGCAATATCATCACGGAAGTCCACCGGATAGCCATCCCGAATCCCGGAATCGCTTTCCAGCTATACCACAACAATACTCTGCTCCATGACCTCCCCGCCGCCAATCTGCGCAAACGGATCATTGACATTTTCGGGAAGAATATCAAACAAAGCCTTATTCCGGTTGAAAGTTCCACTTCCCTGGTGACCCTGTCGGGTTACATCGGATTGCCGAAATTTGCCAGGAGAACCATGAGGGAGCAGTTTTTTTTTGTAAACAGCCGGTATATGCGCCATCCCTGGTTTCACAAAGCGGTCACGCAGGCGTATGAGAAACTGCTTCCTGCCGACGCATTTCCCTCCTATTTCCTCTTTTTTGACATCGACCCCGCGTCTATCGATATCAACGTTCACCCTACCAAGACCGAGATAAAATTCGAAAACGAAAACGCCCTCTGGCAGATCATCAACGCCACTGTGCGGGAATCGCTGGGGAAGAACAGCATCGTACCTTCCATTGATTTTGACCAGGAAGGAAGCATAGAGATCCCCCTGCCGCCGAAACCGGGAACCCCGGTTAACTTCCCTTTCTCTCCGGTCGATTACGGTTATAATCCTTTCAGGGAAGAAAAATCCTATGATCCTGATGTTGCGAGGATTGAGCGGCAGGAAAGGAATAACCTGCGGAATTGGGAGAATATCTGGTCCGGAAAAGGGAATGAGGGAGAATCCTCTGACAACGAGGACCCGGAACCGGGGCAGGCCCGGATGTTTCCGGAAGGCCCCACGGCCTTCGGGGGGCGGAAGATCATGCAGTTCAAACAGAAATACCTGGTCCTCCCGGTAAAATCAGGGTTGATGATGATCGACCAGCGAAGGGCTCAGGAACGGATTCTGTATGAGCGGTTCCTCGAAATTTTGAAGACAGAAAAGGTTACTTCCCAGCAGATTCTCTTTCCGCAGACCTTTGAAGTCAACCCTGCCGATTTGGGGGTTTTCAGGGAGATACTTCCTGATTTGCAGGTTTTGGGATTTGATATCCGGGAATTCGGGAAAACCTCGTTTATCATCAACGGTGTGCCGGGCGTGCTGGAGGCATCCTCTCCCGTGGAAATCGTGGATAAACTGCTCGAAGAGTTCAAGAATTCCCCGGTCGACGCCCACAGCCGCGTCAGGGAACAGGTGGCCAACTCCCTGGCTCGGGCATCGGCGATGAATTACGGCCAGGAACTGCTCCCCAATGAAATGGATGCCCTGGTCAATCAGTTGTTTGCCTGCGCTTCACCCAATTATTCCCCTGACGGGAAGAACGTGGTGACGATCATTCCTCTTGAGGAAATTGACAAATTATTCGGAAGGTGACATTTTGTCCTTTCAGCAGAAAAATAGCGGTCCTGGCTGGATAATTGATACGGATATGAAAAACACACGGTTATGAACCAATACAGGCCGGTTTTCAGGGATACCCCGGTAGTTGTCAAAAACCTGATCATTATTAATGCCCTGATGCTGCTGCTGACCTATGTCATGCAGCAGACAGGTGTTGATCTGACCGAAAAACTGGGTATGCATTACCCGGGTTCTGAAAAATTCAGGTTTTACCAGGTCATCACACACATGTTCATGCATGGAGGTTTCATGCACCTCTTTTTCAACATGTTTGCGCTTTGGATGTTCGGGCGTGTGCTTGAAAGCGTTTGGGGACCCCGGCGGTTTCTGATTTACTATTTTGTTACCGGACTGGGGGCCGTTGCGTTGCATATGTTTGTCAACCACCTCGAAATCAGTTCCATGCAGAATGCCATCAAGGCATTTAGCAATACCCCTGCCCCGGAAGTCCTCGATAAATTTGTCAGCAAAAACCTTTCACATCCCACTGTCGCGCTACGCGATTTCATCACCAACTGGTATGACGATCCTTCCAGTGCCGCCTTTGCCACTGAAGGTCAGAAAATCATGGAACAGATCCTGACCCTGAAAAAGGATATTCCCACAGTAGGAGCTTCAGGGGCCGTTTACGGTGTCCTGCTGGCTTTCGGGATGCTCTTTCCCAATACCCGGCTGATGCTCCTCTTTCCCCCCATCCCCATCAAGGCCAAATATTTCGTCATTGCCTACGGTGTTCTGGAACTCTATCTGGGACTCACTAATTCAGGGGGCAGCATCGCCCATTTTGCCCACCTCGGAGGTATGCTCTTCGGCTTTTTCCTGATCAAATACTGGAACAAGACCTCCAGGACTTTTTATTGATCATTGCCTGAAACATTCATTACTGATGGATATCTGGAATGATATAAAGGAATCTTTCCGCGACGGATCGGTCATCACGCGTTTAATCTATGTGAACCTGTCCGTTTTTCTGGTCTTCAGGATCATCCATGTGTTTTACTTTCTTTCGGGTCAGCCCTTTGACCTGATCCAATGGTTTGAGTTGCCTGCCGGATTGGAGCAGTGGCTCAGGCAACCCTGGTCACTGGTGAGCTACATGTTCCTCCATTTCCGCTTTCTCCATATTCTTTTCAACCTTCTGGTGCTGTATTGGTTCGGAAGGATCTTTCTGGATTATTACGACCAGGACCACCTGCTGGGGCTCTATCTTTTCGGCGGAATCGCCGGGGGGCTCCTCTATATGGCGGCATACAATGTTTTCCCGGTTTTTGCCGTTTCGGTGCCTGTTTCTCATTTGCTGGGGGCGTCGGCATCGATCATTGCCGTTCTGATTGCCGCGGTTTTCCGGGATCCTGACCGTAAGATACAGCTGTTCCTTATCGGACAGGTTCCCCTGAAATACCTGGGAGTTTTCATGATTATCAGTTATATCCTGGGAATTTCCACTTCCAACGCAGGAGGCAACCTGGCACACCTGGGCGGCGTCATCGCCGGATGGCTTTTTGTTAACCGCGCTAAAATGGGGCAGGATGTGGTGAAACCCTTCATAAAAAGCGTTGACTGGCTTTCCGCACTGGTGAAGCCGCGGAAGAAAATCAGAATTGTCCATCGCCAGACATCCCGCGACGATTATGAATACAACCGGCAGCGGGCCGCCGACCACGAAGAACTCAACCGCATCCTCGACAAAATAGGTACCGAAGGATATGACAGCCTGACCAAACAGGAAAAGGAAACCTTGTTCCGCCACGGAAAATAAAAGCCCGGAACAACTTCCGTTATAAAATCCGTGTTATGAAGTTGGCGGTATTTTTATTAAGTCTGCAGTATGAAACTGCTGTTCCGGAAAAATCAGTATTTCCAGGGCCACCGGACGCATTCTGGAATTTCGGGAAAAAGCACATAGTCGGCTTTCCCTTTCATGGTGAGTGTTTTAACGTTATAGCCTTCCAGAAGTGCCAGGGCAGTCTTGAGCGTTTTCCCCGATACCGACACATCATCGACCAGCAGGATCCTTTTATCTTCCAACCCGGGTAGGGGCGTGAAATTGCAAATCACCGGGGTTTCGTACCTGGGATTGTTTTGTTCATCGCGATAGTTCAACGAAATGATAAAAAGTTCGGCATCGAGGTGAAAAGCAATCATTGCGGCAGGCACGATGCCCCCGCTTCCGATGCCGATCACCAGGTCGGCGGCGGGAAGTTCCGTTTCACGGAGCCGCCGGGCAATCTGGCGGAATGATAAGGTAACCATATATCATTGTTGTTGTCCGGAATTCCCCGGAGTTTGTTTTTCTTCAAAGACGGGAATTTCAAGGAAGAAAGTAGTTCCACCGTCGATCACGGTCTCGTAAAAGATCCTTCCGTTGAAATTCTCGGCGATATTTTTCACGATAGCCAGTCCCAGCCCCATGCCGCTGCTCTTTGTCGTGAAGTTGGGACTGAACATCTTTTCGCGAAGTTCATCAGGAATCCCGGTTCCATTGTCGGAGACCGAAATCACTACCATGTGCTCCTTTTTCGTAACCGCCAGGTCTATTTTCCCTTTCCTGTCTTCGGGAATTGACTGGATCCCGTTTTTAATCAGGTTGATCAGCGCCCTTGACAGTTGTTCCCTGTCGGCATTCACCAAAAGGTTTCCGCAGTCGCCCCGGTCAAAAGTGATGGTAACCCGGTCGTTATTTTCAAACAATTCAATCACTTTTGAAATTTGCGCCGACAGGTTGAATACCTGCTTCATGGCTGTCGGGATTTGTGCGAAATTTGAAAATTCGGTGGCAATGTCAGAAAGGGTGTCGATCTGGTTGATCAGGGTTTGAGCAATCCGGTTGACATATTCCTGGTATTCTTTGCCTTCACCTCTGAAACGTTGGAGGTGCTGGATGTTCAGTTTCATGGGCGTCAGGGGATTCTTGATCTCATGCGCCACCTGTTTGGCCATTTCACGCCATGCACTCTCTCTTTCGGAACGGGCAAGCAACTCAGCACTTATCGCCAGTTCTTCCACTTTTTTGTTGTATTCCCTGACCAGTTTTCCAATCTCATCATCATGGTGATAATTCATCGGTTCATTTCGCTTTCCCAATTCGATTTTGCGGAGATTCTCCCTGATGATGGCCAGGGGAAGGGTGATCTGATTGGCAATAAAGACCGCCACCACCAGACTGGCCAGGAACAACAGCACATAGAGGTTGATGAAGGCGACAATGTAGGTGGAAATTTCCTGGCTGTATTTGTCCTGATGGGTAAAATAAGGGAGATTGATAAATCCCAGGTAATCCCCGTTGTTGTTTATGAGAGGTTCATAGGCTGACAAATAACTGAGTTTTCCGATGCTTTCAGGTTGGAAATAGTTGGTCTGGAAATTTTCAAACAGTTCATAATAAGCCTGCGCGTTGATTTTGCCCGACACCAGGCCCCTGTTAAAAATTTCGGGCCGTGATGATACGAAGAGATCTCCTTCCACATCATAGATGTTGATGTCGGTCTCGAAGATATTTGAAAGTCTGACCAGTTCCGGGGTCAGCCATTCCCTCATTTCAGGGATCATGGCGTCGATGTTTTCGAGGCGCATGTCGATTTCGACCGATATAGCGTTCATTTTGTTGTCCAGGTCTTCCTGCAGACGGCTCTTCGATTCATCCAGGTTATAGAAGATGGTACTGAGGGCTACCACCAGCAGGGAGAAGAAAACGATGGAGATGATTGCTGCCTGGATCCTGAATTTCAGGTCAAACATAATCTTCCTCTTACGGAAGGAGGGGAGGGCGATCGTCAAAACCACCAGCGAGAAGAGAAAATAAAAGACAAAAAGGTAAGGGAAGGAAATCAGGTAGTCGATGAAAGAATAGAGACTACGGCTGACGATGACATAATTATCTTCGCGGGTGCGGTGAATCAGATGCTCATAACCGTCCCAGATGTTGTAACTGAACTCCTGATCATCGAAATTATAGGAGTATATATAATAGTTATAAGGATAATCTCCATGCTTGTCAACGAGTTCACCCCCGAAATATTTCGCATAGTCGAATCTCCGGTAGCTTGCAGGTTTTCGCATCGATTTGTCGATCAGCAACTCGGGAAATCCGATCCCTTCGGAAAGGATTTTCGATTTGAGTTCGATGAAGATGGAGACTCCCATGTAATCAGACAACAATGGATAGTGCAGTTTGCCAAAGTAGGTGATCCGGCCGTCCAAGTTGTTCATATAGTAGAAGTTGGTACCAGGCAGGACCATGCCTTGGTTTTCTATCATGCTGTCAAAGAAAGGGAAGCAGGGTGTCCGGGTGTTTTGCGGATGGAGGGTGACGCTGTCTGATCCGGTACAAATAGTGATCTGCAGGTCGTACTGCCTGAAGAAACCGCCGAAATAGGCGGTTTCCAAATATTCAGCCAGTTTTTCAAACGGGGGGATCAGATATTTCGGGATGTTGGGATCGACATTTATCTGCTCCTGAATTTCCACCAGAAAAACTTCAGCAGCGGGATCATGCTCTGAAACCAGGTTGACAGCCATGGTTTTCTGGACATCCCGTTCTTTTTTTTCAGTGGAATGGTATATAATATGGATGGAATAGAGGGTAATGGCCACGATGAACAGGATCAGGTAACTCATGCCGTACTTCTGTGATGAGCGTCCGGAATAAAAGAGCGACAAAGTGATGACCAGGAGGTAAAGAAGCGGGATTTGCCAGGAGATTTTTCCGGCAATGAAAAACTGCAACAGCGCCGGGATAAGGATGGCCGCCAGGGAATAAATCGCTGATTTTCCGTTATTCAAGACTTTCCGGACTTCTCCGGCACTCCGGACCATCAGGAGGACAAGCCCGAAAAGGAGCAGCATCATGGATCCGATACCCAAAGCTGTTTGAAGGGTTATCTCGTTGATCCGGTTAAGGGTGAAAGAGAAACTGGAGTTGTAAATCAGCTGCCTGATCAGATAATCGGCCACATACAGGTACCCGGCCGAAAACAGCAACAGGAGAAAAGCTGCCAGGGAGGGGGACATGCCGGTCTCCTTCTGCAACAGGTTGATACGCATGTCCCAGAAATAACAGAGCGTAAAATAAAAGAGAAAAAGGGAGAGCAGCAGAAAATCCCCCAGGGACGGCAACCAGGAGCTAAAGGCAAAATGGGAGGGTGAAAAGAAGCTGATCTGATTGAAAAGTCCGGGAATACGAAACAACACATGTATCCAGTAAAGGATCAGGAGGAAAATCAGGGTGATCAGCAGACGCAGGGTAAGTTCGATGTTGAGCCCGCAGATGGTTTTGCGGGCAAAAATGAGGATGAGGAGGATGGCTGCGAGGTAAAAAATGCCGGGCAGATAAAAATATCCCGATTGCAGGAAAGCTTCCCCGTCGGGGACGATGGCAAAAACAGGTTCTCCCTCCCTGTTTTTTATATCATAGCCTTTAGAAGCTCCCGGCTTTACCATTCTGAATTGATCGGGCAGGCCAAATCCTTCAAAATAGCTGTTTGTAAGGTATTGGTTTTCGTACGAATAATTGTGGCTGATCTGGATAAGTCCGAAAATGGTGAGGCTGTCTTTTTCAACCCGCTTAACCAGGTAATAACCATTGGGAAAACGTACCACGGGTGCACCCGGTTCAACCGAAAGAGGGAGTTGATCGCGGAAAGCAATGGTTCTGTCTGACCAGTAAAAGAGTTTGTCGTTCCGGTATATCAGGAAACCGATCCCTTCTGTTTCCATCAGGTTGTTATACGGCGACATGCCGTTGAGGAAGTTATCGCAAAACCCGGGATCCGAGGAGATCTGAGAGATCTCATCAAGCCTGGATTCGAGATAGGACTCTTTGTCATTCAGTTTTTTCTGAAAACGTTCGATGGATTGTTTCCCCGGACGGTTGCTGAAGAATTTGTTTTCCAGGACAACAGCCATCACCATACAGAGGATGGCCAGGGTGAAATATCCGTATTTTCTGATTAGGTCAATCATTACTACTGGTGGTGATAAGGTTCTCCCCTGATGATGGTCAGGGCCCGGTAGAGTTGTTCCACGAACAATAACCGGACCATCTGGTGGGAAAAAGTCAATTTGGACAGGGAAATTTTTCCGGTGGCTTTTTTAACGAGTTTTTCCGGAAATCCATAGGGACCGCCAATCACAAAAAGAAGTTCTCGGCAGCCCGTGATCATTTTATGCTCCAACATACCCGCCAATCCTTCCGACGTATATTCATCACCCCGTTCGTCGAGCAGGTACACTTCCTTTTTCCCTTCGATGAGGGGGAGAATGGCGTCTCCTTCTTTCTCTTTCTGCAGGGCCGGCGCCAGGGCGGCACTGTTTTTGAGATCACCGGCAATCTTTATGTCAAAGTTTATATAATGTTTCAGTCGCTTCAGATATACATTCATCCCTTCCTGCAACCAGGGGGCATCGGTTTTCCCGGTAACGATCAGTCTGATCTTCATCCTTTGAATCCTGAATAAATTTCTTAAATTTACACTAAAATTTGAGTGTCATCTTTCTTTTGCATAGTTTTTGCAAGCTTCAAAGTACAAATTTTGACAATTAATATAATGAAAGCATTAAAAAACAAAGTTTTGTGGCCACTGATGTTTGTTGTTTTTGCTTTATTGGTGGTAAATCAGGCATCAGGGCAGATTCCCGATGAAATAATCCTGAGTCTGAAATCGGGGAATGCCAAGGTGCTTTCAGGTTTTTTTAACCAAAATATAGAACTGGTGATCCTTGAAAATGACAATGTATACAGCAAAGCACAGGCGGAACAGATTGTGACCAGCTTTTTTGCGCGCTATCAGCCCGAGCGTTTCAGTGTGATTCATCAGGGGGGCAAGGAGGATGCTCATTATGTGATTGGGACCCTTACTACGAAACAAGGTGCCTTCAGGGTCTATTTCCTCCTTAAAAAAAATACCGGGAAGGACATTATCCATCAATTGAGAATTGAAAAACAAGGATAAGCATGCCGCCTTATCAACGGTTGGCCGCATTGAGCCAGAAATATGCCGAAAAAACCGTTAACTGGGCCAAAAGAGTCAGTTTGCCTTTTCTGGACGGGGTACCGGTTTACAATGTGGCGGTTTTTTTTTGGCGCAGCATCGTCGATGGGGCACTGACCACGCGTGCGTCGGCAATCGCCTTTAACTTTTTCCTGGCTCTTTTCCCGGCCATCCTCTTTTTGTTTACCCTGATCCCGTATATTCCCATTCCCAATTTTCAGGATGAACTTTTTTACCTGATCAAGTCGATTGTTCCCGAGAGTGTTTTCGGCAGCATTGAGGATACCGTCGAAGATATCATTACCCGGCCCCGGGGAGGTCTGCTTTCCCTGGGTTTTTTAATGGCACTCATCTTCTCGACAAACGGGATCGCCTCCATGATGTCGGCTTTCGATGCTACCATCCATAGTATTTACCGCCGCTCCTGGATCAGCCAGCGGCTCATTTCCATCGTCCTTCTGTTTATCCTGTCGGTTCTGCTGACAACGGCCATTGCCCTGGTAACCGGCGGACAATTGCTTCTGGATTATATTGACCAGCATTCCGCCATTTTTGACCGGTTTACCTATTATTTCTTTACCATCGGGAAATGGGCGATCATTCTGGCCTTGTTCTTCTTTGCTTACTCCTTTCTCTATTTCATGGCTCCTGCCCGAAAAACAAAATGGCGGTTCATTTCGGCCGGAGGGTCACTCGCTACCCTGCTAAGCCTGCTCCTGATTTTTGGTTTCACCTATTATATCAACAACTTCAGCCAGTATAACAAGCTGTATGGTTCCATAGGGACCCTCCTGGTGGTGTTGTTGCTGATATACCTGATTTCCCTGATCCTGCTGATCGGCTTTGAACTCAATGCCAGCATTTACCAGGCAACACAGGAAACAGAACAGGGGGGATCCCTCTTTACCCGCCTTCGGAAACAAATTACCGAAGAGTAACCCGAATCCTCCCCGGGGAATGCAGGTGCTGTCCTTTTCCGCCCGGAAATCAACTCTTCATGTTCTTGCAAACAGGCAACAAGTAGTAGTTCACCTTCAGTAAGTTGTCCTGTTTTTAACTCGTTGATAAATACCTTATTAAAATCATCAATATGACAGAAAATTTCGATAAATTTGTTTTCATAATTTTTCATGGATTCTTCATTTTATGTTTATGGTGAAACTGATTTTGGAAAAATCTTTTTCGTTATATATTTGATTATCAAGTAGTTATCAACAAAATCAAAATTAAAATATTGATAACGAATGCGTAAAACAAAATTCTTATATCGAACTCACGTTAATAAGTTAAAAACAATGAGACCGCTTGCCATCAGATCACTTTTTATCGCCTTGTTGGTTTTTACGGCCACCTCCTGCCTGGTTCCCACCACCAAGGAGGATTACCTGAGAGGTTTTGAACGATTCGTGCAGGATGTGGAAAAAAACGGTGAGAAATTTTCCCGCAGCGACTGGCGTTGGGCGAATAAAAAGTTCAGCCGCTATACGGATGAATTTTACGACAAGTTCCGCGATGAACTCACCCTGGAAGAAAGAATGGAGGTCACCCTCCTGAAGGGGAGATACCTGACTGCCAAAGGCGCCTCCTTCCTGGGCCGGATCATCAATAAAAACCTGAAGAAGGATGTTGACAAACTTAGTGAAGAGGTCAAGAGATATCTGGACGAGAACCTGGATGAGGACCTGGAAGGAATCAAAAAGGGGGCCCGGGAAATCGGGGACTCAGCCGTTAAGGTTATGGAGGAGGTGTTGAAGGAATTGAAAAAGAAAAAGGAGTAGCCTCCGGCGTTTTTTCAATCCCTGAAGGGTTGCCTGGTGTGAAAACCGGGCTCATAGGCCTGGAAGACAGCCCCATTGTCGTCACCCGCCATTTTACAGCCTGATGGGGATTCCGTTGTAAAAATCAAGAATTTTAGTACGGAAGATGTAATCGTACCTTGCCTGGGCAAGCTGCGACTGCGCCATGGTGAGGTTGTTCTTGATCTGGTTGTATTCTACGGTGGTGACCAACCCCACACTGTATTTCTCCTCGGCATAGCGGAAAGCTTCCGCACTGGAACTCACCGCCTTTTCGCCCGACAGATATTTGTTCAGGGCAGCCAGGGCATTGGTATAGGCTTGCTCAATCTCTTTCTGGAGGAGGTTCTGTGAATTCTGCAGCCTGTATTTGTAATCGGCGATTTGTAATTCGGAATTGGCGATTGCATTCTGCACTTGGAACTTGTTAAACAGCGGTATGTTCATTGTGAATCCGAAACCATAGCGCTGGTTGTTTTTCATCTGGTCGGAAAAGGGGATCACCTCTTTTTTGAGGGGATTGTTTTCCGCGATTCTCATATAGTTGTCGTTGTAATTGTTGTAATAATTGGCGCCAAAGCTGAGTTTCGGCCACCGGGCGCCCTTTGCCTGGTCGAGTTGCCGTTGGGCACTCTCCACCCTCAGCTGCGCAGCCCTTATTTCAGGGCGGGTGAGTACGGCATTGTTGAAGATCGTCAGCGAGTTAAAATTCAGCGTGCCTGTATGGAGATCGGGTAGTTCAGGTTTGGCGATCTTGAATGACCTGGAGAGGGGTAGTTCAAGAAGCTGGAAGATGTTGAGATACGCCAGTTGTACCCGGTTCCGGTCATTGACAAGCTGAAGTTCTTCCCTGGCCAGCTGGGCTTCCACCTCCAGCAGGGCTCCCTTTGCCAGGCTCCCGGCTTCCACGAGTTTTTGGGTCCTCTCGATTTGCTGACGGGTAACATCAATCTGGCTTTCGTCGATTGCCACAAGTTCTTCGGCAAACAAGATTTCCAGATATAAGGCGGCCAGATTGAGAATCAGGTCATCCTTGGCTTTTTTCAGATCCTCTATGGATGCCTGCAGGTCAAGATCCCGCTGACGGATGATGTTTTGCAGCTGAAAGCCGTTCCACAGGGTTACGTCGGTTCCCAGATAACCTGACAAACTTGTCGAGTTGCTGTTTTCATACAGGTTTTCATAGGTGAGTGACCGGCCGAAATTGTAATTGTTGCCCACCTGACCGTTCAGATTGGGAAAACGGTCGTTTTTTGCCTGACTCAGCAGGTTCTGCTGGTAGTTCACCGTCAGATCCTGTTGCCTGATCTGAATATTATTCTCCAGCGCATAGTCGATGCACTGCTGCAATGTCCAGGTCTCCTGCCCGAAAACCGTACCGACGGATACCATCAGCAATACCAGCACCCCGGTCGTGATCCACTGTTTCATCTGTTTAAAATATTTAGTTACTATGGTGAAATCCGCTCTCTTAATCTTAACCTTAACCTCAACCTCAGCTTTGTTTGTGTGCCTTTGGATCGATCTTTTCTCCCCTGACCTTGTCGGCTTTTGCCAGTCCTTCCGTAATCTCTATGTTGATACCGTCGGAAAGCCCGGTTTTTACAAAACGTTTTTCAAATTTCTGGGTTTCGGTTTCCACTTCCACATACGCGGAGTCATTTTGGAATTTAATCGTGGCTTCGGGAATGGTCAGCACACTGTCGCGACGGTCCAGTACGATGTTGGCATTGGCGCTGTATCCCGAACGGATAAACTGGTTTTCTTTCAGTAACAGGTCGGCTTTGATTTCAAACTGAATTGCGCCGTTTTCAATTTTCCCCTTAGGGGCGATGTATTTCAGGACGGCATCAAAGGTTTCATCATCAATGGCCCCGATGGTTAGCTCAATGTGCATGCCTTCCCTGATCTTGCCTACTTCGGTTTCATCCACCTTCCCGATAAATATCATGTCTTTCATATCGGCCACCACAGCAATGGTCGTCCCGGCATTGAAGGTATTGGCCTGGATCACCGAGAATCCTTCTTTCACCGGCACATCAAGGACCATCCCGTCGATGGTGGACCTGATCAGCGTATTGGTAGTTTTCGCCGAACTGCGTGTCACCCCCTTGCGGATCAGGTCGAGGTTGTTCTGGGCGGCATCGATCTCCTCCCGTGCTGCGTTAAAACTCAGCTGCGCCCGCTGGTACTCCTCGCGGGGGATCACCTCCTTCTCAAAAAGGGTAGTCTGACGGTCGTAATTTATTTTGGCATCCTCATAATTCATTCTGGCGCGGTTCATCCGCGACTCCGCATTGTTGAGGTTGATCATGTCGGGAATTATGTTAACCCGGGCCAGTACGTCCCCTTTCCGAACCATGGTCCCCGCTTCGACATACAACTCTTCGACAATTCCGGAAACCTGGGGCTTGACCTCAATTTCCTTCCGGGGTTCTATCGATCCGGTGGCTACGGTCTTTTTGACAATCGTGGTGACCTCCGGATTTTTCACATCGTAAATCTCAGACTCCGGTTGCGATTTCTTGTAGAGAAATCCCAGTGTCCCGATGAATACAAGACCCAGCAACACAAAACCGGCAATTTTAAAAATCTTCTTCATGACTTTCAATAATTATGTGTTAATCTTAACCTCAACCTTAGTTTTTTTACTCCTCCCTCAGCGCCTCGATGGGTTTGATTTGAATGGCTCTTTTGGCAGGGATCGATCCTGCGAATAATCCCGCGACGATCAGGACTGCCAAAGCCGCCAGAGCGACGGAAATGGTGATTTCGGGGTGGCGGAAGAAGATCTCCTCTTCGTTACGGGACTGGCTTTCCAGAATCCTGTTGATGAGTTCCAGAAGTCCGACCCCCAGTGAAAGCCCGATATAACCGGCGACTGTCGTCAGGGCCACGCTTTCGAGCATGACCTGAGTGATGATGGTTGCCGGCCGTGCTCCCAGTGCCCGTTGTACCCCGATTTCCCGGGTGCGTTCCTTCACGATCACCAGCATGATGTTGCTTACCCCGATTACCCCCGCCATCAGGGTGCCGATACCCACAATCCAGGTGAGGATGTTGATCCCGAAAAAGAGCCCCCTAATTTGTAAAAATTGTTTTTCTATATTAACGCTGCTGATGGCCTGAACGTCGGTGGGAGATATGGCATGACGCTGACGGATGATGCTCTTTATTTTCTCTTCGGCAACGCTGACAGGTACGCCGGGCTTGGACGTGAAAGCGAGAACGTGAACCTGATTTCCCATGTTATAGGTCTGTTGCATCGTGGTGAAAGGAATGCTGACAGATTCCTCGGTACGGCCGTTGATGTTGATGCGGGTTTCGGGTTTGATCACCCCGACCACCTGGTAATAGACTCCCGAAATTTTCAGGTACTCCCCCAAAGGATTCTCGCCGGGGTCAAACATGGTATCATACACCTTGTTTCCGATGACGCATACTTTCCGTTTTTCCCGGATGTCTATTTCATTGATCCAGCGGCCATATACGATGGTAACCGGGTCGATTTTCACATAATCGGGGTAATCTCCCTTGATGTTGAAAGAACCGTTGCGGATTCCCCTGATGGTGTTGGGGCCGTTGTTGTCATCGGAACCGAAATTCTTGGGCGTCAGGATCTCTAATTCTGGAACCCGGGTCCTGATGATCTTAATATCTTCGGAATCCATATTCCAGAACCTTCCTCGTGTGTATCCCTTGTAGGGTTCACTGGTCCGGTTGGTCCATACCAGGGCTGAGTTGGTGGCAAATCTGGCCACTCCTTCCATCAGTCCGTTGGTCAGTCCGTTTCCTGCCCCGGCCATGACAATGAGCATGAAGATCCCCCAGAACACCCCGAAGGCGGTCAGCAGGCTGCGCACCTTGTTCATCGACAGGGCATGTCCGATTTCTTTCCAGCGATCCAGGTCAAACATCTTTTAAATTTTAGAATAATAGAATTTCAGCGTAATCCTTAACCTTAGCCTCAACCTTAGTGTTATTCATCCCGGAGGGCTTCGATGGGTTTTACATTGGCGGCATTCCGGGCGGGGATATAGCCGGCCAGGGCTCCGGAAACAATCAGGATGGCCGTGGCTGTGAGTGCGGTGGAGAAATTGACGGTGGGGTTGCGGAAGAAGATCTGTTCTCCCCCGCCTCCTGCCATCATCTGTTCCAGCCCGAAATTCACGGCTTCCATCAATCCAACACCCGTCACCAGCCCCAGGTATCCTGCCACGGTAGTGATCAGTACCGATTCGAGAAGGACAAGGCGGATCACCGAAGCCGGACTGGCGCCCAGTGATTTGCGGATGCCGATTTCGCGGGTACGCTCTTTTACCAGGATCAGCATGATGTTGCTCACTCCCACAATACCGGCGATCAGGGTGCCGATGCCGATGATCCAGACAAACAACCTGATGGCCTGAAAAATCTTCATGGTCCGGATGTAATCGGTGAGCATATTGTAAGAACCCATGGCGCTATTGTCTTCCGGGTCAAAATCATGGCGCCGGGCCATTTGTTCCCTGACATGCTGGTCAATGGCTTCGGCTTCTTTGACTGATGAGACCATCCGGGTGGTCACCGTGAAATTGTGGACCCGGTTTCCGCCTGCGAAAAGCCGCTGTGCCGTGGTGAAAGGCATATAGGCCTGGCGGTTCCGATCTGTGCCGGGATCAAGGGTAATACCGATGACTTTGAAAGGAACCGATCCCACCTTGATATATTTTCCCATGGGATCCTCCTCCTTGAAAAGTGCCTTTCGGATTTCATCCCCGATGACGATCACCTTGCGTAATTCCTTAATGTCAAGGTCATTGATAAACCTTCCCTGCGTAAGTTTGATTTTTTCTATGTCAAGCAGGGAGGGATGACAGGTGCTGGTGGAGAAAGAACCATACTCCTTGCCGTACGAATAGGTGATGTCTCCCCGAAGGTAAAAGCGGCTGGAAACCTGGTCGATATCTTCGGCCCGGATGGTCAGAAAATCGTAATCCTCATTGGTGAAACGGATTTCCCTTCCCTCTTTCAATCCGTTGTAAGGAAGTGAAGTCTTGCCGGTCCACATCCACATGATGTTCACGGCATTGTCTGCGAATTCCTCCCTGACGCCGTTTTGCAGTCCGTTGCCCGAGCCCAGCAGGACCATCAGCATAAAAATTCCCCAGGCTACCGAGAAGCCTGTCAGGAAAGTACGCAGTTTGTTCTTCCTGATGGTACTGATAATCTCCTGCCAGATATCTACGTCAAACATAACTAAAAGTGTTTTCGCTTCTGATAATTTCCCTGTACATCTTCAGGTCACCGTTAATGATGGTTTCGCCAATGATTCCGTCCTTCATCCGGATGATCTTGCTGGTCATGGCGGCGATATCGTGTTCGTGGGTCACAATGATGACTGTGATGCCCTGGTCATTCACCTCTTTGAGGATTTGCATTACTTCAAAAGATGTGGCGGTATCAAGGGCGCCGGTGGGTTCGTCGGCAAGGATCACCTGGGGTTTGGAAATCATCGCGCGGGCAATGGCCACCCGCTGCTTCTGGCCACCCGATAATTCCGCAGGAAGATGGTCCGCCCAATCTTTCAGTCCGAACCGGTCAAGATACTCCATGGCGATCACGTTGCGCTTCCGGCGGCTGACCTTTTGGTAATAAAGGGGAAGTGCCACGTTTTCCAAGGCATTCTTGAATGAGATCAGGTTAAAGGACTGGAACACAAAACCAATCATCTGGTTCCGGGTAATTGCTGCCCGGGTCTCATTCAATCCCTTGATTTTCTTTCCGTCAAGGAAATAGTCTCCTTCGTCATAATCGTCGAGAATTCCCAGGATGTTCAACAAGGTGGATTTCCCCGATCCCGAGGATCCCATGACCGACACAAACTCACCGGCATGAATCTCAAGGTCAATCCCCTTGAGAACATGCAGGGAGTTGTTGCCGGTAACATACGACTTGTGCAGGTTGTTTAGTACGATCATGGCCTGTAAATATGAAAGTTCTGTTTTCTGTTTTCTGTTTTCAGCATCAAATTTGTTGCAGTGAGGATGGTTTTACACCATATTTACCGATAAACAGCAGGAAATAACCCGTGAATGAAACTTTTTGACAGGTTTATCGTCACGACAGTAACCTGGTTTGAGGATAAGAGCGTTTACCGGTAAACATTTTGGTCATATCCGCAGAAACCTTTAATATTGGATATTAACTACAAGGAATATGGCTGCGTTTAACTTTACGGACAAGGGGCTTATCGATTACAAGGAGTGCTGGGATTTGCAGGAGGATTTGCATGCAGTGGTTGCTGCCGGGAAGCGGTCTGCGGGGAACCCTGTTGCCATCAATCATTTTTTGCTGGTTGAGCATCCGCATGTGTATACGCTCGGGAAGAGCGGGGATGAGCACAATTTGCTGATCAGGAAAGATTTTCTGGAGAAGATCGGAGCCACCTATTACCGGATTAACCGGGGCGGGGATATCACTTATCACGGGCCGGGGCAGTTGGTGGGATATCCCATCCTCGACCTGGAGTATCATCATTTGGGGATCAGGGAGTTCATTGAAAAGATGGAGGAGGCCATTATCGGAACGCTAGCGCAGTTCGGCATTGTGGGGGGGAGGAAAGAGGGTGCGACAGGGGTATGGCTCGAGGCCGACCATCCGGTCCGGGCCCGGAAGATTTGCGCCATCGGGGTTCGGGTGAGCCGGTTTGTGACCATGCATGGTTTTGCGCTTAATATAAACACCGATCTGCGCTATTTCAGCTATATCAATCCCTGTGGTTTCAGTGCCGTGACGGTGACCTCCCTTCAGCAGGAACTGGGCCGGAGGGTTGACATGGAGGAGGTCAAGGAGGTGCTGAAAGCGCAGTTCAACAAAACCTACTAAGGAAGACCGGAATATCAGAATATCAGGGGATCATGTCGAAGCCGCAGAAGGGGACCAGGGCGCGGGGAATGCGGATTCCTTCGGGCGTCTGGTTGTTTTCCAGCAGGGCGGCCACAATGCGGGGGAGCGCCAGGGCGCTTCCGTTGAGAGTATGGGCCAGTTGCGGCTTTTTCCCGGCTTCTTCGCGGAATCGCAGTTTCAGGCGGTTGGCCTGGAAGGATTCGAAATTGCTGACGGAACTTACTTCAAGCCATTTTTCCTGGGCTCCTGACCACACTTCAAAATCGTAGGTAAGAGCAGATGTGAATCCCATGTCACCGCCGCAGAGTTTGACGATCCGGTAGGGTAATTCCAGTTTTTGGACCAGGGATTCCACATAGTTGACCATCTCTTCCAAGACTTCGTAGGAGGTATCGGGATGGGCAATCCTGACAATCTCCACCTTGTCAAACTGATGCAGGCGGTTGAGGCCGCGAACATCCTTTCCGTAAGAGCCGGCTTCGCGGCGGAAACAGGCGCTATAAGCGCAGTTCTTCACCGGGAAATCCCTGTTCTCAAGGATTACATCCCTGTATATGTTGGTGACAGGAACTTCAGCAGTGGGGATCATGTAAAAATTGTCAGCGGTAACATGGTACATCTGACCCTCCTTATCGGGGAGCTGTCCGGTGCCAAAACCGGAAGCTTCATTGACCATCAGGGGGGGCTGTATCTCTTCATACCCGTTCTGGCGGGCCTGATCCAGGAAGAAATTGATCAACGCCCGCTGTAACCGGGCTCCTTTCCCCCGGTAGACAGGAAAACCTGCCCCGGTAAGTTTTACACCCAGCTCAAAGTCAATGAGGTTGTAGCGGCTGGCAAGCTCCCAGTGGGGAAGGGCGTTCTCATCCAGGACAGGGAATGATCCTCCTGAGCGGACCACCTCGTTATCTTCGGCAGAATTGCCCTCCGGGACTGAAACATGAGGGGTGTTGGGGAGCAAAACCAGCAACTCCCTGATTTTTACATCCAGGTCGGCAAAAACAAGATCGAGCTCCCTGATCGATTCTTTCAATTCAGCGGTCCGTTCTCTGGCCTGCTGTGTACCTGAAGCATCTCCTTGGCGCATCAGTTGCCCGATCTCTCTTGAAAGCGCATTCAATTCGGCTTTGGCACGATCGGCCTGCATCTGGGTCTGATTTTTGGCCTCCGTAAATCCGATGATGGAATTTACAATCTCCCGGGCATCGAATTTCTTTTTGGCCAGCTTTTCAATCACTTCCTGCGGATTCTCCTGGATGGTTCGCAATGTCAGCATACTTCTTTTTTTATAATACACACAAAAGTAACAAAACAAAAAAAATCTCCTGCGGGAAACCAGCGGGAGATTTTCAAAGACCTGTAAATAAATGCGTTTAGTTTACACTGGCTTCCGGTACCGCATTTTCCAGAGAAACCACGGGTTCTACGGAGACGTATGACCTGTTGTTCTGTTTCTTGCTGAAGGTTACCGTTCCGTCGATCAGGGCAAACAGGGTATGGTCCTTGCCGATTCCGACATTGGAACCCGGGTGATGCGTAGTGCCTCTCTGGCGGACAAGGATGTTGCCCGCTTTCGCAAACTGACCGCCGAAGATCTTAACTCCCAGTCGTTTGCTTTCCGATTCGCGTCCGTTTTTCGAACTACCTACACCTTTCTTATGTGCCATGGCTCTTGTTTTTAAATTATCCTACAATTTCTTCGATCAGCACCTGGGTAAACGATTGGCGGTGGCCATTGAGTTTCTGGTAGCCTTTTCTTCTCTTTTTCTTAAAAATCAGGACTTTGTCTCCGCGGGTGTGTTCCAGAACCTTCGCCGTAACTTTGGCTCCTTCGACAACGGGGGTGCCAACCCTGATGTCGCCGTCATTATTAATCAGCAAAACCTTGCTGAATTCAAGCGCTTCACCTTCATCGGCTGTTAACCGGTGTACAAATAGTTTTTTGTCTTTTTCGACCTTGAATTGCTGTCCGGCAATTTCAACGATAGCGTACATAACCTCTTTTTTAACGTTTTGCCCGTCAGGCGGAAAAACAATTCGTTTTTCACTTTTTTAAGCCTGAACAAGCCAATTTTGGGAGTGCAAAAGTAGTTATTTTATCGTGATAGACAAATATTTTCCCTGTTTTAAAGGAAATTTCCGGTCATAATTTTTTTTCGATTATTTTTATGTTCCTGTTTTCGGGCTTGGTTCCGCAAAATCATTGTTATCTTTGTTCTGGCAGAAATTGGAGGGCTTAACATACCATGTATAAAGTCAGGTTGAATATTTTAGGATTGTCGGTCAGCCAAACCCAGTCGGGGGCTTACGCCCTGGTTTTGGCTGAAGAGCATGGTGACCGGCGTATTCCCATCATCATCGGGCCGGTGGAAGCCCAGGCCATTGCCATTCATCTCGAAGGGCTGAAACCTCCCCGCCCGCTTACCCACGACCTGATCAAAAACATAGCCCTGGCTTTTGACATTACCCTTCTGGAGGTGACCATCCACAAGCTGGAGGAGGGCATCTTTTTTTCCGAACTTTTGTGTGAGATGAACGGCAAGGAAGTCAGGATCGATTCCCGCACTTCGGATGCCATTGCGCTGGCCCTCCGCTTCCGTTGCCCCATCTATACCACCGAGGAGATCCTCCACAAAGCCGGTATTATTTTGGAAATGAACAAAGAACAGACTGCAGGAAACAGGGAGGAGGAGAATGATCCCCCTTCTTCGGGGAAGACAGTCTATTCAAAATATACCCTGGCTGACCTGGAAAGTGCCCTGGACGAAGCCATCCTGAATGAGGATTATGAAAAAGCCTCCCTGATCAGGGACGAAATCCGGAAAAGAAGGTAATTCCGCAATTTTTAAATCTCTATTTTACAGATGAATCTTAAACATCGTTTAATCATCATGAATTTCCTCCAGTTTTTCATCTGGGGGTCATGGCTTTTAACCATCGGCGCATACTGGTTTCAGACAAAGAAATGGTCGGGCACCGATTTCGGCGCTATCTTTTCGACCATGGGAATTGCCTCCCTCTTCATGCCTGCCATTGCCGGTATCATTGCCGACAAGTGGATTAATGCCGAGAAGTTATACGGGATCTTTCATTTTGCCGGCGGAATGTTGTTGCTGATCCTTCCGGGCATCAACGATCCCCGGCTCTTTTTCTGGGTGATGCTGCTTACCATGATGTTCTACATGCCCACCATCGGCCTTTCGATCACCATTGCCTATACGGCATTGAAGATGAACCAGTACAATATCGTCAAGAGTTATCCGCCCATCCGGGTGTGGGGGACGGTGGGGTTCATCGTTGCCCTTTGGGTGGTGAGTCTTTCGGGATTTGAAACCAATTCCGGCCAGTTTTACATTGCCGCCGGCTCCTCCTTTTTGCTGGGAGTCTATGCTTTTACGCTGCCCCATTGTCCTCCGATGGGGAAAGGCCACCGGCCCAACCTGGCCAGCGCCCTGGGATTGGATGCTTTTGCCCTTTTCAAAAGCCGGAAGATGGCCTCTTTTTTCATTTTTGCCATGCTCCTGGGTGCCTCCCTGCAACTTACCAATGCCTACGGGGATACCTTTCTTCATGACTTTGCCAAAATTCCGGAATTTGCCGATCTGGTCGCCGTGAAATACCCGGCCATTATCATGTCGATTTCCCAGATTTCCGAGACCCTTTTTATCCTCACCATCCCCTTCTTCCTGCGGAAATACGGTATCAAAAATGTGATGCTGATGAGCATGATCGCATGGGTGCTGCGGTTCGGCCTTTTTGCCTATGGTGATCCGGCGGGCGGACTCTGGATGATCATCCTCTCCTGCATCATCTACGGATTGGCTTTTGACTTTTTCAATATTTCGGGCTCCATTTTTGTGGAGACCCAGAGCATTCCGGCCATCAGGGCCAGCGCTCAGGGATTGTTCATGATGATGACCAACGGCTTCGGGGCGCTCATCGGTAGCAGGGTGAGCGGTATTGTCATCGATAAGTTTTTTACCGACGGAGAACGTTTCATGTGGAAGGAGATATGGATCTCCTTTGCTTTGTATTCCCTGGTGGTGGCTGTGTTGTTCTTCTTTCTCTTCAAACACAGGCACGACCCTGCCGAAGTGGAGAATATCCGTCATTGATGCCGCAGTCCGGGGAGCATTGCCAGGACTGAAGCAATGAATTCCGGCGAGCGTCCCCGTCGGCTCTGCCGCGGGGTAAGCGAGCGAAACAATAAAGAAGTCCTTGACGGAATCGGATTGACTACATCCGTTCTTTCTGCCAGGTAAACATTAATGCCTGGCCTCTGCTAATGGCTGATCATGTGCTGAAACCCGTCGAACTCATCCCGGTTTCGCGGGATTCGTTTCCCCACTGCTCTGCAGCTGGTAGTTTCAATCGCACAAAGGCCGGGATAAAAAAGGAGAGGAGCATTGATACCCCTCTCCTTTTTATTGATATGACCGGTTACCCGGGTCAGAGTTCCTGTCCGTAGACGACAATTTCAGCAAGGAACGCGTAATGGTTGGGTCCTGCCGTGGCTTCATACTTGAAGTAACGGGCTTCGGGCAGGTTGGTCAGCATGTAAAACTGGCCGGCATTGATGGTGGCGTTGAAGGTGAATTCGCCCTGGTCGGTGAAGTTTATGCCGTCGTCGCTGGTGTGGATTTTGAATTTGGTTTGACCATTGCTATTGCCCTGGCGGCGGAAACATTCGACAGCCATCATCCGAACCTTCTTTTTCATGTCGATGGTGAAGTAATGGGGATAGGGAGGCTGTGACAGCTCCCATGCGGAATGCCAGAAGGTGGAGAGGTCACCGTCGATGGCGGCGGCTACCAGTCCCTGGATAGGCGGTCCCCATGTGGCTTCCTTGGGTTCTTCGGAGGAAAAATCGGCCACCGACCAGTCAGCGCGGTCGATTTGGGCGGCGATCTGGCCGTAGAGATCCAACTCTGCCAGGAAGGCAAAGAAGTTGGGTCCCTGGGTGGCCACATAGCGGACATAGCGGGCCATGGGAAGGTTGACAAGGTTGTAGGACTCACTGGCCACATTGGGATCATATTCGAAGGTCCCCTGGTTGACAAAGTTGGTGCCATCCATGCTGGTGAGGATCTGGAACTGGGTCTGCCCCCGGCTGTCGCCAGAGCGCCGGAAGACCTCCAATTTGCTAAGTTTGGCAATTTCCCCCAGGTCGACGGTGAAATGATGCGGGTATCCCGGGGAGCCACCGCTCCACTGCGTATGCCAGAAAGTATTCAGCTGATTATCGATGGCCGCTGAGGCCAGTCCGTTCGGAGCGCCCTCGTTAGGCTCTTCCGTCGAGAAATCCTTGATGGTCCACTTCTCCTTACTCAGCTTGTCACCTTTGAATTCGATAAAGCGGGGAAGCATCACCTCGTCGGGCTGGGTGGCAAATGTGTCGATGGCATTCGGAGTGGGAATGTAAAAGGACTTGTACGACATTGTTCCCAGCGATTCCCAGTTTTTGATGATGGTCTGGTTCTCACCAGGCTTCACCCATTTTTTTATCGGTTCGCCGGTACGGCTGTTGTAAGTAATTTCTACACCGGTGTTTCCGTCGTTGGGAAGACGCCAGTTGATGATCAGGGAATCGACGGTTCCGCCCCCCACGATGGAAGTGATGATCCGGTTGGTTAGACTGGACATGTAGATTTCCCCGAACACCTGGCCTGTAACCTGCACCTTGACGGAACGGTTTCCGTCCTTGTCGATGTTGTAAGTTTTGAAGAGATAGGATTTCTCTTCCAGGTTATCGAGGGTGATCAGCACCGAGTCGAGGGGTGACTGGAGCGAAACATCTACGCTTTTGGAAAAATCCTGGCCGCTGTCGGTCCATTCCACAACGCTTTTACGAATGTTGGCGCCATTGTTGATCAGCCATTTGAGCTGAAGACGCTGGTATCCCGAGAAGGTTTGAACGGTATCGGGAACGGCGGCATAAACAATTTCGCCATCTTTGATGAAATCGGCATGGATATCCTCCATATCCTGGCAGGAAACGAATGCTCCAAAAAGCAAGGTCAGGAAAATGGTTGCTTTAATTAATATCTTCATCTTTTCCAGTTTTAAGAGTTAAATTATTCTCCGACCACTTGTCCGTAGAAGGTAACTTCCGCAAAGTGGATGAACCCGGTAACGCCCCAGGTTTCGTTGACCAGAAAGCGGATATAGCGGACCGGGGGATCTTCAAGGGTGAAGGAGTATTCATCTCCCTTTTTCAGATGATTGGCATCTTCATCGGCTGTTCCGCCCATTGCGCTGGGTTTGGTAGCCACGCAGTCGCGCAGTTTGATCCAGTTGTCCCAGCTTCCGTCGGCCGGGGGCGCTTCCTCAATGCCCCAGACTTCAAGCAAACGCGGGTTTCCATGGGAATAGGGAAAACTCTGACGCTGGATGACGATGACGCGGCTCAGCCGGGCAGTCACCCCCAGGTCAATGGTGAAATACTGCGGCCATCCGGTTCCTGCCAGCGAGTGGTTGAAAGTGTTGATGTCATCGTCAAATATATAGTAGGAACGCCCTTCCCATCCGTTCATGTCGGTATCGCCGGGTAACACGATGTCATCAAATTTGGATTTGTCGAGTTTTTCCTCAAACATGGGTGTCAAGGTCACTTTCACCGTGTCGGAATAGTTGTCCCAGCGGTCGCGGATCACAATGGCGAAAATTTTCTCTTCGGGATCAAATCCTCTGACGGTATATTTGCCGTCGGTGACGCTGGTGTAAACTGTCTCTACGGGATTAAGGGCTCCTGTGGAATCCTGGGTGATGATGATGAACGCCAGGGGGGCATTGGTCTCATTGGTCCAGGTGTATTGTGCTCCCCCGAAATCGGGGATTACCTCCATGGTGTTTTTCACCATATGTACCGGCGGCGTCAGGGGCTGAACCTTCACGGTGACGGGAGCCGAGATGTTCTCACTCCGGTCAACGGCATAGAGTTTGACCTCCCTTTCCCGGGTGTCCCCAAAACCTTCCACTTGTACCGAACTGGCATAAATGGAACTCCGGGTCTCTACCTTCTTCCCGTTGGAGAGTTCATATTCCGCCTTGACATACAACAGGTCGGTTTCCTTGGGCAGGGCATAGGTAATGACAGCACCCCCGGGGATATTCTCTACAACAAGAGAAGTGATTACTCCGGGTGGCACGGAATCCTTTGTGATGGGCTCCCTTTCGATCTCTTCACAGCCGAAGACGATCAGCAGCGAAAGGACCAGCAATGCATTGATTATTCTTGATATTTTCATCTGTATATTATTTTTGATTTTCACCTGCTTACCAGCCCAGGTTTTGGACCAGGTTGGGATTGTTGATTCTTTCCCGTTCCCTGATGGGCCAGAAATAATCCTTGAACTCGAACCTCGGGGTATATACGGTGGTTACGTTGTAAAAGTTCAGGTTACGGCCGCTGATGTCCCAGCCCCTGATCGGTCTGTTCATGTAGTCAAGGGCCAGTTTCCAACGGCGGAGGTCCCAGAAACGCTGTCCTTCGAAGGAGAGTTCAATCATGCGTTCCTGCTGGATAATTTTCCGCATTCCCTCTTTGGTGGCTGGTTTCTGGGGATTCTTGGAATGGGCGGCCCAGCTTTCCACGACGCCCAGCAGGCCTGCACGTTCCCTGACCTTGTCGATGTATTCATACACTTCTGCATCGGGAGCGGCTTTTACCTCGTTGAGAGCTTCGGCATACAACAGGTAAATGTCAGCAAGGCGGATGATCGGGAAAGGAAAGTTGTAATCGATTTCGTAGGAGTTACCCGAGAAACCGTTGCGTGGACTGAGGAGTTTTTTGGGCCAGTATCCGGTGACGGAGAATTCCCCTTTGTTGCGCTTGGTGGCCATTTCTCCGGCCCGGCACTGGACATAATAATAGGTGGGTTCCAGCACAAAGGTGCCCCGGTCAAAGGCGATGGAAGCGTAAAAGCGGGATTCACGGTCGAAGTGAAGCATGGCGGTGGTTTCCCCGGAGCGGACATAGTCGCTTTCGGCGGTCACGGCCGTCCGTAGAGTGTACCTGTCCTCATAGGGAAAGCTCACATCTTCCTCGATGGGGACGCCGTTTTTGGAATAGTAGAGTTCCGCCATCCGCAGGGTGGCAGCGTAGAACTGGCTGACAGGGTTGGCATCGGTGACGGTGATCAGCAGGGGCTGCAACATCCGCTGGTAGGTATGGCTGAAAGGAAAGTTGGTGCATCCCCATATCACTTCCGTATTTCCCTTGGTGGTGACAATGGAGCGGAGCATCAGTTCCCGCATCATCGCCTCCGAGTGTTTGTACTTGGTCTGGTAACTGTCAACCAGCCTGAAGTTGGCCATTTCAGCCGTCTCAATGGCTTCCAGGGCGGCGTCGGCAGCCTTTTGCCATTTGGTGGCGTCGAAAGTGGCCGGGAAGAGTTTGACACCCCGGTTGTCGGTGAGGCTCGCAAAGTCGGGATTTCCGTTGAAGAGCGGACTGGCAGCAGTGGCCAACACCCTGGCCTTGATGGCCGTGGCTATCGGCTTGGTGATCCTCCCCAGGTCGGTGACCTCAGACAGCAACATCAACGGCAAATCAGGAATAGCCTCATCAATAAGCTTAACAATGTAGTTGACCACGCTGTCGACCGGATCGCGATAGATCTTCACCTCTTCCGTCGAAACGTAAATGGGCAGGTTCTCATCGACGATCGGAATGGGGCCGTAACTCTTGAAGAGCCAGAAATGGTAATAGGCCTTCATGAATTTTACCTCGGCAATCCATTTTTTCTTTTCAATTTCCGACATGTCACCCACCCGTTTGATCTCTTCCAGGAAGATGTTGCAGTCGCGGATGCCCACATACATGTTCTTTCCGCGCTGTCCGCCATCCCAGAAATTGAGGAAGGGATCGAGAGAGTTCTGTTCCCCTTTGGCAATCATGGCTGCCGTGTTGGAATCGTCCATGATCTCCTCGTTGAACCATACTTCGTCGCCCGAGAGCAGTCCGGGGTTGATCCAGGGATCCCCGAAGTTGGGAATGTAGGAATAACAGGTTGCCAGGAACTTCTCGGCGTTGTACTTGTCGGAAAAGGCATTTTCAATTACCGCCACATTGTCGGGCACTACGTCGAGGTAGTCACAGGCAGCGATGGTTCCGGCAAGGAAAATGGTTACCAATATTTTCAATATACTTTTCATCATGGTCGCATTTTAAAATGAAATTTGTAATCCGATATTCAGTACCCGTTGTACCGGATAACCCAGACCGTTGCCTCCCATTTCGGGATCCCATAGTTTAAATCTGCTGAATGTCAGCAGATTGGTGCCGCTGCCATAGAGCCTCATGTATTCAATTCCGAACCGCTGATAGAGGTTTTTGGGGAGTGAATAACCCAGTTCCACCGATTTAAGCCTGAGGAAGGTGCCATCCTGCATATACCAGGTATTTCTGACGAGGTTGTTGTTTTCCCATTTATAGGAAAGGCGGGGCCACAGGGCGTAGATGTCGCGGTTGGCTTCTGACCAGTGGCTGTCGGCATAGGCTTTCAGCAGGGCGTTGTTGGCCAGATAGTTGTTGTCGTTGTCGACGAAAGGGGAGGTGGCCGATGCGTCGATCCAGAAGGAGGAGCGGGCCGATCCCTGGAAGAAGAGGGAGAGGTCGACACTCTTGTAACCCATGGAGGCTCCGAAGCCGTAAATGATTTCCGGGGTGGTGGGGAAGCCGATGGGGACCTGGTCGAGCGAAGAGATCCGGTCATCGTTGTTAATGTCGCGGTATTTCAGATCGCCGCCCATTACGATGCTGCCGAGTTCCTGCCGGGGGGAGTTGGCGACCTCTTTGTCATCGACGAAGAGACGTTCGGCAATATAGCCCCATTGCTGGGTGATGGGCTGTCCCACCCGTGATTTCCAGGGGGTGGCGCTGTAGTCAGGTTCCTCCACCTTTTCATAGATCCCTTTGGCATAGGTGAAGTTCCCGCGGGCCGTTAGCCAGAGATCCTTGTTGAAGTTGTGCTGTACGTCAATGGAGGCATCGATGCCCCGGCTGGAGGCTTCGCCGACGTTGGCCTTGGTGGCTGCCTGCAATCCAAAGGTGGAAAAGGATAGACGGTCCATCAGGATGTTGGTGCGGTATTCGGTGAAGAAATCAGCTTCAATGTCGATCTTGTCGAAAAGCCCCACCTCAACACCCAGGTTGGTCTTGGTAGCCGTTTCCCAGGTGATTTTATCATTGGCGTAGCGGGAGATGGAGACCCCGTTGCGGGAGTAGCCACCGTCGGCGCCCCATTTGAAGCCCCGGTTGCCGTCATTCAGGTTGACATTCGAGAGGTAGAAGAAGCGGTCGGAATCGGAACCGATGGCATCGTTCCCCACCAAACCATAGGTAGCCTTTAGTTTCAGCTTGCTGAAGGTGGGCAGCAGGGGTTCCCAGAATTTTTCCTTGGAGATATACCAACCAACACCTGCTGAGGGGAAAAAGCCAAAACGTTCATTGGCAGAAAACCGTTCGGTTCCGTTGTATCCGAAATTGAATTCAACGAAATATTTGGTTTGGTAGGCATAGGTGAAACGTCCCGAGAGGCCCAGGTTCCGGGAGGGTAGGGAGCGCTGGAGGTCGCCGGCATTCCCTTTCAGATACTGGCGCATGATCCCTACCAACAACCCGCTGACGGTATGGTCTTCCCCGAAAGTACGGTCATAATCAAGAGCGCTCTCTGCATAGAACGTGGAAGCCACTTCCTTCTGCCCTTCTAGGTAATCGAGGTATTCCCTTCCTGAATCGGAATTGAGCAGCCGCAGCTTGTACTCGTCGGTGCGGTTGTTGTAGCTGTTTACATAGTAAAAGAAGGGAGCGTAACTGCGCTGCACATCGAAATAGGAGTCACGGGTGGTATTCCCCAGCAGACGGAAATGAAGCCCTTCGGTAATGAACTTCAGGTCCTGTTTGAGTTCGAACTGCGCCAGCATCATGGAGGTACTCGACTCCTTGTAGCCTTTCACCATCTCGGCATAGGGATTGATGTAATTGCCGTTTCCGAAATTTCCGAAGAGGATGTGCTGCACGTACTTGTTGGCCTCATCGGGGGCATAGTAGGCAGGAAACAGGACAGGATTTGACCGCATAATCATCTGGTAGGTTTCCGTTCCTCCCCTGATGGGGCCCCGGTAGTCGTCGAAGTTTCCGTGTACCCTGAGAATGACTTCCGTGGTTTTGGTGAGGTTGATGTTCACGTTGGAACGGATTACGTACTTCTTCAGGTCGATGTTGTTGTTGAAATCATTTTCCTTAGGAACTTCGAGGATACCGTTATCCTGGGTGATTCCTCCCGAAATGTAATACCGGGCTACGGTTCCCCCGCCGCTGATGTTGAAGTTGAGCCTGTGGTTCATGGTGTAATCCTTGAGCAGCAGGTTCTGCCAGTCGGTGGCAGGATACACGTAAGGATTGGTGCCGGCGATGGTGTTGTCCACTTTGGTGGGAGAGTAAGGAAGCTCTCCCAGCGGATCGCGGGTACGCACCGCTTCATTGTGTAGTTTCATATAAGTGATGGGATCGGCCAGCTCAATATTCTTGGTCGGCTGCGACATGGACGACTCCCAGCGGATATTCACCTTGGCTTTTCCTTCGCGCCCCTCTTTGGTGGTGACCAGGATCACCCCGTTGGCTCCACGGGCTCCGTAGAGGGCGGTGGCGGTAGCGTCCTTCATGATTGAGAAGGCGGCAATGTCGTCGGGATGAAGGCGGCTCAGTTCCGCGGAAGAGAGCTCGATACCGTCAATCAGGATTAGCGGGTCTTTCTTATACCCGAAGGTAGTAACACCGCGGATGAAAAATTCGGCGTTATCCTGTCCGGGCTCCCCGCTACGCTGATAGGAGATGATCCCCGACATGCGACCGGCCAGCGCGGTGGTCAGGTTGCTCGACGGAACCCGCAACTCTTCGGGCTTCACCGTCTCGATGGAAGCCAACACGCTCTCCTTTTTCTGTTTTGCAAAAGCAACCACCGTCACATCTTCCAGTTCTTCCGTCTTCTCCTTCATTGTCACGTTGATCGTGGTCTGGTTGCCTACGTCGACAATCTGGCTCTCAAGACCGATAAAAGAGTACACAAGCCTGTCGGTCGATGCCACGTCAATCGAATAGGAACCATCATTGTCGGTGATCACGCCACGTGTGGTTCCCAGAATGGTAATGGTTACCCCCGGGAGCGGTGCTCCCTGCTGGTCTGTAATCTTTCCCCGGATGGTCCGCCGGGCAGGTTGCTGGCTGTCATAGGTAACCTCCCCTGGCCAGGCAGATTCCGCCACCGGGGTGATTTGATTCTCCGTGACTGCCTGTTCCGTGGAACCGGCCCTGGTGTCACCCTTCAGGGAATGCCCTTTGGCAGATAGTTGGAGCACCGGGACCATTAAAAGGAAAATGGCCAGCCATGGTACCCAAAATTTCGCCGCGAACTGCACCCACGGAAAGATTCTTCCCCTGTTCATTTGTTTCATAAAGTTTAAATTAGTTAATTAATAATGGATTGTGAAATAGTCGACTTGGGTTGGCCGCTTTATGGTTTATGTATTACATAAGAGCAGCAGGTTAACTCGATATTAAATTTAGGTCATAGGCAGGATAATTTAAATCTTCAACCAAATGTATTAAAAATATTTTTCATTGTACAAAAATATATCTGATTAATTCGGATTTCGGGAAAAACCGAATTAAAAAGGGTGTCTCAATCAGGGAGACACAACAAAAAAAGCCGCCTCGCTTTTGAGACGGCTTCTTTATGATCAGTTATTTTCCCAAGGGAGTTTCCTGTTAAAGCGGTTTGAAAACCACGTCGACGAGGTCAGGCTTGGCAAAATATTTTTTGGCGAATTTCTTCACATCCTTGATGGTCATATTGTTGATGATATCCTCATAGTTGGCGGGGAGGTCAAAATTGATACCGTTCTGGTAATAATCTCTCAGGGTGGTCATCCAGTAGCTGTTGTTGGGTTTGGCCTGTTCGCGGTCTTTGAGGAGATTTTTGACCACTTTGTCGAGTTCTTCGGCGGTGGGGCCCTGTTTGGCCAGTTTGGCGATTTCCCGGTAGATGATCGATTTCAGGTAGGCGGCTTTGTCGGGATCGGTGTCGAAGCTCATCTGGAGGGTTTTCTCGTTTTTAGGATATTTAGCATTCTGTGAGGATACGCTTACGCCATAGGTGCCCCCCTCTTTTTCGCGGATCTCCTCGGTATAACGGAGGCGCAGCACTTCTCTGACCACGGTCATGGCCATGTTGGCTTTCGGATTCCAGGGGGTTTCTTTGTTGTAAACCACCACAACAGTTGCCTTTTTTGTTTCCAGGGAGATGGGGATCTCTTTCACCGTTTTTCCGTCGGGCATTCCTTCATTATGATCTTTCCAGGTCTCCGTACGGGGTTTGTCGGTGAGCGATCCGATATATTTTTCCACCAAAGGTTTCACGGTGCCTTCATCGAGGTTCCCGACGATGAAGAAGGTGAAGTCCCCGGCATCGGTAAAACGGTCGCGGTAGATTTTTTCCATCTGTTCCAGCGATATCTCCTCAAAAAGTTCCGGAGTGAGGAGTTTGGTGCGCGGACTATAGTTGGAAAGGATCATCTGAAGTGAGTCGCTCATGGTTTTCTGGGGGTTCTTGGCCATGTTGGTGATCATGGCGACATACCGGCTTTTCAGGGCTTCATATGCTTCGTCGTCGAATCGGGGTTCCTCGAATTGCAGGTAAAGGAGTTGGAGCAGGGTCTCAAAATCCTTGGGGGATGAACTCCCGCTGAAGGTTTCATAGAGTCCCGAGAGGCCTGTGTTGAGCCGTACATTTTTGCCTGTCAGCATCTTCTTCAGGGTGATGGCGTCGAAGGAGCCCACCCCGAAGTTTCCGATAAACTCGGAGACCATCATGCCCGAAGCCAGTTCCGCCGGGGTCTGGAGGGAAGTTCCGCCGGGGCTGACAGCCTGCAGCAGGACGTTGTCCTTCTGGAAGTCGGCGAAACGGTAAACCACTTTGGCATTGTTGCTCAGGGTCCACTCCGTGGCATTCATTTCGGGAAGCATTTTGGTGGTCACAATGGGAGAGCCCTTCAGTTCCTTGTCGATCAGGGAGGTGGCTACCGCTTCTTCGGCATAGGGTTCAATCTCGGAGTCATCGACTGTTTTCAGGATCGCCAGGGCTTCGGCCTCGTTGATCAGTTTCACGTCATCCCCTTCCGGGCCCATGACGACGATGACCCTGTTTTCATCGGCGATCCATTGTTTGGCTTTTGCCGAAAGCTCTTCGGCGGAAATGGTGGGAAGCAGTTGTTGCAAGCCTTCCCAGTCAAAATCGATGGAGGTCAGCGGCTCATTGGTGAGGAAATGGCCGACGATGTTATCGAGGTATGTATCATTTTGGATTTTGTCTTTTTGTTTCCACCGGTTTTCGGTTTGGGTAAGCAGGTTGCTCTTGGCGCGTTCCAGTTCTGAATGGGTGATGCCGTGGCGTTTCACTCGCTGGGCTTCGGTATAGATGGCTTTCAGGGCTTCGTCGGTCCTGCCGGTATGGGCATTGGCGGCGATGGCCATGATGTTGTAATTGCCGATAAGTTTTCCGTACATGATGTTCCCTGCGACAAAAGGAGGCTGTCCCTTTTGCAGCAGTTCCTGGATGCGGTCACGCATGATGCTGTTGAACAGCCGGTTGCCGATCTGGTCGCGGTAGTACATCAGGTTCTTGTCCTTCGGGTCCGTTCCCGGATGTTTTATGTAAATGTTGACGGAATAAGAGGGTGCCTCAGGGTCGGTGGCCAGAACAAACAATGTCTCCTTGTGGGGAGGTATTTCCGCCTTATAACGTTCAGGGGGATTCACTTCGGCGGGAATGGCGCTGAAAAGGGTTTTGATCTTTTCTTCCACTTCATCCACATTGATGTCACCCACCACGGCGATGGCCTGCAGGTCGGTACGGTACCAATCCTCGTAAAACTTACGGAGCGTTTCGGGTTTGAAATTTTTGATCACGTCCAGGTCTCCGATGACATCGCGTTCGGCATACTTGGAATCCTTGAAGAGGACCGGGTACATCTTTTTCTGCATTCTGAAGCCGGCGTTCCTGCGGGTGCGCCACTCTTCGGAGATGACGCCCCTTTCCAGGTCGATCTCTTCATCGGTGAGCAGCAGGAAATCGGACCAGTCGTGGAGTACCAGCAAGCAGGTGTCGATCAGCCCGGGATGGGTGACCGGCACGTCGCTCAGGTTATACACGGTCTGGTCGGTCGACGTGTAGGCATTGATATTTCGGCCAAAGGCCACCCCGTGTTTTTCAAGGGTGTTGATAATCCCTTTGCCGGGGAAATGCTTCGTGCCGTTAAAAGCCATGTGCTCCAGAAAGTGCGCCAGTCCGTTCTGGTCGTCCTCTTCCAGGATGGCACCCACATTCTGGATGATGTAAAAACTTGCCCTTTTTTTGGGCTCTTCGTTGTGGCGGATGTAATAGGTAAGGCCGTTTTCCAGTTTCCCGATCCTGATGTCAGGATCAACAGGTACGGGGGGGATGGCTGGCTGAGCGCTGGTAATCAGGCCTGCTCCTGTCAAAGAGATGGTCAGGAATAACAATTTTAATTTCTGCATGATTTGTTGTTTACATTAAACAATATTTTCGCGGTATTCACCAAGTATATAATGTATGTATAGTTTAAGGGTGCTAAATTACATAATATCCATTAAAGAATTTCAACTTTCAAACGTTTGATTACATTTGCCGTTTCTTTTTTATACCAGCAAAACCATGAGAATAACACTGTTATTTTTTTATCTTCTGATCGTTCCATTATTGGGTTTAACGCAGGAAAGTGATGAGAAAGCGGATACCATCAGAAAGGATGCCCTTAATGTGTTTATGGAAACCTCCGACTACCTTCGTCGGGAAATCCCTTTTGTGAATTATGTCCGGGATATTAAAGATGCCGGAGTTTATATCCTCACCACCAGCCAGCCGACTGGTTCAGGAGGGAAGGAATACACCTACTTTCTGGTAGGCCAGAATAATTTCTCGGGCATGAGGGATACCCTTTCTTTTGTTACCATGCCGGATGAAACGACTGAAGGATTCAGGGTAAAAGAAGTAAATACCCTGAAAATGGGATTGATGCGGTTTGTGGCAAAGACCCCGCTTTCCCGGTTTATCAACATTTCTTTCACCCAGCCATTGACACAAACCGTTTCTTCGGATCGGTGGAACAGCTGGGTTTTCAAGGGTTCCATGAATGGCTTCCTGAGCGGGGAGAAAACCTATAAAAGCAACTATATCTCGGGTAATTTGTCGGCCGCCAGGATTACGGAAGCATGGAAAATAAATTTCAGTACCAATGTAAATACCAGTACTTCAAGATTCCTCATCGGAGATGAAACGTTAAAGAGCCATTCGGAATCGGCCTCTGCCTCGGCCCTTATCGTGAAAAGCCTTTCTGACCATTGGTCGGTGGGAGGATCCTTCCGGGTAGGAAGTTCCAGTTACAGCAACCAGAAATTCGGTTTTAATGTAATGCCGGGAATTGAGTTTGATGTCTTTCCTTATTCCGAATCGACCCGGAGGCAGCTGCGGGTTTTATATTCTGCGGGATTTAAACGGGAGCATTACAGGGATACCACGATTTATGACAAGATCAGGGACAACCTTTGGGTGCATTCTCTTGAAACCTCCTATGAGGTGGTCCAGAAATGGGGATCCATTGATTGCAGCCTGGAGTATGCCAATTATCTTCACGATTGGTCCAAGAATAATCTCTCTTTCAACGGTTATCTGAATTTGCGTATTGCCAAAGGCTTGTCGTTATCTTTCGGAGGAGGGGCTTCCTTGATCCACGATCAACTCAGCCTTGTCAAGGCGAATCTTTCTTACGATGAAATCCTGCTTCAAAGAAGACAAATGGCTACCAATTACGAGTATTTTACCAGTTTCGGGATTACCTATACCTTCGGATCTATATACAACAATGTGGTCAATCCCCGCTTTGGAAGCAGCGGTGGGGGAGGTATGACCATTATTATGCACTAAGACCATCATCAAGGCACCGTTTCGGGCAATGATCTGATTCCGCGGAGCACTTTCCTTAATGGCACTGGTTCAGGAGTTTTAGGTTTGCTTTTCCATGTTAAGGCGTTATCTTTGTTTTATGTTTGTGAACCAAGGTTATGACTGTCAAGAGTTACGAAGAGATCAATGAGAAGATCAGGGCCGGAAAGGCTGTGGTCCTGACAGCCGGGGAAGTGGCGGAAATGGGACGCACTGCCTCCCCGGAGGAGATCGTTAAAAAAGTGGATGTGGTGACTACGGCCACCTTTGGGGCGATGTGTTCCTCAGGGGCCATCATCAATTTCGGCCATGCCGATCCGCCAATCCGGATGGAGAAGATCCGCATCAACGGAGTGCCTGCTTACGAGGGATTAGCTGCTGTTGATACCTACGTTGGAGCTACCGCCTGTAATCCCGATAAGCCGGAGTATGGCGGAGCTCATGTGATCCAGGAGCTGTTGGAAGGAAAAACCCTGGAACTCGAAGCCTGGGGTAAAGGTACCGATTGTTATCCCCGGAAATTCATTAAGACCACCATTTCAAAGGAGACGGTCAACGAGGCCTACCTTTTTAATCCCCGGAATGCCTATCAGAATTACAATGTAGCGGTCAACTCCACGAAGCGGCTGATTCACACTTATATGGGGACCCTGTTGCCCAATTTACGGAATGCCACCTATTCCACTTCAGGAGAGCTGAGCCCCCTGCTCAACGATCCTGACATGCGGACCATAGGCATAGGTACCCGCATTTTTCTGTGCGGCGCCCAGGGATTTGTGGTGTGGCCGGGTACCCAGTACAATACAGCGAAGCCGGTTAATTCGCTGGGAGTTCCGGTTAGCAATGCCCGTACCCTTGCCGTCATCGGCAACCTGAAGGAGATGTCCCCGGAATTCCTCCGGGCAGCCTATATCGACAAATACGGCACCACCCTCTTCGTGGGGATAGGTATTCCCATTCCCGTGCTCGATGAGGATATGGCCCGCCGCCTGTCGATCCGCGATGACCAGATCGAAACTTCGGTGCTCGATTACGGCTCTCCCGGAACCCCTAAACTGGGACAAGTCACCTATGCGATGCTCCGTTCAGGATTTATAACCGTGGATGGGAAGAAGGTCAGAACTGCTCCCGTGGCCAGTCTGGCTAAAGCCCGCGAAATAGCCGCCCTGTTGAAAAACTGGTTGTTAGCCGGTCAGTTTGAACTCACCCGCCCGGTGGAAATGTTCCCGGTCCATGCCACGCTCCAATCACTGAAAGAAACGGAAAAAGAAGGTAAGCCATGATCATTAAACGGTTCATTCTCAATTTTCCCCCCGATAGCGGGGACAAGCCCCTCAGCTATCACCTGGTGAAGGATTACGACATCCGCATCAATATTCTGAAGGCGGAAGTGTTTCCCGGTAAACGGGGAAGTCTCCTGCTCGAACTGCAGGGTACAGCCAGCAATATTGAAAAGGGAATCGCCTACCTGACCAGCCAGAACGTGGAAGTGGAGCCCCTCGAAAAACGGATCAGGTTTCAGGAAGAAAAATGCATCGACTGCGGCAACTGCGTGGCTGTCTGCTTTGCCGGCGCCCTGACCCTGTCCGCCCCCGACTGGAAACTCCAATTTGACAAAAGCCAGTGCGTGGTTTGTGAACTATGTGTTCCTGCCTGCCCTCTTCATCTCTTCGATATCAACTTCCAGTAGAAAGGTTTTACCAGGGTAGACAATGCAGGAAGAAACTGCCGGAACTCCTGAAACGCTGCTTTTGTTTGCTAAAAGCCATCGATTACCTCGAAGTCTCCGGAGATCAAGAGAGCCTGGCCGATGCCAAAAGCAACCTGGTGTCCCTCTACTATAGTCCAAGGACTACCTGGGTGCAGTCGCTGCGTTTTTCCTTGCTGTAACCGAATCGGGGAAGATTGGCTTTATCGGTACGCGTGCTTTCAAACCGTAAGGTTGTCAGGTCGTAAAGTAGCACATCAACCTGAACATTGAACAGATCCTTGCCATAGTAGAAAAGCTTTCTTTCTATCTCCTCTTTGTGGGTGCTCAACAGATCAAGGCTTCTGTACAAATGCTGCAGTGCAATTTCATTGTCGAACAATCCGGGATAAAACCGATTTAACATCCGGTCAAATAGTCCAAGTTTAGAAATAGGTTCCATGAACCGGGATGCAACCATGGAAAAGACAGCCTTTTCAAAGTCAAACTGGAGACGGTCATGACTTTTGGTAATGCCCGAAAGAACTGAACTTATCCCAAGTTTTTCAGTCAATTGTTCCAGAATCAGCAATGGTCCATAAAGATAAGTTTGACTGATATCAATAGACTGTGCAAGGTTCAGTGCTGTTACACGATCAAGGTGCTTGCTGATGACTTCGGCAAGTTTTTCGAGTTTGCCCTCATCAACCCTCCCAAGTGAAAGTAAAACCCTCTGGCGTACCTTGCCTTCATGGCGAAAAGACTCCACAAGGTGATAATAAGCATCGCCACGACTGTTTTTTGTAATTCGAATATACATAGGTCAATGTTTACGGGGGTTCCCGGGAGTCTATACCTCGTTAACTGTCAAACTCGGGAACTCCTGACGGGCTGTCAATAGGTGTTGTGGAGGCAGTGACGGCAGAGGGCAAAGCTGTTATTGACTCGTCTGGTCACAGAGCAGGGATCACACTTCGGGTGATGGCCGGTACAGCCTCAGCCAGCAATCATATAATCTCTTCCATGGCACGAAAGCACACAATATTATTTCTCCTGAAGTTCTCGTACCGCTTCGGCCTGCGCTGACCTGTACGGGAAAATGTGCGTGGAAATGCTTAAAGGCTGAAAAGCCGGTTTGGTTTATTCCAATGGATACGTGCAGCAAAAACTGATCCATCGCTACCGTATTTTTCAACATCTTTATGTAACATAATCTCTGCATCAGTTACCCATGTTTCATCCGGGCTGACATCGGTCACCCCAAAATTTCCCAATGTGGCTCCTCTCTGGGGTATTAATATCTGCTCTGTTTTGCGAATGACACAGAGTCGTTTGGGATCAACCTGCCCCATGAACAATGGCGCCCTGTGTCGCACAATATGATCATTATTGGCTCCACGGCGGGTATAGACCAGGAAAAGGCCTTCACTATGAGTAACCCAGTGCTGTTGGGTATTATAGCTGCCCAATTCGGTGCCATCATCAAATTTCCATTCCTCTATCGGCGAAAAATTAAGACCATTACTGCTACGTGATACAAAACCCGTTCTATCGCTGCGGATAGTCATGAAATATTCTCCCTCAAAGCAGGTAATTGAAGGCTCACTGAGGCCCCTTGTTTCTTCAGGAAGGAATAATTCATTACCATGTTCAATATATTTCAGCGTTTTATTCTCGGGTTTACATCTTACGATTGTAACTCCTGAATCACCTCCGGGAGGTGTAAAATATACCGGCAATAATATAGTCCCATCCTCCAGGTCGTGTCTCTGTGTGCTTCCGGCTCCGGCGCTGAAAAATTTTTCAGGATCCGGCATTTCCATCTTTTGCCACGGATCCCACGAATCAGTCAGTGGATTATAAAATGAATAAGTTGTTTGCCTTGGCCGTAGTCCGGCAGCAAATTCAAAATCCTGTGAATAAACGACTGTATGCCCTGTTCCCAGCAATAGTTTTGATTTTGAATGCCATCGTGGCCAGAAATCGCTGACAGCCACAGGGAATCTTTCACCATTTATCATTTCATATCTCGGAGCCATGGTTTCAAACACTTCAGGATCGGTCCATGTTAATCCCAGATCATCGGTATGCAAACCGTATACTTCATTAAAAACATCGCTTCCGGTTATAATATTCATAGTCATAACCACTCTTGGCAATCCATTTTTCCCGGCCCCGGGAACAATACCTGCTCTCGGGTGTGCCCAGCTTCCTCTTTTTTCATCAAAAAGGCGTGTTGGTGTATCCAGTGAAAGATAGTATCTGGGTTTTTTCCTGATACTAAAAAGCGGATTTGCATTCACAGGTAAATACAATAATGAGATTCCGCCCGCAAGAGATAAATTCAAAAACTTTCTTCTGCCAATTTCCATAGCTGATATTTAATTTAAAGGTAAAAGTTTCTTTCCTTCTCCTCACCTCACTCCCACCCCACTCCCTGCTTATTTTACGACAACAGGCAGTGTTCCGGTCAGTCTACCCGGGGTAGCGGGTCGTCATTAAAGCTTCACATCTTAAAACTACACTTTTCTATTCAATTTCCCGGATTACGGAAACAATCCCAGGAATTGTCAGAGCAAATCCGGAGAATTGCCTGAGTCAGCAGGGAATAACACCTTGTCTTTTTCAATCCCGGCCAATGCCATGAAATAGACCAATTATCCATGGCACGAAAGCACACGATATCTTTCTCATAAAGTTCCCTTACCGTTTTGGCCTGCGCTGACCTGTACGGGAAACAGTGCTTGCTGTTCCGTGATATCAGAACCTGTATCCCATCTCCAGGGTTATGAACCTGTCGGGGCAAACGGCACCCTTCCTGTCATAGAACCTGGTGTCAAGAATGTTCTGCACCCCCAGGTCAACTGACAGCTTCTCCCAAAACAGTCGTGACAACCTGAGGTCTATGGTAATATATGCTGGGGAGTGGTCGCTGCCTGTCACCTCATCAAAAATGTTCTGGTCATTCACCCACATTGCCCCCTGGTACCTTGCCAGAAATCCAGTATTGACAAACCTGTTTTTCCAGCGTGCAGTCAATGCCTCCAGGGTGTGGATTCCTGCTGATACCCTGTCAATAATGAACCTGCCGTCACTTCCGGTTGTCACACCTCTTATTCCGTCAAGTATTACTGCGGCATTCTGTAGCGGGCGGCTGTCCGCACCGCCGGTGACTATCCCGGTAATGGTGCCCTGAGCAGATATACCGGCATTAAAAGCCAGAATAATCAGTGCAGATATTATAAATCGTGAAAGCTTCACTTTTTGTAGTTTTTACTTGATTCTATTTCTGGATCTTCACAGCAATTTCCATCTCACCAGAAGGCGTTTCATCGGCATGGATAACCCTGATAAGGCCGTATTTACCGTCGGCGGTGCGGAAAGGCACCACCTTGCCGGTACAGGCAAATTTCGACTGATCGCTTACGCTGCCCGGCCGGTATACATTAACCAGCAGGCTGTCATTGGTGGCCAGATTGAACTGCTCAACCGTGATCGGGTCATTGTCAGAAGTGTAGTAGTCATACATTGTCTGGTTCCTTACATCCCATGATCCGAACATGGGATAGTCTGTAAGTGCTGAGGAATATCCCGGACAGGTGAGTGTGGGTGATGAGGTGCCGGAGGTAAAATACGAGAAGGCTGCCATGTCAACCTCTGCCTCGTGACCCGTCACCTCTGCAGCATTCCAGACAGCTCCTGAATGGAGGTCCACGAAATAGTGCAATGTCTGATTATCCTGCAGGCCTGCCTTTATCGACGGGTGGAAGTTAATCTCGCCCCAGGCAGAGCCGGCGCCTTTCAGTACCGTGAGTGATACTGATGCCGTGTCACGGTAAGCGGCGGGGGGCACTTTCACCCAGGGCACTTCGGTCACGGTGACCGCCACGCCCTCCAAGGGGTATGAGTTTGTGAACTGGACAGAAGGGACCACTGTGGTGAGCACCCAGGCCAGCTATGTCTTCACGCTGTCAGGCAACCGGTCACTGACGGCCAACTTCACTCTGAGTACTCCCATCAGCGAGTTGTCGGGAAGTGAACTCAGGGTGTGGCCCAATCTGCTGACCTCGGAACTCCGCATCTCTGGAATCATGGGCCACGGCCGGCTTCGTTTGACTGACATTTCAGGAAGGGTGGTTTATACCTCTGCCATTTCTTCTCCGGAAATGTTTCTGCCCATGGCCAATTACCTGCCGGGTATATACTTTATGGACATAGAGACTTCTTTGGGCCGTCAGGTGAGGAAAATCGTCAAAAGGTTGTCCACCCCTCCTTCTCCCTTGAAGCTCCCGGAGTACCGGAAAGTTCCGGTAATCCGGGAGCTATTTTTAGCCGGATTATCTGAATTCCGGAGAGCGGATTGACTACATCCGTTCTCTGTGTCAGATAAGCATAAATACATGGTCTGTGCTTTTGGCTGATCCGGTTCTGAAACCCGTCGAACTCATCCCGGCTTCGCGGAATTCGTTTCCCGCTGCTCTGCGGGGGAGTTTTAATTCTTCCGGCGTATACCTTTGGAAAAACCTGGAATGCTTCTCCTTTCTGAACAAAAGGTACCAGTGTAAAAAGGGCAATGGTATCTGTTTTTGTTGTATTTTTAGAAGCATGGAATACCAGCCGCGGAGTTATCGACAGCAGTTCAATCCCGCCCGGTTTGCCTCCTTCACGGTGCAGTACCTGGAAACCGACCTCTGGATAGGAATGGATCATGCCTCCTTCCGGAAGGAGATTGCGGAGGTGGCCCTGCATGAGGTGATGGATCTCAGGACAAGACTCGACTCCTATATCCATGAGTTTCCGCCCTTCGGGGCCTCCCTGGAGCCGTTGAAACTTTTTCCGGGGGCGCCCCCCGAAGCCCAGGAGATGGCCGCTGCCTGCACCCGCAGCGGAACGGGCCCCATGGCCGCGGTGGCCGGTATGTTCGCCCTTCGCGCTGCTGAAAAAATCAGAAAACACTTCCCGCTGCAGGAACTGATCGTAGAAAACGGGGGAGACTATTTCCTGTTGCTGAAAGAAGATCTGTTGATGACCATTTACGCTGGCGATTCCCCCCTCTCTGAAAAAATCGGTATTCTGATTCCCGCCGGAGAAACCCCCTGCGGTGTGTGCACTTCCTCAGGCACCGTAGGCCACTCCCTGAGTTTCGGCAAAGCCGATGCGGTGATGGTCGCCTGCGCTTCCCCGGTTCTCGCCGATGCCTGGGCCACCGCCCTTGCCAATCGCGTGAAAACCCCCGCCGATATTGAACCGGTGTTAAAATATTCGGAACAATTCCCCGAAATCCGCTCTCTGGTCATCATTTGCGAAGATAAAACTGGAATCCGTGGTAATTTTGAAGTCCGGTTTATACATTCTTCAGCATAAATTATGATCAGGAAAGATATTTATGAAGAGTTGAAACACCGCGTCCTGGTTTTGGACGGGGCCATGGGGTCGCTGATCCAGGATTACAACCTTACCGAGGAGGATTTCCGGGGAGAGCTGTTTGCCAACCACCCGCACGACCTGAAGGGAAACAACGATATCCTGTCGCTGACGAAGCCTGAAGTGATTGCCTCGATTCACCGGCAGTATCTGGAGGCGGGCGCCGATATCCTGTCGACCAACACTTTCAATGCCAACCCCATTTCGCAGTCCGATTACCATACCGAGGGGTGGGTGCATGCCATGAACAAAGCTTCTGCGGAAATTGCCCGCTCAGTGGCTGACGAGTTCACAGCCATCGATCCCGAAAAGCCCCGGTATGTGGCGGGCGCCATAGGGCCCACCAACAAAACCCTGTCGCTTTCACCCGATGTAAACAATCCGGGCTACCGGGCGGTCACCTTCGATGGGGTAAAAGCTGCATACCGGGAGCAGGTGGAAGGGCTTCTTGACGGGGGCGCTGATATTCTGCTGGTGGAAACCGTTTTTGACACCCTGAATGCGAAGGCGGCCCTGGTGGCCATTGAGGAAGCCCTTGAAGCCCGTGGTCAGGACATTCCGCTTATGATTTCGGGAACCATTACCGATGCCAGCGGGCGTACTCTTTCGGGACAGACCCTTGAGGCGTTCCTCTATACCCTTTCCCATGTGAAGTTGCTGTCGATCGGTCTGAATTGCTCGCTGGGAGCTACCGAAATGAAACCCTATTTAAAGGAGCTTTCCCGGAAGGCGCCCTTTTTTGTGAGCGCCCATCCCAATGCCGGCCTGCCCAACCAATTCGGACGCTACGATGAAACTCCGGAAATCATGGGCGCCGAGATCCGTGATTATCTCGATCACCGCTATGTCAACATCGTGGGAGGGTGTTGCGGCACCACCCCTGCCCACATCCGGGAGTTTGCCCGTGCGGCAGCGACGGCCCGCCCTCATGAGGTGACCCCCCACGACCACCTCACCCGCTTTACCGGTCTTGAGCCTGTGGTCATCACCCCGGAGAACAACTTCCTCAACATCGGGGAGCGTTGCAATGTGGCTGGAAGCCGCAAATTCGCCCGTCTTATCCGGGAGGGCAGGTATGAAGAGGCATTAGCCATTGCCCGCGACCAGGTCGAAAACGGCGCCCAGGCCATCGACGTCAATCTTGACGATGCCATGATAGACGCGGAAAAGGAGATGGTCACCTTCCTCAACCTGATGATGGCGGAGCCTGACATCGCCCGCCTGCCCGTGATGATCGACTCATCGCGGTGGGAGGTGCTCGAAGCCGGCCTCAAGTGCATTCAGGGAAAGGCCATCGTCAATTCCATCAGCCTCAAGGAGGGCGAGGAGCTCTTCAGGGCGCATGCCCTGACCATCCGGCGCTTCGGGGCGGCAGCAGTGGTGATGGCCTTCGACGAACAGGGACAGGCCGATACCCTGGAACGCAGAAAGGAGATCTGCGGGCGCGCATACAGGATCCTGACGGAAGAGGTGGGCTTCCCTCCCGAGGACATCATCCTGGATCCCAATGTGCTCACCATCGGCACCGGACTGGAAGAGCACAACAATTACGCTGTCGACTATATTGAAGCCATCCGCTGGATTAAGCAGAATCTGCCCTATGCACGCACCAGCGGGGGCATCAGCAATGTCTCCTTTGCCTTCCGGGGTAACGACACCGTCAGGGAAGCCATGCATTCGGTATTCCTCTTTCATGCCATTGCGGCGGGTCTCGATATGGGCATCGTCAACCCGGGGATGCTCCAGATTTATGATGAAATAGAACCTGAACTGCTCGAAAGGGTGGAGGACCTGGTACTGAACCGACGATCCGACGCTACGGAACGGCTCCTTGATTTTGCCGGGCGGCTTCAGTCCAACGGAAAGCCTGAAGAGCGGAAAGAAGAGTGGCGTCATCTGCCTCTTGCAGAACGGATCGCCCACGCCCTGGTGAAGGGAATCACCGACTTTGTCGATGAGGATATGGCGGAAGCGGTAAACGTATACACTCCCGCCCTGAGCATCATTGAAGGTCCCCTGATGGACGGAATGAACATCGTGGGCGAACTCTTCGGATCGGGGAAGATGTTTCTTCCCCAGGTCATCAAATCGGCCCGGGTGATGAAAAAAGCAGTGGCCTTCCTGTTGCCTTACATAGAAGCCGACAAGGGGAAGTTCCCCCTCCCGGAACAGCGAAAAAAGATCCTTTTGGCCACCGTGAAGGGTGATGTGCATGATATCGGAAAGAACATCGTGGGCGTGGTGCTGGGATGCAACAACTATGAGGTGATCGACCTGGGAGTGATGGTACCCACCGGTAAGATTCTGGATACGGCGATTGCTGAACAGGCAGATATTGTGGGGATCAGCGGATTGATCACCCCCTCGCTGGAGGTGATGGCCGAGGTGGCCCGGGAGATGCAAATCAGGGGGCTGAAGCTGCCCCTGCTCATCGGGGGAGCGACTACCTCCAAAATCCATACCGCCGTAAAGATCGCCCCGCACTATTCTGCTCCGGTAATCCATGTGAAGGACGCTTCCCTCTCCACGCAGGTGGCGGCTTCCCTGTTGGCCGGAAATGAGGATTTTCTGAAGCAGGTAGAGGAGGAGTACGGGGAAATCCGCCGTTTCCAGGAACAACGCAAACCCCGCGAGTATGTAACACTGGCGCAGGCCAGGGCAAACAAACCTGTAACAGACTGGCAGACATCACCCGTTTACGTTCCCCGATTCACGGGAGTAAAGCATTACCATGATTTTCCACTTGCGAAACTCCGGGAATACATCGACTGGACCTTTTTCTTCATTGCCTGGGAGCTGAAAGGGCATTTTCCGCAGATTCTCGATGATCCCCGCCAGGGGGAGGCCGCCCGGAAGCTTTATGCCGAAGCCAACGAACTGCTTGATGAGATCATTGCCCACAGAATGCTGCAGGCCAACGGGGTCATCGGGCTTTGGCCCGCCAATGCCTCGGGCGACGATATCTTTCTTTTCAGGGATGAAAACCGGCGGGAACTGGCAGGAGTCTTCCGCCACCTCCGTCAGCAGGAGAAGAAAAAGGAGGGACAAGCCAATCTCTGTCTGGCCGATTTCGTGGCGCCGCTCACTTCGGGAAGGGCCGACTATTGCGGGGGATTTGCCGTGACCGCAGGCATAGGAATTGAAAAGTGGAAAGATCAATTCCGGGAAGAGAACAACGACTACAAAGCTCTGCTCCTCGAGTCGCTGGCTGACCGCCTCGGCGAGGCCTTTGCCGAATACCTTCACCTGGTGGTACGCAAAGAACTTTGGGCCTACGCTCCGGAAGAAAACCTCTCCCTTCGCGACCTTTTGCGCTCCGGGTATCAGGGCATCAGGCCTGCCCCGGGATACCCCGCCTGCCCGGAACACTCTGAAAAGGAGACCCTGCTGAACCTCCTTCAGGCCGACAAAGCCGGCATCACCCTTACCGAGCATTTTGCCATGTATCCCAATGCCTCGGTATGCGGACACTATTATGCCCATCCGGAATCACGCTATTTCGGGGTTGAAAAAATCGGTCGCGACCAGGTGGAGGATTACGCCCGCCGCAAAGGAATCACCATAGAATTCGCAGAAAAATTCCTGTCTGAAAATCTCAACTACAGATAAGATCAGGAGCCGTTGCTGCACTCCGGTAGGTCAGGGTTAAGATCAATTGCGAATGGAAAAACCGGGTATGAAATATAATATCTACCTGAAAGGTGTAATTTTATGCTCTGAAGGATTACAAATTAATACATAGCTTAATTGAACAAAAAGTGAGGTTAACTAAACCAAGGCTATTGCCTATGTAATATCCTAATAAAGAAATTTTATCATGAAAAAAATTATTACAGTTATGATGTGGTTTGCCATGCTGGCGGCATGTGAGCAGGCGGAGCAGAAGACCCCGTTGCTCCCCTTGGAAGATTTCTTCCGCAATCCTGAGAAGACCGCTTTTCAACTTTCTCCCAACGGGGAGTATTTTTCCTATCTGGCTCCCTGGGAAACGCGGCTCAACATTTTTGTTCAGAAGGTAGGGGCTGATTCAGCGGTGAGGATCACCTCGGAAACAGCCCGTGATATTGCCGGTTACCTCTGGAAGGGAGACAACCGGTTGCTTTATCTGAAAGATACCGGAGGAGATGAAAATTACCAACTTTATGGTGTGGACGTTGATGGCAGCGACCTGAAGGGGCTCACTGTTTTTGAAAAGGTGCGTACCGAGTTTATTGATGACCTTAAAGATGTGGAAAATGAGATTATCGTAGGCTTGAACCAGCGTGATCCGACCGTTTTCGATCCTTACCGGCTCAATGTAGTCACGGGAGAGATGACCCAACTTGCTGAAAATCCGGGAAATATCATGGGCTGGATGACCGACCATGAGGGTAAACTCCGTGTCGGCATCGCTTCCGACGGCGTTAATCAAACCATTCTGTACCGGCAAACCGAGCAGGATCCTTTTGTCCCGGTACTGACCACGAGTTTTAAGGAAACGGTAAATCCCGCCTTGTTTACCTTCGACAACACGATGGTGTATGCCTTGTCGAATCTTGGCAGGGACAAGTCGGCCCTGGTATTGTTCGATATTGCCAAAGGAGAGGAGAAGGAGGTGATTTTTGAAACACCCGAAGCCGATCTCAACGGGGTGGATTACAGTCGCAAGGATAAAAAATTGTTGTCGGTTTCATGGACCACTGACAAAGACAAGGAACATTTCTTTGATTCGGAAGCAAATGAGATGAAAACATATCTTGAGGGTCAGCTTCCGGGTTACCAGGTTGCGATTGGAGGAAACAACAAAAATGAGGACAAATTTATTGTCCGCACTTACAACGACAGGAGCCGTGGCGCCTATTATTTCTTTGACAGGAACACAAAGGAGTTGACTTATCTGACCGATTTAACCCCCTGGCTCAAAGAAAAAGATCTGGCCGAGATGAAACCCATTAGTTACACATCGCGTGATGGCCTGACGATCCATGGGTACCTGACACTTCCCAGGGGGATAAAAGCGGAAAAACTGCCTGTTGTGGTTAATCCTCATGGAGGACCCTGGGCCCGTGACTACTGGGGTTTCAATCCCGAGGTGCAGTTTCTGGCCAACAACGGCTATGCGGTGCTCCAGATGAACTTCCGGGGGTCAACCGGATATGGCAGGGAATTCTGGGAAGCCTCCTTTAAACAGTGGGGTCGCACCATGCAGGACGATATCAGCGACGGGGTGAAGTGGCTGATCGACCAGGGCATTGCCGATCCTGGGCGGATTGCCATTTATGGCGGCAGTTACGGGGGCTATGCCACCCTGGCAGGATTAACGCTCACTCCGGAACTCTATGCCGCAGGTGTTGATTATGTGGGGGTGTCCAATATGTTCACCTTCATGAAGACCATACCTCCCTACTGGAAACCCATGTTGGACATGCTGTATGAGATGGTGGGCGACCCGCAGGCCGACAGCCTGATGTTGGCGGAAGTATCTCCGGTTTTACAGGCTGACAAAATTATAGCCCCCCTCTTCGTGGCGCAGGGAGCCAATGACCCGCGGGTGAACAAGGACGAATCAGACCAGATGGTGGCGGCGTTGAAAGCCCGGGGCATTGATGTGGAATACATGGTTAAGGATAACGAAGGCCATGGCTTCCGGAACGAGGAGAACCGGTTTGACTTTTACAGGGCGATGATTGCCTTCCTCGACAAACATCTGAAACCGGCTGAATAACTGTCGCCGGCAAATACCAAAAAAAGGAGGCTGTCCCCGAAGGGCAGCCTCCTTTTTAAATAGATCAACAGGATCAGGCCCTGTTATTGGAACCCAGCACGTTGACGATTTTGTGCTTGTAGAGTTCTTTCAGGGCATCGCGGGCCGGACCCAGGTATTTGCGCGGGTCGAATTCTGCCGGTTTTTCTGCAAGGACTTTCCTGATAGCGGCGGTCATGGCGATGCGGCCGTCGGAGTCTATGTTGATCTTGCAAACCGATGAGGCGGCGGCCCTGCGGAGCTGCGATTCGGGGATACCGACGGCATCTTTCAGGGCTCCTCCGTAAGTGTTGATGATTTTCACCAGGTCGGCAGGTACCGAGGAGGATCCGTGTAACACAATGGGAAAACCGGGAAGCCGGCGCTCGATCTCCTCGAGGATGTCGAAACGAAGCGGCGGGGGTATCAGAACGCCATCCTCGTTCCGGGTGCACTGGGCAGGAGTGAACTTGTTGGCCCCGTGCGACGTTCCGATGGAGATGGCCAGGGAGTCAACTCCTGTCTTTTTCGTGAAGTCAATCACATCGTCGGGATTGGTATAAACCGATTTGGCCGCCACTACGTCATCTTCGATTCCGGAAAGTACACCCAGTTCCCCTTCGACCGTGACATCATATTTGTGGGCGTATTCCACCACTTCACGGGTCACTTCGATATTTTTCTCATAGGGATGGTGCGAACCGTCGATCATCACCGAGGAGAATCCCATATCGATGCAACTCTTGGCAGTTTCGAAGGTGTCGCCGTGGTCTAAGTGCAGAGCGATCGGAATGCCGGCGCCATTGCTCAGTTCCTTGGCAAACTCTACGGCTCCCTGGGCCATGTAGCGCAACAGCGTCTGGTTGGCATACTGCCGGGCTCCTTTCGAAACCTGCAGGATGACGGGTGATTTTGTTTCCACACAGGCGCTGATGATGGCCTGAAGCTGCTCCATGTTGTTGAAATTGTAGGCCGGAATGGCATAGCCGCCATCAACGGCATCGGCAAACATCTTGCGGGTGTTTACCAAACCTAATTCTTTGTAACTGATAGCCATATCAATAATATTTAAATTAAAATACGTAAAAATCCTTCCGAATGTAATTAAAATCAGAATATTCCGGGTAAGGTGAGTCGGTTATTAAGGAAAATTAACTGATAAATAATACATTGAATTCCGGCGAGCGCATTGACTACATCTGTTCTCTGTGCCAGGTAAGCATTAATGCGTGGTCTCTGCTTATGGCTGATCCGGTGCTGAAATCCGCCGGGCTCATCCAGGCTTCGCGGAATTTGTTTCCTCGCTGCCCTGTGGCGGGGAGTCTCAATATAACTCAGTGATCTTTGTGCCTTCTTTCGTCTCTTTGTGGTTTAGAATGGCAGAAACTACTCTGAGAAGCGTGCCGCCAGGTATTCCCTGTTAAGCCGTGCGATGTTGGAAATGGAGATGCTCTTGGGGCATTCCGCTTCACAGGCCTGGGTATTGGTGCATCCGCCGAATCCCAGTTCATCCATTTTAGCCACCATGTTGCGTGCCCTTCGTTTGGCTTCCACCCTTCCCTGGGGCAGTTTGGCCAGGTGGGATACTTTTGCGGAAACGAAAAGCATGGCCGACGAGTTTTTGCATGCCGCCACACAAGCGCCGCAGCCGATGCAGGAGGCTGCATCCATGGCTTCTTCGGCATCTTCATGACTGATGAGGATGGCGTTCCCGTCGGGTACACCACCCGTGTTAACCGATACGAAACCTCCGGCCTGGAGGATCTGCTCGAAGGCTGATCGGTTGACCACCAAATCCTTGATGACAGGGAAAGCCTTGGCTCTCCAAGGCTCAATGGTAATGGTCTCTCCTTCCTTGAACTTGCGCATGTGTAACTGGCAGGTGGTCACGGCCGAGTCGGGGCCATGCGGCCTTCCGTTGATGTAAAGACTGCAGGTTCCGCAGATTCCCTCGCGGCAGTCGTGGTCGAAAGCGATCGGGTCGATCCCCTTTTCGATCAGGTCGTTATTCAGGATGTCCAGCATTTCAAGGAAAGAGGTTCCCGTTGAAATGTTTTCGATGGTATAGGTCTCGAATTTTCCTTTGGATTTGGCGTTATTCTGACGCCACACCTCGATATTGAGTTTCTTCAGTATTTTATCAGCCATGGTTCCGTTATTTATAGCTCCGCTGTGATAATTTAATGTTCTCATAAATAAGGGGTTCTTTGTGGAGAACCGGTTCTTTTCCTTCACCCTGGTGTTCCCATACCGAAACATAAGTATATTTTTCGTCGTTTCGGAGGGCTTCGCCGTCTTCGGTCACCGATTCTTCCCTGAAGTGACCGCCGCACGATTCGTTCCTGTCGAGGGCATCGAGGGCAATCAGTTCGCCGATATCGAAGAAATCAGCCAGGCGTCCGGCTTTTTCAAGCTCGGGGTTGAGGTTGTTCAGTTCCCCGGGGACCTTCACATTTTTCCAGAACTCATCACGGAGTTCCCTGATTTTGGCTATAGCTTGTTTCAGTCCTTTTTCATTGCGCGACATTCCCACGAAGTTCCACATGATGTTCCCCAGTTTCTTGTGATAATAATCGACGGTTTTAGCGCCTTTGATGTGGAAGAGTTTTTCGATGCGTTGGGTAACGTTTTTCTCGGCTTCCACGAATTCGGGAGCGTTGATATCGGTTTTAGGCGTCATGATCTCCCCGGCAAGGTAGTCGCCGATGGTGTAGGGGAGAATAAAGTAGCCGTCGGCTAGTCCCTGCATGAGGGCGGAGGCCCCGAGGCGGTTGGCGCCATGGTCCGAGAAGTTGGCTTCCCCGATGGAATAAAGGCCCGGCACTGTCGTCATCAGGTTATAGTCAACCCAGATGCCGCCCATGGTGTAGTGGATGGCCGGGTATATTTGCATAGGGACCTTGTAAGGATCTTGGTCGGTGATTTTCTCGTACATCTGGAAGAGGTTGCCGTAGCGCTCCTCGATGACATTGCGTCCCAGCCTGTCAATGGCATATTTGAAGTCGAGGTAAACGGCTTTCCCCTCTGAATTCACTCCATAACCGGCATCGCACCGTTCCTTGGCGGCACGGGAAGCTACGTCGCGGGGAACCAGGTTCCCGTAAGAGGGATACCTTCTTTCGAGGTAGAAGTCGCGGTCTTCCTCGGCTATGTCGTTGGGGCCGATTTTTCCTTCGCGCAGTTTTTGAGCATCTTCAATTTTCTTAGGAACCCATACCCGACCATCATTCCGCAGCGATTCCGACATGAGGGTAAGTTTGGATTGCTGGTCGCCGTGAACGGGAATGCAAGTGGGATGGATCTGCACGAAGCAGGGATTGGCAAACATGGCGCCTTTCTTGTAACACTGCCAGGCGGCGGAGCCGTTGCTCCCCATGGCGTTGGTGGAGAGGAAAAAGACATTTCCGTATCCTCCGGTGGCAACCACAACGGCGTGAGCCCCGAACCGTTTGATTTGGCCGGTGATCATGTCACGGGCAATAATACCGCGGGCTTTACCATCTATAATGACCACGTCAAGCATCTCATGACGGGTGTACATCTTGACATTCCCCTTGGCAATCTGCCGGTTAAGCGCCTGATAGGCCCCCAGCAGGAGTTGCTGGCCGGTCTGCCCGCGGGCATAGAAAGTACGGCTCACCAGCACACCCCCGAAGGAGCGGTTGTCGAGCAATCCGCCGTATTCCCGTGCAAAGGGAACCCCCTGAGCCACACACTGGTCGATGATGTTGGGCGATACTTCTGCCAGGCGATATACATTGGCTTCGCGGGCCCTGTAGTCACCCCCCTTGACGGTGTCGTAAAAGAGCCGGTATATCGAGTCGTTGTCGTTCTGGTAGTTCTTGGCGGCATTGATCCCCCCCTGGGCGGCAATGGAATGGGCGCGACGCGGACTGTCCTGGTAGCAAAAAGCTTTTACATTGTAACCCAACTCCGCCAGCGAAGCAGCGGCGGATGCTCCTCCCAAACCAGTTCCCACGACGATGATCTCCAGTTTTCTCTTGTTGGCAGGACTTACCACCCTGATGGCGGCTTTGTGCCTGGACCACTTTTCCGCCAACGGTCCGGCTGGTATCTTTGAATCAAGGTTCTGCATGGTCATTTTCGTTTAACGGTTAAAACTTGAAGATGAAGTAAAGTGGAATGACCGAAAAACCGGCTGCCACCACGATGGCATACACCCAGGCCACCCGCTTCAGCCGCTTCAGCCAATTCTTGTTGTTGAAGCCGATCGTCTGAAATGCTGACCAGAACCCATGGGTGATGTGCAATCCCAGCAGACAGGCACCTAGGATGTACAGGAGACAGAATGGCAGGCTCTCCTTAAAAAGCGTGCTCACCAACGCATAGGTGTTGTGCATGTTTGATCCGGCAACAATCTCTTCTTCCAGCAAGGGAGAGCCGCTTACCTTGATCTTCCAAAAAAAGTTGGCCAGGTGAATGACCAGAAAGACAAGAATCAACGAACCCAGGATCAGCATGTTTCGCGAAGCCCATGAACTGGCGGCTGCCAAATCCTGTTTTTTGTATCTCACCGGACGGGCCCTCCAGTTTTGCCAGGTGATGAAGAGGGACCAGAGTATGTGAATCAGGAATCCAAGCGCAAGGATCGGTTCCATCACCTTGATGGCAGGATTGGTGACCATGAAATGGGCCCCCTGGTTGTACAATGCCCCGCTGTCATCAAAGACCAGCAATAAATTGAGCGTCAAATGAACCAGGATAAAGAGCAACAGAAAGATCCCCGTCACACTCATCAGAAACTTACGGCCAATTGACGCATAAAGAAATTTGCTCATATGCGGTAGTTTTAAGTTATTTAGTTATGCGGATGGTCCTGCAATAGTACAAAATTAATCGAACCTTCAACTCTTCCAAAGCCAAATCCAGGGCGTCAATATATTTAAAATGATTCTAAATATGCCATTTTGTTTTTCTCATCTTTTTCGTTAATTTTCAGGGATTAAAACTTAACTGATTGTGGGGCATGCCTATTCATACAAATGCAGCAACTGTTCTTTTGAAGAGTACTACAAGCAGGGGCATGGTTTTCTGGTGAAGCCGCAGTCGTACCAGGAGTACATGGCCTCGAACCAGAAACTGTTTCATTATGAAATTCACAATAAAATTGTCACCCTGGCGAAGCGCTATGATAATCTGGAGATTGATGCCACTTTCCAGGTGTACAAATGTCCCCGGTGCAATCTGCTGCACAACAAGGTGCAGGTAACGCTGTTGGAGGGGGGGAGATTGCTCCATACCACTCAGTTTAAGTGTACGCGGTGCCGGGCTCGTCTTAGGCTTACCAATATTCACCGGCTGAAGCGCGCTACCTGTCGGGCTTGCGGAAAAGCCTCCTTCCGCCGGCAGGAACTGGGCAACTTACTCTGGAAAAAATAGGGGGTTCCCTTTCATCGTTCAATTGACAAAGAGGCTGGCCAGGATTGTGAATGCCAGTCCACACACAGCGATGATGGTTTCCATGACCGTCCATGACTGAAGCGTCTGTTTTTCATCCATTCTGAGGTATTGTCCCACCAGCCAGAAACCGCTGTCGTTGACATGGGAGAGGATGGTGGCTCCCGAAGCGATGGCGATGACCACGAGTGCCCGCATGGGATCGGAGAGGTTCACCGCTTCGAGGATGGGGGCGATGATCCCTGCGGCGGTGATCATGGCCACAGTGGCGGAACCCTGAGTGATCCTGACCACGGCGGCCAGCATCCAGGCCAGCAGGATAGGTGAAAGGGAAGACCCTGCCATTGACTCTGCCATCATTTTCCCGATGCCGCTGTCTACCAAGATTTGTTTCAGCACACCTCCTGCCCCGGTGATAAGGATGATGGTTCCGGCAGGTCCCAAAGCTTTGTTGCTCAGGTCAAGGATGGTCTGGCGGGGCATGTTCCGTCTTATGCAGAGCAGCCAGATGGCCAGCAGGGTGGCGATGATCAGTGCCGTGAAAGGATGACCCGCAAATTTTACGACCCGTGTGAAGAGCGATTCCGGAAGAAGGCCCCTGTCCACCAGTACCCCGGAAAGGGTATTCAGGAGGATCAGCAGCAGAGGAAGTCCGATGAGGGCGGCGATGAGGCGGAAGGAGGGGAGCTTTCCCTGATTTTCAGTGGTGACGGGGCTGTTCAGGAAGTCGTCGGGTGGCAGGAGTTCTATTTTCCGGGAGATAACTTTTCCCCAGAGGGGTCCGGCAATGATGGCGGTGGGAATTCCCAGGAGGAATCCGAAGAGGATGACCCATCCCAGTTGCACGTTGATGATATCGGCCACGGCGACGGGGCCCGGTGTAGGTGGCACAAAGGAATGGGCGACCGCCAGTCCGGCAAGGAGCGGGATGGCATAATAAAGGAGCGATCGTTTTGAATCACGGGAGAGGGCATAGAGGATGGGCACCAGGATGATGAATCCCACGTCGAAGAAAACGGGAATGGCGACGATGAAACCTGTGATGACCATCGCCCAGGAGGCTCTTTCGGGGCCGAATCTTCTGATCAGCGTACGGGCGAGGGATTCTGCACCACCCGAACTTTCCAGCATCTGCCCGAAAATCGCCCCGAGTCCGACCACCGTGGCCACAAATCCCAGGGTACTCCCCATCCCTTCCTGAATGCTCTTTAAAATCGTGTTCAGGGGCATCCCTGCCAGAATTCCCACATAGATGGCGGTGATCAGCAACCCGATGAATGCGCTGATTTTCAGTTTCAGCACCAGGAAGAGCAGCAGGGCTACCCCGGAAACTACCAGGAAAAAAATGTATCCTGCCGACATCGCCATTTTTCAGATCGTTAAAGTGCTGAAAAATTTCAGATTTTCACCGGTCTGTTTTCGCGGTTTGACCGGTAAATGGCGTCGAACAATTCCACTACCCTTCGTCCGTCCTGCCCGGTTACCGCTGGTTTTCCCCCTGTTTCCAACGCATGGAGGAAATCGGAGATCTGCATTTTCATGTAGTGAGACATGGGTTCGATGGTTTTGAAGAAGGCGGTATCTTCTTTTTTCCAGTTTTCCGGGAGGTGTTCTTCTCCGGGGATGGTCCAGAGGTCGTTCAGGGCGGGTTCATCTATGGTTGACAATCCGGGGACGAACATGGCGCCTCCTTCTGTCTGGACGCCTGCCGAAGCGCCGTTGCTGCCATGGATATGGACTTTGCCGTAGATTCCCGGTTTTTGGGAATTGCTTACCAGGATATTGCCGATGCCTCCGTTTTTGAATTTCAGGATGGCCAGGGCGGTGTCATCCACTTCGATATAGGGGTGGTTTAGGTTTCGCCAGAGGCCGTATACTTCTTCTACTTCGCCCATGTACCAAAGGAGCAGGTCGAGTTGGTGGGGAGCCTGGTTCACCAGGACGCCGCCGCCTTCGAGGTTCCAGGTTCCGCGCCACTCATCGGCATCATAGTAATGGCGGTCGCGCCATCCCAGCATGACAACGGTACCCAGGGCCGGGGTTCCTAATTTTCCTGCTTCGATGGCCTCCTTGACCCGTTGGGCCGGGGCATACCAGCGGCGCTGGCTGACCACGCCCAGCCGAGTGCCTGCCATCTCACAGGCATCGATGATCCGGTCACAGTCAATAGGATCTATGGCCAGCGGTTTCTCTACCAGCACGTGAGCTCCGTTTTCGGCAGCCTCGATGGCGGGATCCCTGTGAAAAAGATGGGGAGTGCATACAATGGCCAGGTCTATTTTTTCTTTCCGGATGAGTTCACCCACAGTAGAATAAGCGGTGGCGCCGTATTTTGCGGCGAAGGAATCCGCACTGGAGCGCCTGCGGCTCCAAACCCCCGCCAGTCTGGAATTGGAAATCTCCATGGCGGCACGGGCATGAAGATGGGCCACCTTGCCGCACCCCAGAAGGGCAATGTTGTAAATTTTGCTCATGGAATAATTTGTTGTCAGGTATTTTACAAAATTAACTTTTTGAGCGGGGAAAGCAAGAAAATTTTGACCCGTTGATGTCGCGCATCTGGGCATTGATTTGTAACAAAAAATTTTCATTTTCGCACAGTTCCCCTAAATTTGCAGAAAACCTGAACGATGACTGATTTATTACAGAAACTCTCCGAATGTGTGGAATTCGGAAAAGTCAACAAGAGTTCCCCTTTTCCGCCACAGATGAAAGGTGAGGACGGTGCTGATGAAATTGCCCGCCAGTTACTTGACGGTGGCACCTCCCCGCAGAAGATCCTCACTGAAGGATTGATGCTGGGCATGGAGCGGGTGGGGATCAAATTCCGTGAAAACAAGGTGTTTGTGCCCCAGGTGCTGATGTCGGCAAAAGCGATGAATACTGCCATGGTTCATCTCAAACCCTATTTCCTTTCAGGGGAAGCCCGGCAGAAGGGAACTTTCATCATAGGCACCGTGGAAGGCGACCTCCATGATATAGGTAAAAATCTGGTATCCATGATGGTGGAAGGCAATGGCTGGAAAGTGGTGGATTTGGGGGTGGACGTGAAGGCCGACCGGTTTATCACGGCGCTTAATGAAAACCCCGGGGCTTTTGTCGGGCTTTCGGCCCTGCTCACCACAACCATGCCGGCGATGGAACGGATCACCAAAAGCATCAAGTCGGCTGTTCCGGAAGCCAGGGTGGCCGTCGGAGGGGCTCCTGTGACCCATGAGTTCTGCGAGAAAATCGGCGCCGATGTCTATTCTCGCGATCCGCAGGGACTCGTGGAATACCTGAACGAGAACATCTGAAGGTCAGAGGATCAAAAGACCGGAAGAGTTGACGATCGGAGGACCGGAAGACCCGACGATCAGAATTTCAGAATGTCAGAGGATTAAAAAATCTGACTTCCGGCGGGTGATTTAACTGCCAGGACGGGTGTGTTTTTTCTGAAGGATCAGTAAATCAAACATTATGAGAAAAATATCAGAGCTGGCAGGAAGCAGAATCCTCGTGTCGGACGGTGCTTGGGGCACCTTTCTGCACCAGAAGGGATTACAGCCCGGGGGGTGTCCCGAGTTGTGGAATGTGACCCATCGGGGGATAGTGCTCGATGTTGCCCGAAGCTACGTAGCGGTGGGAGCCGATATGATCGAGACCAACAGTTTCGGGGGAAGTCGCTTGAAACTGGAGAAATACGGATTGGGAGAAAGGGCTGCGGAGTTGAACCGTACGGCTGCGGAGATCAGCCGGGAGGCCGCCGGCGACGGTGTCCTGGTGTTGGGATCCGTCGGTCCTACCGGAAAGATGCTGATCATGGAGGAGGCTTCCCCGGAAGAGATGTATGAAGTTTTCCGGGAGCAGGCCATGGCCCTGGAAGCGGGGGGTGCCGATGCCATTGTGGTGGAGACGATGACCGACCTCGATGAAGCCGTGCTGGCTGTCAGGGCAGCCAGGGAGAATACCCGGCTGGAGGTGATCTGCACCATGACCTTTGACAAGCTGATCACCGCGGAATACCGCACCATGATGGGCATTTCGCCTTCCGACATGGTTCAGCCCCTGCTGGATGCAGGAGCCACCATCCTGGGTACCAACTGCGGAAATGGCATCGCCGGGATGATTCCCGTGGTGGAAGAAATCAGGAAGTGTAACCGGGACATCCCCATCCTGGTCCATGCCAATGCCGGGATACCCTATTACCGTGATGGCAGGACCGTCTTTCCGGAGGGCCCGGAAGAGATGGCTTCTCATGTGAAGGCGCTGATCAAGGCAGGGGCCAACATTATCGGGGGATGTTGCGGCACCACGCCGGAACACATTGCCAGGATTAAGCAGGCAGTCGGAGGGGGGAGGTGGTTGTAATTACTTCTTGTAAGAGACTGACATTCCCGACCGGCTTTCGGTGCGGAAAGAGGTGGAATAACCCGGATGGGTTTTCAGGTACGCCAGGAATTCGCGGATGTCGGATGACCGGGTGTTGGTGTTGTGCGCCACATAGCAGCCTCCTTTTACCAGCTTTCTCTCCATGGAGGTGAAGTAGTTTTTGTACCAGTATCTGTCGGCGTCGCAGAAGACAAAATCCCAGTTGTTTTCAAGTCGGGGCACTAGTTCGTGGGCATCGCCCAGCCGGGCGTCGATAAAAGCGGACAATCCGGCTTTCTTGAAATTTTGCAATGCCTGGAGATAGCGTCCTTTGTCAATTTCAAGGGTTACCAGTTTGCCTCCCGTTTTGCTGAGTGCCCAGGCGATCCAGATAGCGGAGTGCCCGGTGGAGGTTCCGATCTCGAGTGCTTTTTTATATCTTCCGGCGAGGACCAGGTCGTAGAGGATCCGGCCGTCGGACACCGGCACGTTCATATCGCGCCATTCTCCCGCCTGATTTTTCAGAAAAGTGAGGACTTTCCGGTCCAGGTCGGTGGAAGCTTCAGGCCACTGGGCGGTGACTTGCCCTGGCGAAAGGATCAACAGCAATCCTGCTAAAACCAGAAAGATCCGTGCCGATGGGTTCATCTTCATTTATTCGATTTTGTAAATTCGTTATGGGTTGCCTCAACGGCTGCGGTCAGAGCTATGGAGGCAGCTTTGTTATTAGGTGCAACAAAAATTGTGCAGAAAACCTCATCCCTGAAAAAATAATTATCTCCAAACCGGTCCGATGCCGCGGAATTTCAGCCCGCTAGCCAAACTGCCGGTGATGACAGTGTCTGACTTACCTGATATTCTTCTCAGTTTTGTAAACCTCGAAATATTCCCGGATGGAAGCCCTGACTTCATATTCGGTGGAGGTATACGGAAGGATGTTCTGGGAATTGAACCAGACCATGAAATCGTCGGCCTCTTCATCGTTGAGTCCGGTGAGCATTTTCACCATCTCTTTGTTGTAATTGCGTGAATGCATCTCCCAGTTTTTTTGCAGGGCCACCGCTTCGCGAACCCTTCTTTTCTCTTTTTCTTTATGGCTCAGGTAATATTGCCAGTAAGAGAGGGGATTGAAAAATGCTGCCAGGACGGGAGGTTTTTCATTAAAGGCATCGCCCCGCAGTTCCTGGGGAATGTTGGTGCTTTTCCCAACGGGGATCCCTTCCATGTTGGGTCTGTTTTTGTCACCGGTCACCTGCACCTCCCTGATGGGATAGACTACAGGCTGCATGTAAATGGTCAGGACATTTGTTTCGGAAAAGTTGTGCGGGATCCTGATGCTCCGGGATTTGAAACCCATGGCAGTTACCGAAAGTGAGTCGATGTTCAGCATTTCAATGGAAAAGTATCCTCCGGCATTGGAACTGGTGCCCGTCCTGTTCCTGGGGTATACGATATTGGCATAGGGAATGGGCATGCTGTCGCCCCTGCTGATAAGGCGTCCTTTCAGCCTGATCAGGATTGGATCCTCGTCGATGCCGCTATCCTGTGCATAGATCCCCTGCATCGGGGACAACAGGACATATACCAGGAAAATTTTCAACAACCTCGTCATTGTCTGCGAAAATCGTACAAATTTATGGATTAGCAATTTTCGCGCCGAAAGGTTAAATAAAATTAACCTTTCAGAACGGCAATCCGTTCTTCGAGAATTTTGATTTTCGCCTCCGTGTCGGCCTGTTTGGCCCGTTCTTTTTCCACGACTGCCTCGGGAGCGCTGGCAACAAACCTTTCGTTTTCCAGCTTTTTCATCACCGAAGAAAGGAATCCCTGGGCGTAGGTGAGTTCCTCCTCCAGTTTTTTCAGTTCTTCGGAAGGATCGGCATGTTCTTCCATGGCGATATAGAAGCTGCTCGATTTCACCCGGAAGGAGAAGGCTCCCTTCACCTCGCCGGTGACGGTTTCGACCTGATCCAGGTTTCCCAGTTTCTTTACGATGGATTCCAGGCGGGGTTCATACCCTTTATCGCCGGGTTGGACAAAGAGCTCAAGGGGTTCTTTCTGGGCGATGTTGTTGTCGAGTCTGGTTTTCCGGATTCCGGAGACCGCTTCCTTCATGTTTTCGAAGGAATCGAGAATGGCGGTGTTAAAGGTTTCCGGAAGCGGCATTTCAGCTACCATGATGCTGGCTCCCGTTTTTCGCGGTGACAGAAGTTGCCAAATTTCTTCGGTGATGAAAGGCATGAATGGATGTATCATGCGGAGGAGTTTGTCGAAGAGGCTGGTAACGTCGCTGAAGGTCTGGGAATCGATGGGCTTTTGGTATGCGGGTTTAACGATTTCGAGGAGCCATCCCGAAAATTCATCGCGGAAGGTGGTGTATACCAGCATCAGAGCGTCGGAGATGCGGAATTTTCTGAAGTGGTCGTCGAGGGTGGTGTTGGCTTCGTTGAGTTTGTGGTGAAACCATTCGAGGGCGAGGCGGGAGTGTTCCGGTTGGGGAATGTCGTCAGACACCGGCCAGTTTTTCACCAGCCGGAAGGCGTTCCAGATTTTGGTGGCGAAATTGGCTCCCTGCTGGGGCAGGCTCTCGTCGAAGAGCAGGTCACCTCCGGCGGGTGAGCAGAGGAGCATTCCCACGCGTACCCCGTCGGCGCCAAAACGGTCGATCAGGTTCAGCGGTTCGGGGGAATTACCCAATGATTTTGACATTTTACGCCCCAGTTTGTCCCGCACCATTCCGGTGTAATAGACATTTTTAAAAGGATAGTCGTTCCGGTATTCATAACCGGCGATGATCATGCGGGCCACCCAGAAGAAGATGATGTCGGGGGCAGTGATCAGGTCGCTGGAAGGGTAGTAATACTGGATCTCTTCATTCTCGGGATGGTTGATTCCGTCGAATACGGAAATGGGCCATAACCAGCTGCTGAACCAGGTGTCCAGGACATCCTCATCCTGTTGCAGATCGGCCGGGGAAAGGGAGGGATTTCCTGCTTTTTCGCGGGCAAGTGTGAGGGCTTCTTCCGCAGTGGATGCCACCACGAAGCTGCCATCGGCCAGGTAATAGACGGGAATCCGGTGGCCCCACCACAGCTGGCGGCTGATGCACCAGTCCTTGACATTGTCCATCCAGTGCCTGTATATATTTTTGAATTTGGCAGGATGGAACCGGATGGTATCGTCCATGACATGATCGAGGGCGGGTTTCACCAATTCTTCCATTTTCAGGAACCACTGGGCCGAGAGTTTGGGTTCTATGATCACGTCGGTACGTTCCGAGAAGCCTATCTTGTTGGTGTAATCTTCTATTTTAACCAGGTTTCCGGCTTTTTCAAGTTCAGGGACGATCTTTTCGCGCACGTCAAAACGATCTTCGCCGATGAAAAGCAAGGCTTTTTCGCTGAGGGTTCCGTCATCATTGAAAATGTCTACCGATTCGAGGTTGTGGGTCATTCCGATAAGGTAGTCGTTGGGGTCGTGTGCCGGGGTGATTTTGAGGCATCCGGTACCGAATTCCATATCGACATATTCATCCTCGATAACGGGGACTGGCCTGTTGATCAGGGGAACGAGCACCTTTTTCCCCACCAGGGTGCGGAACCGTTCGTCGGCAGGATTCACGCAAACGGCGGTATCTCCCAGGATGGTTTCGGGACGGGTGGTGGCGATGGTCACATACTGGTCGGTAGTTCCTTCGACGAGATAGCGTAGGTAGTAGAGTTTTGACTGAACCTCCTTGTATATTACCTCCTCATCCGACAAGGCGGTTTTAGCCTTCGGGTCCCAGTTCACCATGCGGACGCCCCTGTAAATATCTCCTTTGTTAAACAGGTCGACAAAAACGCGGATCACCGACTCGCTGCGGGCGTCATCCATGGTGAAGCAGGTGCGGTCCCAGTCGCAGGAAGCACCCAGCTTTTTTAGCTGTTCGAGGATGATCCCCCCGTGCTTGTGAGTCCAGTTCCAGGCATGCTCCAGGAATACTTCACGGCCGATATCCCTTTTATCAATGCCCTGTTCGCGCAGTTTGTTGACCACTTTGGCTTCGGTGGCAATGGAGGCATGGTCGGTCCCCGGCACCCAGCAGGCATTTTTGCCCGTCATACGGGCCCGGCGGATTAGGATATCCTGGATGGTATTGTTGAGCATATGACCCATATGAAGCACACCCGTCACATTGGGCGGAGGGATCACGATGGTGTAGGGTTCCCTCTCATCGGGAACCGACCTGAACAATTTCTGATCCATCCAGTACCGGTACCACTTCGCTTCTACTTCCGCAGGATTGTATTTGCTCTGAATTTCCATCTCGCCTGTATTGACTTTCTGTTATATTAAGTCACAAAAGTAAAAGGAAATCAGAAAATCAGGAATTTCCGGAGCCTAATAGCCTGAAAAGTTAAGGAACCATTCAGATTCACGGGATGATTGTTGGATTTTCTGCGGAAATAGCAGGAGGGGTGCGCATTAATTACCCCGGGCATTATTAATTGGAACTCCCCGTCTTTTTCACGCAGAAAATCTTCCTGGCTCCCCTGAAAATGTAAGATTCTTTAGTAATGGCGGGAGATGCCCAGAATTTATCATCAAGCTTGTTCCTGCCCACTTCTTCGAAGACATCTCCGGCTTTAAGGATGTGGGTATTCCCTCTTTCATCATAAAAGAAGATTTTTCCGTTGCCGACCCAGGGGGTTGCCCAGCAAGCGCCGGTTTGTTCCGCCTTTTGCTTGAAGATGTTTTCTCCGGTGGCGGCACTCAGGCAGTTCACCTCGCCTCCACGGCTGTTGACCAGGTAAATTCTCCCTTCATAGAGGAGGGGGGAAGGATTGCCAAGTCCGGGATTTTCGACTTTCCACACCACATGGCTGCTGGTGGTTTCCCCCTCTGCAGGGGTAATATCACCTTCTCCGCCGGCTTTTACGGCGAAGAAGTATCCCGGCTTTTCACGGCCGGAGGTGTTGCCCAGGTAAATAAACTCTTTATCGGCGACCGGTGAAGGAATGCTGCTTTCCCCTTCAAGCCGGAGTTCCCAGAGAAGTTCTCCGGTTTCCGGATCATAGGAGCGGGCTGTTTTACCAGTGGTTACCAATTCGGTGCGGATGCTGTTTTTCCAGATGATAGGGGTGGAATAAGTCGTTTTTTCATCGCGCATTACCTTCCAGACTTCATTTCCGGAGGCTGCATCAAGGGCGACCAGGAAGGAAGCAGTGTCATTATCTACCTTGACGAACAGTTTATCTTTATGGAGGACGGGGGAGGAACCGGTTCCCCATCCGTTTTGGGTTTCGAAGGCTCCCAGATCTTTTTCCCAGATTTTATTACCGTTGAAGTCGAAGCTGACAAGTCCGGTCATCCCGAAGTAAACGTACACTCTGTTGCCGTCGGTGACGGGAGTTTCATTGGCATAAGTGTTGATGGCATGTTTTTTTATCCGGGGTTTGCCCTGGAATGCGATCTTTCTCCACAGTTCCCTGCCGGACTTCAGGTCGAGGCAGGTCACTTCCCAGGTATAGGTCTCTTCGAGGTAGCTGAGGTCTTCCGGAGGACGGTTACCCGGGGCCTGGCCGGCTGCAGGGGGAGGAGGCGGGGGTGTTGACACCGTTTGGGGCGAAACACTGCCGGCTGCCGTTTGAGGTTGTGCTTGACTTGGGGCTGGCGGGGGGGTCGGTTGGCCAGGTGTTGCCTGTCCCTGAGGTGGAGCTTGCTGTCCCTGCGGAAGAGCCGGACTGGCCGGAGGAGCTCCCATTTCTCGGGGTTCCTTGTCCGTAGCCGAGTATGCGGCAGTGAAGAAGACCTTGTCGCCCCATACGATGGGCGAGGAGTTTCCCAGTCCGGTGATTTCATACGTCCAGACCACGTTGGTGTCGTTGGCCCATTTTTCGGGAAGATTGACGGAAGTGGCGACGTTATTGGCATCGGGTCCTCTGAATTGTGGCCAGTTGGAGGTACAGGAGGTGATCATCAGTATGGTCGCCAGGGCAAAAAGCATGGTAACCAGGGTGGCGTTGTTTTTAGTTTTCATAGGTCAGATTTTAGCAGAACACAGGTTTTGTAACATTCAAACAATAAATATTTAATTCAGATTTTCAGCTTTAAAAGCAAATATAAGTGATTTGGAGCAATAGATGGTCATTGGCCACGGAGTTTAACGGCTAAACTTTTTTTTTGGAATCTTAGGCGACAATACGCCGGATTTTCCTAAATTTGCGCTCCGTTGGGGCCCATAGCTCAGTAGGTTAGAGCATCTGACTCATAATCAGGGGGTCGCTGGTTCAAGCCCAGCTGGGCCCACTCTACAAAAGAAAGAATATCAAGGAGTTACAATTAACAGAGTTGTAGCTCCTTTTTTCATGCAGCAGCTTTGCTTAAGCTAGTGGGGGATTTTGAAGGGAAACCATGATCGCGAGACACACGAATTGTAACACTATCTATCTCTTGCGACAAAGCTATAATCATTTTTGAATCACACTTTGATAAGAAACTTGCGGATTATTGACAAAGAATCTTTTTAATGTAAAGAAAATCTATTTTTCTTATCAAAGTTGATTATATTTGTAAAGAAAATTTCAAATTCTTTACACAGTGGATCAGGATGAAAACCGGATTTTAAGTGAACTTCCTCCCGTAATCGATTTAGAAACCAAAGCAGTATTAAAGAACCTGCCAACTGCCCATGCTGCTTTGGCGGAGCTGAAAGGTATAGCTTCCACAATTCCCAATCAGATCATTCTCATCAATACCCTGGGACTCCAGGAAGCAAAAGACAGTTCAGCCATTGAAAATATCATCACCACCCATGATGATTTGTATAAATCCGGGTTAAACCTGGATGGATTTTCTTCCCTTGAAGCTAAGGAGGTACAGAATTACATTTCTGCGTTGAAAAAGGGATTTGAGCTGGTCAAAAACAGAGGATTGATAACCAGTAACATCATTATTGAGATACAGAAAGAGCTTGAAGGTAACGATGCCGGTTTTCGTAAACTTCCCGGGACCACTTTGAAAAATGCCTCAACCGGTGAAACCATTTATACACCACCTCAGGATATCAAAGATATCAAACGGCTGATGTCAAATTTGGAAAAATTCATCAATGATCCTTCTTTATGTGACTATGATCCTTTGGTGAAGATGGCCATGATTCACTACCAGTTCGAAAGCATTCATCCGTTCTATGATGGCAATGGCCGCACCGGCAGGATCATCAATATCCTGTACCTGATTCAGGAAGGGCTTTTAACGATGCCAATTCTGTACCTCAGCAATTATATCATTAAGAATAAGAGCGATTATTACCGGCTTTTACAGCAAATCCGTGATAAAGAGACCTGGGAAGAATGGCTGCTTTTTATGATCAACGGAATCCGGATAACATCCAGGGAAACCATTGAATTAATAGCTCAGATTAAATCATTGATGCAGGAATGTAAAATCAAACTGAGAGACAATTATAAATTCTACAGCCAGGATTTACTGAATAATCTCTTTAAACATCCTTACACAAAAATTGAATTTGTCGTCAACGATCTGAAAGTTTCCAGAATTACCGCTGCCAGCTACCTGAATAAACTGGCAGACGACGGCTTGTTGAAAAAAGCCAGAATCGGTACAGGGAATTATTACATCAATGATCCGTTGTATACAATACTGTCAAAGAGATAACATCAACTTGTCTTTTGGTAGTTACAAAATTATCTGATCAGTCGATTACCCTTGTCTTGTGTTTCTCGAGAAAACGATCCAGTTCTTCCTGGGTGAAAGTCCAGCGCTTTCCAATCTTGGTGCCTCCAATTTTAGAGCGGTGCAAACGGATGGTCGGAATTGCCACCCGGAGATATGCGGATGCTTCATCCAGGAAAAATCGTTTATTCTTTTTTTGTTCATCCATCGAAGCAGTTTTCTTGTTTTGCATGGCTGCTTCAATTTCATCACGGATTATACGGCGGAGTTTGTTGCTTGGTATAATTACTATTCCTTCCATTACTGATATTTTTGCATCAAAAATATCAGTAGGCAAAGTTGTGTACAACCACAATTTTCGACTCACTTGGCGACACTAATCGTGGGAATTTGAATTTTTGATTATTGTTAAATAGTCCAAAATATCTGATGCATTTTGTCTTAAGGGCATGTGCTTGAAAGGCAGTTGAAAGTTTATGAAAGTTTCATACTGATAAAATTTAATTTTGAGCTTTAATTGAAAATCATTGTATTTTTAAGTAAGGAGTTAAGGATAAATGCTAATGAATTATGTAAAAGCATAATCGCGAACACTTTAAAAATATGAGTAAGAAAGTGAGTAAAAGCGGAAGTGACACACAAACAGGAGAGCCTCTGGAAAAACAACTCTGGAAAGCGGCAGACAAGTTGAGAAAAAACATAGATGCTGCCGAATATAAGCATATAGTATTGGGATTGATTTTTCTAAAATACATCTCCGATGCATTTGAAGAATTGTTTGCCAGGCTGAAAGCCGAGGAAGCACAGGGAGCTGACCCCGAAGACAAAGACGAATACAAAGCTGAAAATGTTTTCTTCGTGCCACAGGCAGCGCGTTGGAAATTGCTGTTATCAAAGGCAAAACAACCCGATATTGGAAAGATTGTGGACGATGCGATGGATGCCATCGAAAAAGAGAATGCTTCCTTGAAAGGTGTCTTGCCCAAAGTATATGCCCGGCAGAATCTTGACCCGACAATTCTTGGCGAACTGATTGATCTGGTGAGCAATATTGCACTTGGTGATACCAAATCACGCAGCGCTGATGTTCTCGGGCACGTTTTTGAATATTTCCTTGGTGAATTTGCCCTTGCAGAAGGCAAGAAGGGCGGACAGTTCTATACCCCCCGCAGTGTTGTTGAGTTGTTGGTTGAAATGCTGGAGCCATATAAAGGACGTGTTTTCGACCCTTGCTGTGGTTCCGGCGGTATGTTTGTGCAATCGGAAAAATTCATAGAAGAACGCAAAGGAAAAATTAATGATATTTCCATTTACGGGCAGGAAAGCAACCAAACCACCTGGCGTTTGTGTAAAATGAACCTTGCCATCCGCGGCATTGACAGCTCACAGGTAAAATGGAACAACGAGGGTTCATTTCTCAATGACGCTCATAAAGACCTGAAAGCCGATTATATTATTGCCAATCCACCCTTTAATGTAAGCGATTGGGGAGCCGACTTGCTGCGCAATGACGGACGCTGGCAATATGGAGTACCGCCGGCTGGCAACGCCAACTACGCCTGGATCCAGCATTTCCTTTATCATCTGGCACCCAACGGACAAGCAGGCTTTGTATTGGCTAAAGGTTCGCTTACAAGCAAAACCTCGGGCGAAGGCGATATAAGAAAGGCATTGATTGAAAACAATTTGATTGATTGCATAGTAAATCTACCCGCGAAGCTTTTTCTGAATACTCAAATACCGGCTTCGCTTTGGTTTTTAAGCCGCAACCGAAACCACCCCGCCATAAAGGGTACCCCTCCAAAGGAGAGGAATGACCGCAGCAACGAAATTTTGTTTATTGATGCCCGCAACCTTGGACATTTAATAAATCGCCGCACCCGTGAACTATCAAAAGAAGATATTCAAAAAATTGCAGGAACATACCACAACTGGCGTAATAAATTCCCCTCCTCTGGAGGGGTGGTCGCAGATCGGGGTGGTACATTCCCCTCCTTTGGAGGGGTGGTCGCAGATCGGGGTGGTACATTCCCCTCCTTTGGAGGGGTGGTCGCAGATCGGGGTGGTACATTCCCCTCCTTTGGAGGGGTGGTCGCAGATCGGGGTGGTACATTCCCCTCCTCCGGAGGGGTGTCCGAAGGACGGGGTGGTTACAAGGATATCCCCGGCTTTTGTGCTTCCGCTCCAATAAGCAAAGTAGCTGAATTAGATTATGTACTTACGCCGGGGCGTTACGTAGGCCTGCCTGAGGAAGAAGACGATTTCAATTTTGAAGAGCGTTTTACAGCCCTGAAAGCAGAGTTTGAAGAGCAGCTAAAGGAAGAAGCATGCCTAAATCGTGTTATAGTTGAGAATTTGAAAAAAATCAAAATGTAATAAAGATGGAGGATATAAAATACGTAAATACTACTAAAGAAGAATTTTTAAGTAAGAAATTACTTTTCAAGTATATGCCTTTAGAATTTGCACTAGGTACAATTAAGGAAAAATACCTTTGGTTATGTAATCCTATTATTTGGAAAGACCCATTTGAAAAATGGTTTATCGAAGCAAAGTATCAAGTTAATAATAAGGAAGAGGATTTCCCATTAAAAGGTAAGTTGTTTTGTTCATGCATGACTCAAACTCGTACGAGTGAGGCACATTGGAATAATTATTCTAAAGGTCAAATAGGTATTTCTTTTATAATTAATAGAGAGGAATTGGTAAAGGTTTTAGAAACACACACTAAGCAGTACGATGTATATATCGGTAAAGTAAAATATATAAAAACTAATGATTTTAAAAAGAAAATTTCTAAAATCCCCGGTATTGGAACTATACAGCCAGTAATACTATCTAATCATGAGTTATTAATCAAACTGCTCTTACTTAAAAGGATTGCTTTCACATATGAAGATGAGATTCGGATTATAGTAGTAAAAAAGAATAAGACAAAGGAAAACGGTATTAAACTGCCTTATACTATTCAACCATCTGATTTGATTGAAGGAATCACGATAGATCCAAATGTTGGCGAAAACGTTGAAGTTATGTTAAAAGATCTATTTAAAAACCAATATGGGTTTAGCAAAGTATATAAGTCTCAATTGTATTCTATGCCAAATAATATTAAAATTGAATTATGAGTGAGTGGAAAGAATATAGATTTTCTGATGTAATAGAAATAATTGGAGGCGGAACACCAAAAACGTCAAATCCTGAATACTGGAATGGTAAAATACCATGGCTTTCTGTTGCTGATTTTAATACAGGCAGGAAATATGTATCATCTGCTGAAAAAAAAATTACAGAAAAAGGACTGAATGAGAGTAATACTAAACTCTTAAATTTCGGCGACATTATCATTTCTGCAAGAGGAACAGTTGGAGTTGTTGCTGTATTGGCTAAACCTATGGCTTTTAATCAATCTTGTTATGGTGTTAGAGCAATTGAAAGCCTTACAAATACTGACTATGTTTATTATCTATTGAAAGATACTGTGGCTGATTTTCGGCAAATAGCACACGGTGGGGTTTTTGACACAATTACAAGAGACACTTTCAATGAAATAGAAATTTTACTTCCTTCCCTTCCCGAACAAAAATCCATCGCCTCCGTTCTTTCCAGTCTTGATGATAAAATAGACCTGCTCCACCGCCAAAACGCCACTCTTGAAAAAATGGCGGAAACGTTGTTTAGACAGTGGTTAGCGGAGCCAATAAAGAAAATTTTAAATGAAGGTGCAGTTGTTGAGGGTTTCTCAAATGCTAAATTTGAAAAATGGATAAAAGAAACTGTAGGTGGTGAATGGGGAAAGGAAAATTCAAAAGGAGATTATAATAAAATCGTTTATTGTATTAGAGGAACAGATATAGCAGATCTGAATAATGGTTTACCTGAAAAAGCTCCAATACGATTTGTTAAAGAGAGTAAATTTGAAAGGATAGAACCTCATGAAGGAGATTTGATTCTTGAAATATCAGGAGGTACAGAAAGTCAATCTACAGGTAGAGTATGCTATATAAATCAGGATGTTAAAAGTCTTTTCAAAAATCCAGTAATATTTTCCAACTTTTGTAGAATGATTAGGGTTAAAAAATCCGAATATTCGTTTTTCTTATATTGTTATTTTCAATACCTGTATACTCAAGACGAGTTTTTTAATCTTGAAAATGGAACTTCAGGAATAAAAAATTTAGACTACAAGGCACTATTATTTGAACTTGATTATCCTATGCCAGGCGAAGAATTAGTGCTTGATTTTAACAAGCAAGTTGAACCGTATTTTAAGAAAATTAATCAAAATAAATCCCAAATTCAAACCCTCACTGCCTTGCGTGATACTTTATTGCCGAAGTTGATGAGTGGGGAAGTGACAATAAAAATGTAAACTATGAATATAACCAACGAACAAGCCGAATACCTGCTGAAACTACCCAAAAAGGTGGTTAAAGATGACGTGCTTTTAGATACGCTGACTATTAATCAAGAATATCCATTTAATGCACGTTTTGAGTTGGTGTCGGAAAAAGACGACGAATTTACTTTTATATGGGAAATTCAGCAAAGCAAGAAAAACAGAATCAGGGTTAGTTTTCATCATCAGGAAAACGATAGCAAAACGGGTCTGCTTAGGGTTGATTATAACAGTGGGCATATAAACCCGGAAGTTCTTTCGAAACATGTACCGGAGAAATTTCACCCATTTGTGGGCAAAATATTTTCCCCTAACGAACACCACATCCACTATCATGTGCAAGGCTATAAATCGCTGGCATGGGCTGTTCCTTTATCAGTAGATGAATTTAAAATCAAGGAGTTAAATGATGATGTTAATTATAATAGTACCTTTGCAGATATTTTAAAATTGTTTGCAAAAACAGTTAATATTGAAACAGAAATTATTGTTAATGAATTGCTATTATGAACTGGATTGATAACAGTATAAAAGAATATTACAATTGGTTGTGTGAAAGAACCGTTATAACCAATGATGAACAAACCGGATGGAGTGTAATCATGACACCTTTCCTTGGTTTGTTTAACGACAATATTGAGATATATGCAAAATTGGATAATGGGAAACTGATTTTATCTGACGATGGAATGACTTTATCCAACCTTGAACTTGCTGGTGCTTCAGTTTTACGCTCTCCCAAACGAAAAGAATGGTTAGAAATGATTTTTCTGAATTATGGAATTACGCTTAACGAGAAGAATGAACTCCAAGTTATTGGCACGGAAAAAAATTTTAACCAGAAAAAACATAACCTGATCTGTGCAATTTCTGAAGTTTCTGATATGGCAATGATGGCAAAACATACTGTTTCCTCTTTATTTAAGGAAGATGTAAAAGCCTATTTAGATGAGCAGAACATTATCTACACTCCTCAGTTTATAGCTAAAGGTTCTACAGGTATTGATTTTACTTTTGATTTTCAAATTGCTGGTCGTCAAAAGGAATTAGTATTAAAATCTTTTAATTCTTTGAACAAAATCAATGTGCCAAATTTCCTTTTTAGTTGGGAAGATATTAAGCCGGCACGTGAAAAAGTTTCTGGTAAAGAATTAAAAGGGTTAGCCATTGTAAATAATGTGGATAAAGAGATAAAACAAGAATATTTGGACGCCTTAGAAAGTAAAGGTGCTGAGATTATTTTATGGGGACAACGTCACCAACCCGATATGTTGGAAAAATTAGTCGCATAAAAATGACCCGAATTACAGAACATGGTATCGAGTCTTTTGCAATTGAGCTATTTGACAAACCCGGTTATGAATATATCTGCACCCGATATTACCCCCGATGGTAAAAGGCCTGAAAGGGAATGACAAAAACAGACCTGCTGTCTATAAATTAACATCACATACATAAGAAAAGCCATTTTAAGGCATATTTAAGCTTTTAATTCCTGAAATTTGCATAATAATTGCATTTTATAAAAATAAAATGGCTTCATTTCGGTTTTTATTTGTAATTTTATAGTATGAAATAAAAATTGCCCGGGATGATACAAGAAATCAGGATAAGAAATTTCCTCTCTTTCAAAGAAGAAGTTAATTTTAGTTTTGAAGCTACCAAAGATACCTTTGCTGAAGATTACCAGGTAGTAGAGGTTGCAAAAGGGATACGGTTGTTGCGTTTTGCAATGATCTATGGAGCAAATGCCTCTGGGAAATCAAATCTATTGAATGTATTCGATTTCCTGCATCGTTTTTGGTTCGACAAACCGGATGATATGGACGAAAAAACAGGGGTAGTTCCTTTCAGGCTGGATAATACTACAAATAATAAGCCTTCTTCATTTGAATTAATTTTCTACGTCAGCAACACTAAATATTGGTATCAATTGGAACTGGACGAAAAACAAGTCTATACGGAGAAATTATTTTACTATAAAAGTGTTCAACCTACACTCCTGTTTAATAGAGAATTAATAAATGGCCAATCTGTTATCAGCTTTAATTCTGCAGCTGTTAAAGTAAGTTCTATAGTAAGGGAAAAAATTTCAGTGGAATGTCTGAAAAACATGTCCTTTTTCGCGGCCCGTGATAAAGTAAATGCTACTATTCCGGAAATTGATACAGCTAAAGACTGGCTGAAAAAGCAAATCATGCCCATGGTAACACCCTGGTCCAGCATGTTTCAATACGCGGAAGAACAAATGCTGGAAAATAGGGAGATAAAATCATATCTTTTGGATTTTGTACGTGCCGCAGATTTCAATATTGTTGATATCACCACGCAAATTGAAAAAAGGGAAGTGACCCAGGACTTTGTTGATTTCCTTATGAATAGATCCGGACTAACAGAACAAGATAAAGAGGAACTAAAAAAAAATCGTTTTGTATCAACAACCAGAACGGATTTTATCCATACGGTACACAATGAGCGAGGAGAAGAGAAATACAATTTACCCGAAGAATTACAATCGGAAGGCACAAAAAGAATTTGTGGTCTGGAAGCTGCCATTTACATGGCTATTCAGAATAATGGTTTTCTATTTATCGACGAAGTTGAGAATTCCTTGCACCCACAACTTCTCAGGTTTATTTTGCTCAACTTCCTGAGAAAAGAATTATCCAGATCACAACTGTTAATCACAACCCATTACGACCCATTATTAAATGAAATAGGAGAGATTTTCAGAAAAGACAGCATTTGGTTTACCGAAAAAACGAAATCCGGTCATACAGAGGTATATTCTTTAACCGACTTTAACGGCCTGAACAGACTGTCTTCCATACAAAAAGCCTATAACTATAGGAAGTTTGGAGCATTTCCTGAAATAAATTTATAGTTATGGCAAGGAAAACGGGGAAAAGCCGCAGCTTGAAATCCTCTCCTTTAGTAATTGTTGGAGAGGGGCTTACCGAACAATACTATTTCACACACCTTCGTTCATTGTACAATTTCCACTACATCATAAAACCATATTTCTTCGGTACGACCTCATTAAAAGACTTGGATATGAAAGTTGGCGATGTTTTTAAAAATGGGGGTATTGCCGTATGTGTATTTGATGCGGACGTTTCGGAACGCAACGCAAGTGAAAAGACAAAATTAGAACAACTTCGTAAGAAATATGGAAGTAAGAAAAACGTCATTCTCTGTGACAGTTTGCCGTCTATAGAATTTTGGTTTTTATTGCATTATTGCAACACTAATAAACATTTCAGGGACTCTAAATCAGTTGAGAGAGAACTACGAAAATTTATAGTTCAATACGAAAAGAAAAAAGTTTTCCTGGAAAAAGAGAAATGGGTTGCAGACTTATGTGCAGATGAGAAAATGGAATTAGCTCAACAAAGAGCTGAAATCTTTTCTAAGAAAAATGGTTCCTATTCAAATATTTATAGGATTTTTGAACAAATAACACCAAAACAATGAGCACCATAACCGAATCAGATATAGAACAACTCGTAATTTCATTGTTCAGGGAACAAGGTTATGAATACATATACGCACCTGATATTGCCCCCGAATTCCCCTCCTCCGGAGGGGTGGACAGCGAAGCTGAACAGGGTGGTGATACACGCGAATCCTACGAGCAGGTTTTATTACTTGAGCGTTTAAAGAATGCCATAAGACGTTTAAACAAATCCGTTCCTGCCTATTCACAAGCCGAAGCTATAAAAGACATTCAACGTATTGCCTCTCCTGAACTATTAGCCAATAATGAGGCTTTCCACAAGTTTTTGACCGAAGGCATCCCTGTTTCAGAACGAGTGGATGATATGGAACGTGGCGACCGAGTCTGGCTGATTGACTTTGAGAATCCGTACAACAACGATTTTGTAGTTGCCAATCAGTTTACAGTAGTTGAAAAAAATCAAAACCTCCGTTTGCATACACCGTACAGGCAGAAACGACCTGATATTATTTTGTTTGTCAATGGTATTCCACTGGTGGTCATTGAGTTAAAGAATGCAGCAGACGAAAACGCTACTATTCGTTCGGCATACAGACAGATTGAAACCTATAAAACCATTATTCCAACTCTGTTTGCCTACAATGGTATTGTAGTTATTTCCGATGGTCTGGAAGCCAAAGCAGGTTCTATCTCAGCTGGTTTCAGCCGCTTTATGGCGTGGAAAAGCTCTGATGGCAAATCTGAAGCATCACCTTTGGTAAGCCAGCTGGAAACCTTGATTCTGGGTATGCTCAATAAAAAAACGCTGCTTGACTTAATCCGTCATTTTATTGTATTTGAAAAATCAAAATGGGAAGACCCGGAAACAGGAATTATAACAATAACCACCGTTAAAATACTAGCAGCATATCATCAGTATTACGCCGTGAATCGTGCTGTGGAATCCACATTACGGGCTTCGGGTTTCTATTCCCCTCCTTTGGAGGGGTGGCAGACGCAGTCTGCCGGGGTGGTTGAAGATCCAAATGGGATCTATCGCGACTCCCAAAGCTACTTCGACCTTCCTTACAATCCACAACTTAAAGAACGCGCACGTGCATTACGCCAGGCAGGAAATTTACCGGAAGTACTTTTCTGGAATCAGGTTAAACACAAGCAATTTAAAGGATACGACTTTGACCGTCAAAAAATTATTGGCAATTACATTGTTGATTTTTATTGTACTAATTGCAATGTCGTGATTGAAATAGATGGAAGCAGCCATGATGATAAAGTAGAATATGATGCAGCCAGAGATGCTTATTTAGAAAATTTAGGATTAACAATTATTCATATTCCGGCAGCAGATGTATTGCAGAGTATGGATGCGGTTATGGAGAAGCTTTTTAACCACCCCGCCCTTCGGGCACCCCTCCAAAGGAGGGGAATGGTACATGAATCTCCGGAAAGTTACGGCTTGCCGGGAGTGAAAAAACAACCTGTTGGCGACCGCAAAGGTGGTGTAGTTTGGCACACACAAGGGAGCGGTAAATCACTTTCAATGGTTTTTTATACGGGTAAAATCGTGTTGGCAATGGATAACCCTACCATTGTGGTAATAACCGACCGTAACGATCTGGACGACCAGCTGTTTGATACATTCGCGGCATCCAAACAGTTATTACGTCAGGAACCGGTGCAGGCGGATAATAGAAACCAGCTGAAAGAGCTTTTAAAAGTTGCTTCGGGCGGTGTGGTCTTTACCACTATTCAGAAATTTCAACCCGAAGAAGGCAATGTGTACGAGTTGCTATCCGACCGAAAAAACATTGTTGTAATCGCCGATGAGGCACATCGTACACAATATGGTTTTAAAGCCAAAACCATTGACGATAAAAATGAAAGAGGCGACGTTATTGGTAAAAAAACAGTTTACGGCTTCGCAAAATATATGCGCGATGCTTTACCAAATGCAACATATCTTGGTTTTACAGGCACACCCATCGAAAACACCGATGTAAACACTCCGGCCGTTTTCGGCAATTATGTGGACATATACGATATTGCCCAGGCTGTTGAAGATGGGGCAACTGTCAGGATTTATTACGAAAGCCGTTTGGCAAAGGTAAATTTGAGCGAAGAGGGCAGAAAGTTGGTTGAAGATGTTGATGACGAATTTGACAACGAGGCAGATACGAACAGCCGTGCGTATCGGAGGTGGACACAGTTAGAGGCATTGGTTGGTAGCGAAAACCGAATTAAGCAGATTTCAAAAGATATTATCGAACATTTTGAGCAACGGCAAGCCGTTTTTGAGGGCAAAGGGATGATTGTTACTATGAGTCGCCGTATAGCAGCTGATTTGTATAAAGCCATCATAATACTGAAACCTGAATGGCATTCTGATGACCTGAACAAAGGCGTAATCAAAGTAGTAATGACTTCGGCATCGTCTGATGGGCCAAAGATTTCAAAACATCATACAAGCAAACGGCAGCGCCGTGTATTAGCTGATCGCATGAAAAACCCCGATGATGAACTAAAACTGGTTATCGTTCGGGATATGTGGCTCACTGGTTTTGATGTACCGTGTTTGCACACCCTTTACATAGACAAACCCATGAAAGGGCATAATTTGATGCAAGCCATTGCAAGGGTAAACCGTGTTTACAAAGACAAACCTGGCGGTTTAATAGTGGATTATTTAGGTATTGCAGCAGATTTGAAAAAGGCGTTGTCGTTTTATTCCGATGCAGGAGGCAAAGGCGACCCGGCTATTTTACAGGAACAGGCTGTTCAGTTGATGCTGGAAAAACTGGAAGTGGTGTCAAATATGTATCATGGTTTTAATTACGAAGATTATTTTGATGCCGAAACTTCCAAAAAGCTTTCAGTGATTTTAGCAGCGGAAGAACATATTTTAGGTTTGGAAGACGGCAAAAAACGATACATAAATGAAGTAACGGCTCTGTCAAAAGCCTTTGCCATAGCTATACCGCACGAACAGGCAATGGATGTCAAAGATGAAATCTCTTTCTTTCAGGCGGTAAAGGCACGTTTGGCAAAATTCGATAGTACAGGTTCAGCAAAAACCGATGAAGAAATTGAAACGACCGTACGTCAGGTAATAGACAAAGCATTGGTAACCGAAAAAGTAATTGATGTTTTCGATGCTGCAGGATTAAAAAAACCTGATATTTCAATACTTTCAGAAGAATTCCTTTTAGAACTGAAAGGAATGAAACACAAGAACATTGCCCTCGAAGTATTGAAAAAATTACTCAACGATGAATTAAAATCCAGGGCAAGAAAGAACCTTGTTAAAAGCAGGTCCTTAATGGAAATGTTGGAGAACGCTATAAAGAAATATCATAATAAAATCCTTACAGCAGCCGAAGTAATAGATGAACTGATAAAACTAAGCAAAGACATCGTTGATATGGACAACGAAGCCAAAGCAATGGGATTATCGGATTTTGAATATGCTTTTTTTACAGCCGTTGCAAACAACGAAAGTGCAAGGGAGTTAATGGGAAAAGAAAAACTGAGAGAGCTTGCGGTGGTTCTAACAGAATCAATAAGAAAAAATGCAACTATTGACTGGACAATCAAGGAAAGTGTAAAAGCAAAATTAAAAGTTGCTGTGAAAAGAATTTTAAGAAAATACGGTTATCCGCCCGACATGCAAATGCTTGCAACCGAAACCGTATTGAAACAAGCAGAAATGCTTGCAAACGAATTGATGTAACCGGGAACAACAAATACTATGTTTTTGGGAATCACAATGCAATAAAATCGGGAACAGGAATGCTGTAAAAATGGGAACAAGAATACAGTGATAAGTGATTTTTATTATTAACCAGCATTACATTACGGGTCGTATTAAAAAAGTGACTGCAATGGATACACAGCAAAAAAACCTATCATTATGTCAAATCCGTAGAATGATTTATACAACCAACACCCTTGAAGGATATCGGACAGAGTTCAGCTTACACACCCCACTTATTTAATTTTTCCGAGTTCCATTTATATAGGGAGTTGCTTCCCACTGGAGTAAAAGTTCCGCTCATGCGTACATTTCCATCTGAATCAACCGTAATGGTGCCAGTATAATCCTGTCGCTGGGGGATATCACGCGTAAAAGTCACTTTATTTCCGCTGATAACACCGTTAATCAATGGGTTTCCATGCATTGTACCTGAGGATTTGTTGCCTTGCTGTTCTTTTACAATGAGCTTTGTTTTATGGCCATTGCCATCGTGATTCCAATTGCCACGTAAATCATACAAGTTTCCCTGAGCAAATAACTGAAGGCTAAATGAAACCAGGATGATTAAAATACTTGAATTCTTATGATTTTATTATTATAAATTACTGCTCAATGGCCTTGATCCATATACTTATGTTATTAATCCTCTTCAAGAATCTTCTTTTTCTCTGCTTCGTATTCTGCATGAGTAATAACGTTATCATCCAATAATCCTTTTAATTCCCTGAGTTGTACAGCTTTTGAAATTAAAGGCGAGTTTGTTTTGGGAGTTATTACCGCAGGTTCTTGTTGTGTCCCGACCAGAGGTGTTAATTCATAGGTATGTGTAGGTTTGTACTTCATAGTCCATAAAAAAGGAAACAAAACGAACATTCCACCAATAATGGCGCCCACATCAACTTCTTCATTCCGGGAAAATGAAGCAGTTAGAGGTTCATATCCTTCTTTTTCCAATTTAACAGAGGTTGATGAGCCTACAATTTTTGTATCCGTGTGTGTGTAAGGCGTTTTACCAACCGGTTCTCCATTTAAATAAAGCTTTGCTCCAGTAGGGGAGGATTGGATTGTTGTTGTGCTAGAGCAACTTGCTAAAACCACAGACCCAGCGAGCAGCAATGCAACCATTTTGACAGGGAAACAAAATCTTTTCATTATTTTTTGATTTAAAAGGTTTAAACATTCATTATTAAGGTTTTGCACATATTGTGTGTGTTAGCTTTACCATTATAAATTTAGTATAGTATTGACTAAGTGGTTTGTTTATGTTTATGTTATAAAACATGAATTTGAAGGCTCTTGCTGCCCTAACCCTGTTATTAAGATTTACTGAATGACGAACAGGACGGATTTCGCCATTCAGAACCTCAGAGAAAAATCCTGGGTGAAAATCTATAAAAAATCATACCTTCAACTTTCTTGCCGATAACAACAAATTTCACCCTGGATAACAGCTCCCGTTCAAGCATTTCCAACTCATCAAGTGGTATACTTTTCAATTAATATACACATTTCAATATTTCCCGGATTGTCCTTAAGTAATTTATCTTTATATTAGCTCAATAATCAGCAATTATAAATGATACAAGGAAAATTGAATTATCCGAAACCGGCAACTATACTTACCGCCGTTGGCTTTAATTGCTACCGACAGCGTGCAAATTTGCTATCCTCTGATTATGAGTTGTTATTTCATTGCACAGATTAAGATCAATGATGATAAGGAATATCAAAAAAATCCTGATAAAGCTGGAGAAAGATACCATATTCAACATGCTGACGATGTATGCTATCAATTCAAAAACCTATAAATGGTGGCAAAATATTAATGTGATTATTTGGGGTGCATCAACAAAACTTGTTTGAATTAATCATTAAGTATTATGAAATCAGATATTCAGATAGCAAGGGAAACAACGCTGCTCAAGGTGGCAGACATTGCAGAAAGCATTGGGATTCAGCCTGAAACGGTAGAAAATTACGGACGGTATATGGCTAAAACGCCCATCAGTCTGATAGATATAGAAAAAGCCGCAAAAAGCAACCTCATCCTGGTAACTGCCATAACACCTACAAAAGCAGGAATAGGCAAGACGGTTACCTCCATCGGGCTGACATTGGGATTGAACAAAATCGGCAAGAAAGCTATTGTTGCTATTCGTGAACCATCGCTGGGACCATGTTTCGGAATGAAGGGCGGTGCTGCAGGAGGAGGTTTTTCCCAGGTACTTCCGATGGAAAAGATCAACCTGCATTTTACAGGGGACTTTCATGCCATCACCTCTGCCCATAATATGATTTCAGCGTTGTTGGACAATTATATATACAGGAACCGAACCGGTAACAAGGTTGTTAAGGAAGTTCTCTGGAAACGGGTTTTGGATGTCAACGACAGAAATTTGCGGTTTATCATAACAGGATTGAATGGTTTTGAGAATGGTATTCCTGCCGAATCAGGCTTTGACATAACACCGGCATCGGAATTAATGGCTATCCTTTGCCTGTCACGGGATGTGAACGACTTACGACGCAGGATCGAAAATATCCTTTTGGCCTATTCGTACGACAATGAACCGATAACTGTTAAAGATCTGGGCATTGCAGGAGCTATTACGGTACTGCTGAAGGATGCACTCAATCCCAACCTTGTGCAAACCACGGAAAATACACCTGCATTTGTGCATGGCGGCCCGTTTGGCAATATCGCACACGGCTGTAATTCAGTGCTGGCAACTCAAATGGCAATGACTTACAGCGATTATACCGTTACCGAAGCGGGATTCGGATCTGACCTCGGAGCTGAAAAGTTTTTCAATATCAAATGCAGGAAGAACGGATTACAACCCAAAGTCACTGTAATTGTTGCAGCAGCACAGGCACTGAAAATGCACGGCGGTGTTCCGTATAAAAATATTATGCAGGAAAATCCCGAAGGCCTGCAGAAAGGACTGGAAAATCTGAAGAAACACATCGAAATAATCTCTTCTTTCGGACAAACGATAGTGATTTCATTTAATAAGTATTTGTCCGACACTTCCCGGGAAATTGATATTGTCAGACAATTTTGCAATGATGCCGGTGTACGTTTTTCAGTCAATGAAGCGTTCGTAAAAGGGGGCGAAGGGGCTGCCGATCTGGCCAGGTGCGTGGTGGAAGCTGCAGAAAATGATCCCTCTCCGGCATTGCGTTTTACCTATGATGACAATGACAGCATTGAACAGAAAACGGAAAAGCTCGCGCAACATATTTATGGTGCAAAAAATGTCGTATTCGGAGATAAGGCATTGACAAAACTGAAGAGAATATCCGGCACCGGACTGGAAAAGATGCCTGTGTGTATTGCCAAAACCCAATATTCCTTATCTGCTGATCCCAAGGCTTTTGGTGTGCCAAAGGACTTTACACTTGAAGTCAATGACCTTGTCATTAACCAGGGTGCGGAATTCATTGTGGCCCTGGCCGGAAAGATCATGCGCATGCCCGGGCTTCCTTCCGATCCCCAGGCTAAACGCATTGACCTGATTGATGGAAATATTGAAGGACTTAGCTGACTAAAAAAGGTATTTCTAACGGGATCCCTGAGAATTTCAGATAGCTAAGTTTAATGGCAGTGGGTGATTTTCTCTGGGATGAAGAGATATTGAAATAGTTGTTAATTTATCAGTTTGTCACCGGGATAGGCTGGGCAGCAGGTAATGATCCTGATGCTTTGCCAAAAATGGTGAACTCAATAATTCCGAGCGGGTTGGTCCGCGGCCAGTTTGTGAGCGACAGCCTTACAAAGCGGCATTCCACCGGGGTTATCTCCTCGAAAATAGTATTTCGCTGTATCTTGTTATCAGTCTGATCGAGCACTGTGGTGAAGCTCTGGCCGTCCATAGATACCTCTATCCTGTACTGAAAAGCATCGGTAACAGGTTTGTTTCCGGGCACAGGTGCTGTGACCTGCGCTGCAGGTTGTCTGCCGAAGGACCGCCGCCCGCCCGTAAACATTAGCCTGAGGCCATCAATAGTGAAAAGCTGAACTACATCGAACCGGGTTGCAGGGGAAAGTTCTATAGTAAGGGTCGGGAGCGTGTCAGCCGGTTCAGGTTCCCACCATGTTCCGCTCAGGTTATCTGCAGCATAAGCGGCAATTCTTCCCGGTTGCTGGGATGAGAAGCTTGAAAGAGCGTTCATTGTATTTATCTTGTTTATGGTAACAGGGAGAGATCCGCTGTTGCCCCTTTTCGGGTCGGAGATAACCCCCGGAGCCCACTGGGGTGTTTCGGTTACCGCAACCGATAGGTTCCCTTTTCTGTCAATAATAACACGGTCCATCCCTATCCGCCTTCCTCCGGGAGGATTCGACAGCACTATGGTATAGAACTGCCAGAGATGCCCGGCGGGACCCTCGACAATGCATCCGTGGGCAGGACCGGTTACAAACCCGTCGGTCTTCCGCAGCAGAGGGTTATTGGGGGCATAGGTATAAGGCCCCATCACCGATTTTGATGTATAATAGCCACTGGCATAGGTTTTCCATTGTGTGCCTGAAGCAGAATACTGCAGGTAATATGTGTCCTTGTGTTTATGCACCCATGGTCCTTCGACCCACGAGACATCAGTATACTCATTCATTTCGCCGTAACGTTCCCAGACATGATCGCTGTTGAAGGCAAAGAGGTGCTTCACGGGCCCTGCGAATCTGGTAAGGTCTTCAGGATCGAGTTGCACTGCAAATATACCGCTGACACCGCGGCCGGCATAAAAAAGATACGGAGTGTTATCGTCGTCGATGAAGATCTCCATGTCGAAGGCTCCGTTCCAGCCTCCTGCAACATCAGGGGTGTTCTTCCATTCCCCGATGCTCTCATAGGGACCAAGGGGATTGTCGGCTTTAAACAGGGGGCCGTCATTCCCGCACATGTAAAAGCTGCCGTTGTATTTAACAACATCCGGAGCTACGGGAACCCTCTCCACCCGCTGGAAGGTCCAGTTAAGCATGTCTTCCGATATCCAGGCTCCTCCTCCAGTGCAGAACATGTAGTATTTGCCGTCCTCCTTAATGACCGTAACATCACCTGAAGCATTGCCCCCCGGCCCGATTGCCATTGGCAGCGGGTTGCAGTAGCGGGCTGCCTTACCGACCTCCGGACTCTGACCGTTATCGGAACTACAGGGATTTGAACAGGAAGCCATCATAAGAAAAAATAACCATGCAGGCAAAAAACTGAAAATAATCCTGGGTTTCATATGGTTAGTTTTAATTAGCGGCAAGATAATAAAATCCTAGTCATACCCTTTACGAAGAAGTCAACCGTCAGAATCAGCTATTCTGCAATAAAGAGCCTCAAAGGATTACTTCCGGTGTCAGATGGCAAGGGGTATGTAAATGCAAAAGCATGTCTGATGGTTGAAAACTAGCGAGTTGAGTAAGGAAAAGAAATCTGAAATTTTCATCCGATTTTTTACAATAATTAAAGCGAACTTCACTAAATTTGTTTAGCATACAAACAATTCACTTACTAAATCAATCAGCATGAAGAAGTATTTGCTACCGCTAGTGCTTTCGATTGCCGGGATTATCCTTGTTTTGCTACATTTCCTTGTGGCAGGGGGAGGAAGCGGCAATCTCGACGTGCAAATCCAGCCAACCAGTTACATCATGCCGGCAGCCTATAAGGTCTATGCCAACGAAGAGGCGCTCGAAGGCCGGTTTTACCTGTGCAAATTGATTCTTACCAACGAAGGGGGAGGGGAGCTTAAGAACCTGAAGGTATCGTACGAAGTTCCGGGGTACATCAACTGGACCGAGATCGACAAGATCCGGTGCCTGGTGCCGGGGCAGAGTGCCGTACTGACGGTTTATCCCCGTTTCGACCCCTCCATAGTGGAGAAGACGAGCACCTCGAAAGAAAAGGGCAACATCCGCATCGAATATGAAACCGGCAAGGGGAGCGATGTGTTTGACAAGAGTTTCGGGTTTGAGATGCGAGGGCGCAACGACATCGTATACAGCAGCATGCCGGCCAACGAGATTCTCACCTATCCAGACATGTTCGAAAACATTGCCCTGGTGCCCTGTTTTATTACGCCGGAGGATCCCATCATTAAATACTACACCCAGCAGATCCAGCAAAAGGTGCTGAAGGGAGAAGCTGCAGCGGTGGTTAAGACGACTGAGGAGGCGCTCCGCTTTCTGATGGCCGTATACGAGTCGACGCGTCAGGCGGGAATGGTCTACAGCGGCACCAAGGGGATCCCGCTGAACGTTGGGGATGTGAGTTCCCTGATCCAGCACATCCGGTTGCCCCGGGAAGTGGTGACGGGCAATACGGGACTTTGCATCGAGCTATCCACCCTCTATGCCAGCGTGCTTTCCTGTGCGGGGCTCGAACCGATGATTTTTTTCATTCCCGGACATGCCTATCCTGGCATCAAGGTCAATAATTCTTACTATGCCATCGAAGCCACGGGAATCGGAGGAGAAGGCCTGGGCAACATCATGACGGCAGAAAAGGCATTAGAAAAAGGAATGGAAGAGCTGAAGGAGTTTATACAAAAATTGCAGGAGGGGGATTCCCGGTTCATGTACCTCGACGTCCATGAGTTGAACAGCACCGGTGTGAATCCCATGGAGCTGAAGGATGATTCTTTTCTCCGGCAGAAAGTCGATCAGATTGTGGCCTCCTGGGGAGGTGACGGGGCTAAAAAAATCGCCCCCGGTGTTCCCCGAACAACCAATTATGCCCGCAACGAAATGGCCCACTCCAACCAGGGGGGAGGAGGCAATTACGATGGCGGAGATGCAGGCGACATGCTTTCCTATGGCGGCATCGTAAGCTTCCGGTACCCCTCCCATTTCATGCGGATGGACAATCCGGCGCCGGGATTCCCCGCCCTGGTGAGCCAACTCGAAGCTTCCGACGGAAGTTCCAGCATCAGTGTCTATCGCGTCACCGGCACCTCTAACCCCGACCAGGCCATGAACTACCTGGTCCAGGCCTATTACAACTTCGGGGCGAACATCCAGTACCAGAACAACGGTTCATCGGGCAACTTCGTCCGCTATTCCGGACAGACCTCCTCCGCGGGAAACCTCTTCCGGTGGGTGGGCTATTTCAAACCCTCCGGCGGAAATGTGGTGGGGGTCACCGTCGGCGCCCCTGCCGGTTATTATGGCCAGATGCAGGGAACCATCAACCAGATTGTTTCAACCATCCGCTGACCTGGCAGCCATGATGAAGGACAACCGGTAGGACCAACCCCCGGGTTACTTCATCGGCATTCCGGATTGACAATTAACAACGAAATATTTTAACATATGAAGAGATATACGGTAACCCTCCTGCTCCTGTTCATATTGACCTGCGTCCGTGGACAGGGCAACGAAAGCCTGAAGCAAAACATAGACTTCAGGATCGATTCACTGGGCAACGCCATGATCCAGGTAAGCGCCAAACTGACAGCCACGCAATGGCAATACTGGGAAAACACCTATGGAGGTAAGAACATTTCCATATTTAAACGGGACCTCTCCCGCTCCATGAATCAATTCTACCTCTACGATTTCGATTACGAGGACGATAAAATGGAAAGAACCTTCAAGGTCACCTTTAAGGCCAAGGGGGTGGCACGCTACCAGGGCAATAACAAATGGTTGGCCGAGGTAGGCATAAAAAATCCCGGTTTTTCCAAATTGGATGATCAATCCTACCTGGTGACCACCTCCATGAACGATGGAGGACAGCTCATCCAGCAGAACAACACCATCCGTTTTCCGAAGAAAGCAACCAACATCAAAGAGGATACCGATGAGTTCGGCGCCGCCACCTTCACTTACGAGCTGAAACCATTGGCAGGCAGGTCTCCGCTGTTGCTGATCCTGGGATTGGCGCTGCTTGTGGCCGGTATAGCCTATGCCCTGTTCGTGAAGCTGAAGCCCACTCCGGCGGCCACCTGACACTCTACAGCATTCCGTTTTCTTCCTTGGAGTATCCCCCGGGATGACCGTGATTGTTCATCAACCGGAGTAGTTTTTTCTGCTCCGTTTCTGGTTAATATCCCCGGTGCCGGATTCAAACCATAAGTGATTCTTTCATGCAGGATTATCCCGGCCCTGATCACGTTGGCGCTAATAGGCCTGTGCCGGGGTTCGCATGTCTTCGGTGGCATTTCTTAACCACGGAGTAAGCCATTCATGATCCCATGGTTTCCCTGTTACAAGGTCGTACCCGGTTGTCTGAAGGGGTATAGTATTCAGAGCCTTTATCATGGACATGATAATCTCAGAACCCTGCTTATGCATCTTTTGGCCGCGTTCTGTCTTGTCGCGTCCTGCCTCCCTCAATAATAAATCCGCTCCCTCAAAGTTCTTTCCGATAAATCCCATCGCTGTCATTGTCCAGTTCCATTGATGAAGAGCAGTATCCTGTGTTGACATGAAAAAAGGAATACCGGTATGTCCGTCGATCGTTTTAATCTGGCTGGACAGCTGATCAATGAGTAGCCGGCGCATCTGTTCAGCATCGGCGTAACTGGTTTGTGGGTCCATGGTAATTACTTGGTTGATCCTTATAAACTCACTTATTTGAATAACTGAGGCAGGGTAGTTGCCAGGAAGAGCCTGCAATTCATCCAGGTATGTCCACCTGGTACGAACATAGTCTCGAGATTGAATTTTTTGTCCTCGTAAATTGCTATGGTACGATCAATGATCTGCCTGTATTGATCACTTTCACCAGTATAAATAGTGAAAAGTTTAAGCTGTTTGTTATAATTCTCCACATCGGGATCCCATTTCCCGAAATTAGCATTGAATTCCGGGGTTTGGGTATAAGGTGCATAAGCACAGACATATGCAAACTTGTCAAGGTTCATCAGACCTATATTCAGGGTAGCGCCGCCACCGACTGAAAAGCCTGCCATAGCCCTGTTGTTTCTATCAGTAAGTACCGGGTAATTAGCTTCAATAAACGGTATAATGTTATTAATCATATCGTTTCCGAATGCTTTTTGCATCATCAGCCCTGTGTTGGCATACGGCATTACAATGATCATTGGTTTAACCTTTCCCTGGGCTATCAGGTTATCGGCAATCAGATTGGCTTTTCCAACTTTTGTCCAGGTCTCTTCAGTATCTGATCCTCCGTGAATAAGGTAAAGCACAGGGTACCTAGTTGTACCCTTGGCATCAAACCCCGGAGGAGTATAGATTACCAGCGTGCCTGCTATCCCCTGGGCTGTAGTATAGGTGCGGTAACTTACTTTTCCGTGAGGAACGTTCTGGAGGGAATGCACAAGAGGCTTATCTCCTTTGATATCAACAAGACTGTGTTTGAAGCCTTCGTTGGGAAAAAGATAGGTGTTGTTGGGATCATTAACCTCCATGCTGTCGACCCAGAAACTGTAAGGATAGATATCGGGTTTTGCAGGAGGAATTGTAATACTCCATACTCCTGAATCATCTTTGGTCATTTTAACGGGTGCCGGCAGTATTTCAGTGTCAAGGGAAACACTTTTGGCGTTCCTGGCATAAAACCTGAAGGTAACGCTATTGTCGGGATGTACTTCGGGCGATATGACGGAAGGTCTCTGAGCGGACAGGAAGGCGGCGGAAGAGACAAGTATTATTAATGTTAACAGTATCTTTCTCATCTGTAATAATATAAGATCAGATTTTTATTTAAAAAGCAAAGGCGCTGTGCTTGCAAGGTATAGTTTGGTATTCATCCAAGTATGACCACCTGTTGATATGAGAGTCTTATGATTGATCTTCTTTTCCTTGAGATAATCAATGAACCCGGTTGTCTGTCTATAAAGGAAGTCCTCATCACCCACGCTGACCCATAATAATTTTAGTTTCTTATTGGTACGCTTCGGGTTTTCAACAACCCCTTTGAAATCACGTTCCAGTTCTGTGTTTGACAGGTATGCGCTGTAGCAGCATATCCAGGCAAACTTATCCAAATTTCCGAAACCGGTTCGGAGAGTCTGCCCTCCGCCGCGTGAGAAGCCGCCTATGGCCCGGTTTTTACTGTTGGCAATAACCCTGTAATTCTTTTCGATATATGGAATCAGATTATCAACCAGGTCCCTTTCGAAGGTCTTTGACCTCGCAAGAGCCTCTTCGCTTTCCCTGTCTGCGGGATCAGCAGGTTTAAGCCCTCCCTTTTGTTCAGCAACCCTGGCTTCAATATTGCCATAAGGCATTACAATGATCATGGGCTTTGCTTTTCCTTCGGCGATAAGGTTATCCAGAATAAGATCAGCCTTCCCTACTTTAAACCATGTCTCTTCGGTATCCGTTGTTCCGCCTATCAGATAAAACACCGGGTACTTCTGCTTAGGGCTTTTATCGTATTCAGGCGGGGTGTATACAAGCACTGTTCCGGTTGTTCCTTCAGCCGACGGGTAGAATTCATAGGTTACTGTTCCGTGCGGAACATCTCTCATTGAATGTATCAGGGAAGAATCGCCGCGTACATCAAGAAGACTGCCTTTGAATCGTTCATTCGGAAAATAGTACCTGTTACCCGGATCCATAACCTGGACACCATCAACAATAAAACTATACGGATAGATGTCTGGTTTGACAGGACCAATCGTTGCGCTCCAGGAGCCTCTGGCATCCTTTTCCATCCGGACAGGCGCTTTTTCAGATTGCACACTGAGTCTGACATCCTGCGCATTCGGGGCTCTGAATCGAAAGACCACGGTATTATCCGGATTGACCTGGGGAGATCTGCCAAAGCCTCCGGAAGGCTGGCTGTATGCCGGTACGCTCATTAGAATTGCTGCACCGGCAAGAAGCGGTCGAAGAACTGATTTTATAAGCATAATTATGTTAGCCTTGAACTTTCTTATCTTTTTTTATTTTGAGATGAACTTGGAGTTTTTCAACCAGAGCAACAAGGGAGAGATCCATTCATCTGTCGGTCTTCCAAAATAAAAACCATGGCCTCCCCTGGGATAAAGGTGCATTTCTGCCGGAGCCTTCTTATGCCTCATGCTTTCATAGAAAACAATACTGTTGTCAACATCAACAAGCCTGTCATCACCTGAATGGGATATGTATGCAGGAGGTGTCTTTTCAGTTACCTGTATTTCACTTGAAAATTTATCAATAAGGTCTTTGGAAGGATTATCACCCAGGAGGGCTTTCCTGGAATCCATATGAGTTAGATTGTCCTGCATGCTTGTAACAGGGTAGATCAGGATCATGAAGTCAGGTCTGAGGCTTGTGCCTTCCTTGTTATCAATAAGGGCTTCTTCAAAGCGTGTTGCAACAATGGATGCAAGATGTCCTCCTGCAGATGACCCCATTAGTCCGATACGGGCAGGATCGATCCCCCATTTTGAAGCATTTTCACGAATTAGTTTCAGAGCCTGTTGTGCATCCTGCAAAGGGCCAATTTTTTTATCGATCATGGTTGAATCATGAGGAAGCCTGTATTTCAGCACAAATGCAGCAATCCCGTTATTTGCCAGTTCTCTGGCTGGTCTTACTCCTTCGAATTGGTAGGTCAAACCGCTGTAACCACCACCAGGGATTACAATAATCGCACAGCCATTGGCTTTTTCTTTTTCAGGAAGATAGATTTCAAGTTTCGGGATGGTAACACCTCTGATAAAGCCACCGGAAGTTTCTGTAATACCTGATTTTTTTGAATTCGGGATATTCCCCTGGTAAAGGTTAATTTGTTCCTGTGCCGTTATGGAAAATGATGCCGTCAGCATGATGGCGCAGATTATTGAAAATGGTTTCATTTTGATTAATTTTGTTTTGTATTAAAAGGAATGGTTCATAATCTCTTTTATCGGTATATACAATATTAGATACAAAAACACGAACCTGGTTCTGGTTGAGGCTTTGGCCAGGTCTATATCAAATTAAAATGGTTGCTGAGTCGTAATTGATTCAGCAATCAACATGGTGGCTTGGAGAAGCAACGTTAGCCGGAGTGTAATTGAAACCCCTGATAAGAGAAGGATCCTTTTCACCAGTAAAATCAATTCCCGTAATCTTTAAGTCCGGGCCCGTGCATCCTGTAATTATCAATACAGACATACATAAACCCAATGACAGTCCATCTCATTTAAACAGTTTTTGTGCAAAATCGTTGAGGGATTTCCTCCAAACCTGCCATTCGTGGCCTCCCGGGAATGATGCGAATTCAACATTCAGTCCTTTATCCCTGAATCTCTGCACCAGTTTCCTGGTCGGTTCAATTCTTGGATCCTGTTCCCCGACAGAGATATAGAACACCTTGAGTTTATTGTTGAATGATTCCGGATTTGTCAGTATGCCCGGGATTACTGTTTCCGGATCAAATTCCGTACCTGGTTGCCTGGCAATTCCGCCGAAGAGACCTGTGCTGAACACCCCGACATTAGCAAACATACCAGTATTGCGAAGACCTGTATAAAACGCCTGTCCTCCACCCATTGATAATCCTGCAATAGCCCTGTTTGCGGCGCCGGTTTTTACCCTGTAGTTGCTTTCGATGAACGGAATAATGTTATCGAAAAGCTCTTCCCTGAAAACAGCCATGGTCTCATCATTATAACCTCCTGCCCTCATTCCCTGCCTTGACACATTTCCGTTGGAAATTACTACAAGCATTGGTTTTGCTTTTCCTCCGGCAATTAGGTTATCAAGGATAATATCCGTTTTCCCCTGGACAACCCACCCTCTTTCATCTTCACCGCCGCCGTGCTGGATATAAAGGACCGGATACCGGCTTTTCTCTGACTTATCATACCCTGGCGGAACATATATATTAAGTCTTCTCCAGGTTCCTGTGGTCTTCGAGAAATAGGTCCTGTTCCTGATGTCCCCGTGAGGAACATCTTTTGTCTCATAAATATCCAAACCCTCTTCTGGAATCTCGATCCCGCTTGCCATCCTGCCCATGCCATAAAATGATTCACTTGCAGGATCTGCAACTACGACACCGTCAATGATAAGAGAATAATAATGGAATCCGGGCACCTGCGGATCAGTGATGACCTTCCATACTCCCGCCTCATTTTTTACAAGGTCATATTTTTTGCCCAGATCTACCTGAACGTTATCCGCACCAGGAGCATTAACCTGAAAGACAACACGGTTGTCAGGAAGTAACCTGGGATATATAGCATTGGAAACATTTGTTGATGCAGGAACACCTTCACCGGTATTTTGTGCATTTGTTGCCCCGACTGCAAGAAAAAGGCCTAGTAAAAAGGTGTAGTATCTCATTAAAACAAATTATAGAGCGGTTTATTTGAATAACAGTTGTGCCATCTGGCAGAGGTTTCTTCGCCATGTCAGGAACTCATGACGTGTGCCCTCTGAGATGTAAGTTACTGCATTGAATCCGGCGGCTTTCAGTCTTTAAACAACAAAAGTGCAAATTCCTTCAAGCTGCGCCTCCATGATTGAAATTCGTGCGCGGTGAGGGGTGAAACGTAGGATACACTCTTAATTCCCGCCTCGTTAAGGGCGTCGGCAGCAGCTTTAACGCTCTCCGATCCTCTTTCACGGCTGCCATAGCTCATGAATATGAGCCTGACTTTCGACTTGTCCGTAATGTCGGCAGGAGCGATGGTTCCGCCGCTGAACATTCCGATATATGAGAATTTGTCAAGGTTGGCCAGGGTAACCGTTCTTGTCTGCATTGCTCCCATGGAGAGGCCTGCCATAGCACGGTTCTTCTGATCGGAAAGTGTACGGAATGTCTTGTCGACCCAGGGAATCAGGTCTGTGGTCATAAGCTGTCCATAGATTCCGCCACCGGGGCCGCTCATGCCAAACATTCCACCCGGGCGGGAACCACCGGCAGGAGCACCGGGAGTACCAGCTGCACCAGGTATCGTCGGACGGGGTGCAGGAGGACCGGGGACAATACTACGTTGTGTGACCGCACTTGTCTCCATAACAACAATGAAGGGAGTGATCTTACCCTCGGCAATGAGGTTGTCGAGGATCAGGTTGGTCCTTCCCATCTCGATCCATACTCTCTGATCTTCACCCCCACCATGCTGAAGGTAAAGTACAGGATAGCGTTTTTGGATATTCTGTTCATAATCGGGCGGAGTGTATACAAAGATCTGACGCCACGAATTGGCAACCGTTGAATAGTAATTCTTAAGAAGCACATTACCATGCGGAACATCTTTCAATGCATAAAACCCACCGTCAGGATCAGGGATTTCAAAACCATTACACAGGTGGCTGTATCCGATAAAACCATTTGTGGCCGGATCAACCACTACAGCACCGTCAACTACCATCCAGTAATTGTGATAACCCAGGTCCTGGGGCTCGCTGGTGTAAGTCCATACTCCATTCTCTTCTTTGGTCATGTCATATGGAACGTTAACAATAGAGACCTGTACTTTCTGTGCATTCGGAGCATAGAATTTAAAGGTTACCCTTCTGTCGGCTTCAATCCTGGGGAATTGATTGCCGTAGAGGTTGTAGGGCGATGGACGCACTGAATCAACAACATTGAAGTTGTTCGAGGCTTGTCCCGACTGGGCAAAGAGCCCATAGACCGTCAGCACCGAAAAGGTAAAAAACAGGATGATCTTTTTCATTAGATTAAGGTTGTTTATGTTAATCTCCTGGAATAGGTATAAAATATCAAAGTCAAAAATAAAGAATTTGGCTGAAAAAAATCAATTCCGCAGACACCTGTATATGTGGCTTTAATAATGATTAAATAAATTCCTGTCTCAGTAATACATATTTATTTGGAATTGATAGATTTGTCTTTTTAGGTATTTTGTCGAATCAAAACTTTGATTCAATGATAAAATCCATTTCCTTTAATCTCATTAAAGAATATTGTCCTTTGCAAGTAACGAACCTAATTATTATCGGACAAAACAAGTTTAAAGAACGGTTTATAAAAATGTGATCACTATGAACAGGACCAGCATGATCTCAGCGACCATTTTTCATGTATTACTTGCTTATTCAGTCTTCACTGCGTCAGCCAGGGGGAAATATGAGTGGCCGTGTTTTCATGGGCCCGACCGCTTGAACAAATCGGCCGAAACAGGATTGGCTCAGACATGGCCCGAGAGCGGGCCTCCGCTTATTTTGACCATTGAGGGGCTTGGTGAGGGTTACAGCTCCGTTTCAATCGCCGATGGGCTTCTTTTTACCGCCGGAACAGAAAATAACCAGCCTTATGTTTTTACATTTGATCTCAGCGGTAAACTGGTTTGGAAAAAACCTGCAGGCAATAAGTGGACAACTTCAGCCCCATGGGCACGCTCATATACCGGACCCAGGAGTACGCCGACCTACGATAACGGGATCATTTATTTCCTGGGAGAGATGGGTTTGCTCTCAGCTTTTGAAGCTAAAACCGGAAGGATAATCTGGCAGGCGGATCTGCCGCAGCTGTATGAAGCGAATCCCACAGAATATGGTTATGCTGAATCGGTCATGATTGACGGTAATCATCTTTATGTAAGACCTGTCGGTAAAAGAGGGCACCAGGTGTGCCTTGACAAAAGGACCGGAGAGCAGATTTGGGCCAATACCGTTATACCGGGGGTAGAGAGTTATACATCGCCGGTAATGATTGATTATAACGGCTACCGGCAGGTATTAGGAGCCAGTGCAATATGTTATTATGGTGTCGATAGCCAAACCGGCCGGTTGCTGTGGAAAACCGATGTGATCAACCAGCAGGAATGTAATATAACTGATGCTGTTTTTCATAACGGTCATATTTTTATTTCGAGCGGTTATGGTTTGGGCAGCATGCTCGTCAGGCTGAGTAAGCCGGAAAAGGAGATAAAGGTGGAAAAAGTCTGGGAATCAAAGCTCATGGATAACCACCATGGAGGAGTAATCTTTCATGACGGTTTTGTTTACGGCTCCGGAAGCAGGTCACGGGGATGGTATTGTCTCGATTTCATGACCGGCGAACAGAAATGGAGAGAAACCAATGATGAAGGATGCCTGACTTTTGCCGATGGAATGCTATATACCCTTGAACAGAGAGGTACTATGCGTTTGGTGATGGCAACACCTGACAAATTCGAGGTCGCCGGAGAATTCAGATTACCCTCCGGAGGAACCGGAATGTACTGGGCGCATCCCGTTGTATGTGATAAACGGCTCTATGTACGCCATGCCGATAAAATCTTTGTCTATGACATAAGCCGCCGGTAATTGCACCGTGAGTTGAAACTCCCCGCTGCCCTGTGGCGGGGAGTTTTAATTTTGTTTGGAAAATTATTTCCCTTCTTTATCTTTATTCCCTCAATCCGATCACTAAAAAATCACTTCTATGGCTGACGAAAACCTGGTTTACCGCGGAAAATCGAAAGATGTGTATCTGATCACCGAAGGCCCCATGGCGGGCAAATACCGTTTAGTATTCACCGACAAGGCCACGGGCTATATCGATAAAGGGAAGGTGGTCTTTGACCCCGGCCGCGATAGTGTGGTGGGCAGCATCCCCGGAAAAGGAGCCATCGCCTGCCGCTTTGCCACCCATTTTTTCAGACTGCTGCTGGGCAGGGGCATTCCCACCCATTACATAGACACCATTGGGGACAACGAGATGGTGGTGGAGCCGGCCCTGCCGCTGGGCATGGCGGTGGAGCCGCCCCCCTTTCCGGGGTCGGCGCCGCTGCAGAACCTCGAATTCACCTGGCGCAACCAGGCCACCGGCAGTTTCTGGCGCAGGTATCCCTTTGTGCGGCCCTGCCGGAACCTCCACACCCTGGTGGAAGTCTGGACCAAAGGAGATAGCGACACCCTCATCACCCTGGAAGCACTGGAGGAGACCGGCGCCATGACGCGGGAGGAGATCCGCGGAAGCGTGGAACTGGTGAAGGAAATCGCCGCCATCGTAACTGCCGAGTTTGCCTCGAAGGGACTGCACGTCATTGACGGCAAGTTTGAGCTGGGCCGGCTGAAACACGGCGACGGCAGGATCGTTCTGATCGACGAGATCTCACCCGACGTGCTGCGGGTGTGCCGGGGTTATGAACCCGATACCCAAGGCAACTGCGGCTGCTTTACCGAATGCGTGGTCACCGGCTTTGCCGACGGGAAAAAAACCATCAATAACCGGAACCAGGTTCCGGCTGCCGGCTTCGTCGGGATATTCCTCTGACAATACCCCGCAAAGTTGTCGTCGTTTCCTTCTCTTCAGCAATTTACAGGCAAAGACAGGGATGCTTTCATCATCATAAATGCAGAGAATGCCATTGCCGCAGGCTCCCCTCCGTCAGTTTGTTCTGGCTGCCCGGCATCCGGGTGCCCTGCAACAGAACCTCATATGTCAAATGATTACCCCCCGGGAACCACGCTTGTGGACGTTACCCGCTGTACTCCCGCCGGTTAAGACGCAGGCTCAACACCTCCACCTCACCTGGCAGCCACTGATTTGCAAAAATAAAATACGTGCCGGCCTGAAAATCTCCGGTCCGGTGTAACTTAAAAATCACCTCATTGGCGGTGTGAACACAGACGCTGGCAGGTCTTTGGTAATTCCTACAATCTCATGAAAAGTGAATTCCCTCCTATAACCTCATGAAAAGTGAATTCCTCCTATTATCTCATTTTGATTCCCATCCTGCCAAGTTTGGCACGGATTGAAGCCTCGGTTGAATTCAATTCCTCAGCCATTTCCTTCACCGATTTCTTTTGCTCAACCATTTCTTGTATTTTCACGGGATCCAATTTCACCCTTTTTTTTCTTTCAGGAACGGCCACTTTACCAACCTTTCCGGAATATTCAATGAATTTGAATTTTCCTTTTAGTTTTTCAATATCAGCCTTTTTTGATTCTTCAAGTTTAGCTAAGGCGGCTTTGAATTTTAACTCCAATTTTTCTTTTTTGATTGCATAAGTAGCATTCAGTTTTTCAACCTCAACTTTGGTAAGTTGCTCAATCTGTTCTTTTGTTAATTCAAGTTTCATTGTACACGAATTTTTTTATTTACACTGTGGCAAAGATACAGACAAATTATTAAAAGTTGATATAATAAATATCATGTATTATAATGTTTGGACGCTCGATGTGAGTTTAACATTACATTAAACTTTAAATTTTACCGTATCATATGTTTCGTTGGGGTATTTATATGTAATCGTGAATCTCTTAAAATTCGACAATTACCTTTCCTTTTTCTTTCGGCAAATCAATTTCTTTTGTTTTTCCGTCAACCGTGATTTTATATTTTCCAAAAAATGCCCGGACAGAAAGTTCCCCCTTACGGTTGGTTTTTGTTTCTGCGTTGGTCCACCACTCCTTAAATATCAGGTTTCTGTAGGCTTCAGCTGCCGGAGTGGGCGACCAATCACGTTTATACAAGGATGAAACCGGAATCCAGTTGGCCCCCTCCCAAAAGCCCCACATGATTATTCCATCCACTGCCGGATGGGCAAAACAAATTGTGTAGTAGTCAACCAGCTCCGTTGCTTTTTGAAGTTCCTCTTCATCGGTAAGTGTAAATATCCGCTCCTGGTAATGTTTCGATCTCTGTCCCGGGATATTGAATTCGGTGACTCTGATGGGCAGATTGAACTGTGCCAGCGAATCGAGCGCATTTTTAAGCTGATGGCGGTCAAAGGTCTCGGCATGCAAATGGCCTTGAACGCCAATGCCGGCAACGGGCACTTTCTGCTTCAGCAGAGAACGGATTTGAGCCATGTATTCCGGGAGTTTATTGCCGGTCAGAATGTCGTAATCATTGAGCCACAGTTTTATTTCAGGATCGCCATTTATTGACCATTCCGCCATTTTTTTGGTAATATCAGGGCCCAAACGTTCCTCATAGTAATTCCCGTGCACCATTTCATTGTTCAGGTCGTACTCGGCAAACCGGCCTTTGTAACGGGCCGTCAAAGTCTCTGCACGATTCCTGATCGCAAGTTCGAGTTCGTCGTCAGTCAGTTCTTTCACCCACGGTTGGATAAACTTCGGAATTCCCCAAAACAGATTGTGTCCCCGAAGCGGAATGTTGTTCTCCTCCGTCCAGTTCAGGATGCCATCAATCACGGAATAATCGATTGCTCCTTTCTGGCGTTCCATAGTTCCCCATTTCACGGCATTTTCGGTTACTGCCGAATTAAAATTCTGAAGGAATTTTTCCTGGAATTGTTTTTTGTCAGTTTCCCGCATCATACCGTCAGCCAGACTGTTGGGAATGGCGCATCCAAACCAGAATTCGTGGGCTGTCTGCTCCACTTGCACTTTGGCCTTAGGCCTGGCTTTTATGATTATTTCTCCCTTGCGGATATTGTCAATGTTCTTTTCTGTTTCTGATTTTTGGCCAGCACCCTTTAACGGAAGCATGCAAAAAGCTGTTATGACAACAATTGCAGCAGGCCTCATTTTTTGCCTGAAATTCATTCTTTTCATTTTTTTGTTTGTTTAATAAGGAATCCCCGGTTTGCCCGTTCTTTGCCCAAAGCTAGGCAAAAATTTGATTTTTACTATTTCCCCCTGATCCAAAACTATATATCATTGAACACCTGTTATACTTTCCGTCGAGCGCATTGACTACATCTGTTCTTTGTGCCAGGTAAGTATTAATGCCTGGTCTCTGCTGATGGCTGATCCGGTGCTGGAACCTGCCGAACTCATCCCGGTTCACGGGATTCGTTTCCACGTCGGCTCTGCCGTAAGGTTAGCGAGCGAGACAATAGAGAAGTCCTCTACGGAATTCATTTCCTTGCCGCAGAGCAGCAGGGAGTTTCAATTTCATTATGGGCTTGGTTCAGGTTTTATTTGGTCAGAAAAAACAGACGATGTCAGAAGCTACTTCGCACTGTTGAAGTAATTGCTCATAAACAGCATCTGGTATTTAACAGCGTTGGTCCAATATGGCCAGGTGTGTCCACCCGGACGGGTAATGTAGTCGTGCGGAATGTTGCGGTACAACAACTGCTGGTGGAGGTTTTCGTTTACCTCGAAAAAGAAATCATCAGTTCCGCAGTCGATAACCAGAGCCAGGGAGTTTGGCGTAAGCAGGTGAAGCTGGTTAATCACTGTATTTTTTTCCCAGCGTTCGGGTTGCTCTGAATAGGTTCCAAGGCGTTGAGCTATTTCCCAGTTACTGGGGAAGGGGCGAATATCTACGCCGCCACTCATGCTTCCGGCAGCACCAAACATATCCTGGTGCCTGATTCCGAGGTAAAGTCCGCCATGTCCGCCCATGCTCAGGCCGGTAATACCACGTCCTTTACGATTTTTAATGGTTTTGTATTTCGAATCGATGGCTTGAATCAATTCTGACGAAACAAAAGTTTCATACTGCGACTTCGGATCGACAGGGCTGTCCCAGTACCAGCTACCGTAGCCGCCGTCAGGACAAACAATGATGAGGTTATAAATGTCGGCTGATTTCTCAACACCTTTGGCTTTGCTAACCCAGTCGAGGTGATTGCCACTATAGCCATGTAAAAGATACACAACAGGCAATTCACCAGACGACGAATAGTTATCGGGAGTAACAACTATCGCTTTAATATTTTTTTGCATCGACTCACTGTAAACCTGGATGGTATCAACAACAGCTGCCCGGCCCGATGCAAGTGCCATGGCCAGAATCAGGAAAGAAAGAATACGTTTCATAATAAGGAAGATATTTTGGTTTTTTGGCGTCAAATGTACATCACTAAACGATACCCAACACACAAAATATAACACTACCTGGATTCAAGCTACAAATGTGACAAATCAGATTAAAGATGCATAAAAGATTTTAGAAGGTGTTAGAAATCGTTCACAACAAATCACTCGGAGGAAACCCGAATTGCTTTTTGAAGCACCGGCTGAAATAATAAGGGTCATTAAATCCCACCATATCAGAAACTTCAGAGACGTTGTTCCGCTTGAGCCTTAACAACTGAACCGCTTTCTTCAACCTGATGGTCCTGATGAACTCATTGGGCGACAAATCGGTCAATTCTTTTACCTTTCTGTAAAGCGTCGATGAACTGACCCCCAGCTCCGAACAGAGCATCGGTCCGGCGAGTTGGGTATCACTGATGTTCGTTTCAATCACTGCCGTCAGTTTTTTCAGAAATTCTTCATCCACAGGTGAATGGGTCAGTACATTCACAGAGCTTTCCACATCCCCCGAAAACGTTTTCTTAAGGTCAGCTCTTGCCTTTACAATATTCTGGATGCGGGTTTTTAAAAGAGAAGGATCAAAAGGCTTGGTCAAGTACCCATCAGCCCCTTGTTTATATCCCCTGATCTGGTTTTCAATATCTGATAAGGCCGTTAACAGAATGACAGGGATATGACTGATTCTTTCATCATTTTTCAGGGTTTTGCAAAATTCAAAACCATCCATCACCGGCATCATGACATCCGCCACACAAATGATAGGTTTTATGTTCCGGCAAATCTGTAATCCTTCTTCGCCGTTTTCGGCGGTATATACTTTGTAACTGTCAGAAATACAGTCTGCAATATAGTTCCTAAGCTCCTGGTTGTCTTCAATGACCACTACTTTCTCTTTCAGATCTGTCGAGTGGTTATTCTTCTTAACCTCCGGAATAAAAGGCAACAAGTATCCGGCCGCGCTATTCTCAAAATCAAGGATTTCGCTCTCATCATAAAACGCCTTATCTACGGGTATTCCAAGGGTAAAGACGCTTCCCTTGCCCGGAGTGCTGCTCAGTTTTATTTCTGATTTATGAACTTTAACCAATGAATGGACCAGCGACAAACCTATTCCCGTGCCGGTATGCTCTTCCCTGGTATTTTCAGCCCGGTAGAACCGCGTGAATATTTTGGTGTGACTCTCCTCCGGAATCCCGATTCCATCATCACTCACCTCTACAATCAGTTTTCTTAACCCGGATTCATTTTCTCTGGTTCCTAGAAACAAATCCACATTCCCATATTTAGGGGTAAACTTCAGGGCATTCGACAGCAAATTGCTTAATATCTTGTCGTATTTGTCACTGTCAATCCACCCCTTTATTTCATCAGATTCACACAGTAAATGGTAGTTGATGACTTTTTCTTTTGCCAGACCATCAAAGGAGTGAAAAATGTTCTGTGAGAATGACAGGATATCGGTTTTCGAAACCTTGAGTGTCAACTCCCCGTTTTGAGCTTTCCTGAAGTCAAGGAGCTGATTCACCAAATTATACAACCGGTTGGAGTTATGTAATATTAAGCCAATGCGGCTCTGCTGATATTCTGTGTTCAATCCCTCTTCGGCCAGTTGTTTGGCCGGACCGATGATCAAAGAAATCGGGGTTCTGAGTTCGTGTGAGATATTGGAAAAAAAGCGCAGTTTTTCCTGATTAAGGTTCTCTTCCCTTTCACGGTGCACTTTCTCCATCAGCAACTCCTGCTTTAACACCCAACTTTTCTTCAGTTGGCGGTAAACAAGAACCACCATGATGACCACAAAGCTAATAATCAGGAAGAGAGCTTCATACGTCAACCAGAACGGAGGTTTAATGATGATTTCATACGTTGAAACATCGCTCCAATGGCCGCTGCTGTTGGCAGACCTTATTTTAAAAGTGTAGTTTTTGGGATAAAGATTGGTGTACTGGATACCCGTTAAATTATGATCCGTTGTAATCCACTCTTCATCAAATCCTTCCAGCATATACTCGTATTTGTTCAAAAGGGTATTGGAATAGGAGGGCGATGAAAAGGAGAATGAAAAGTTTCTGTTTCTGTATTCCAGCACCAACCGGCGGGAGTAGTTGATATCTTCATCGAGTACCACCTGGCCTTTAATGATCTCTCCCGGAAATACCGCCTTGTTCTGAATCTTTACTTCACTTATGAATGGAGGATCTGACCGTAGATTATCCCTGAGATCATTCACGGCGAACCAGATGATTTCATCCTTGCCGGTAAGGTAAACCACGGAATCCTTAAAGAGTGTAAATCCCTTATTACTAAAGATATCGAGCCGGTTGCCGCTGCCGACGTCATAGGTGTTCAGGCTATTTCCTGTGGGATCAAAGCGGCCTACCTGACCATTGTTAAAGTTAAACCACAGGGTTCCGTCTTTATCTTTGATGATATCGGTGATCCAGTTCTTTCTCAATTCCGGAGGATGTTTAACCTGTACGAAATCATCGATATCTGACCGGTAATAGTTAAGCCCCATCCGGGTGGAAACCCAAATCTTTCCGGAGTCATCGATACAGATCGCCTTGGCGCTGTTATTGGTTAATCCCTCCATTTCACCATCCTTTGAGGTATACACTTTGGAGTGGAGGTTTCCGGGATTGTATTTAATAACTCCGGTTTCCGTTGCTATCCAGATGATTCCGTCACGGATGGCTTCAATCTGGTTAATCTCTAAGCCGGGGAATCTTATTTTTAGTGTGTAATCCATTCCGGAGGTCAAAGGATTATAGATTACGGCCCCACTCCCATGAGAACCGATAATTATCCTGCCATCGGCCAGCCTTTTAAATGCAAAGACGGGTACTGATTCAAACCCCGGGTTCAACAATTCCGATGTCTTGGTAACATAATGGTAAACCAGCACCTTGCCCGACCACAAACCACAATAGAAAGTCTTTCCATCATCGCTATAGATCCCTGAAATGTCATTATGCCCACTTGCAATGACCTTAAACTGGTTATTATCCATTAGAAACAGCCCACTGTTATGGGTGGCCACGATCAGTTTTCCATCAAATGTGGGGGCATAATCCGATAACCGCGGAATCCTGCCATCCACCACCAGGGAGAATGAATTGATGGTTTTAAACTGGTTCCTGAAGGGATCATATTTATCCAATCCATTATCGGTGCCAATCCAGAGCAATCCTGAATTATCAAAAAAGAGCGCTGATATGGAGTTGTCGACCAATGAGGTTTTTTCCGATTGTTTTGAATAGTACCATTGGAAATTCCCTTTGGCAATCTCTTCCAACCGGTTGCAAACGACCATCCCCCCAATGGTTCCTAACCAGTATTTTCTATCGGGAGCCCGGGTTATGCAGGTAAAATAGGGGCCTATGGTTTCTTTGAATATGGAATCATGGATGGGTTGTAATTCAAACAGGTCATCTTGCTTGTTCCATTTATACAAGCCTTCGCGGCTTCCGATGAACAGGTCCGATTTGTCATCCTGAAAGATGAAATAAACATACGGATTGGTGACTTTGGATCCGGGAACCGATAGTGTGTAGGAATGTATGTCCACAATTTCACCTTTTTCCTCCAGGGTAATTCTTGAAATTCCTCCCGTATCATAGCTGCCTGTCCAGATATGGCCATTGATATCTTCAAAGATGACCTTGATATAGTTGGAACCCTGAAGGGCTACCTTAACAAACTCCCGGGTCTCTTCATGATAAATGCATAAACCTCTCTCTTTGGTTCCGACCCATACTCTTTTAAATTTATCGATATAGATGGCTCTGATTTCCGAATCAGGGAGGGATTGGGGATTATCCTTTTCATGAAGAAATGTGGTGAACTGGTGGGTTCTTAAATTGAATTTTGTCAGTCCCCCTCTGGTCCCGATCCACAACACATCAGACGCTTCCTCCATGACCAATGCCGTAATGTCATCATTGCGAATGGTATTGGTGGTGTTGATATCACTCAGGTAAGGGGTAAACCTCTGTCCGTCGAAACTGTTCAAACCATTAAAGGTGCCGAACCAGAGCAACCCGGTTTTATCCTGGACGATATGGCGCACCGAATTGTGTGAAAGGCCATTATCCCTGCTGAAATGTTCCAGTTTAATATCCTCTGCAAACAGGGGAGTAGACAAGAACCATGCAAATACCGGGAATATCCGAAAGATCAGCCTCATGGGAACATCCTATTATTCTGTCACCCTGAAACATCAGGGTTCGTTTAAATTTTCACATATATGCGCCTTTTGTGCAATATGTACCCCAACAACCAGCAGAAGAGCATAAACGCCATGGCGGTGAGCAGAGTGCCCAAAGCCCCCGGAGCGATGTTTTGAAATACCCGTTCACTCACCCATTTAAAAGCATTTAAGCCATTCCCGACCGGAATAAGACAAAGTAAGACAAAAAATAATTCTGAAAACAGGTAAATAAAAAGAGGATTCTTCCCCAGAATTTCAAAAAAGGAAATCCCTGTTTTATATTTCCTTATCTCGATCAGGTAGATCAGGATGGCCATAATGGACAAATCGAGTCCGACCGTATAAAGCACAAAAGAGCTGGTCCATAGCTTTTTGCAAATAGGAAAGATGAAGTCCCACCCAAGTGCCAGGGTGGTCAGCAAAAACCCAGCCATGAGGAGCTTTGCAATGCCTTCAAAGGATTTCCCGTTTTTCTGAATGAAACTACCCGCGATGTACCCCATGATCACATTGACGATGGCGGGTAAAGTGCTCAGCAGGCCTTCCGGATCAAAAGGAACACTGTCTCTTTTATAAATATGCCCATGTCCCAGGATGGTCAAATCCAGTTTTGTCGCCGCGTTGGTCGCCATTTCCAGTTCAAAGCCGGGTTCTCCGAACAGATACAGGATAGCCCAATAACCTAAAAGCAGGACACCTGAAATCAGAAGGGCTGTTTTTTGCGAGAAATAGTAGAAAATGATGGAAGCAAAGAAATAGCACAGGGCAATCCGTTGGAGTACCCCCATGATTCTGGTTTCTGAAACCGGTTTGAGCAACAGTTCCCCGGATTGACCTCTTTCAAAGAATGGGAACCAATACATGAGATATCCCAGTAAGAAGATAACGATGGTTCTCCTGGTAATTTTAAGCCATACCTCCCTGCCAGGAGCCTGTTTCATTTTTATCATCGAAAAGCTCAGCGAGTTTCCGACAGCAAAAAGAAAGGAAGGAAATACCAGATCGGCGAGCGTAAATCCGAACCATTGGGCATGGATCAGATAGCCATAGATATCTGCGCCTGTCCCGGGTGTATTTACTATAATCATTAAAGCGATGGTCAGCCCTCTGAACACATCCAATGAAAGAAAACGTTCCTTATTTTGTTTCATAACTTTCAGCCTGCTTATGGTTGTTGATGCCCCATTGCTCGTTGGGCTTTTCACCCATCTCTAGCACAAGGGTTCCCCCCCGTACCAGATCACTCTGCGGAATCCTCCAGGTGTTGAGTTCATCTCCATTCCACCGGGCCGACTGGATATACACATTCCGGTGGGTGTTGTTTCTGACCTCTATCACCAGTGTTTTCCCCGGATAATATTCTGGATCCAGTTGAATGGTGACCCTGTCAAAAACAGGGCTGCCCAGTTCCAGTTCTGGTTCCAGGGAACACCCCCCCTGCATTGAAAATAGTCCGATCTTCATCAAAACCGCCAAAGCCCCCATCAGACCCTGGTCTTCATCTCCATTATACCCTACCTGAGGGCTTACCCCCTCATAAACTTCCTCAGTCACCCTGCGCGACCAGTATTGCGTTAACCAAGGCTTCCCTAGATAATTAAAGATGAATGCCGTATGAATAGAAGGTTGATTTCCATAATTCACCGGAATCCGGCTATACTCAGGATGCGTCTCTCTTTCATGCGAAGGGCCGGCCGTAAAACCCAGTTTTCCGGCCTCGGTAAATGCCTGGTTCAGTTTTGTCGAAGCAGCCTCCTCCCCGCCCATTAACTTGCTCAGCCCTTCTAAATGATGAGGCACAAACCATGTGCTTTGTGCTCCATTGGCTTCAATAAAACCATGGTCTATCTGAAAAGGATCAAAGTCCTCCTTCCATTCTCCTTCCCTGTTTTTTGGTCTCATCCAACCACTTACCGGATCAAACAGGTTTTTATAGTTCTCACTGCGTTCCAGAAAATAGCGGGCATCCTCTTCTTTCCCCAGTTTCTGAGCCAGCTGTGCCAATGCCCAATCCTGAAAGGCATATTCCAGGGTCTGGCCTGCCCCGTCCTGGTGTGCCCCATACACCATTTCCGAAAGCGGGTAAGGAACATATCCTTTTTCCATATACCACGATAAGCCTCCTCCGATACTGGTTTGATGCTCATATCCGGCTTTCTCCATGATCCCTCCGGGCATTTGATTTTTCTTCAGGGCCTGATAGATGTCGTCCCAATCATCTTTTACGATACCTTTTTGAATGGCGCTGATAATAAATGGATTAGACGAAGCGCCTGTCATCACATAGGTGTAATTTCCTCCGGAAGGCCCCCTGGGGATCAACCCTCCGTCTTTATAATATTGCATCAGTGAGTGGACAAATTCTTCCATAATGTCCGGATAGACCAATCCCCAGAGGGTATTCAGGGTCCATTGGGCTCCCCAGAATGAGTCGGAATTGTAATGATGAAACAGGGGTTCCCCTTTTTCATTGCATGGAAGTTGTCCTATTCTGAAGGGTTCTCTTGTATGGTCGGGATAGGCTCCGTTGATGTCACTGATGGTCCTGCGTCCCTGTAACGCATGCCACAGATCGGTATAAAACCGTTGTTGTTGTTGGGGGGTTCCCCCTTCCACCTTAATGCGTGACAATAAACTGTTCCACTCTTCCTGCGATTCATCCACCACCTGATCAAAGTTCCAGCCCGGCAGTTCCTCTTTCATGTTGGTGACCGCATTTCCAACCGAGGTGTAGGATACCGCTACTTTCACCATCAGCGGCCGGGAACTGCTGTTCCCAAAGCAGACGATATAATTTCCTGTGGCCTGATCCTGCTCAAGATGATCATAAGGCCTGTTAAATTGGGCTGCAAAATAGACCGTGCAAGGTTTGGGCCGGCGAAAGGTGGGCAGATTGGTCACCTCTCCGGTTATTAAATCTGCCTTTTCTGTTTTACTGATGACGCCATCGCTCATAAAACCCGGACCAAGCGGGCCATTCAGGTTAAAAAGCAGAGCGATATTCTCAGGAGAGGTATAGCGGTGAAAACCCACCCTTTTGGTAGAAGTAAGCTCGGTTTTAATCTGATATCTATCCAGAAAGAGTTGATGATATCCTGGAGCAACGGTTTCGGTTTGATGGTTAAAGCTGGAATAATAATCCTGAAATAGTGTCTTCCTATCCATCAGGTCAGGGTTTACAGGCATGATGGAAGGCCCTGCCAATTGCCAGGCATGAATATGGCTGAACCCTTTGACAGTGTCGGTGTCATAACGGTATCCACCGCCCCAGTCGCTGTCGATTTCGGTATCGGGACTTAAATTAACCATCCCGAAAGGCCGTGATGCCGAGGAAAAAAAGAACCACCGGGAATGGCTGGTATCAAGCTGAGGAAATACCCTATCCACAGGCCGGACTTCTGAGGTTTTTGTAAGTTGGTTGACCTCGCAGGATGAGGTCCAGAGAAGACAGACCATCATCCCCATCATCCGGAACCCATAACGCCTGATACTTTGTATCAAAACCTGATGTCTTTTCGGCATTCTGAAATCACAATTAAATCCGGAAAGGACTAGAAAAAAGGAGGGTGTTTTGAGGAACACCCTCCTTTTCTTATAATAAGGGATGATTAATATCCGGCATTCTGTTTCCAGTTGGTATTCTCGTTTAAAACACCCGTAGGAACAGGGAAAATGCGCTTGGTAAAGTCCGTTTTGGCTACCGGATTGATGGTATTTTTAAAGCCCCAGTCCTTTTCAAATTTCCCGAAACGGATGAGGTCATTCCGGCGCCAGTTTTCATCGAAGAACTCACGGCCCCGTTCATCAAGCAGTTCATCCAGGGTAGGAGCGGAGGTCAGCGTAGGGGCCTTGACATAGGAACGGATCTGATTAAACAATCCCATGGGGGTGTCTCCCGTGGTTCCTTTGGCACCGCGAAGAAGGGCCTCACATTTGGTGAGCAGGATATCGGCATATCGGAAGATCGGGATATCATTATCCTGGCACCGGTTGTACAAGTCAAAAGCAGCAGGATCTACCATAAATTTGTTGAAGCGATAGCCTTGTGACCACCCTGCCACCGTATTGCCAACATTCAGGTTCTCATTCACCATCGGAAGTATGATATCCCTGGTTAGGGTGACCTGAGCATCCTTATACAGAAAGGGAGTTTGAGTTACTATGTAAGTAGAAGGATTATGCTGAAACAGGGGCCCCTTGAACAGGGCATCATTGCGGCGGTCGCCCGCCAGCGTGAACAAGCCGGCAAATTCGGGAGTCACGGCAAGATTCCCGCCCACTGACTTGGCCAACTTAATCCCATACAGTCCGGCACCCCCTTTCCCATCGCTGTCGCCTTTGCGCCAGGTACGGAAACGGGCGTAAGTCATTCCATCCTGTTTCGACGCAGTATATGGCATGGCATAGATGAAATCCCTGATATGAGGTCCGTTGTTGGGATAAAACTTCCTGAGGTAGTCGTCACTCAGGTTGAAGAGGCCCGATTGGATGATTTCATCACATGCGGCCACACCATCATCCAGTTTTTCATTGGTTGCAGAGGCTGACCAGCTTGCATTGGTTACATCTTTGGTATATACATTCCAGTTGATGTACAACTTGGCCAAAAGGGCTTGTACCATCCAATAGGTCGGCTTGCCATAGGTGGAGGCATCCACTTTTTTTGTCATATGATCCTGGATGGCCAGAAGTTCGGATTCTATCCACTCCGCAACCTCCTTGCGCGGGCTGCGTTCCAGCGCCTCCTCTGCTTCCAGTACATGATCCAGAATGGGGACATCTCCGTAGCTGTCCATCAGTATGAAATGATAGAAAGCACGGATGGCCCGGACCGGAGCAGTAACCACCTGTTCTTCCCCTCCAAGATCCAGAATCACCTGGTTGCATTTGGTGATCCCGCTTGACAGATCCGTCCAATATCCCAGGCAGGCATCATCAGCCATGAACTTATGTAAACTGGGATGGGCATAGTTCCCTGAGTCGTAATAGTCCCCATCGAAACTTACACCCGTACACTCATCGGATGAGCAAACCATGGCTTCATTATAACGACGCCCCAATGCCCCCCGGAATGCAAAATAGACATCAGAGGTTTTGGCTTCAACGGCGATCTCCGAATTGGGATAGGAGGTGTACTGCGATTTTACATCCACATCCAAATCGGTACAGCTACTCACCGAAAGGGCGATGAACGCAGCTGATATACAAATTTTTATACTCTTATTGTTCATGTGTTTTAATTATTACGTTCGTATGGTTTGTTCTGTGAAACACATGCAATATCCATGTGGTTAATAATACCGGTTGGTGCATAAATGATGCATGGATATTTCATATTTTTCTTCATTTTTTCTGGTCATTTTGAATATCAGAAGTTGATATTAAGCCCGAGCATAAAAGTGCTGGTTCGGGGATAATAGGTTTCACGGCTATCGATACCCGGTGTGAGACCTCCCAGATAAATTTCCGGGTCAAGACCTTTATAATTGCTGATGGTCAGCAGGTTGTTGCAGGTGGCATAGAGGTTTAATCCGTTGATGGCGTTGCCAATCCTTCCGAAGTCATAATTCAGGGAGAGGGTGGAGAGACGCAGGTAGCCGCCCTTTTCCAGGTACCGGTCTGAGGGAGCTTGCGCGTTGACGTCGGTAAACTTTTGGTTGGCAGCCACTTCAATCAATACATTCTTGCCGGTGGAAACCAATGCAATGTAGTTGTATTGCGCACGGGTTGAGTTCAGGATTTGGTTCCCCGATACCCCCTGAAGGAAGGCGGTGAGAGACCAGTTCTTAAATTTCAGCGTGTTGTTCCATCCATAGGTTAACTTGGGTTGGGCACTCCCTACTTTTGTCCGGTCGGTTTCCTGAGGACTGGTTGTTAACGCCCCAGTGCGCTCACCCGTCACGGGGTCATGGACATAAAACTGCGATACCCCATGGTTATCATACCCTGCCCACTCCCACATATAGAAGGTTCCGATCGCTTCTCCTTCCATGATACGCTGAACATTGGTGGTCGAGTGACCCCCAATGTTGGGATTGCCGGCATTGATATAATCCACTGAATAATTCTGATTGGAAAGACTAACCACCTCATTCTTGTTGTGTGAAAGGTTCATCGAGGATTCCCAACGGGTATTCTTGGTTTGGACGGGAACAACGGTCAGGGAAAATTCAATCCCCTTGTTGCTGATCTCGCCCACATTGGCCAGCATGCTCCCGTATGGATAACGGTTGGTAGACACCGCATAGCTGTATATCAGGTCCTTGGTTTGTTTGTCATAGTATTCCAGGGTTCCCGTGATACGGTTTTTCAGGAAGCCGAAATCCAGACCTATGTTGAGCATACTGGTACGTTCCCATTTAAGGTCGGGATTGGCGTTGCTGGTAGCCGCCAATGTGCGGTAATCAGCAGGATTCCCGTTGGCATCGGTATAGGTGAACCATCCTGAAGCCCCATAGGTCTGGATGGCCGTGAAAGCGTCAAATCCCAATGAGTTGCCACTGACGCCATAACCTACACGGAATTTCAGATCATCAAACAGATTCATATCCTTGATAAAATCCTCCTCACTCATGCGCCATGACACAGAGGCCGAAGGAAAGGTGGCCCAACGGTTGTTTTTGCCGAAAGCAGAACTGCCGTCACGACGCAATGTGGCCTGAAACAAGTACTTGCTGTTGAAACTGTAATTCAAACGACCATAAAACGAGATCATCCGCAGAGTCGAGAGGGTATAACCATTATGAATCCCTGTAATATCCATGTTGTTGGCATACCCCATGTTGTAGTATTTCAGCGCATCATCATAAAAATTGTAAACCGTCAGTCCGAAACCATCGTTGTTATCGGCCTGTTCCCAGGAATACCCCCCCATGAGGCCCAGCTTGTGAACCTCTCCGAAAGTCTTGTCATAGTTAAGATAGGTCTCCAGCACCCTCTTCTTGTTCTCCACGGAGGTGCGGCTCGCCTGGCCATGCTGCGAGGAATAAATCTGGGAAGCCGTGGTGTTATAATTGCTATGAATGTACTGCTCGTTCTGGTAAGAAAGCCCCAGGTTATAAACCAACCCTTTGGTAATATCAAGGGAAGCTTTGGCGATGCCTTGCAAACTTTTACTCTCCGTATGGTACTCATCCTCATTTATCATCGACATGGGATTGTAATTCTGAGAGATGCCCGAGCTTGAATACCAGCTTCCATTTTCGTTTTTCACCGGTACCAATGGAGAATAGTAATTCATAGCATCCAGAACACTGGTCCCCTGGCTTCCCATGGGGACGTTTTCATGGTTGGTGATGCTTCCGTTCAGACTGAAGGAGAGGGTTAACCGGTCGTTCAGGGCTTTGGTTTGTAAAAAGGAGCGTTCTATCAGACGGTTCCTTTCGGTTCCTTTGATAATCCCCTGTTTGTCCATAAAGTTTACACTTGCATTGTAACTGGTCTTTGCATCACCACCATTTATGGAAACATTGTGGTTGTGACTGAACCCTGTCCGTTGCGCTTCTTTCTGCCAGTCGGTGTTGCCTCCTTCATCATTCGGAAGGGTTATGCTATTGGATGAGGCGTAGCTCCGCAATTCACCCGCGGTCATCATTTCCAAATCCTTCAGGATATTGTCGACAGCCACATAACTGCTATAGCTGATATTGGTCTTCCCGTTTTGATTCCCCTTCCGGGTGGTGACAATGATCACCCCGTTAGCGGCTTTTGAACCATAAATGGCCGTGGCAGAGGCATCACGTAGGACATCAATGCTCTCGATATCCTCCGGCGCAACCAATGATAATGACGTCCCCGGAATTCCATCAATGACGTAGTAGGGTTCCTGTGCCTCGCCCGAGCGAAGCGTGGAAGCTCCTCGCAGGGTAATGGAGGAACTGCCGTTAGGGTCTGAAGTTTGTGTAATGGTCAGACCAGGAACTTTCCCCTGCAATAACTGGGCAGGATCACTGTAGACCCCCATATTCAGGTCTTTGGCTTTTACCGTGGTGATGGAACTGGTCACATCCTTCCGGGTCATTCTCCCATAACCCACCGCAACCACTTCATCCAGACCAATCACGTTTCTCATTAACCTCACCCGGAGGGCGGTGGTCCTGCTATCAATGGGAACTTCCTGTGTTTCAAAACCAATGAATGAGAATACCAGCGTCTTCGCATCTGATGGCACGTTCAGCGTAAACTTACCATCGATATCGGTAATCGTACCTTGTGTGGTCCCCTTAACAATAATGGAAACGCCTGGCAGTGAGCCCCCCTGATCATCATATACCGAACCGGACAAACTCATATTCTGCCCCCAGATGTTAAATGAATGGCCTAGAATAAAGGCTATCATTACTAACTTTAAAGCAAATTTTTTCATAGAAATTTGTTTAGATTTTACCAGCAATTTTACGGTTTTCGGCTTATTCAGGGCTGGATTATTCATTCAAACAGATAGACATTCTGGTCAATCCCGTCAAGAATTGGGCTCCACTAAAAGACAAACTAAAATAGCAGCCGTACCATCTACCCGGATGATATCCCTATTATCTCCTTATAACTGCACACCATTACCATAAGAACCGACCAGTTGCCGGGGTTCATCAGCCGGTAATTGCCCGGGAAACAATAAAAGTGACAATAATGAAAATCTCTGTTAATCTGTACATGTCAGTAAGCTTCAATAAAAGGTTTAAAAAGACCGGAGGTGTTAAGGTTGAGATAATATCTAAAATCACAAAGTTAATATCTACAATCTATTGCAACTATTAAAAGTGCTTTGTACATTTATCAGGCCGGTAAATGATATGCCCGATGCTCGTTCCATGCCCAAAGCTAGACAAAAATTTGATTTTTACTATTTCCCCCTGGCTTTGCGAAGGAGAGTTTCAATTTTTGAACACGGCCTTTTAAAAGGAGATAAAAATATGGCTGAACGGGAATAATCTCTTTCATCCAGGCTGCATTTAGAATAAAAAATGGTAATTTTCGAAATTGTGTTTTTTAACATTCACGCCTTTCTCGTGTTTGCATTACGCGAAAAAACTAAACAAGGTCATTCACAAAAATGAAGGAGCGTTATTTTTTGTACAGGAGTGCCGTGGTAGCTTCCCTGGCGGGGTTTCTTTTTGGTTTTGACACCGTGGTGATATCGGGAGCGGAACAGTCCATACAGGCTTTGTGGCAGTTGAGTGACGGAATGCACGGTGTGGCCGTCAGCATGGCCCTGTGGGGGACGGTTCTGGGGGCCTTGCTGGGGGGATGGCCATCGGAACGGTTCGGGCGGAAGAGAACCCTGCTTTGGATCGGGGTTCTTTATCTGGTTTCAGCTGTGGGATCCGCACTGGCCCCTGAGATTTTCTCTTTCATGTTCTTCCGGTTTGTCGGGGGCATCGGCGTGGGGGTGTCCACTGTAGCGGCCCCCATGTATATTTCGGAAATCGCCCCTCCCAACTTCCGGGGAAGGCTTACCGGAATGTTTCAGTTTAATATTGTCTTTGGGATTCTCATGGCCTTTTTCTCCAACTCTCTGATCAGGGGGTCAGGCGATAATGACTGGCGGTGGATGTTGGCCGTCATGGCATTCCCGGCACTGATCTACGCCCTTTTCTGCATAGGCCTTCCGGAAAGCCCACGCTGGCTTATCGTTCATCGCCGAAACCGGGCCGCCGGACTCGGGGTGTTGAAAAAAGTCAACCCGGGGCTTCCGACCACGGAGTTGGAACGGCTGGCTGATGAAATTGAGGCGTCGGGCAATGTCCCGGATAATGCCCGCCGGGGAAAGGGGGTTTCACGATCTCCACGACTGCTTAAACCCCTGTTCCTGGCCTTTTTTATCGCTTTCTTCAACCAGTGGTCGGGAATCAACGCCATCCTCTATTATGCACCCCGGATATTCGAAATGACCGGTCTGGCCACCCGGGCCGCCCTGCTCCAGTCAGTAGGCATCGGCATAACCAATCTCATCTTTACCTTTGTGGGATTGTGGCTCATCGACAGGCTCGGAAGGCGCACCCTTTTACTGATCGGATCCTTTGGCTACATCCTCTCCCTGGGTCTTACCGCCTGGGCCTTTGCTACCGGACGGTTCGCCATTGTCCCTGTCTGCATCTTCGCCTTCATTGCCGCCCATGCCATAGGCCAGGGCGCCGTCATCTGGGTGTTTATCAGTGAGATCTTCCCCAACCGGCAGAGGGCGGCAGGACAAGCCTTCGGAAGCTTTACCCACTGGTTTTTTGCGGCTGTCATCACCCTCCTCTTTCCGGTTATGGCAGGTGCCCTGCAACCCCAGATGATTTTCGGCCTTTTCTGCGGAATGATGATTCTCCAACTGTTGTGGGTCCTCTTTTTCGTCCCGGAAACCAAAGGCATCTCCCTTGAAAAAATGGAAAACAAATTGCATGGAGAATCCATATCGCTATGAGAAATGCACTTTCAGACCTTGAGAATTCTTCTTATGTACAGGCGATTCTGAAGATTGAAACTCCACGCCACAGAGCGGACGGGGAAACGAATCTCGTGAACCGGGATGAGTTCGACGGATTGCAGCACCAGACCACCCATCAGCAGAGACCAGGCATTAATACTTACCTGACACATAGAGCGGATGTAGTCAATGAGCTCGCCGGAATTCATTGCCGGGATTGTTCCCTGTACAAAATGAGATAAGAACTATTAATGAAAAACATTATGAAGAATATTTATGCATTGTTGTTTCTGGTTTTTGCAATTAGTGACGGCAGTAAAGCACAATCGTATCAAAAAACTGATTATGGAATAAAAACTGACGCCAACTCAATTCGTATTGAAATCCAGTTTTATACTCCTTCAATAGTGAGGATATTGAAATCACCCCAAGGGAGTATTTTTTCAAAAGAAAGCCTTTCGGTGATTAAAACGCCTCAAAAAACCAAAATTGCCATAAACCAAAATGGCGATGTACTTACTGTTTCAAGTGAAATCATAAAAGTAAAACTTAACCTGAAAAGCGGACAGGTTGTTTTTGCCGATAGGAAAGGTAAACATCTTCTTTCTGAAAAGGTGTCCGGAATTACATTTACCGATTTCAACGATGCAGGCAATCCGACCTTCAGCGTTTGCCAGTCGTTTGTGTTGGACCAAGACGAAGCCATTTATGGCCTTGGACAGCAGCAAAGGGGAAAAATGTCGCAGCGCAACCAGAAACTAAATATGGTGCAGGGAAATACTGACGATTATATAACCTTTTTTCAGTCGGTAAAAGGGTATGGATTGTTTTGGGATAATTATTCTCCCACGACCTTTACGGATAATCAGGATGAAACCTCGTTTAAATCGGATGTGGGCGATTGTGCCGACTACTATTTCATGGTTGGCGGCAATGCCGATGGTGTTATTGCCCAGATGCGTGATTTAACGGGTCAGGCTCCGATGTTCCCCTTGTGGACATTTGGTTTCTGGCAGAGCAAAGAACGGTACAAAAGTCAGGATGAGACCGTAGGAGTGGTTAAAAAGTACCGTGAACTGGGTGTTCCGCTTGATGGGATCATCCAGGACTGGCAATACTGGGGCAACAATTATCTGTGGAATGCCATGGAATTCCTGAATGACGAATTCCCGAATCCGCAAAAGATGGTAGATGACGTTCACCGCCTGAATGCGCACATAATTATCTCTATTTGGAATTCATTCGGACCGCAAACAAAACAATACAAAGAACTGGAAAAAATAGGCGCCTTAATGGATTTTCAAACCTGGCCCCAGTCCGGCTCAACCTTGTGGCCCCCGAGACGTGATTACCCCTCGGGCGTCAGGGTTTACGATCCCTTCAATCCCGAAGCCCGTGATATTTATTGGAAATACCTGAACGATGGTATTTTCAGGCTTGGGATGGACGGATGGTGGATGGATTCATCGGAACCTGATCACTTGGATTTCAAACCGGAAGATTTGGATAATATGACTTATCTTGGGTCATTCCGGAAAGTGCGGAATGCGTTCCCTCTGATGACTGTCGGCGGTTTATTTCAACACCAGCGTGCTGCTTCATCCGATAAACGCGTCTTCATCCTCACACGTTCTGCTTTCGCCGGTCAGCAGCGTTATGGCGCAAATACCTGGACGGGGGATGTCACCGCATCGTGGGATGCTTTAAAAAACCAGATATCGGCAGGTCTGAACTTTTCGCTCTGCGGAATTCCTTATTGGAACAGCGATATTGGCGGGTTCTTCCTGAGCCGGTTCAGGAGAAAACTTGATGACGCAGGCTATCGTGAGTTGTATGCCCGCTGGATGCAATTCGGCACATTTTGCCCCATGATGCGGTCGCATGGCGCCGATGCCCCCCGCGAAATTTATCAGTTTGGCAAAAAGGGCGATAAAGTGTACGATGCCATTGAAAAATATATCAACCTGCGCTACCGTTTGCTGCCTTACATCTATTCTTCCGCATGGGATGTTACAACCAACCAGTCGAGCATGATGCGCGCCCTGGTGATGGATTTTGCACAAGATAAAAGGACACTGGATATCAATGATGAGTATATGTTCGGAAAATCGATCCTGGTTTGTCCGGTTACCCATGCTATGTATTCAAAAGATACACAAGAAGATTTCGGCACCGTCAAATCGAGAGAGCTTTATTTGCCTGCGGGAACCGATTGGTTTGATTTCTGGACAGGAGAAAAGATGTCAGGAGGTCAAACGGTTGCCAAAGATGCCCCTCTCGACATCATGCCGTTGTACATTAGAGCAGGCTCAATTCTTCCCGTCGGACCCAAAGTCCAGTATGCTACTGAGAAAAAATGGGAGGACCTTGAAATCCGCGTGTACGAAGGTGCCCATGGAGAATTCACTTTGTATGAAGACGAAAATGACAATTATAATTATGAAAACGGAGCTTTCTCTACGATCACTTTTTCGTGGAATGATGCCAAAAAGAGTCTGACCATAAACGATAGGAAAGGTTCTTTCCCCGGAGTGATGAAAGAACGCAAATTCAGGATCGTAAAGGTAACCAAGGATAAAGGGTTGGGAATGGAACCCGTTGAACAGGTTGACCAGGTCATCGCTTATAATGGGGAAAAAGTTACTGTTAAACTGTAACAGAGTTCTGTTTTATGAATATTAACCAATGAACTAAATTATTTTTAAAGATGAAGAGTCAGTTTTTTGTTGTTTTAATGGCGGTTTTGCTGGCAGGCGGAGTGTGTTCCGCACAATCACAAACTATCGTAATTGAAGATTTCAAACCTTCCACCCTGAACCAACCCGGTAAAGAGTACCCCATGGTAAACTCGCAGGGTTACGCCCGGTTCCGTATTGAAGCTCCCCTTGCCCAGAGTGTGATCGTCGGACTGGGTGGCCGGGGAGGTACCCAACTCACCAAAGGGCCCGACAGCGTTTGGGTAGGGACTACTGCAGGCCCCCTGGACGAAGGGTTCCATTACTACCACCTGACCATTGACGGCGGAGTTTTTAACGATCCGGGAACTTTGAATTTCTATGGTTCCACCCGTTGGGAGAGCGGAATTGAAATTCCGGCGCACGACCAGGATTTTTATGCGTTGAGAGATGTCCCTCACGGTTTTGTGCAACAGATTCTTTTCCCTTCGCCCAGCACAAATACATCGCGCAGGGCATTTGTTTACACGCCTCCCGGTTACGGAAAAGATGGCAATAAACGATACCCTGTTTTATACCTTCAGCATGGCTGGGGTGAGGATGAAACCGCCTGGAGTAACCAGGGACGCGCCAATTTGATCATGGATAACCTGATTGCCGACGGGAAGATCGAACCTTTCATCATTGTGATGACTTACGGAATGACCAACGAAATAAGATTCGGCGGGTTACGTAATTTCGATATCAAACCGTTTCAGACAGTTTTGGTGGATGAACTGATTCCATACATTGATTCCCATTTCAATACCTTGGCCGATCAGCCGCATCGTGCAATGGCAGGGCTTTCAATGGGGGGTATGGAAACCAAAACGATAACGCTGAACAAACCGGAAGTATTTTCTCATTATGCCTTATTAAGCGGTGGAACATACGCTCCTGCCGATATCAAAGACATGTCGAAGGTGAAGCTCATCTTTCTGAGTTGCGGAAGTAAAGAAAGACCTGAAGGTGTGAAGAATGCCGCAGTTGCGCTTAAGGAAGTCGGAATAAATGCTGTTTCTTATGTTTCTGAAGGAACAGCGCACGAATTCCTAACATGGCGCCGCAGCTTGTACGAACTGGCTCCGCTATTGTTTAAAGATTAGTTTGTACATTAATCATTGAAACCATGAAGCTTAAGTATGCCATTTTAACAGTTGGCCTGATCTGGATTACGGGTGGCAGTTTCGGACAACAGGCCAACGTAAATCTCGATTACAATCCGCAAAAGAACACCGAAGGCCTGATCCCTTTCAGTGCTGCGGTTAATTCGCCCGAGGTGCATGACGATCATACCGTTACATTCCGGTTAAAGGCGCCTGATGCGCAAAAGGTAGTTTTGCCAACAGGGGCGATCTACACCACCAATAACCTGGGCAGGGAGCCTCTTCCGTTTACAAAAGGGGAAGATGGCATCTGGACACTGACCATCGGGCCGCTCAAACCCGATATGTATGCTTATCATTTCAATGTCGATGGCGTTCAGATCCCCGATCCAGGAAATACATACGCTGCATTTACGGCCATGCCGCCTTACAGTGAGTTGATCGTCCATGGCGACGGGCCGGCTTATTACGATGCCCGGAAGGTCCCCCACGGAACCGTAACGCGTCATGTTTATCATTCGGAAGTCACAAAGGGAGAGCGCGAACTCTACGTTTACACCCCCCCCGGTTATACCCCGGAGAAGAAATACCCGGTTCTCTACCTCCTGGGGGGAAGCGGCGAACTCCCTTCCAACTGGGTGTTCGACGGAAGGGCAAATTTTATCATGGACAATCTGCTGGCTGAAGGGAAAGCCTTGCCTATGATTATTGCCATCCCCAACAACCAGATCATTCACCGGAATCATCCCCAACATACCGAACTGACTTTCGATATTTTTGAGAAGGAACTCCGGAATCATGTCATTCCACTGGTTGATGAAGCTTACAGCACCATCAGATCACCCAAAGGCAGGGCGATTTCAGGTTTGTCGATGGGAGGCCGTCACAGTATGTTTATCGGTTTTCGTTCACTCGACCTTTTTGCCAATTTTGGCATTCTCAGCGCCGGTGATACCAATGCGGAGACTTCGTTGGCTCAGTTTTTAAACGATCCCAAAGTGAATGAAAAGGTAGATTACCTTTTTGTGGGTCAGGGAACAGAGGAAGCAAAAGGTTTTATGGGGCGACGGTGCCTGGTTCTGCACCAAGCCCTGGAAAAGCATAACATTGAACATGAGTATTATGTGGGCGGTCATGGCGGCCACGACTGGTCCACCTGGCGGCACCTCCTGTATTACCGGTTTCTTCCCAACCTTTGGAAAGAAACTCAACAGGCCGGACAGGTGAAGGCTGGGGGTGGTCTTTCTCCGGATCCCGATTTTCACATTTACCTCTGTATCGGGCAATCGAATATGGAAGGTGCCGCACGGGCAGAACGGCAGGATTCAACTGTTAATCCGCGCTTTCAGGTCATGGCGGCGGTAGATTGTGAAAACCTCGGCCGCACCAAAGGTAACTGGTACCCGGCTGTGCCGCCCTTGTGCCGGTGCAGGACAAACCTTGGTCCGGCTGATTATTTCGGACGGACAATGGTGGAAAACCTCCCCGAAAAAGTTAGGGTGGGGGTGATTGTGGTAGCCATCGGCGGCTGTAAAATAGAACTTTTCGATAAGGATAATTATCGCTCTTATGTTGAAAGCAGTCCCGGTTGGTTAAAGGGAATTGTAAAGGAATATGACGATAATCCTTATGGAAGGCTGGTGGAAATGGCAAAACTGGCTCAGAAAGATGGTGTCATTAAAGGTATTTTGTTACACCAGGGTGAGTCAAATACGAACGATAGCCTTTGGACCCGAAAAGTAAAAGGTGTTTATGACAATCTGATAAAAGACTTGAATCTCAACCCGAAAAATGTGCCGCTTCTTGCTGGCGAGGTCGTTCATGAGGACCAGGGAGGCGTGTGTGCCGGTATGAATAAAATCATAGCAACTCTTCCGCAGACGTTGTCCAATTCATACGTCATTTCATCAGCAGGCTGTACCGATGGTTGGGACAATCTCCATTTTAATGCCGCCGGATACCGCGAACTCGGGAAACGGTATGCTGAAAAAATGCTTTCAGTTTTAAAACTGAAAAAATAGTACATAAATATGAGGAAGTACATATTTTTTGCCGGGTTACTCCTTTGTTTCTTTGGGATGGAGGCGCAACCCGGAATTGAAAAACCATATCATAAATATGCGCCCGCTCCTCCGCTTGGTTGGAACAGTTGGGACATCTTCGGCACAACCGTAACCGAACGACAAATTAAGGAACAGGCTGATGCTATGGCAATTCATCTTCTGCCAAGCGGATATCAATACCTCACGGTTGATATACAGTGGTACGAACCCGAATCGAAGAGCCACGCGTATAATCCCAGAGCTGTTCTCACCATGGACGAGTATGGCCGTTTGACGCCGGGATTGAAAAAGTTCCCGTCAGCAGCCGAAGGGAAAGGTTTTAAACCGCTGGCCGATTACGTACATTCCAAAGGATTGAAGTTCGGCATTCATATAATGCGTGGAATCCCGCGACAGGCGGTTGAAAAAAATACCCCTGTATTTGGCACCAATGCCAAGGCCCAGGATATTGCGCTTAAGAATTCCACCTGCGCCTGGAATCCCGACATGTATGGTGTAGATGCCACCAAGCCTGAAGGACAGGCTTATTACAATTCAATCATTCAAATGTATGCCGATTGGGGTGTCGATTACATCAAGGTTGACGACATTTCCCGTCCATACGACGATGTGCAGAAGGCTGAGATTGAGGCGATCCGCAAGGCTATCGACAAAACCGGCCGCCCGATTGTGTTAAGCTTGTCGCCCGGAGCAACACCTGTTAAAGCCGGAGAACATGTCATGAACCATGCCAATATGTGGCGTATCACCGATGATTTCTGGGATAGCTGGGGTTTGCTTCATGCCATGTTCGAAAGGCTCGATGTGTGGACTCCCTTCCGCGGTCCCGGCCACTTCCCCGATGCTGACATGCTCCCCATCGGGATCATCGACTTCAACCGCCCGACAAAATTTACCAGGGAAGAACAATACACGCTCATGAGCCTGTGGGCGATAGGCCGTTCTCCGCTCATTTTTGGGGGCGATATGACTAAACTTGACGATTTCACCAAACAGATGCTTACGAATCCCGATATGCTGAAAGTAAATCAGGAGAGTACGAACAATCGTCAGGTATATAACGATAAGAACCTGATTGTCTGGACTGCCGATGTGCCTGATAGTGAAGATAAATACGTTGCCCTGTTCAACGCCCAGAGCAAGGGCGACAACATCGATCTCAGCAATGCCGATTACGCCAGTCCTGTAATTGCCGGAAATGGCAGTTCGCAGGAAATCAGCATTGCGGTGAAAGGCGGGAAAAAACTTGTCCTGTTTGTGAATGATGGTGGTAATGGTTTCGATTGGGACCACGTGGCGTGGGTCGATCCTGTTTTGCATGGTCCAAATGGGGAATTGAAACTTACCACTTTGAAATGGATCAGTGCAACCTCAGGCTGGGGCAACGCAACGGTTGACAAAACATGCGAAGGCAGGCCTTTGATTGTTGACGGAAAACCAGCAACAGGTATTGGTGCCCATGCAAAATCGGTAATTATTTATGAATTGCCGGAGGGATACGAAACATTTACCACCAAAGGAGTTGTACTGAAAGAAACAGGCTCCGTGGTATTCGGAGTGCTCGTTGACAAAGGGAAGATAGAATTTCGTGATGAAAGTGATGTTAAGGTCGATTTTAAAACCATTGGCATGAAACGGAAAGCCAGGGTAGTTGACCTTTGGAGTCACACGGAACTGGGTGTGTTCAAAAAGAGGTTCAGTCGTGCGTTGAAGCAGCATAGCGCCGGACTTTACCGGATAAGCCCTGTGAAGTAAAGAATAATTACCTTCTGTATTCCAAGGGGGCGAAAGCCCGTTGTTCAACTTGGACGGGTGAAAAATCATATAGAGATTCAGCAAGATGATAAAAAATCAGTGTAGTTCATAAAATCGATAAAGCTATCTTCTAACCGTTAAAACTGAAATCATGAGGAAAGTACGGTATATTTTGTTTTTCATTGTATATGCCCTTGTTGCCAGTGCTCAAAACCCGATAATTCAAACGGTTTTTACTGCCGACCCGGCGCCCATGGTACACGATGGTAAAGTTTACGTATATACTTCTCACGATGAGGATGAAACTGTGAAAAACTTTTTCACCATGTTCGATTGGCGTTGTTATTCGACCGCTGATATGGTGAACTGGACCGACCATGGTGTCATTGCTTCGTTGAAAAACTTCGGATGGATGGATAAAACAAATGGGGCCTGGGCACCGCATTGCATTGAGCGGAACGGTAAGTTCTATCTGTATGTTCCCATTCATGGCGAGGGTATTGCGGTGTTGGTCTCAGATTCTCCCACCGGACCATTCATCGATCCCATTGGAAAACGGCTTGTTGACAGCGACCATATCTGGCAGGACATTGATCCGACTGTTGCAATTGATGACAAGGGGCAGGCCTGGTTGTATTGGGGAAACCCCAAATTGTGGTACGTCAGGTTAAATGAAGATATGGTTTCCTATGACCGGAGTATGGGTCAGAACGGCATTATTTCGATAGATATGACTGCTGAAGCCTTTGGTTTCAAAGAAGGCCGCGATGGCAAACCCGGAACGACCTACACCGAAGGTCCCTGGTTATATAAACGAAACAACCTCTACTACATGGCGTTTGCTGCTGCCGGAATTCCAGAGTACCTTGCTTATTCAACGGCACCCTCGCCCGAAGGGCCATGGACATACAAAGGAATTATTATGGAACGTGCGCCACACCTGGCGTTTACAAACCATCCTGCTATTATCGACTTCAAAGGGAATTCCTATCTCTTTTATCACGATCAGGATTTGTCAAAAGGTCAGGGCTTTAAACGTTCGGTTAGCGTGGAACAATTCAATTACAACGCCGATGGCACCATTCCGCTCATCATCCCAACAAAGGAAGGGATAAAACAAAGCGTTGCCAATTTGAACCCTTTTAAAAAGGTTGAAGCCGAAACAATGGCATGGAGCGAAGGCGTGAAAACGGCTTCCGACAGCAAAACAGGTGTTTACGTGACCCAAATCGATAATGGCGATTACATCAAAGTTCGAAGCGTGGATTTTGACAAAGGTGCCAGGAAATTTAAAGCAAGCGTGGCTTCTGCCTCAGCAGCCGGCCAAATCGAAATTCGTACCGGCAGCATCGATGGTGAACTATTGGGGGTGTGTGAAGTGAAAAATTCAGACAGAATGCAAAAGTGGACGGCGCAGTCGTGTAAGGTGAAAAAAACCAGGGGCGTTCAGGATCTCTATTTCGTATTTAAAGGGGGTGAAGGCCCTTTGTTCAACTTCGACTGGTGGAGGTTCAAATAGAGATTCGGTAAATTGATTATCATAACTAAACAAATAATATAATGCAAATCAGATCCAGTATTAAATTGCAAAGTTCGACAATCTTTCTTGTTGTATGTTTGGCATTATTTTCCGGTTTGACAGCAAGCACAACTGGCAAATCCAAAAAATTGCAGGCGCAAAATGCCCCGGTATTTACAAATTTCGTATACCAGGGAAACGATGAGGTATACAACGATTTCCCGCTGAAGCCTGATGAGTTTTATAACCCGATTTTGCAGGGTTGTTATCCCGACCCGAGCATTACCCGTAAAGGAGACGATTATTTTTTGGTGTGCTCATCATTTGCCATGTTTCCCGGAGTGCCGATATTTCATTCAAAAGATCTGGTAAACTGGACACAAATCGGCCACGTACTCGACCGGAAAACGCAATTGATTGTGCACGATTGCGGAATCAGCGCCGGAATTTATGCACCTCAGATTTTGTACAATCCTCACAACGATACCTTTTACATGATTACCACGCAATTTTCGGGAGGCTTTGGGAATATTGTGGTAAAGACAAAAGATCCCTTCAAAGGATGGAGTGACCCGGTAAAACTGGCTTTCAACGGGATTGACCCATCTCTTTTCTTCGACGATAACGGAAAGGGGTATGTCATTCACAACGATGCCCCCGATCGCGGGAAGGAGTTGTATGAAGGCCACCGTGTCATTAAAGTATGGGAGTATGATGTGGCTGCCGACCAGGTCATCCCCGGAACCGATCAGATCATCGTCGATGGAGGCGTTGACCTGGCGAAAAAGCCCATCTGGATTGAGGCTCCCCATATTTACAAGAAAAACGGGAAGTACTATCTTATGTGTGCCGAAGGGGGTACCGGCGACTGGCACAGCGAAGTGATTTTTGTCAGCAACAACCCCAAAGGACCTTACACTCCCGCACCGGCCAATCCGATTCTCACGCAAAGACACTTTCCGAAAGACAGGGAAAACAAGGTGGATTGGGCCGGCCACGCCGATCTGGTATTGGGGCCCGACAACTCAACTTATTACGGAGTATTTCTGGCAGTCCGCCCGAACGAAAAGCAAAGGGTAAACACCGGGCGCGAAACATTTATTTTACCGGTCGATTGGTCGGGTGAATTTCCGGTTTTCGTAAACGGTCTGGTGCCGATGGAGCCAAAACTGAAAATGCCCAAAGGCATTACCGAAAACAAGACCGGACAGAAAGGATTTTTCCCCAATGGCAATTTTACCTTTGCCGATGATTTTACCTCTGAAAAACTGGATTACCGGTGGATCGGACTGAGAGGTCCGCGTGAAGATTTTATTGCAGTGTCAAAAAATGGCTTGCTCATAAAACCATTTCAAACCAATATCAAGGAAGTAAAGCCTACTTCAACGCTCTTTTACAGGCAGATGCACAAAACCTTTACTTTCACGGCAACCATGAATTACAAACCCGAAACGGAAAAAGAGCTGGCCGGGATTGTGGCGCTGCAAAGCGAACGGTTCAACTATGTTTTTGGCATCACCAAAAAGGGGGCCGATTATTATATTTTGCTGGAAAGGACAGCCGGGAAAGTCAGAAGCCGCGAAACGGAATCGAAAATTGTGGCCAGCGCCAAAATAGACCTCGGCCAACCTGTCAGGTTACAGGTGTCGGCAAAAGGCGATGATTATGAGTTCAGCTATTCGACCAACGGAACCGACTTTGTGAATGTAGGCGGCACCGTATCGGGCGACATTCTTTCAACCGATGTGGCTGGAGGCTTTACCGGTTGTTTGCTCGGTTTGTACGCCACATCGGCAAATAATGCAGTGCCTGAATAAATCAAATTATGCTTGATGAAGTCGTTAGCCGTTACAAGGGGCAGCTGGCTTTTGCACTGTGCCCGACGCCTTTGAATGCCCGGTGCAATAAGTACGTCCCGCGCGATGTGGAGGCATTCAAAAATTCCTGCGAACTGGCAAAAACCGGTTTGGCGTTTTGGAGAACCAACCGGGAGGCGCTTGCGGCTTTTTAGAATTGGACAGAGTAATGGCTTTCCGCAGCATTCAGGTAATCAATGAACCCGGGTTCCTGCCGGTTGTGCTCACAAACCTTGTCGTAGGATAAGCCCACAGGATGTCGGGATGAAGGGTAAATTCCTTCAGGATATCTTCCCAGATGGCGGCTTCGGTGCTTCTTCGCTTGAGCGGATCGCACAGGTACCTCGCCGTAAGTTTTACCCCATACTTCATCACAGTGGCATAAATGATGGGCGTGAGATACTGGTAATGAATAAGGTACAGTTTGCTGGCTTCCTTGAGGTCACGCTCTGCCGGCCCGATGATGTTCTGGGTATGGTTATTCATGATGGTGTTGAGGATCTCCTTTGCCTTCTGCCAATTGCTCTCAAAGGTAAGCCTGATTTCAAGTTCGTTCCAGATGTAGCGGAACCCCTGGGTGTAGTTGGCCTGTGGTTCCGTGAAGACCTTCCCGTTGGGAATATGGATGATCCTTCCCGTACTCTGGTCGGCTTCCACCCATTTGCCGATTTCCAGGATCGAAAACTGGTAAAGCCGCAAATCTATCACATCGCCGCTATGGGGGCCTACCTGAATCCGGTCACCGATTACAAACGGCCTGCGGAACATGATAAAAAGCCACCCGGCGATATTGGCCAGAAGATCCTTTAGGGCAATGGCAATCCCTGCCGAGAGAAGACCCAGAAACGCCCCCATATACCTGAAAGCATGGATCCAGACGGTGCCTATCAGCAGAATGGAAGTGATCGGAACGAAGTAGGAAATCACCCGTTTCCATAAATACCTGGTTTTTACATCGTCGGTGTGTTTCCAGACAATCCGCAGCACAAGGTATCGGAATAAGTACAGCGCAACGATAATGCCAACAGAAACCAGAATTTTGTGTTGCGTCTGCACACTGATTCCTGTATTCGCTTCGAAGACAAGTCCCAAATTTTTCATCATGCAACCGATTCGTAAGGTGAACTTAAAAGGATTTGCTTCCACATCCCCGGCGAAACCGGATTAACAAAGGCGATGAACGTCTTATCAGGATCTTTATGACATGTTGCTGAAAGGAAAATGCACAGCTGTTGTAAAACAACTACTTAAAGGAGAGCCAGTCTATCTCCGCGGACTGATCCTCTTTCAGAACAACTGCCAGGTTGTGAACTCCGGGTTTTCCTTTTTTAACTTTTGCCTGAACGGTGGTCCATTCGGCTCCCCCGGGGATTTTTACCTCCGAAAGCTGCGCTCCCTCCGGGGTCCCCAACATGATCTGTAAAGTACTCCCGGCTTCTGATTTTGCCATTACCCGGACTTTTTTCACCTTTTTCTTCCCGAAATCCACCGCGTTGTACTGCATCCAGGACCCCCTGTCGCTAAGGATGGCCTTCCATCCTTTAAAAGTATCGGTAGTGTCGTGGTAAGCCACGGCAGCACCGGTTTCGCTCTTCAGACTGTACCGGTCGATTTCAATTTTTTTCCTGGCGTTGGTCAGGCCCACACCCCGTTCGGTGGGCGTGACTTTTCGGATGGTCCCGTCAGCATTGAAAAAGAGGCTGTCAATCCTGATCGACCTGTTCTTGTCAAATCTCGGGGAGAAGTCGTTGTGGTGATAAAACAAATACCACTGTCCGTTGAACTCTATGATGGAGTGGTGGTTGGTCCAGCACCCCGAGGGATGTTCATCCATGATGACACCGGTAAATGTGAAAGGCCCCATCGGATTGTCGCTAATGGCATATTCAAGCCTTTCGGTCTTGTTTTCCACATGCGGATAGGTCATGTAATAGATGCCGTTCCGTTCAAACAGATACGGTCCTTCCTTTAATCCTCTGGCCGGCAATTCTTTTACCACCACAGGATCACCTGCCAGTTCCAGCATATTGTCCTGCAGCGGTGCCGCCATGATATTCCCCCAATAAAGGTAAGCTTTCCCGTCCTTGTCGATGAACGGGCAAGGGTCGATTCCACGGACATTCTTGATGGGTTTGGGTTGGGGGATAAAAGGGCCTTCCGGATGGTCAGCCACCGCCACCCCGACGGTGAATCCCCTGCCATATTCAGGCTTCTGGCCGGAAGGAAAATAAAAGTAGTATTTTCCGTCCTTCTCAATGCAGTCGGGAGCCCACATGCTGTAAGATGTGGAGTCAACCCACGGAACTGTGTACTGGCTTAGGATAACACCATGGTCGGTCCATTCGGTCAGGTCGGAAGATGAAAAGACATGGTAGTCTTCCATACAAAACCAATTACTCCGTAATCCTTTTCCGGGAGGGGCCTGGATGTCATGCGAAGGATACACATACACCCTGCCGTTGAATACCCTGGCCGACGGATCAGCCGTAAACTGATCCCTGATGATGGGATTCTGCCCCTGCACGGTGATGGAAACTAACGTTGCCAAAACCATGAAAAGATAGTGAAAATGTAGTTTTTTCATAAGCGTATATAGTTGCATTATTAACTTGGTATCATTTGAATCTCCTTAAAACGTTGCATTGTAAACTCTGTATCATTTGAAGCTCCTTAAAGCATTTTTTTAAGATCAGCAAAATCCTCTTTTTTCAGGTAATTCACCTCACTCCGGAAAACTCCCTGTCGTTCTGATACTGCATGTTGAACCAGTCAAAATCGGCATGGCCGCCCGTGTTTTTGGTAGCATAGTTGAACAACCCGAAACGGTAACCCATGAAGTGGGGCATGGAATATTCCATATTCAGCCGGGTGCCGATGTTCTTCCACGATTTCCCGTCGGGGCTGTAGTAGAACCTGGCGGTGTCGGTCCGTTCCGTGAAGTCGCATACGGCTTTCAGGAAAACGGTTTTTTTCTTCAGCGGAACACTCTCTTCTTCGACGGGTTTGCCGGAACCGGCATTGACCATGACGAGGGTGGGCTTTCCCCGCACGATTTTAACTCCCACCTGGCCGAATTTTCGCTGCAACAGGGCGAGGCCTGCGAAATCACCCTCCTTCATGCCCCTGACATCGAGCCGGGTGGTCCCGGAGCAAACAGGGCCGAAGGTCCGCTGGGTCAAAGTATTCTTCGCCATGACAAATGAGGTGTCTATCCGTCCGGTGGTGAGGCGCAGCCACCCTTTCCGCTGCTTTACCGACCAGAGGGCATTGTCGGGGTTGTGATTCCACTGCCAAACCAGCGGCAATGCCCGGTCTTCTTTCTGGCGCGAAAAATTATCAGAGGCTACGATTCCCGGAATTACTCCTTTGTTACCGGGAAGGTCCAGTTTTTCAGGGACTTTCCCATCGACGCCGATGACCGGCCAGCCGTCTTCCCAGGTTACCGGAACAATATAGGGAATGCGGCCTACGGAGCCGTAATCGCGGAAAAGATAGGCAAACCACCGTCCGTCGGGGGTATCTGTCATTCCACCCTGGGCGATTCCCCTGTCGGCAAAAGCCATCCTTCCCTCGTAAGGACCAGTGATACGATCGGCACGATGAATCACTACGGTACGCATACCGCCCCGGGGCCACGTGATGTTGAAAAGGTAATACTTCCCGTTTACCTTGAAAAGCTGGCTCCCTTCGGCACCCAGACCGATGTTGGTGCCTGCCGGTGCACTGGCATTTTCAATCACCACATGGTCGGTTCCCTCTTTCACCCCCGACAAGTCCTCTTTCAGCTCCACCATCCTGAGCCTGCTCACCCCGTAAATCATCCACACTTTACCGTCATCATCGAAAAAGAGGGTGTGGTCATGGTAGGAGGGCTCAAAGGAGATGCTCTTCCAGGGCCCCTTTTCTATGTCACGGGTGGTGAAGATATAGGTTCTCCCTGTGGTCTGGGCAAAGGTGGAAACATAAAAGGTTCCCTCGTGGTACCGGATGCAACTGGCCCAGGAACCCCGGCCATAGGTGCTTTTCCCGTTGTCAAGGTTCATGGCATCCACTTCGCCGAGCCGGTCATAGGCATAATTCACCAATTCCCAGTTCACCAGATCGTAGGATTTCATGATGGGTACGCCCGGGCTCATGTGCATGGTGGTGCTGCTCATGTAATAGGTATCCCCCACGCGGATCATCGACGCATCGGGCACATCGGCAAAAATGACCGGATTTTGTGCTTCTGTGCCGGTGAAGAGGAACATTGCGATAAGAATGGTTACAAAGGATGATTTCATCTTGTTGAGTTTTTTATTTCAGTACCAACATTTTCCGGCTCAAAAGGGTGCTGCCCGCCGTCAGCCGGTAGTAATAGATGCCGCTTTCAATCTTCCTGTCGCTGTGATTCCTGACAATCCAGGGGATGGAATAGTGCCCGGAGTTCAATGTTTCGTCGACCAGGGTGATCACCTCCCTGCCCAGGTTGTCAAAAATCGTGAGGGTGACTTTCTGGGGTTGGGAAAGGGTGAAGCGGATTTCGGTGGCTGTACTTACCGGATTTGGATAATTCTGTTCAAGAGATACGGCCGGAGGATTTCCCGGAATCCCTGCGTCAATGCCGGTTGCCCGGTAGACATAATCGGCCAGCCAGGTCATCGCCGGGCGCCATGCCCCGTTTTTCAGCACCAGGTAACAGGTAGGCTGCCACATCTCCCCTTCACGATATCCCCAGAGGGTAATCCCTTTCACTGCGGGATGGTCCCATAAGACGGGGAAAATCTTCTGGTAAAGTTGTAATTGCTGGTTGTCGTCGGGAGTGCCTTCATCTCTCAGGTTCCCCAGATCCATCTCCGAAATATATACCGGCAATCCGGAGGCAGCCAGCCGGTCAAGGTTGTTCTTCAACGTGGTCGTGCTTGCATTTTCCAGTTCGAAACGGTGCCCCTGAACTCCGATGCCGTCAATGAGTCCCCTGGCCTTCAGTAGGTTGATAATAGTCAGGTAAGTGGTTGTGGCACTGTTGTCATTGATGATCCCATAGTCATTCAGCAGTAATTTTGCCTGCGGAATATATTTCCGGGCCAGTTCAAAGGATTTGATGACCCAGTCCCATCCGGTGGTTCCATTGCCTCCCAATGCTTTTTTGTAATTGGCCCTGTTGTTGCCTCCATCGGGAGGATTGTGGTTAACCAGCGGCTCATTAACAACATCGATCATGTCCATTTCAGGATATCTCTTCCCGACCATCCTGATCCAGGTTTCGATGTATTTCAGCTGAGTGGCTGAATCGAGGGAGGAAATCCAGGAGGGTTGCTGACTCCCCCAGATGAGGGTGTGGTTTTTGAAAATAAGCTGATGCTGTTTTGCGTAGTTATAGATGTTGTCAAGTCCGGCCCAGTTCCACCTGGCAGAGTCGGAAGTTCCGGCGACAGATCCCCATTTTCCTTCATTTCCAGGGGTGATCTGGTTCCAGTAGTTGGCGAAAATCTTATCGCTGGCCATCACATTTCCAAGGAATTTCGCGGATCCCTGTGCCAGGGGGGGACCGGGATAAGGCTCGGGAGTCTCCGGCCGGGTGGTCAACCCCGGAAGACCCTTGTCAAGCGTTTCCACCGTGTAGAAAAGGTCGGCCTTTCCAAAGGCCAGCTTGTCGATAGCCAGTCCGTCCTCGCGGGTGGCGATCTGAAAAGTTTGGATGAGATTTCCGGCACCGACATAAAAGGTGGTTTTGGCAGATGCCGCAGGAAAGAAGTTCAGGGAGATGTTCACCCATTTCCATACCTGGGAACCTGCAACACCCATTTCCTCCACCAAATCCGACGAGGAGGAAAATCCGGCACTGGCAAGGCCGTTGATAAATACCCAGTCACTCCCTTCAGAGAGCCCTTTCTTTCCAAAACCCCGGGCGGCAAAAAAGCTGTCGTCATCATACGCTCCGGCACCCACGCGCATGCGGACAAACAGCTGGTAATAGCCGGTGTCCCTGAAGATGATTTCACAGGTGATCAGCCGGGTGGAGTCACCAGGGGAGGACTGTCCCGTAAAGTTGGTTTTTGCGGTGATATATCCGATGTTGCCCTCCTGCCCGATGGAAATGCCGCTGCCGGCCGTCCCCGATTCCGCTTCAAAAACCACAGGGGTATGATCGCTACCGTCGGCACCATTTGCAGCCATGACAACAAACACAATAAAAAACAGGCCGGCAAAAATCAAAAGGCCCCGGGAAAAGGGTAGTTCCGGTTTCATAGTCAACTCTTTAAATTATATTCCTGTATTTTCCCCGAAAGAAAACAGCAAAAAAGAGGAAAAGGTCATTTAAAGATTCGCGGGGCGAATTCTTTCAGACTTCTTCGCCAGGTGAGCCATTCATGGGCGGTTCCCTCTGACTCATAGTACACAATGTTATTAATGCCATGTTCCCTGAGGGCGTCAACGGCTTCTTTTGGAGTGCCTTCTTCGGTACCCGTACTGATGAATAACAGGTTCATCTTTTCATTAAATGCTGCGGCATCCTTGAAAACCCCGTTAAATGCCGTTTCCACCATACTTTTCATATCGGGCTGCGTATTGCCACCACCCATTCTCATGCCCATGAAAAAACCGGAGAAGGTTCCCATCCATGCAAATTTGTCCATATTGGCAAAGACCGTCATTGTGGTTTGCATGCCACCCCTTGAGAGGCCTGCCATGGCTCTTTTCTGCCTGTTGTCAATGGTGCGGAAGGTCTTATCGATGAAGGGAATCAGGTCATTCATAAAGATCTTTGTAATATCTCCGGAAGCCTGCCGGACATCGGGATTGGTCTGGATATCACCGCTGGGCATCACAACGATCATGGGTACTGCTTTGCCCGAAGCGATGAGGCCATCCATGATGTTGGCCATGTGTCCCTGCACCGACCAGCCATCTTCATTTTCTCCCCAGCCATGGACCAAATAAAGGACCGGATATTTCTTCCGGGGTTTCTTTTCGTATTCCGCGGGGACGTAGACATTTATATGACGCTCCATGCCGTTGATTTCAGACCAGTAATAGATGGAGCGTACTTGTCCGTGAGGTATGTTTTTGTCAAACCGGTAATAATCTCCCTCAGGGCCTTCCGGAATTTCAATTCCCGAATTTTCCCAGTTGCTTCCGAAGTAGGCTTTGCTCCCCCGGTCCATCACCGCCACACCGTCGATCAGGATGGAATAGTAATGGAATCCTACCACCTGCGGATCGGAAGTGCAACTCCAAACCCCTTTGTCATCTTTGGTCATGTCGTATTTTTTCCCGCCCAGGTCAAGTTGCACCTTTTGGGCTTCAGGGGCGGTCACCCTGACAATGGCTTCCCTGGTCTCCTGATTTATAGCGGGGTACTGTGAGATGAAGGTATTGGTGGAGGCGGGTTTAAATCCTTCGGGAAGGGGTTCCGGCCGCTGTCCGCGCATCATCGCGCCCGGCATTCTCGCCGGTTTAAAAACCATTCTTGAGAAATGGTACAAACTTTCCTTCCAGACTTTAAAATCATGGCCGCCTCCGGGGATGACATGGTAGATGTGTTGCACCTGATGGGTGATCAGATAGTCGTGCGTCCTTTTGCTGAAGGAGATCAATCCGTCTTTATCACCGCAGGAGATAAACAGAAGTCGTAGCTGTTCTTTTGTTTTCGCCGGATCAGGCACCAGTTGCTCCGGCATTTTTGTGTTGGGGGCCGAAGAAAAGCCTCCCACCCAGGCAAATCTGTCCTGGTTGCCCAGACCGAAGTTTAGCGATTGTCCGCCTCCCATCGACAAGCCCGCAATGGCGCGGTGTTCACGGTCGGTGAATACCGGAAAGGTCTTTTCTATGAAAGGGATCAGGTCATTCAACAGATCCTGTTCAAAGGTGGCGAATGCCTGTACCTTGTCAGGAGCCATTATGTTGCCGCCGGCACGGTCATCTTTCATGGCGCGGCCGTTGGGCATTACCACGATCATGGGTTCCGCCGCATTGCCGTCGTACAGGTTGTCGAGGATAACCTGCGGATTGCCTCCGTTCAACCACTCTTTTTCGTCGCCGCCAATGCCGTGAAGCAGGTATAATACCGGGTACTTCTTCTCCTGTGAAAAGCCGGGAGGCGTATATACCAAAGCCTTTCTCACGGTTCCTACGGTTGCTGAAGAATAGCTGACAGTGTCAATGCTGCCCCGCGAAATCCCGGGTCGCTCCGTATCAAAGCCTTCGGGAGCCGGCGGGAGAATACTCTGGGCCATACCCGGAAGGGAAAAAACCATAAATATTAATGCTGCTAAAAATGTAGGCTTCATATCACTTATTTTATTTACTTGTAATTAATTAAAGCCTAAAAATAGGAATTCTCTCTTAACTGGGCTTGCACTTTAAGATAAAAGAATTAAGAAAATGAATTTTATCGGCCGTATTGGACGGCAGAAGATAAAAAAAAGCGCCACTTTTCCGGAGTGGCGCTTTGCTAAGAGTTATTGGTATGGTCTCATCCATCATCCTGTAAGATGATGATCCGTCGGTCTAATTATACCCGGGATTCTGATAGGCGTCCTTTTCATCGTCTGTCATTTCCATCCCATCGATCTGTCCTTGGGGGATGGGTCTCAGATAGTGGTAGGGCTGAATATTACGGTTGACTACAACCGGAGTATGATCTCCCTTGGCGCTGGATGCAATTTTATAAGAAGACGCCAATTCATTCCATTTCTGGGTGCGCACCAGATCGAACCAGCGGAAACCTTCGCCGTAATATTCCCTTGACATTTCCGCCAGCAGGTAGTTGATATCGATGTTGGCGGGGGTGGCGGCTTTCATGGCTTCGCTGTTGTCGGTGGTTTTGACCACATTATTGTAGCGGTCAAACGACCATTTTCCGGCACGTGCCCTGATCACGTTGATCAGTTCTCGGGCGTTCTTTCCCGGTTTGGTCGTAGCTCCCTTGATGGCGGCCTCGGCTGCCACAAAGTAAAATTCCGAGAATTTGGCAATGTTGAAAGGACGGGTGATGCCCGCATTGGGTTGTCCAAGTCCGCCGGCGTTGTCGGTGCGGTAGGTGCTTAACTTCCAGGTTCCCGGATAGACTACGCGGCTGAGACCGCTTACTGCTATGACATAATCGGCTCTCCCGGGCAGAGTTCCTGCGCCGACATTACTGTTCCCCGGACCACTGGGGTAGGTGATCGGCGTTGACGGATCAACAGGCAGGAAGGAGAGGATGGGATCGCCGGGATAGACCTTCATCCCGTTGGCTCCGTAATAAAACTCGGTTTTGTCCCCTCCTTTAGGCCAGTTACCCCGGTAAACCATGGTGAAGGTAGCGTCGAACCGCGAATCATTCTCTTTATCGGCAAACGTGTTTTGGAATACGTTGAGGGTGGGGGCCATACGGGTCCACGGACGTCCTAGATCCTGTGAAGCTTCACGCAGGACACTGGCTGCCCCTCCGGATCCGTCGGGATTTCTACCACTTCTGATTTCAGTATAATTCCATGTCATCATCCAGCAGGCAAAATTATCCGCTCCGCCGCCACTGCCGTAAGTCAGGCTTGCACCATTGTATTTTTCGCTGGCTTCTGTATGATCAGCGTAAAGCATCATCTCCTTGTTCCTTTCATTGCCTCCCTTGTGCAACTCATAGAAAGTATCCATCAACCCGTAAGGACCCGGATTGTCGATGGCCGTGGTGGCGATGTCATAGGCCTGCTGGAAATACCAGGAGGCATCTTTCCCGTCGGGATCTTTCCTGTCGGCGGCGGGATAGGTGGGGATGTTGTTGGGATTCTGGAGCCACCAGCCATAGGTAAGGTAAGCCTTGGCAAGAAAGAGGCGGGCAACATTTTTGGTTGCTGTGCCCGTTAAGCGACTGGTTTCAGGTAAATCCTTCACTGCTTGTAAAAGGTCCGGGAATATGCCTTTGGTATAAACCTCGGGCACGGTATTCCGGACCGATGTCCTCACCGGAGCCGTGTTGAATTTCAGTTCCCCGGCACCCAGGTCCAGGGGTACCCCGCCGTAGGTCTGTACCAGCATAAAATAGCTGAATCCACGGAAGAAGAGGGCTTCAGCAATTAGGGAAGCATCGAGACCGACCGCAGTGGCATTTTCAATGATGCCCGAAGCGGTGTTGATCGCAGGGAACATATTGTCCCACAAAGTCCCTGTACCCCCGGTGGCACTGGAAGTTATATTTCCCTGGCCGCTGATGTCCATTACTTTGAAATTGCCATCCGCACTCTGGGCATAGGTGGCTTCATCGGTACCGGTAATGCCTGAGTTGTAGTAGTATGCATTTCCGTATATATAACGTAAATTGGCATAAAGTGAAGTCAGACCGCCATTAACACCTTGGCTGGTCTTGAAAAATCCGGGTTCAAAAATACTGCGTGGCTGTTCATCCAGAATATCTGAACAGGCAACCAGGAACAACGTTAACAGGGCTGTTCCCATTATAGATTTTAAATTCATACGTTTCATAATTTTCCTGATTTAAAATGTCAAATTAAGTCCGATTACGTAGTTCCGCGTTGAAGGTGAGTTAAAGCCTACCGTCAGGATACGGCTGTTGTAACCCCCTGTTGCAACATTCTGGTTACCATATGAGTTGGTCTCAGGATCCATTCCCATTTCCTTTTTGAATTCCGAAAACATCACAAACGGATTCTGTACGGTGAAATACATGCGCATATTTACCCCGGTGTCTTTGAGCAATGACTGATTAAAATTATACCCGAGGGAAATATTTCGTATTTTAAGGTATGTTCCGTCGAAATAGCTCATCGTGCTGAGATATTTGGGATTGTCATTGGTTAATACGCCGTTCGGATTGGGATACTTGGCCCCGGTGTTCTGAGGAGTCCAATAGTTTACTTTGATCTGACCCCTACGCCCGGTCATTAAATTAAGGTAGCTGCTTGGCCCGTTGAGAGTGCTGACCAGAATTCCGCCGCTTTGGAAGCTCGCGATTAAGCCCAGGTCAAATCCCTTATAAAGGACCCGTGTGTTAAAACCTCCCTGGAAATCGGGATCAACATCGAGAATTTGCCGGTCGTCGGGTCCGATTTGTCTTACCGGTGTGCCGTCCGCATTGTATTCCCCGGTATATTTCACCTTGATCATCCCCACATTGCCGCCCGGCTCGAGGATGTCCCGGTAGGGATCGTCCTCCTGCCATAACCCGATCCGCTCGTAATCGTAAATAGCATTGATGTTATGGCCCACAAACCAGGCATTGCCTTCGTCACGTTTCTGTTTCGATGCAAGGGCAACAAGTTCATTGTGATTAGTATACAGGTTAATACCGGCTTCCCAGGTCCATCCGTTGACATTGTTCAGGATCGTGCCATTGAGTGATATTTCAAAACCTTTGTTTTGGGTTTCCCCGATATTGGCCGTATAATTGCTTACACCGGACGTCCGTGGTAACCCGAGGCCCAGCAGTAAATCTTTGGTGTTCGTTATATAGTATTCCATAGTTCCTGAGAGGCGGTTCTTCAATAAGGTGAAGTCCAGACCAACGTTGTAGGTTTCAGAATACTCCCATCCTAAATTTTCATTCGGCAGTTGGGTGACATAATATCCGGTGGCATAAGTGGTGCCAAAGTTGTAGTCTCTGGAACTTAAACGGCCCAGTGTGCTGTAAGCGGCAACAGCCTGGTTGGAGGTCTGTCCGTAACCTGCACGGATTTTCAAGTGGTCAAGCCATCCCAGGCTCTTCATAAACGACTCTTCCCCGATATTCCATCCCACCGACACAGCCGGATAGGTATGCCATTTATGTCCTTCAGCTAGCCGCGAAGATCCGTCGGACCGGACCGTGGCTGTCAGCATATACCGGTTGTTGAATTCATACATTACACGTCCCATATAAGATATCAGGCCTGTTTGGGAATAACCGCCACCACCGACCGTCATTTCACCCAGAGATTGTCCCAGACTGTAGAACTGGAATTGTGGCGAGGGAATAACCTTGGCTGAAGCGCCTGAATTGAAACCTTTGCTTTGTTCGGCCGAGTAAAGCGCAACGGCATTAACCCTGTGCTTTCCTGCAAAAATGCGGTCGAAGGTCAGCAAATTATCAATGTTCCAGTGGTAGGTATGGTAATTGCTTATGGAAGCTGTGGATTCGGTATCCGGATTGGTACTGCCTATACCCTCACCAGTGTAGTTTCCGTTGTTGCGCTGGACGAAATCCAATCCTACGGTGGTACGGAACTTTAAGCCCTCTATCCACGGGATTTTCACTTCGCCGTAGATCGAATTATAGGTGGCATACCCCCTGTTCAGGCTTAAATAGTCATCTTTATATCCTTCCAGAATATCTCTTGTCCAGACGAACTGATCATCCGCTCCCATTCTTACGATTCTCTTCATTGTACCGTCCTCATTATACGGATTGGCAAGCGGTGACATACTCAGGATGCCGTATATTCCCATCTGGTTCCCGGTTGTCGTATTGTAATTGTTGTTGGAAGTAAAGCCGAACAGAAAATGTTTCCCTACTTCCTGATCAACAGAAGCGCGTAAACTCAAGCGGTTGAATTTGTTTGTCGGGATTACGCCCTGGTTCTGGTAGTTGCCAACACCGAAACTGTACCTGCCATTGGTGGTTCCTCCGGCAAGCGTGACATCATGGCTGGTCTGGAAACCATCCCTGAAAAACAGGTCCTGCCAGTCGATATTGACATCGTCAAATTCATCCGGTCCGTTTGAGTACCTTTGTGCTATTTTACGGATCGCAGCTAATTCCGGCCCGTTCATCATGGGATACTTGGCAAAGATTTTGTTCACACCATAGTTGCCATTGTAGGTTACCTTCGCCTTTTGGCCTTTTTGTCCCCTGTTGGTGGTGATCAAAATAACCCCGTTGGCTCCGCGGGAACCATACACTGCCGTTGCCGAAGCATCCTTCAGGATGTCCAGGCTTTTAATGTCATTGGTATTAATTTCATTGATGGATCCGACAAAGGGGATCCCGTCCAGGACCACCAGCGGATCGTTGCTCGCCGTCAGCGAGCGTGTGCCGCGGATGCGGATCTGCATCGTCGCATCAGGCCGGCTGGAAGTTTGCGATAATTCCACACCAGGCAAACGCCCCTGAATGGAATTTGTGAAGTTTGAAGAGGGGATTTGGCGGATGTCATCTCCGGACATGGAAGCCACAGAACCTGTCACAGCTTCTCTCCGTTGGGTACCATATCCCACAACCACAACTTCCTCCAGTTCGGAAACATCCGATAACATCGTGACGTTGATGACCGTACGGCCCGAAACGGGCACTTCCTGCGAGACTAGCCCCACAAACGAAAATACCAGGGTTCCGTCCGGATTTACCCTGTCCAGAATAAAATTCCCGTCAGGATCGGTAATCGTTCCCAGGGTGGTCCCCTGCACTACCACAGTAGCCCCGGGTATCGGAGCCCCCGTATTGTCAGTGACTTTGCCCCGGACCAAGATACCCTGGCCAAAGCCCAAGATCGAAAAAAGTAAAAGTGGCAAGAAAATACCGGCCACCCTCAACATTTGTTTCTTCTTCATCTTTTAAAAAATTTTGGTTAGTTGAATAAATAATAAGCCGGATTCACCTTCTCCACTTTGCAACAAACCGGCAATACTTTTTCATCTTTATTTTAAATGTCAAGATTATTGCAAATACATCTTGTTAAAAGTACAAAGTAAATAAAAATATGGTAACCTTTACCCCATTTTTACAATTCAGATAACCGTTTTTTTTAGTATTGGATAACCCCCTTTGTTCTCTCTTTTCCGGTTCTGATGCCTTCCTGACTTGTCGGGATTGCCGTGATTCATCTTTCTACCCGACAACCGGAAAACTGGAGTCTCCCGCGGCAGGTCACGGGGAATTCCCATTCCGGATGAAATATCGGGCATTTCTGCTAACTTTGCATAGATGGCGGGCGGCCCCATGGTGATGAATACCCGGGAGGAGCTTCAGCAGGTCTTCTCCGGGCTCGACAACAACACCTTTATCAGGTAGGCCAGCCTAAGGTTTTATAGGAGATATTGTATCTGTTTCACGATAATTTGCTTAACAACATTAATATTTAAACACATGAGAACTAAATTTTTGTTTCTGGCGATTGCCATTCTTGCCGTCACTGCCGTGATGGCGCAGGAACAGGGCAATTGTGTGACCAATGTGATTCTTTCGGGCTATTCGGAGCGGGCCTTTACCGATGAGGCTGTTACGGACCGGCAACTGGAACTGATCCTGCAATGCGGCATCAAGGCACCGAGCGCCCGCAACCTGCAACCTTGGAAGTTCACGGTCATCCGTGATGAAGCTACCATGAAAGAGGCAATCAACAATGTGGTCGCGGGAAATGTATTGATTATCGTTTCGGGAAAGGTTGCTGAAAATGGGTCTACCCCCGATTTCGACTGCGGACTGGCCACGGAGAGCATGTTTGTGGCTGCGCACAGCCTGGGACTCGGGGCACGGATCTACGGAATGCCGATTGGGAAAATCAATGCCCAAAGGGATCTTTTCCTGATTCCTGAAGGTTACAAGGCCGTCACCGTTCTGCGTATCGGGAATACGGACAAATCGGTCGATGCAACAACGGCCGCCACGCCCCGGAAAAGCGCTGAGGAGATCATTAATTATAAGAAGTAGTATCCGTTATACACTTCGACAGCCGGGTTATAGTCATAGGGTCCTGCGACAGGCATGGCTGTGATGATTTCAGGCACCCAGGATGACGATCCAGAGAGGCAGGAGCAGGAAGGAGAGGGTGGTTGAGAGGAGGACGACGCGTGCCGTAAAGGGCGTGTCTAAGCGGTATTGCTGCGAAAGGGCATAAGGGGTGAGGCCCACGGGCATGGCTGCCTCCAGGATGCTGGCCTGGAGGTTCAGCCCTTCGAGACAACCGTATTTTGCGGTCACCAGGTAAAAAACCCCGGGAAGGATCAGCATAATCACCAGAGAAAAGAGGAAGATATGGCCCCATTCCCGGAGGTGGCCTATTTTCTGGAAGCCCATAAAGATGCCCAGGGAGAAAAGGACCACCGGGGTGACCGATTGGGAGAGCATGGAGAAGGAGCGGGAAAGGACTTGGGGAAGTTGCAGGCTAGTGACCGACAGGAAGAGACCTGCGATCACCGAGAGGAACAGGGGATTGGTAAGGAGTTTGAGGAGCAGGTTTCGCGGCTGAAAGGCCCCTTTGCCGCCGGTTTCCACCAAAAGGAGCCCCAGCGTGAGCAGCCAGAAGACGTAAACGGCCGAAAGGAGGGCCCCTGCAGGAAGGGCTTCCTTACCCAAAACGTTCTGCAGCACGGGAATCCCCAGGTAGGTGACGTTGCCATAGGCCAGGATCAGGAAGAGGGTTTGCCGGCGCAGGCGGCTGAACCGGAAAAGCTTGCTGTAGGGAAAAGCCAGCAGGGTGCAAAGGATGAAGTAAACGGAGTTGACTAAGATCATTCGGTTGTAGTGACCGCCGGAGAGGTCCACACGGGAGAGCAGGGTGATCACCAGGGCCGGGAAACCGATCCAGAGGGCAAAACGGTTGAGCACCTCCACCCACTGTTGTGAGGCCATTTTGGTGCGCGAAAAGAGCAATCCCGCAAGGATGATCAGGAAAAGCGGCAAGACCGCGTCAAAGGCTGTGAAAAAGACACTCATAATTCAGAAGGAAGCGGCCAAGTGGTGATCAGGCCATTCCGGGTCAAATCTAATCATTTTCTTGTCGACCTGGTTATTCGTTTCACAGGTTGAGGCAGCAACGGAGCTGAAGGTTCCAGTTGCTGCTTGGTTCCCTATGGGTAACCCGTTTGCTTGTGGCTGGTAATGGCCGGGCTCAGTACAATCAGTTGAGTGGCGGTTTATGTCACTTCAGTAAGATTGGAACCCCTCTTTCCGTGTGAGTAATTTAGCTTGCAAAAAAAGGAAAATTATGGAAGCAATATTCAGGAAGGAGGTCCGTCATTTGGTACGGAGGACTGTCAGGCAAGTCAGCGTCCATATTCTGATGCTGGTCAGGGTTGTCAGGAATTTCCGCAGATCTGTTCCGTGGGGGGTCGGGGGAGGTAAGGGTTCTCTTCCGGGGCGCCAGATCATAGTGGTTTTGCTGGCGGTGGTCTTCATGATGTCGTGTACCCCGAAAAAGGAGGGGCAGCCGGAGATCATCCACAAGGTAAAGGTAGCCCGTCCGGTGAAGGAATCAGCCATTTCGGGCCGCTCCTTCCCGGGGATCATCAGGGAGTCTGCTGAGGTGAACCTGGCCTTCCGGGTGGCCGGCCCCATCAAAAAGATCTACGTCAGGGAAGGGGATTATGTGAGCAAGGGCGCTCTGGTGGCCCTGATCGATCCTCGCGATTACGAGATCCAGGCGGGGGTCTATGAGGCCCAGTACAGCCAGATGAAAGGGGAGTACGATAGACTCACGGAACTCAACAGCCGAAAAAGCGTGGCCGACAACGACTATGAGAAAGCCGTCGCTGGGGAGAAAATGCTTCGCATGCAACTGCAGAACGCCCGCGACCAGCTCAACGACACCCGCCTTTATGCCCCCTTTTCGGGATTCATCCAGTCGGTGAAATATGAAGAGGGGGAAATGGTCAATACCGGTATGGCCATCGCCACCCTGATAGATGTCAAATCTTTTCTGGTGGAGGTAGACCTTCCGTCGGCATTTTTCATGAGAAAGGAGGACTTTGCAGAATTCAGCTGCTCACAGGCCATGATCCCCGGTGAGAGCTATCCCCTGCAGCTCGTCAATTACCAGATGAAAGCCAACAACAGTCAGCTGTACCGGACTACCTTCCGGCTCGACCCGAAGGTGAACCCCAAACTGGCGCCCGGGATGACCGTCAGCGTGAAAATCAGCTATCAGAACGAGCTGGGGAATCCTCTTCTGTTGCCGTTGAGCGCCCTCTTCCGGGAGGAAGGAAAAAGCTGTGTATGGAAATTTGACCCATCCTCCTCGACAGTGAAGAAGCAGATCGTGACGACGGGAGACCTGATGGGGGAGGGGATGATTACAATTCTCTCGGGTCTGACCGAACAGGATGAGGTCATCGTAGCAGGCATCCATGCCCTTCATGACGGAGAGCAGGTGACCCTGTTGCAGGAAACTACAGAAACCAACGTGGGAGGGCTGTTGTGATGCATATTTCCGAAGTTGTATTTCAAAGGAAGACGATCTTCTACTTCCTGCTGGTAGCCATTGTAGTGGGAGGTATCCTCTCCTTCCTCCGTATCAGCAAGCTGGAAGATCCCGAGGTCGTCATCATGCAGGCGCGGGTGGTTACCATTTATCCCGGAGCTTCGGCCCATGAGGTGGAGTTGCAGGTGACCACCGTCCTGGAGAATGAACTGAGCACCCTTTCCGACCTTAACCTGATCATGTCGCAGTCGGAAAAGAATATTTCTATGATCACGGTGGAGCTGAAAATGGCAGTTCCGCAGAAGGAGATTCCACAACGGTGGGAATTTTTGCGTCGCAAGATTGCGGCTGCGGTGCCCAAACTGCCGGAGGGAGTGCAGACCCCCATGGTCATCGATGACTTCAGCGATGTCTACGGGATGTTCTACGCGATGACAGCCGAAGGTTACTCCTATGAGGAGATGAAAAAATATGCGGAGTTTGTCAAGCGGGAACTGCTGGAGGTTGACGGGGTGAAGCGGGTGGCTCTTTATGGTGCACCGGAGCCGGTGGCCGACATCATCCTGCCTGCCGAGACCATGGGCGAACTGGGGGTCTTCCCCCTGCAGATCATGTCGGCTATCAGTAGCCGGAACCAGACCGTCTACCCGGGGGTACTTGAGACCGGCGACCAGTTGGTCCGCGTGGGCGTCAGCGATAAGATCACTTCCATCGATGACCTGAAGGAGATTCAGATAAGGGGGATTCATGGCGACCAGTTCCGGCTGGGTGACATTGCAACGATTCAGAAGGGCTACACCACACCCCTGCGCAACACGATGACCCTCAATAATGAGAAGGCCATGGCCATTTCAGCCTCCATGCAAACGGGAGAAAACATTATTGAGGTTGGGAAGCGCGTGGAACAAAAAATGGAAAAGATACAGGGGAGCCTTCCCGCGGGATTTCATTTTGAGAAGGTTTTTTTCCAACCCGATGTGGTAAGGGATGCTATAGATGGTTTCATGTGGAACCTGGTGGAGTCGGTGGCCATCGTTATTTTGGTACTGATGCTGACGATGGGTCTCCGCAGCGGGGTGATCATCGGTGTGGGACTGCTGCTGACGGTGCTGGCCTCTTTTCCGGTTCTGCTGGCCTCGGGGGGTACCCTTCAGCGGATTTCCCTGGGCGCTTTTATCATCGCCATGGGGATGCTTGTCGACAACGCCATCGTGATTGCCGACGGCATCCTGGTAGATCTGGGAAAAGGAGTGAAGCGGAGTGTGGCGCTGACACGGACTGCCAAACGGACGGCCATGCCCCTGCTGGGGGCCACCCTGATCACCATCACCGCCTTCCTGCCCGTATACCTGTCGAAGGATACCGCAGGCACCTATGCCCGCGACCTCTTTGTAGTCCTCTGCATATCGCTGCTCTTCAGTTGGGTGCTGGCACTTACACAGATTCCCATCTTCTCGGAGAAATGGCTTAAAGTAAGGGGGGAGGGAATCACCGGACCGCAGCCAGAGGGGAGAACCCACCGTGCGGTGCGCCGAGTTCTGAGCTTCCTGATCAATCACAAACCAGCTACCGTCGCCGTGGCCACCCTGCTGATGCTGCTGGCTCTCCTCAACATAAAAAACGTCCGGAACGCCTTCTTCCCCGACTTCAACTACAACCAGGTCTATGTGGAATACAAGCTCCCCGACGGAACGAGTCCCGACCGCGTTAATGCCGACCTGCGGCAGATTACCGGCCACCTGCTGAAGATGGAAGAGGTGAAGATGGTGGTGGCCAGCCACGGGATGACTCCAACGCGTTACTGCTTGGTGCGGGCCATCAGCGAGGCCGGCGATCATATCGGCGAACTGATCGTCAACTTTAAGGACTACCGGACGATGATCAGAATGAAACCGGTGCTGGAGAAATATCTGTATGAGAACTACCCCGATGCGAAAGTCCGTATCCGGAAATACAACCTGTCGGTGAAGTCCTCGCACACCGTGGAGGTGGAGTTCCGGGGGCCTGATCCGGCGGTACTCCACCGGCTGAGCGACCAGGTGCAGGAGATTATGCGCCGTACACCCGGTACTGACAAATACTCCATCTGCGACGACTGGCATCCCATGGGCAAATCGATGATCGCGCAATACGATCCGACGCTGGCTACCCGGGCGGGGGTGAGCCGTTCCGACCTGAGCAACGCCCTGCTGGCGGCCACCACAGGCCTTCCCCTGGGGAAATACTACGAAGGGGAGACGGCCTACACCATCCAGATGAAAACCCGTGCCGCCGATGGTTCCCTCCTGCAGGACCTGAGTGATATTCCAGTGTGGAGCATGCTCCCCGATGTGGGGAGGCTCCTGGGAATCGACGCCATGGAAGTGCTTTACGGCACTAAAACCACCGATGAGATCACCAGGGAGCTGATCAGTCCGGTGCCGCTGAGCACCGTCACCTCGGGCATCGATTTGAACTGGGAACAGACACTGGTGCACCGCACCAACGGGAAACGCTCTATTCAGGCACAGTGTGACCCCGTTGAGGGATTCAGTCCGGCCGAAGTGCGCCGTGCCATGATGAAGGAGGTGGCTGCTATCAACCTTCCCGAAGGGTATAGTTACAAGTGGGTGGGAGAACACGATCTTCGAAAGGATGCCCTCCGGAATATTTTCAGCTACCTGCCCCTGTCGATCATGCTGATCCTCCTGATCCTGCTGCTGTTGTTCGACGATGTGCGTAAGCCGCTCATCGTACTGGTGGTGATTCCCCTGACGGCTATCGGGGTGGTGCCCGGATTGATTCTTACGGGGTCGCCTTTTACCTTTATGGCCATCGTGGGGGCCATCGGCCTGATTGGGATGCTCATTAAGAATTCGGTGGTGTTGCTTGACGAAATCGAAAAGCAGGTGGGGGAGAGGATTCCCCGTTTCACAGCGCTGGTGAACGCTACTGTGGCTCGTACCCGGCCGGTGACCATGGCCTCGGTGACCACCATCCTGGGGATGCTCCCCCTGCTTACCGACCCCATGTATTGGAGTATGGCGGTGACCATTATCAGCGGCCTCATCGTGGGAACCCTTATTACCCTGATTTTTGTACCCATCCTGTATGCTGTAGCCTTCCATATCCACAGGGATGAAACGGGTGAATCACCCCTGGTCCCTGCTGGTGGTTTGCAGGAGGCTGATCTTGTGGGAGGTTACACAGGAACCTCCGGGGAGAATTACGGTACGCTTCATCCTGAAAAGTGACAATTGTTATGAGAAGAATAGGTGTTATTTTATTGATAATCTTCAGCTTCACAGAATTGCAGGCGCAGCAACAGTTGACCTTGAAGGAATGCCGCCGGCTGGCTCTGGAGCAGAGCCAAGAGATGAAGATTGCCCGTTTCAGGGTGGAGAAGGCCGATGCTGAAAGAGCGGCCATGAAAACCCAGTACCTTCCCTCGCTGTCGGGAAACGCTCTGGGGTTGTACCTTCACAATCCTATTGAGCAGGAGCTTACGTTGCCCACTCAGGTTCCCGACCCGGCCTCTGGGCAGTTGCGACCCAATGTGATGGTCAATCCTCAGACGGGGGAAGTGGTCATGGGTCCCGACGGAAATCCCGTATTTAACATGTATGCCTGGCTGCCTTTGGAGATCAGCCTTCAGGGTGCTTACCTTGCCGGGATCTCGCTGCAGCAGCCCCTTTATACCGGGGGAAAGATCGCCGCGGGCAACGCCATGACCCGGATCGGAACAGAGATGGCCTCCGACAACCTGGAGTTGCAGCGTGTCAATACCCTCTGGGAAGCTGACCAGGCCTACTGGCTTTACGTGTCGGTGCAGGAGAAGGTGAAGCTTGCTGAAGCGTATGAGGGTTTGCTTGACCGCCTCCGGGAACGGGTCAACAATGCTTGGGAGACAGGCATGACCACCCGCAACGAGCTGATGAAAGTGACCGTAAAGCACAACGAGGCCAAGCTACAACTCCAGAAAGCGCACAGCGGGCTCGATCTGACACGGATGGCCCTCTGCCGTATCACAGGACTTCCCTTCGACACAGCCATCGAAACAACGGAGGGTTCGCCCATTTTGGGAGAGATCGCAGTGTCGGCCGAAGATACTGCACTGTCTGCGGTCCTGCCGAAGCGGCCCGAATACCGGCTGTTGCAGAAAAATGTGGCTATTGCGGAAGAACAGGTGAAGCTGGCGCGCGCTGATTTTCTTCCTACGGCAGGCATCAGCGTGGGCTACAACTATGTCGGGGGCATTGAGGTGGGACCTGAAAAGTTCACTTCTTCGAACCCCTCGGTGATGGTCTCCTTGAAGATTCCCCTGTTTCACTGGGGTGAAGGGCGGCAGAAGCAACTGTCGGCAAAGCGCGATCGAGAGATCCGGGAGGCGGAACTTGAGAAGAATGCACGGTTGATGACCCTGGAAATGGAGCAGGCACGCCTTAACCTGAAGGACGCCCGTCTGCGTTTGGAGATGGCCGCGGCTGCTATGGAGCAGGCCGAAGAAAACCTCAGGGTGAGCAGCGACAACTATGAAGTGGGTATGGGACTCCTCACCGACCTGTTAGAAGCCCAGACCCAGTGGCAGAGCGCCCGCAGTGAACAGATAGAGGCCGGCGCCGAACTCCGGATAAAAGAGACATCCTGGCTCAAAGCCACCGGTATTCTCCGATAGAACTGAAGGCGCTGATGGGAAAATTCAGTACAGGTTTGTATCTTTGACAGGAAATGAACAAAGATCTTGAATTTATCAGCAGCCTCTCTTCTTACAACCACCGGTCGATCCTTTTCCGGATCGGCACAGTGAGTGCCGTAGCCCTGGTCATCATGCTGGTGGCTGCCCGGATCATGGGGGGCAATGCAGCCCATATACCGCCGGTCCAGTACTTCAAGGTCGTACTGATTTTCAATATTATCACCGAACTGAATGTTCTGCTCGACAACCTCTCGGAACGCTATTTCCCGATACCCTCCAGGATAATAACCCGCGTATTGCTCCATTTCCTGCTGAGTTTGGCAATCGGTCTCTTTGCCCTGATCTATTTTGAGCGCCAGATCAAATATTTGGAAGTGCTGCAGGAACCCATCACCTGGTTGTTGTTCGCCTTTGGATTGTTTTTTGTCTTCATCATGGTGGTAATCTCTATCAGCCTGCGGATCGTCTCCAAATGGATGGGCGCCCAACGGGAGGTGGACTCGCTCCGGCAACTTCAGATGAAAAACGACTACAATGCCCTCCAGGATCAGCTCAACCCCCATTTTCTTTTCAACAACCTGAGTGTGCTCAAGTCGATGATCCTCTATGACCAGGAGTCAGCAGTGACTTTTATCCAGAATTTTACCGATACCTACCGTTATGTGCTGCAGTGTCGTGACCGCACCACCGTTTCTACGGATGAAGAACTGCAATTCATCCGCAGTTATGTGGATATGCACCGGGAACGCCTTGGAGAAGGTTTGAAGGTGGAATATGACATTGACGAGACCTTTGCCGGCAGGAGAATTCCTCCCCTCTCCCTTCAACTGCTGGTGGAAAATGCCATTAAACACAATGTAGCCTCCCCGGAACAACCCCTAACACTGAAGATTTTCACCGCCGGTGATTCCATCATTGTGGAAAATACAATCCAGCCAAGAGAAAGCTCCTATTCGACCGAGAAAGGATTGGCCAACCTGGTGGCGCGCTATGAGTTTCTGACCGAACGGAAAGTGACGATTACGGAAACGGATAAAATGTTCAGGGTGGAATTGCCTTTGCTTTAACAACGCAGATATGAAGGTAGCGATTATAGAAGATGAAATGCCCAATATGCGTCTGTTGGCAGGTATGCTGCAGTCACTGCGTCCTTCCTGGGAGTTGGCGGCACGGTTGGAGAGTGTCAGGCAGAGTGTCAGCTTTTTCTCGCAAGAGGAACAGCCCGACCTGGTGCTGATGGACATCCAGTTGAGCGATGGCATCTGTTTTTCGATCTTTGAACAGGTAAAAGTCAACAGCAACATCATTTTCACCACGGCTTTCAACCAGTATGCCATCCAGGCTTTCCGGGTGAACAGCGTTGATTACCTGTTGAAGCCCGTCAGGGAAAGCGACCTGGAGCGCGCCTTGGAAAAGTTTGAAATGTGGCACCGGCAGCGGCATCCCGACCTCCAACTCCTCCTTCCGGGAATCGACTATGGGGAGATTCTGCGCGCCATTAAGTCGGGTAAGAAGGAGTACCGGCAGCGGTTTCTGGTTTCGGCAGGCAATCGTTATTATAAACTCGACACCAGCGATATCGCCTGTTTCATGAGTGAGAGCCGCATCACCACGGCCATCACCTGGAGTGGGGAAAAGCATGTGGTCGACTTCTCCTTAGACCGGCTGGAGGAAGAACTCGACCCTGACCACTATTTCAGGGCCGACCGCAGGACCATCATCCACATCGACCTGATTGCGCGCTTTGAGGACTATTTTGGCAACAAACTGGTCGTCAGGCTGAAGAATCCCGTCAACGATAAGGTCACCATTAGCCGGCTGAAAGCTTCGGCATTCAAAGTGTGGGTAGGTAAATGATAACTAACAGCCCCATTCAGAAGGTTCCGGCTGTCATCCCAATCAAAAATAAAGGACATCTTCAGGTCCCGAAATACCAATCCCTTTGACCCACTCGTCCTGCAACATGAGTCATACAACCTGACCACATTCAACATCCGGAAGCTCTCCTCCGGATATCAGGCATATGTTGAGAAATTATTGCTACACCTTCTTAAACGAGGTCCCTATCGCAAGCAACACAAAGGCGGCAAGGACGAACCAGAAATCGTATGCGGCAAGAGAGGCCACAAAATGGAAGATAAAGCCCAGAATGCCAATAATCAAAGCGATGATCCACAGAACTTTTGATGGTGCAGATGGTTTCATATCGTTATGTTTAATTTTATGGATCTTCAAATGTAACAATAATATTAATACCTGCATCATTATCTCCAGACCTCAGGTTTTTCCTTTGTCGGAACAAGCTTGCGGGGGTTACCGGCTTATTCAGTCCGTGAGGGTGAATTTTCCCCGGCCTGCTTCTCGGTCCTTGGTTTCTATCCTGAAGAGGTAAGTGCCCGAGGGGAGGTTTAGCCTGCTGATCCCGACGTTTTTTATGCCGGGCAGCAGGGTGCCCAAAGGCTGGCTGACCAACAGGGAGCCCCGGAGATCAAAAACGTTCAGAGTGTAAATCCCCTTTTCTGTAGCGACAAAGCGCAGGGTACCCCCGTCCCGGAGGGGATTGGGGAAGAGGGTGGCAATGCCGGAACTGGACCCTGACGGGAGATCCCCTTGGGCGGAAGTGTTGATTTCCGAGATCTTCATGGCGATGGTGGTGATCGACATGGGGGCGATGAGGATGGAATCGCTGGGCATGGTGATTGTCACCCCGTCATCGGTGGAAGAGGTGCGGGTGATGACGGCCTGGTCGATGGTATAGCCGGGGATAGCCGCCTTCAGTCCAAAGCTGGCCGATGTAGAGGTGTTGATGGCCACCAGGGTGGCCGAGTCTCTGTCTGCGCTGAGGAAAGCCACTGTCTTCACCATGACGGAGGGACTGTTGACCTTTACCCTTTTCCAGCCGGGGTGAATCCATGCCGAGAACTGTTTGAAAACCCAGAAGTGCTTGGTACGCTGGTATCCCTTGCTTTTATCGGTCCACTGGTTGACATCCCAGGGGAAGTCGATGTCGACGAGTCCCCCATCGGGCCAGACGAGGTCCCAGAAGAGGTAAGCCACGGCATTTTCATCGTTAAGCGACTTGTAGATCATGCCCGCCAGGGGGAACCACTCGCCCCGGCTGTATTCGGTCTGGAAGTGGGGAATTTGGGGCCGGTATTTGCCCATTTTCCCAAAATCGGCAGAGCTCCAGGGGTTGTTTTCGTCGGCACCGTGGTAGAGATGGTGGGCGATGCCGTAAAGCTTATTGATATCGAGGGCGTTGACATATCTCTCCACTCCGTTGGTGGTCTGCCCGAAATAGCCGATTCCCACGCATTCCGGGCCCAGAAACAGGGGAATGTGACTTCTTTTCTGCAGGGTGTCGTAAACAGCATCGAGGGCTCTGTTATACCCGGCGATGGTGTCGGTGGCGTTGATAGTTTCCGAAGGGTTTAAAAGGCACGACTCATAGGAGGCTTTCCAGTCGGGTTCGTTCTGGATGCTTACATAGGTTGGGAAAACCCCGTTTTTGTTGTAGTCGTCGAGCGATAGGTTCCACCAGCGGGCAAAGCCCGCATAGTCGAAATTCACTTTTCCGTCCGATACCGTATATTTCAGGGTGCCTCCGCCGTTCTTGTCGTTGTTGCTTTTGAGGTAAGCCGGCGGGCCCCAGGAGGATACCATGATGTCAATGGGGTGCCCCAAAGATTTTGCAGCCGCCTGATTGAACTCCTTCACCTTGCCGATCATGGTGTTATCATAGCCGTAAGCATTCCTTACCCGGAGAATGTCGAGGCTCAACTCTTTGAAGATGATATCATAGATCCCGGCCTTTTTGGGATGCGCGGTGAGCCACCCTTCGTAATAGGCCAGGGAGGCGCCCCATCCCACCATGGTCTGGTAGCTCTCGTCGGGGAGCAAGTTGACAAGGGAATAGGAGACATTCTGGGTAACGCCCTTTTCAGACAAGCCGGCCATCAGCATTATCAGAGCAGTCAGAAACAGCATCTTCTTCATCGGTCTTTATTTTATTGACAAGATTCGTTTTACCTGCTGATCCCCCTGCTGATCCCCCCTACTCTGATCCCCCTGCTGCATCATCTGAGGAACTACGCCCGGATGCCATTATCCGAATGGTTTCTCCTGCCGTGATTCCTTTCCGGATAGCGGGCCATGGGACAAGAATGCTTCCGCAATAATGGTTAACGAATCCTTTGCGGTAAAAATAGGAATTATCCGCCAACTGTCAAACCGGCAGTTTTATATGAATTCCGGCAGATCCTGATATTTCAGGAATATAGGTGTATATTTGTGAGACCGGCCGGGGCCGGTGATTTGCCCACCGCGATAATAAAACTTATCAGATGAAGAACAATGAATGCCAGCCTATGACGGGAAAGGCCAACTTACTTCCGGGATCCTTCCTTTTTCGCACAAAAGCCCGGACGATTTTCTCCCTTCTTTTTATTTTGCCGCTGCTGTCGGCGGGGCAGTCGCCCTCGTTCGGGAGTTATATGAATCCGGTGATTCCGGGGGATCATCCCGATTGCACCTTAACCCGCATCGGGGATCATTTTTATACCACGGGTTCCTCTTTCAATGTGACGCCGGTGATCTGGCATTCGACAGACCTGGTGCACTGGGAGGTGATTGCTCAGCCGGTGAGTGCGTCTTGGAGCAACTACGGCGATGCTCCCGGGGGAGGGTGCTGGGGCGGACAGATAGTTTTTTACAACGACCAGTACTGGCATTTCTTTTCGCGGGCCAATACCATGTATTATGTGAAAGCCAGCGCTCCGGAGGGGCCTTGGGGTACACCCGTGAGGATCAACAATCCTGCGGGATTGCCGTATGGACTGGGGTATGACAATTCGGTATTCATCGATGACGACAACCGTTGGTATCTGGTGGTGAAGAACGGCCAGCCCAACAACGGGATTGTGGAACTGGGTGCCAATGGTCAGCCTGCGGGGGCCTTATACGACTTGAAGTGGCTCAATCCGGGACCTTCATATCCTTACAGCTGGGCCGAAGGACCTGTTATCTGGAAATACGGGGGTTATTATTACTATTCCTTTGCCCGCGATCTGGCGGGGGGTCAGAAGGTGATGCGCAGCAAAACGCTGACGGCCGAACAGTCGGCCTGGACCCTATTCGGTGATTTCTTCAATGAAAGCGACCCTTTGAAGAGTGGTTCACTCTTCACCTCACCCAACCATGCTTCGGCGGCGGTGATGCTTGACGACAGCACCTCATGGGTGGTTCATCCCCTGTATGCCAAGGGGGAATGGAAGGGTCAGGGGCGGCAGGGGCTGCTCAATCAGGTGCGTTATTACGCTGCGGGGCGGCCGATTGCCGATTATCCCGTCAACAAATCTTTTACGGCGCCGCGGCTGCCCAGCACCGGCATTCCCTGGGGGGTTCCCATAAACGATGATTTCAGCGGGCCGAAACTCCATCCGGCTTGGTCGTTTCTGGGGCAGACCCCCACCCTGAAGTGGTCGCTTACAGACCGGCCGGGATGGCTGCGCCTCTCCCCCAAGAGCACGTCGAAGGCGATGACAGTGATCCAGAACGACGGGGAGCACAGCTACGCCCTGGTCACCCGGCTCGAATTTGATCCTCAGGCCGCCGCCGACGGGGCGGGACTCCGCATCATGCGGGGCGATGAGAAGCTCTTCGTGAAGCTCTTCATCACCCGTCTTGCCGGAGGAGAAAAAGGAGTGGTGTTCAGCTATGACCTAACACGCTATGAAACGGGGGTGACTTCCGGAGATACCCTGTGGTTGAAGATGGTCAGGGTCAACCACAAAATCAGCGGCTATTTCAGTGCCAATGGGTTGACCTGGAACCCGGTGGGGTCAGCGGTGGATGTGTCGGAGATTGACAGTTATTCCGATTTTGAGACTTTTACGGGTACGCGGCAGGGATTGTTCGTGGAGGGGAGCCGGAGCGCCTGGTTTGATCTTTATATTTACCGCGATGCCTTTACGCCCATCCTGGCGGAATGCCCCGCCAACCAGCAGGGGGTGACGCGCACCTCCCCGAGCCAGGGCATCAGCACCCTCGACTACATCAGCGCAGGCGACTGGGTCCTTTATGCGGGGACGGCCTTCGGCGACGGGGAGCTAATCCCGCCGGCTGATTCGGTGGTTTTCGAAGCGGCTTGCCTGGGCGCCGGCGGTACCATCGAAGTGTGGCTCGACTCCCTCGACACAGGCAGAAAAATTGGGACATGTACGATCACCGGAACAGGTGGGTGGAATACCTTCCGGAATTTTACGGCACCGGTAGAAAGGGTGACGGGCTCCCACGACGTGTACCTGAAATTCACAGGCGGTGCCGGCACACGGCTGTTCATGCTCCGATGGATCACCTTTATACGCAAGAATACCGTCACTTCCGTGGCGGAGCCTGCCGGGCACACCTTCAGCAGCGGCGGAGAACTGATGCTGTATCCCAATCCATCGGTTGTGGAAGTGCATATCCGGTCACCTTTCCCTTTTCATACCCTGGAAATACTAACCCTGAAAGGGGAAAGGATTTTTCTCGATCAGGGGGAGGCCGTGGAAATCCGGTCGCTGGTTCCACCGGTTCCGGCAGGAGCTTATATCGTCAGGGTGACCGGGAAAGCCGGGACCACTTCAGCCTTGATGGTGGTGGGAAGGTAATGGCCGGAGGAGATGAGGCCACCCCTCTCCTGAAGGAGGACGCTTACATCTGTCTTTCGAACAGCGCCTCAGAATACCAGATTCGCAAAACCGTGATCCGACGCTCTGAAGAAGACCATTTTCAGATCTGGTAAAGATAAAATGTCGTAACTATTATTCGGATAACCAAAACCATCACCGGTTTTTTGGTGTGCCTCACAGTTATTCCCTATATTTGTAATGAATGCACAATGAATTATTTATGTCAAAACAAATCTGAAACAATATGAGACGCAAGTTATACTGTTTTCTGGTTTTTATCCTGCTGTTTTCGGTGCAGGGATTTGGCCAGACCTGGTCGGCCAATCTGGTGACCGGCAAGTTGTCAGTGGGGTTGGCCAAATATCTGAAGATGGATATCTATAATGACACTATTTACATCGCCTTTGCCGATGGTGGCAACGGGGATAAGGCCACGGTGATGAAGTACACAGGGTCGGGATGGGTGCATGTGGGTCTGCCGGGTTTTACGGAAGGTGAGGCTACGGCGCTGCAGTTCAGGGTCAGTGGGGGAATACCATGGGTGGCCTATTCCGACGGGGCTCACGGGGACCGGGTGTCGGTGATGCGTTACAACGGGAGTGGCTGGGTGTATGTCGGTTCGCCGGGGTTTTCGAAATATATGGTCTCGTCTGTGGCTCTGGCGGTGGAAGAAAATACGGCCTGGGTGGCTTACAGCGATGCGGAGTTTAGTGATAAGGCGACGGTGGTTAAAGAGAGTGGCGGGGGATGGACGACTGTGGGCGCTCCGGGGTTCACCCCAGGCATGTCGCAGGTTTACTCCCTGGCGGTGAGCGGCTCCACACCCTGGCTGGCCTTCCGCGATTATGCCAACAATTACCGGGCTTCAGTGATGAAATACGATGGTTCGGCATGGGTGTTTGCAGGCACCCCTGGATTCACACCTTCCACCCACGATTCCGGCAACCGCTGCCTGATTGTCGATGGTGGTACCGCCTGGCTGGCAGCCCGCGGCACCGATGCCAAAGCTACCGTCTACCGCTTTTCGGGGAGCGAATGGACGGCCACAGGACAGGGGGCCTTGTCAAAAGAGACCGGTTTCGGAATGGTGCTGGGCATGGACCCCACCGGAATCCTGCATGTCGCCTTCGGCGATGGTAAAACCGGCGGTAAACTGTCGGTGATGCGGTACGAAGAGGGAAGCTGGGTGTCGATGGGTGACCGCTTCTCAAGCAGCAACGCCAGCGGCCTCAGTCTGGCCTTTAAAAAGGATGGCAGCCCTGTAGTAGCCTACAACGCTATCATCGTGCAGCAATACATGGGGACCACCTTCCTTCCGGAGGTAAAAGAAAATAATCAACTGACTTTTTATCCTAATCCCGGCAATGGCACTGTTTCGGTCCGATGGCCGTCGGATTTCACCCCCGAAGGGATACTGGAGATCTGGACGGTAGGCGGCCAGTTGGTGAGGAAACAAGACATTAGTAGAGATACCTGTCCCGTAATCGTTACGGAGGGACTTCCTGCGGGGATTTACATGGTCAGGGCCATGGACCGCTCCCGTTCGGCTATGGGCAAGGTGATGGTCAGGTGACGCTGCGTGATCATGTGCCGGATCTTTTCTGGTTTAGTTTATGTTTCCACCACAAAAACCAATTCCTATGAAGAAAATTAATTCCGCTCTTCTGCTCCTGCTGGCTTCCGTGTTGTTCCCCCTTCCGAGGGGGTTTAGCTGTACGATCATTGCCGCCGGCAAAAAAGCCACCGCCGACGGTTCGGTGATCATTTCCCATACCGATGCCGGTCCCGATTCACGGATTTATTATGTTCCGGGCAAGACTTTCAGACAGGGCGATCTGGCCCCTGTTTACTGGGGGATTCAGGATGCCGGCCGTTCCCTGGAAGATGATGGCGAGGTGCTGGGCTCCATTCCGCAGGTGAGAAAGACCTACGGATATTTCCATTCGGCCTATTCCCACATGAACGAAGTGCAGCTGGGGATTGCCGAGAGCACTACGGCGCAGCGGCCCGAGCTGGTGTGCACCCGCGAGGAGGGGAAGCAAATCATGACCATCGAGCAGGCAATGATCTTTGCCCTTCAGCGGTACGACAACGCCCGGGAAGCAGTCCAGTTCATTGGCGACCTGATGATCCGTTATGGCTTTTTGCCTTCGAGCGGGGATGGTTCCGAGACGCTGGTGATCGCCGATACAGAAGAGGCATGGGTGTTTGAGGTCTTCGGAGTGGGCAACGGCTGGACACCGGAGAGTGGCAAGCCCGGGGCCATCTGGGCGGCACAACGGATCCCTGACGAGCAGGCAACGATGGTCCCCAACTGGAGCATCATCAAGGAGATCGACGCCACCGACCGGGAGCGGTTTATGGTGTCGGACAACTACAGGCAGGAGGCGATCGACCGGGGCTGGTACGATCCGGCTTCGGGGAAGCCCTTCATCTGGCAGGAAGCTTACGCCCCCCTGCCCGAGGAGTACGCCACCAGCCGATTTTGGCTCTTCTACACCACTTTCATGCCTAACCTGCGGGAGTGGCCCAATCGGAAGCTCGACCCCGCCAACCCCTTCAAAGGAATGGAACCTTATTTTCAGGTGGTGGAGCCTCTTTCCATCTATCCCTTTGCGGCTGTTCCGGAGAAAAAAATCTCGGTGCAAGATGTCATCGCCTTCCAGCGGTCGACCTTCGAGGGGACCATCTACGACATGACCTCCTATCCCGAGTGGCTGGTACCCGACGGGAAGGGGGGCTATGTGAAGAGTCCGCTGGCCACGCCTTTCCCCGGAAGCGAAATGCGGAAGCTCATCAAACAGACTTACCGCCGGCCGGTGGCACGCCACCGGGGCCATTACGGAATGGCGATGCAGTTGCGCGGCGAGTTGCCCGATGCCATCGGCGGAGTCTACTGGGTCTACCTCGATAATCCCTACTTCAGTCCGTATGTGCCTATATACGCCGGAAATCTATCCGTGGCGGAGACCTATAATATCTACGACCCTGAGAAATACGACGAGCGCTCGGCGCGGTGGGCAATCGACTTCGTAGACAACCTGGCCAACCTACAGTTCCGGGATGTGGTCGCCGATGTGAAAGCGGAAAGGGACCCCTTCGAGGCGGAAATGTTTGCCACACAGGCAAAGCTTGAGGCAGAAGCCCTGGCGATGTATAAGAAGGATCCGGCAGCAGCCCGGAAGTTCCTGACTGGTTATTCAGACGGAAAGATGAACCGGGTGACGGAGATGTTTCTGGAGCTGCGCAACCAGGTCATCACCAAGTACACCAATAACCGGGAGTAAGTGCTTTAATTCATAATTTTCCGTTGTTGGTACTGAAGGCTTGGCAAAGTAGGCTTTATGGGTTTCATTTTTTATGAAAAATAATTACAGAAACTGACCAGAGTATTGCACAATTTGGTCAGGTCATTTCAAATGTACGGAAAAAGGGAAGTATTGTCCTGAAAATTCGCTATATTCGGACCTGGCAAATCTGATTAAATTAGACCTATGAAACTTTTATCAAAACCGAACCCTGTCGCAGCCTTTGCGGTTGCTATTTTTCTGATGTCTTTCATCCTTTCCGGATGCAATGTTCCGCGTGAACAGCAGCCCATTTCTCTTTTCAACGGTACCGACCTCACCGGTTGGCACATGGATGTGCCGGCGATGGATCAGAATCCTGATACCACCCAGCCATTCGTCGTGCGCGATTCGATGCTGGTCAGTCTGGGCACCCCGGGCGGACACCTGATCACCGATTCCGTCTTCAGCAATTACCGTCTGGAAGTGGAATACCGTTTTGCCGCTGTTCCCGGCAATTGCGGGGTGCTGGTGCACGCTTCGACACCACGGGCCCTGTATGGCATGTTCCCCCGGTCCCTGGAAGTGCAGATGATGCATGAGAATGCCGGTGATTTCTGGTGCATCGCTGAAGACATCACAGTCCCCGATATGGAAGCCCGCCGAGGCCCCAAAGAGAGTTGGGGTGTTGACGGAAATAAGAACCGCCGTATCGTGAACCTCACTGATGGTTCAGAAAAACCCGCGGGTGAATGGAACAACATGGTCATTGAGTGCGTCGCCGACACCATCAGGGTGTGGGTGAATGACCAACTGGTCAACCTCGGCTACAACTGCACCGCCACCCGGGGACAGATCGCCCTCCAGGCCGAAGGCTCCGAAGTGGAGTTCCGGAAGCTGGAGCTTACTCCCCTTGCTGAAATCAAAGGGGATAAGTAACCGCATAATACTCCTTTTACCGGGGAATTATGTAGCTCTGGTGCCTGTCAAACGTATGCCGGTATGCCGGAATACGTTCCCGGACAGGCGCCGCTACTCTGTCTTTTTTACCAGTTCTACCTTGTCAGCCTCTACTTCGGTTCCTTCCAGCAGGTCGAAGTCGACCTCCCCGGTGATCAACAACTCGGTTTTTTCGTTGAAAGGCGTGGCCGGTAAATTCTTCTTCTCAATCTCCACCCTGATCTCACCGGTGGAATCTTTGAAATGGTAGGTGTCGCTATTGTGTTGCTTCACAATGTATCCTTTCAGAGTCACCACCTCATCCGATTTATCGAGCTTCGCTGCGTTCTCGAGGATCTCTTTCACGGTGTACACCTTGCCTGTGGAACCCGGACCGGTATACTGCCCGCGTGAAATGCCCGGAATCATTAACAACAGCGCCGACACCACGATAATCCCCGTCTCCCCACCCAACCGCTTCACTTCCCTGATGATCTCCAATCCTGATCCCCCTGGAAGGTTGATGTCGACGATGATAAGATCGTACCTGTACAGGTGAATCTTCTCCTCCGCCGTGCCAAAATCCGCGGCCCGCTCACATAAAAACTTCTCCGCCTCGAGCGCCTCCACGATCGCCGACAATAACGCAGGATGATCTTCTACCACCAGTATCTTCATAATCGGACATTTGCACAAAGGTAGTCTTCAATTTGGGAGAAAATCGGGATTTTTTACATTATCCCTCCGGAATGAAACGCTGATACCTTAATTGTAACTCCCCGCGGCAGCGCCGACGGGCATTTCGCCCGCCGGAATTTAGCCCCGGCCTGATCACATAGCAGAATTGAGAACCATAATCCTGCTGCCTTCTCTGACGAATTTTCTATCTTGCGGCTTTCCCGGAATGCCGCTCCTGATGCAGGCGGAAAATCCGGTGTTTTAGCTTGCAATTCCCTGTGATGTAGTATGAGTGGTAATAGTCGTCAATTGGAAACCCAATGGGTAAGAAACCTAAAAAAAGGGGATTCCCTGGCTTTTGAGGAGCTTTTTCATATCTACGGAAAGCGGCTTTACCATTTCTCCCTCGGATACCTTAAGTCAAAACCTGATGCCGAAGAGATTGTCCAGGAGGTCTTCCTCAGGATCTGGCACCTCCGCACGTCCCTCGACCCCGGGTTTTCCTTCAATGCCTATCTTTTTAAGATTGCCTATCGCCTGATCATGGAGAAGTTCCGGAAGCTCACTCTCGAACGCCGTTACCTCGCCGATATCTCAGCAGAAGTGGTTACCTTTACCGATGAGCTGAATGATCGTACTGACTACCACTCTTTGCTCGAGCTCGTACAAAGGTTAATCAACCGGTTGCCGCCGCGACAGAAAGAGGTCCTCCTTATGCGCCGCTCAGGGGGAATGGCCGTAGCCGACATCGCTGAAAATCTGGGCATCTCTCCGAAAACCGTAGAACACCACCTCACCGAAGCTCTGAAAAATATCAAAGCGTGGATGAATAGAGACCAGGTAGCCTCCATGCTCTTCTTCTACCTCTTTCTCAGGGAACTGCCTTTCGTTGGCAAAGGCAGTTCTTGAAGTTTTTCGGAAGTATGGTTCCCCTTTCAGGTAAAATCCTTTGATTCGGGGGCGACTGCCTGGAACAGCTGCTCGGTATGTCAGCCATAACAGAAATATGCGACAATCTGGGTGGATTTACTTGAAACCACATGATTTTTCTTTTTTTTTCATTTCCGACTAAGGGATTTGCCTCCTTCGTCCCTATATATAATACAGACAAACCTAATATACTTTGTTCTATGATGCCGAACCTTCTTTTTTGCGTTTCCGAAAACGCATCCACCCTTGCGGGCAACCTGCCTGACGCTCCTTTATATCATGCATTACCCGGTTTATAATTCATGGAACAGGCTGATCACCCGTTGAAAAGGTACTTCCGGGGAAAATTTTCCCGGAAGGACTACCTCGCTGTCATGGACCTGGTATCAGATCCTGCCCGCGAAGCTGAGCTCAGGCAACTGATGGCCACCCACTGGCCGGAAATGGGTGGGGAGGCCCTTCCCGATGCCAGCCTCGACCTTGTCCTCTCCCGGATTCAGCACAAAATCATGATCGGCGAACTACAGACCAGGAAGAAATTCAGGTTTCTTGCTACCCTTCAGCGCGTTGCCGCCATTCTATTCCTTCCCTTTCTGCTGGGCTCGCTGTCCTGGTTTTATTATTCCAGGGACCGGTCCCTGCCTTCCGCAGGTTTTGCCGAAATCGAATGCCCCGAAGGGGCGCGCACTCGCTTTACCCTTTCCGATGGCACCACCGGCCACCTAAACAGCGGGTCCTCCCTCCGGTACGGACTTGACTTTGCCAAAAACCGCACGGTCACCCTCTCAGGCGAGGCTTTCTTCCTGGTAAGAGAGGATAAAAAAAACCCTTTCATGGTAAACACGCCGCACCTCTCCATTCTGGTTACCGGCACTGCCTTTAACGTCATCTCCTATCCCGGGGAAACCTGCGAAGAGGTGATCCTTCAGTCAGGAACCCTCGAAGTCAGCAACCCTGCCGGAACCCGCATCACCTCCCTACAAGCCAACCAGAAACTTAAAATGAATCTCAACGACCGATCCTTTACCCGCAGCGAAGTCATAGCCTCCCAGTATACAGGCTGGACCGAAGGAAAACTGGTTTTCCGGAACGAGGACATGGGTCAGGTCGCCCAACGCCTCAGCCGGTGGTACAACGCCGATATCCTCATCGCCGACCGCAGGCTCCTTGACTATACCTTCTATGCCACCTTCCGGGACGAACAACTCGACGAGGTCCTAAAACTGCTGGCGATCACCACTCCCATCCTTTTTGTGGAGGAGAAACGTCTTCCTCTCAGCGATGGTACCTTCCCGAAGCGGAAAATCATCCTCCGCCTTAACCCGGCCAAAGTGAAGGCATTTAAATAAAAAAACAGGAGAGTGGTGCAACACCCTCCTGTCGAACATAAGCAGCTACTTTAACGATATTGTTTTAACTACTTAATGCTTTAAATGTATGAAAAAAAAATGGATTTGGCACACGGACCCATTTCCGTGCATTACTAAAACCTGCAGAATTATGCGCTTAAGCTTGTTCTTTCTGACACTGATGACCGTCCAGGGGTGGGCCCTAGATACCTATTCCCAGGTAACCCGCCTTTCCCTGGACGTAAAGGACACGCGTGTGATTGACGTCCTTCAGGAAATTGAACAAAAGACGGAGTTTTATTTCCTTTTCAACCAGAAACTCGTCGATGTGGAGCGCCGCATCGACATGGAAATCCAGAACAAACCCATTGAAGAAGTCCTTTCGGAACTCTTCGCAGGCACCAATGTGAATTACCTGGTCATGAACCGCCAGATCGTGCTGACCACCGCCCGTCCTGAAGCCCTCAAACCTCAACAGCAACCCGTGGTGCTCACCGGTAAGGTGAACGACACTTCCGGGAGTGCCCTTCCCGGCGTTGCTGTTACTATAAAGGGGACCACCACCGGCACCGTCACCAATGCCGAGGGGATCTTCTCCCTGGCCAATGTCTCATCAGAGGCTACCCTGGTTTTCTCCTTCGTGGGCATGAAAACCCTGGAGATTGTCGCCGGGAACCGGACCACCATCAACGTGGTTATGGAGGAGGAACTTTTCGGGGTCGATGAGGTAGTGGTGGTCGGCTATGGTATCCAGAAGAAAAAACTGGTCACCGGCGCCACCCTCCAAGTCAAGGGGGAGAGTATTGAAAAACTTAATTCTTCCAGTGTGCTGGGCGCCCTGCAAAGCCAGTCCCCGGGGGTGTACATTACCCAAAGTTCCGGTCAGGTCGGCGAAGGGTATAACATCAATATCCGCGGTTTGGGTACTACAGGCAATTCGACACCTCTATACGTCATTGACGGAGTGGCTGGAGGGTCGCTGAATTCCCTCAACCCTAGTGATATTGAGTCAATCGACATCCTCAAGGATGCAGCTTCGGCGGCTATTTACGGCGCCCGCGCCGCCAATGGGGTCGTCCTGGTCACCACCAAGCGCGGAAAGGCCGGAAAGCTGAAAGCCACCTATGACGCTTACTACGGTATCCAGAATCCCATGACCAACGGCGTTACTACACTGAATGGCAAACAGTACATGGAAATCATCAACAAGGTGCTGCTGACCCAGGATCCTTCGGGAAGCCTCCTGTATAAATGGGAGGAAGAGCTTCCCGCCGCCTTGCTTGCCTCCATCAATAACGGCACCTGGGAAGGGACAAACTGGCTCGAGGAGGGGACCAACAAAAACGCACCCATTACCAGCCATGCGGTCAACCTCACGGGCGGATCCGAACAGTCGCGATTCGCCATGGGCTTCTCTTACCTCATTCAGGAGGGAACCATCGGATATCCCGCTACACCCCATTACGACCGCTATACCGCCCGCATCAATTCCGACCACTCGCTCCTGAAAAAGAACGGCCGCGACATCATCAAATTGGGAGAAAACCTCATCTTCTCGAATTACAGCAAATCGGGGGTCAGCATCGGTGCCATGTATAGCAACAACGTCCGCAACTTGTTGAAAGCAAACCCACTGCAGCCCGTGTATAACATCGACGGCAGTTACTACCTCTACGACAATATGGTGGCCGACGGATGGAATTTCGACCACGGTTCCGTCAACCCATTGGCTCAACTCGACTTCACCCGCAAAAACCGAAACTCCATCACCAACCGCCTCCAGTCAAACGTTTTTCTGGAACTCTCCCCAGTAAAAAATCTTCTCTTCAAAAGCAGTCTGGGCTACGACTACTACCAGAACTCCTACCGTTACTATGTTCCCAAATACGTTCTTTCGGCCCGTACCTCCAACGAAACTGACGATATCACACAGGGACAGTCATGGAACGCCAACTGGACATGGGAAAACACCCTGAATTATACCAGAAAGCTGGGGCACCACACTGTAGACTTGCTCCTGGGACAGTCGGTAGAGAAATGGGGCTACGGTGAGGGGCTCTCCATCAAGAATTCCAACTCCCTCTTCCCCGGATCTTACGACCACGCTTATATTGACAACTCACAGGGCCTCGACAACACCAACACCTCCATCAATGGGGCACCTTCCGACGCCGGCCGCCTCGCCTCCTTCTTTGGAAGAATGAACTACAACTACATGGAGAAATACCTGGCATCGTTAGTGATGCGCGCCGATGGTTCTTCCAATTTCGCCCGCGGGAATCGGTGGGGTTACTTCCCCTCGGTATCAGCCGGGTGGGTCATCTCCCAGGAATCCTTTATGGAAGGAACCTCTTCCATACTCAACTTCCTGAAACTCCGCGGAAGCTGGGGTCAAAACGGAAATTGTAACATCGACAACTTCCAGTACCTGGCCACCATTGCCTTCAATACCAACGCCTATTTCTTTAGTGATAAAAACAATCCCGCCACCGGGGCTTACGCCGACATCCTTCCCAACAAGAACGTGACCTGGGAAACCTCGGAACAGCTCGACCTGGGCTTTGACGCCCGTCTCTTTGCCTCCCGCCTGGGGGTTAACTTTGACTGGTACATCAAGAAAACCATCGATTGGCTCGTGGTTGCCCCCACCCTGGCTTCTTTTGGCACCGGAGCCCCCTTCATTAACGGCGGCGACGTCGAAAACCGCGGCGCCGAACTGGCTTTCACCTGGGACGACAAAATCGGCAAGGAGTTCACCTATGGTCTTGCCCTCAATATGGCCCATAACCAAAACAAAGTGCTCACCATCGCCAATGAGGAGGGCATTATCCATGGACCCGAAGCTATCATCGCCGAGAATACCACCGAATCCTTCCGCGTCGAAGTCGGATACCCCATGGGTTACTTCTGGGGATACAAGACTCTTGGGGTTTTCCAGAACCAGGCCCAGATAGACGAATTCCTGGCCAACGGCGGCGTTACCAAACAGGGCACCCCGAAACCTGGTGACCTCATCTTTCAGAATACCGACGGCAATGAGAAAATCGACGAAAACGACAAAACCTATATCGGTAATCCCCATCCCGACTATACCGGAAGCTTCTCGTTCAACTTCGCCTGGAAAGGTCTCGACCTTTCCATCACTGCCTATGGCGCCTTCGGACAGCAGGTCATGAAGATGTACCGCTCCTATTCCGATACGCCCAACGACAACTACACCACCGAAGTCTATACCAAATACTGGACCGGCGAGGGCAGCACCAACCGTTATCCTTCCCTGGCCTATGGAAAACATCCTAACTTCGTCGATATCTCCGACATCTATGTCGAAGACGCCGATTATGTGAAACTCTCCAACGTCACCCTGGGTTACAACATTAAGAATGCCTGGAGCAAACTCCCGGTCTCTCATTTCAGGGTTTATGTCACAGCCCAGAACCTTCTGACCCTCTCGGGTTACTCCGGAATGGACCCTGAAGTGGGCTACGGTGCCGGCTACAGCTGGGCCTCGGGTATCGACAATGGATACTATCCAGGTTCCCGGACTTTCCTCATGGGTGTCAATCTTAAATTTTAACTTTTAAAGAACAGTAAGAGATGAATAGAATAATTTATATCCTTGCCGCCCTGTTTCTTTTTTCGGGATGCGAAAGCTTCCTTGATACGGAAAGCTTCACTAAAAAGAATACCTCCAACTTTCCTGCCACCCAGGACGATGCCGAGCAGATGATCACCGGCATTTATGCCTCTATGAACGATCTGATCCGCAATCCTGAGGTACACCCCTTTTTCATGAGTGAGTTGTCGGGTGATGACCGTTTAGGGGGAGGGAGTACGAGTAACCGCGGGGCCCAGTCGCTCGACAGACTCCTCAACCCGGGGGTAAGTTTCTTCGAGGACCTCTGGCAAAGGCGTTATGCGGGCATCTTCCGAGCTAACATGGCTATTGAAACCGTGGACAACGTCACCGGATGGGTCACCACGGGCAAACGGGAGCAACTGCTGGGCGAAGCCCATTTCCTCAGGGCTTACTTTTATTTCGACCTGGTACAGGCTTTCGGCCAGGTTCCCCTGGTCCTTGAACTCGACCCCCAGAATCTGCCCAAATCCCCGGCTGACGAAATCTATGCCCGGATTGCTTCAGACCTCAAAGAGGCCATTGCCCTCTTCCCCGCCACACCTTTCCCCAACTACGGCGCAGGACATGCCTCCAAATGGGCCGCCGAAGCCCTGATGGCCAGGGTTTACCTCTTTTATACCGGTTTCTATAAGAAGCCAGCCCTTCCCCTGGCAGACGGTGGATCCGTTTCCAAACAGGAGGTCGTTGCCTGGCTCGAAGACTGTATCCAAAACAGCGGCCACACGCTGGTCAGTGATCAGCGCAATATCTGGCCATATACCAACCCCTATACCGCTACCCACTACCACTATGCCAAAGATAACAACCTGGTCTGGGAAGGAGACGGCTGTAAGGAAACCATCTTCGCCCTTAAATTCTCCAACACCGGAGCCGAAGGATACTTTAACCGTATCGTCGAATTCTTCGGAATGAGGCTCTCAGGTGCCAATAACTTCCCCTGGATGCCGCAAGGCTATTCCAATGGCCCGGTCAGTACCAAACTGTGGGACGACTGGTCAGGCGATCCCGACTACGCCGGTGACTACCGCCTCCGGGGATCCATCTGCAGTGAGGCAGAGGAAATCCCCAATTACGCGGGTGACAAAACAAAAGAGGTGGAGAAAACCCGCCTGTGGGCCAAGAAATATCTCGGTGTGGGCGCCTATGAGGGAGACAACCTCATCACTTCCTTTGCCTATTTCTATGGCGGCATCAACAACCGCCAGCGGGGACTCACCTCCGACCTCATCCTGATCCGCCTGGCTGATGTCTACCTCATGCATTCGGAACTCACCGAAACCCCTACCTACTTGAACAAGGTGCGCGAAAGGGCCAAACTGCCTCCCTATGGCAGCTACTCCCTCCAGAACCTGAAAAAGGAACGCCGCTTTGAGCTTTGCTTTGAAGGCCTCCGCTGGAACGATCTCCGCCGCTGGGGTGACGTCCAACAGATCGTCGCCAACCAGGAAGGTGTCGCCGTCACCAACCGCGGCGTTAAGGGAACCTTCACCTTCGGACAATTTGACTTCATGGAACGCTATGCCCAAACCGGCGGCGGATTCTGGAAAATCCCCGATGCCCAGGTGACCCTCTCCGAAGGCGTCCTGGAACAAAATCCCGGATGGGAAACCGCTTACGACTTCATAGCACTGCCTTATTACTCCAAATAAGGACGATCTCACTTTTGTTTTGTTGATTTCGAGGCTGCCCCGACAGGAGGCAGCCTCTGCTTTTTTTTATCACGAAAATCCGTGAAATTGCGGTCCCCATCATTCAAAGTGCTTCTCCCGGGTCTTGTTGATGAAGATTTCACAAAGCGAGAATGAAATATTGTCATTATCACAGATTGTTTCCCGGAGTGTTGGCGGGAATGGATAAATGATTACATTTGAGAAATAGTAAGAATAAGACAATTGACTGACTCACTCATCAGAAGGTGCTTTTTATTGCGGGTTAACGGCCCGGGCTTGCCTTTGACCAAAAAAATACATTACTGACATAACAAAATAATTGAACACATGATGAAAGGAATATTCTCGAAAAAAACCGGCGGACTTTTGCCTCTTTGCCGGCCAGTCAAGCTGATGCTTCTGATGTTAGCTGCCACTGGGTGGCTGACCACGGGCGCCCAGCCTTCCGGAGGGCCTTACGGTCCCATCCACCAGTCGTGGCCCGTTCCCAAAACGTCAGGAAAAATCATTTACGTGTCCCCCGACGGGAACCCCGATGCTCCGGGCGACCAGTTAGAAGTGCCTACAACCATTGAAAGTGCCCTGACCCGGGTGGTAACAGACGATGTCATTCTCCTGCGCGGTGGCACCTACCGTACCGGTGACCTCGAATTCAACCAGGGAATCACCATACAGCCTTATAACGACGAACAACCGGTTTTTAAAGGCACCCTGGTGGCCGACCAGTGGCAGCGGCTCCGTGGCAACCTCTGGAAAACATCCTGGAAAACACTCTTCCGTGCCTTCCCCGACGACTGGTGGGTTCCCGACCGCCACGGTATGCGCACGCCCCTCCACACCTTCAACAACGACATGGTGTTCGTCGACGGCCGCCTCCTCCGTTCCGTGGGTTGGCCCGGCGAAATCGATGAAAACTCCTTTTACATTGATTATGAAAAGGGCTTCGTATACATCGGCACGAACCCCGAAAACCGGTTGGTAGAAATTACCGCTTTCAACAGGGCTTTCTTCAGGGTGCTAAAAGAGGTCCATGGTAAGCAGAACGACCACAAGGGGGTTATTATGCGTGGCATTACCCTCACCCAGTATGCCTATGCCGGGATGGAAATCGACGCACGCTTCCCCGAAGGCATCGCTGACCCTTCCACGTTTGGCAAGGATGTGGTAGGGTCCGTCTTCGAACATTGCACTTTCTCCTTCTGCGGAAGAGTGGGAGGCTACCTTCACGGCGACAACCTGGTGATGCGGAACTGCAAAGTCCACGATACCGTTACAGAGGGGATTTACATCCAGTCGGCCAGCGACTGTCTCCTTGAGCGGAACATCTTTATGCGCAACAACCTCGATGATATCAGCGGCTATTATCCTGCCGCCGTCAAGATCTTCAACCAGACCCACCGGGTGATTTGCCGCGATAACCTGGTCTGCGACCAGCCTCTGTCGAACGGCATCTGGTATGATGTGGGTAACGTCGACGGCCAGTTCCTCAACAACTGGGTAAAGGATGTGGGCACCAACCGGGGCGGCCCTTCCAACCCCAATGCCCACTGGGTCAATTACAACGGCTTCTTCTTTGAAATCTCAAAGGGGGTGGTGTGTGCCGGCAACCTCTTCGAAAACTGCGACCAGGGGATTCACATCCTCAACAGCTCCAATGCTGTGATCACCCAGAACACCTTTGTCAACAGTCCGATCGTCATCAGTCGGGATCTCCGCAGCGCTCAAGGCGACCATTTCGGATGGCATCCCTCTACCGGCCCCGGTGTTGACCAGCGGGAAGGTCACCAGGTCTTCAACAACCTTATGGTGGGTACCGACCAGTGCCGCGTTCCCCTTATGAAGGTCATGCAGCACACCGCCCTCTGCGGAAAACTCACCCGCTCCCCCCTGAGCCTTTTCGACCACAACACCTTCGTGAAGGATCCCGACGGCGGGGATTACCCCCTACTGGAATGGGCGCCGGTTCCCGTCGAAAATTGCCAGATGACCGCCTCCACTCCCGAGGAGATGCAGAAGGTATTCACAGGCGCCGCCGCCCATAACCTCGTCTATGAAACCAAAAACCTGCCGCTCTTCAAAGGAATCCAAACGGGCAACTATGGGCTGAATCCCGCCTTCCCGGGTGCCGGAAATGCCATGACCCTCCCGGCCTACATCCGCGAAATGCTTGCCCTGCCCGTTAAATACAAACCATATACGGGATCTTTTCCGGTGAAATAATCCTTTTGTTGGTCAGGGCCAGGTACTTCCCGGTTCCCGCTCCGGTGATCCCATAGTGGGTTCAGTGTTACGGGAATCATCTGTTTAATTCTTTTGGGCCGGTGGGTGTAACGTTTTCTGTATTTCAGAGTCTGATAAGGAAAAACCAAGCATTATGATCTCTTCTATTGTCGGGTTAAAAAGGGTTTTCCCTCTCCTGATCGCGGGATTGCTCTTTTTTCAGGGAATTCCTCTTTCAGCGCAGAAATCCGACAGAGGACTCCGGCGGATCACACCCGAACTGATGGAAAGACACATCGGCTTCCTCGCTTCCGACGAAATGAAGGGGCGCAAAACCCCTAGTCCGGAACTCGACCGGGCCGCCCAATACCTCGCTGACGAAATGGCATCACTGGGGATCGCCCCGGTCGGGGGCATCCGTTTCCAGGAAGTTCCCCTCCATACAAAAAACCTGGACCAGGAGGGGTGTCTCTTTTCCATCACCCGGGAGGGGAAAACAAACAGTTTCAGGCTGAAGACCGACTATACCCCTTTTGATCTGACTGCCGACACCCTGGTACAGGGCTCCCTGGTGTTTGCAGGATATGGAATCACTGCTCCGGAATATGGCTATGATGACTACCGCGATATCGATGTCAGGGGCAAAATTGTCCTGGTCATGAAACATGAACCGGGGGAGAAGGACGCCCTGTCGCGCTTTGACGGATTGAAGGAGACCCGCTACTCCCTGGCAGCCACAAAAATGGAAAATGCCCGCAACCACGGGGCTGCCGGAATTCTCCTGGTCACCGACCCCCTCAACCATATGCTTCTCACCCCGCAGGGTTACCCCTGGCCCGGACTCTCCAAATTTCTCCCTTCCGACAACTTTTCGATAGAACTCAACCAAAACCGTGACCTCATTCCTTTTGTCCAGGTGGGGGAATCGGTCCTCAAAGCTCTTTTCGGAAGCGTCGACTCCCTCCGGAATATCCAACGCAGGATCGACACTTTGCTGACTCCCCATTCCTTTGAATTCCCCGGAACGGAAATACGCCTGAGAACGGCCCTGTCGGTGAACCACTTCACGGCAAAAAACGTGGTGGGCATGATCGAAGGGCGCAAACGACGCCTGAAGGATGAAGTCGTGGTGATCGGAGCCCATTATGATCATGTCGGCAGCCTGACGCAATTTAAGGAAGGAGAGGACAACATCTTCAACGGGGCCGATGACAACGCTTCGGGAACGGCAGGGGTGCTGGCTGTGGCCGGCGCCTTGGCCACGGGAAAAAAACCGGCACGCAGCATCCTCTTCATCCTCTTTGCCGGTGAAGAACTGGGCCTCTACGGATCGCGGCATTACTGCGAAAATCCCCTTGTCCCCCTTGAGCAAAGCGTGGTCATGCTTAATATGGACATGATCAGCCGCAACGGAAACGATACGCTGCAGCTCAGCGGACTGAAATATAACCCTGACCTGGCAGCAATTCTGCTTGAAGAGGCCGAAAAAACGGAACTCCGGAATTATCCCGAAGGGGAGGACCATTTCCAGCAGAGCGACCATTTCAACTTCTTCAGGAAGGGGGTGTCGAGCATCAACATCACCACCGGCCTACACACAGACTACCACAAGGTGAGCGATGATCCGGCCTCCGTGGATCCCGCCAAGGCGGCCAAAGTGGCTGCCCTGGTCTATCGGGTGGCCCGCCGTATCGCCGGGAACGACATCCGCCTCAAAACCGTCAACCCCTGAAACAATGAAACGAGCATGTAACGGTATACACAAAAGGGCATGTTTATTGCCTCCATGCGAGTTACATGGGTATGAAGAATCCTCACATGCCTGTCTGTGTAAAATAACTGAAGAACTGGTCAATAATTAACAAATAATTAATGAAAATGCTTTTTACAAATTCTTAATATTTTAATTGACGAAAATGAAAAGATTAATGCAATTCTTTACGCTTGCTGCACTGGTTTTCATCAGCGCCGGCGTTCCCGCCCAGGAATCGGTACTGCTCAAGTACGGATTCAAGGCAGGAGCCACTTTCCAACAGGAAATGGAGATTCAGCAGAATACCGTGCAGTCTATGATGGGACAGGAGATAAAAGTAGTCGGTGAAGTCAAAGGGCTCGTGGAATACCAGGTGGAGGCAGTTTCCCCTGACGGGAACGCCACCATGCTGATGACTGTGAAGGACATCTCCGTCAGGCAATCAGCCATGGGGCGGGATACGACACTGAGCTATTCTGATATGAAGGATATCGTGCGGATTGTCTTTTCTCCGGAAGGCAAAGTCCTCTCCTCCGAACAAGTAGACTCTTCGGATGCGGCAGCTGTGATCAACCAGATTGAACCAGGCAGGTTGCTGTTTCTTCCCGGCAGAGAGGTCAAAACCGGGGAGTCCTGGGATGAGGGCTATAACGAGACTAAAAGTGCGGGGGCGGGAACTCCCTTTGCTCTTGAAATGGCCGTTGAAAACAAATACACCCTCACGGGGAAGGAGAACAGCGACGGGAAAGAACTTTACAGGATCAGCAACTCAGGTACGATTGGTATTACCGGGAAAGGATCCCAGATGGGACTGGAGATGTTCATCGAGGGGAATGCCGTCGTGAAGGGCTATTCTCTCTTCGATGCAGGCAGGAAAATGATTGTCTTTACCGAAAACGATACCGAAATGGAGTTGAATGTTGCCGTCACCGGACCACAGGAGATGACCATTCCCATGACTCAGCAAATCAAAACCATCGTAAGGGTGAAATGATCCTTACCGTTTCAGCATCATGGCTGGTAAACGGTTCAGAACGGGCAGATCCCCGCTCTGAACCGCTTTTTTTATCTTTCGGGCGAGCATCGACCGGCACACGCCCCTGGCATTGGGCGCAGGAGCAGAGTGCGTGGTGACGAGCCGGCAACCTGTTTTGAAGCGGCCTGTTGGTGAGGTGGAATAGTATAACGCAGGGAACTATTACATGACGGTCACTCTTTTAGCCGATATGCCTGACTTCACGATGTATATTCCAGGGCCGCCCAGTAGAGCGGTAGGCAAGGTCACCGTTGATTCTCTTCCGGGGTGCTGCAGGACAATAGACCCCACGGCATCGTAAATGGTGAAGCCGGGGTTATTCCCGGCGTCAGGAAATCTGATGGTCATCTGTTCCGATGCCGGGTTGGGGAAGAGTTCAAAAACGGTTTCCCTGAGGGTGGGCACCGCGGTGTTGAGGCTGACGACAAGTTCGCGGGTGATGGGTGTAGCCGCACTGAACCGGGCATTTCCGTTCTGGCGGGCGGTGATCATTGTTGTTCCGGCCCCGGTGATCCTTACCTTGCCCTCCACGATGATGGCCACAGCGGCATTTGAGCTGGTATAGGTAACGGGCAGGCCCGACGAGGCTGTGGCCTCCGGGTCAAAATCAGGAGTGCCGGTCAGCTTGGGCTCCTGTTCGGGGAAATCCACTGTCTGGGTGGCCTTGGCTACCGTAAGCCGCTGAACCACCTGTTTGGCAGGGAGATAGAGGCTGTCTCCCTCCTGGAAGGCTATGATGTCGCAGCTCCCCGCCCCCGTAAGGGTGATTTTCCCATCTGTCAGGCGGGCTACCCTGGTATCGGTGACGGCAAACTGCACGGGTAATCCTGAAGTAGCCGTGGCCGTGAGGTCGAAATCAGCATCCCCGTAAGTTTTTGCGGACAAGGCCCCGAAATGGATCTCCTGGGCCTGCCCGTCCTTACTCCCTTCGACCAGTATATAGGCTACCGAGTATTTCGGCAGGGCAAGCCGAATTCCTCCGGCTGTCTCCGTACCGTAAGGTATGAGAGTGGCGTAATCTTCGGGACCCCCACCCGCCAGGAGAGTGGTTTTCCCGTTTACAAATACCTTCCGCGAAAAGTCGCCATTGTCGGTTCCACCGGTTAGCAGATAGTAATAATACCGCTCCCCTGGCTTGAAATGGCTGAAGTTGAGCGCAACCACCCGTTCCGATGCGGCCCGGTTGACCAGGACGATGCCCTTTTCCCCGGAAGAAAAAGCGGAGGCATAACTGACCACGTCACTGCTGCCCGTCACGGCGGATGCAATCATTTTGTCGCCGAAGAATTTCTGGAAGTAATACATATAATGAAAGGGTGCCCGGGGTGTGTAGCGGGCGATGCCAGTTTCCCCGTCGGCAAACAGACCGTGGTTATTCCCGTTGTCCCAGCCGTTGACAAAATCCCAGCGGTTCCCCTGTCCATATTTATTTTTGATCAGCTCGCCCAGGACCAGCGCCGCATGCATTCCGTTAATATAAGAGACCCCCTGCCCGCTACCTGTGGCGAAAATGTTCCATTCGGTCATGGCCAGTGGCCTGGGATTCAATCCGGCATGGCTCTTCAGTCCGGTAGTGACATACTGCGCAATATCCTTTGCCTTCCCTCCGGAATTGAGTATGGTGGACACGGAGGAATTCTCATTGTAAGGGGTATAATAACTATGGACGATGAAAAAGTCGGCCAGACTGCCCACCTGCTTCATCATCTGGCTGTTCCAGTTCTGTTGGACCGTATTCCAGGTGACATGGCTGTCCATGGCCACCACCCCTATTTTAATATCGACGCCCACCTCGTTAGCGGCTTTGCGCATCTCCTCGATAAACACCTTGCAGTGGCGCCCGTACAGGTCCCCGTTGATGGTTTTGGGCTGCCCGTCCTTGTTCAGGTTGGTGTCGATCTGGTAACCCACCTCCCAGCTACCGAAATTCTCGTTGCCGATTTCCCATACCAGCGTGCGCCCCTTGTCGTAGCGGACCCAGTCGGCGGCATAGCGGGCGGCTGCCCGCACGGGATCCTCACTGGTCCCGATCCGCGCATAGGAATAGTTGACAGATATGTTTCCCGAAGCACCCGTTTTGGACAGCAGGGAATAGTAATTGTCGACCGACATGGTCCAACTGCTGTTGTTCCTGCCGTACTGGAGATCCTTAAATTCGTAAGTGGCGGGTAAATCCTTGGGGCGCGTCTCCTTGCTTGTCGCCCCCCAGAAGTAGTCGTTCGACATGCTCCCCCCGGGCCAGCGGATCACATGGGGATTCAATTGGGTGATATGTTTCACCGCAGTGGTGTTGAGGTCCAGTTTGCCGCCCCAGGCCGCCGCATTATGCCCATAAACGTTAGGAACTACCCGTGTCACCACCTGGCCGGCATCAACGGTGACCGTCACCGTGGGAGTCAGCGTAGTGGAAGCTACCGTGTCAAATGCCGTCATCTCAATGGTTTTGGGCTGCCATCCCTCCAGGAAAAATCCTGGCATGCCGGCACTCTGTCCTGTCGCATCCAGGGCCGCCAACTCCATGATGGACAGGACCATGATGGCGGCTGCATACCGTCTGAATTCCGGCAAGCACATTCCCCGTCCACTCTGTGGCGGGGTAAGCGAGCAAAAAACCGAAAAAAGTCCTTGACGGAATCGGATGCCCCGCAGAAAGGCTGTGGGGAGTTTCAATAGCCCCGGGAGTACCGCTGCCTCCTGCCCTCTGCCTGGCTGTGTCAGCACTGATGCCTCATCCCGGCAGTATTGTTCTCTTAGTACCATGAATCATCTTATTAGTTCTGTCAAAATTAACAATTCCCCGGCATTTAAGGTGCTCTCTCATTATAAATGCCGGGTTGCCCGGGTCAAGGATGGTTTAAGGGAGGACCAGTAGGTCGCCAAGATTGAATTCCGTGAAGTCATCACCCCACTCTTCCCTGAGAAGTGCGATGGCGTCTTCCCCGGTACAATGGGAAGGGGCGATTTTTTCCACTTCCAGTCGGCGGAGGGTTTCAGAGATATCCCTGACTTCCCCTTCAGTCTGGCTTCCCAGGTGGAATCCCCCAGTTACCAGGGCTATTCCTTTTCCGGGGAAGATTTCGGTCACCTTAGTGACGATGAGGCTGATTCCCGGGTGGGAGCAACCGGTCAGCAGCCATACCTTCTCCCCCCTGACGATCACCAGCGCCTGTTCATATAAGGGGGTCCCTTTGTAGGTGGTAGCAATACTGCCGGTAGTCCATATCCCGGGAAGGATCTCTTCCGGACTTTTGATTCCCCTGACTGCGGCGGAGGGATATTCCCGGGCATATTCCTCCTGTACTTCCAGGGGGACTGACACTTCTGGAATGAAGGAAGTGTTTTCCAATACCCAACGGAGGCCATTTTTATGGTCCCAGTGGTTGTGGGAAATCACCACGCTGTCGAGGAGGGCGGGATCGAGCCCGGCATTTAGCATGTTGCCCTGCAGGATGGCGGCGTCACCCCCCGTGTCAAAAAGGAGGTGGTGTCCCTCCACTTCCAGCCATACCGACAATCCCCAAGCTTCTTTCAGTCCGGGTGAGGCACCCGTATTATTGTATATCATTTTCAGCCTTACGGCTCCCCGATTGGGGTTATTGATTTTCTCTTCCATGGGAGGGGTGGTTCCGGCAAAGGGGGTGATGGTTTACTTTGTCAGCTTGTAAACTTCACTACCTGCCAGGAGGAAAGCTCCGAGGCCATAATCTTCGAAGTTGGGTATGGTGTCGTAGTTCACAGGCTGGCTTGAGGCGGGTTCCTTTCCCGTTCCCTGCATATACCCGATGAATCCGTTTTCGTGAAGCGCCTCTTTGCAAAGGCCATTCCAGGCTTTCACCACAGCAGGAAGATATTTTGTTTTACTCAGGTAGCCGTGGTTAATGCCCCAGGCCATGCCATACACGAAAAAGGCGGTTCCGGAACTCTCGGGTCCTCCGTAATTTCCCGGATCATGAAGGCTTACATTCCAGAATCCGTCTTCCCGTTGGACTTTGAGCAATGCCGCTGACATTTTTTTCAGCATTCGGGCATATTCTTTCCGGTGTTTTACGGATGGCGGGTTCTCTTCCAGGACCCGTGCCATGGCGGCAATCACCCATCCGTTTCCCCGTGACCAGTAGCAATCCTCTCCGTTGGGTTCCTTGTAAGGCGGATCGAAGTCCTTATCCCTCCACCACAGCCGGTCTTTGGGATTGTACAATCCTTTGCCGCCTTCCGCATTGCGGGTATGCAGATACATCTCAAAGAGCCGGTCCCAGTATTTTGTGTCGTTTTCGAGGGTTCCCAGACGTGCGAAGAGGGGCATGGCCATATGCAAGGCATCGATCCACCACCAGTCATCAATCTTATCGGAAGCTACCATTTTATCAATGGCCTCTTTGAGGATTTTTATCTTTTCCGGTTTGGGATCCATCCTGTAAAGATCGATATATGTTTGTCCGCAGCACATGTCATCGGCATTGCGGTTGTCGTTTTTCCAGGCCAGTCCCCACCCGTGGGCTTCCCCCCAGGCAAGGGCATAGTCGACATATCTCTTCTCCGGCTGAATGGCGTTGAGTGCCATCAACCCTTCGTAGTAAGTGGCCCGGGTCCAGATGTTACTGGGTCTGACGCGGTCCCCCACGATGGGAACCCCCGGGTCGGGCCATTTTGCCATGAAATAGTCATTGGCACGCTTCATGTGGCTGAGCACATGCTCTTTGGAGGGAAGGGTTTGCGCTTCGATGAGGGTGGCCGCGAAAATCAACAGGGTCAGAAAGGTGAGTTTTTTCTTCATGTGACGGAATTTTTATGCATGTGATAAATATACAAAAAAAGAAATTCCTTCATCGGCAGGCAGGAAAGCAGCCTTCACGGCTGTCACCCTTTACCGGTGACCAGATGGTCAAGGTATCGTCCTTCACGGTTGACCGCCTTTCCAATGCCGGCCGTTCCGGCACTTACGAGAAGGTTATTTCCAGGCGGTCTCCTTTTTGCAGGGTGACGGTCAGAAAATTCCCTTCGGGGGTCAGACGGGTTGGTTTTCCGTTCAGTGAAGATTTCGGGGTTCCTGTGCTGTCAGGAATTCTGATACGGATCTCCCCGGTGCTTCCTGCGAGGAAGGATGCCATGGTCAGTTTGTGATCCTTCCACCTGGCCGAAACGGTGATATTTCCCCTGGCCCTGAGCCCTTTGAAGGATCCTTCGCTGAAGTGACCGGGGAGGGCGGGTATCAGGTGGATAAATCCGGCATGGCTCTGGAGAAACATTTCTGCGATTCCGGCGCACCCGCCCCAGTTGCCGTCCATCTGGAATGGGGGATGGGCGCAGAAGAGGTTGGGATAGGTGCCCCCTTTGCCGGCATAGTTGAAATTAGTGTCGAAAGCGGGTTCGAGCAGGTTTTTGAGGAGCGTATAGGCATGGTCCCCGTCATGAAGGCGGGCCCAGAAGTTGACTTTCCAGGCGCGCGACCATCCTGTGCCGCCATCGCCGCGTCGTTCTAGTGATTTTCTGGCTGCCTCCGCCAGGTCGGGGGTTTGGTCAGGAGTGATCTGGTTCCCCGGATGGAGTCCGTACAGGTGGGAGGAATGACGGTGGTGGGGGTCTTCCTCTTCATATTCTTCGAGCCATTCCATCAGGCGGCCGTCACTGCCGATGCGGTTGGGAGGCAGCTGGGCAGCGGCAGCAGCCAGGCGGTGTACCAGGGAATCATCGGCGTTCAGGATTTTTGCGGCTGAAAGGGTATTCCCGAACAACTCCCTGATGAGCTGGTTGTCCATGGTGGAGCCCATACAGATGTTGACGGGTTTCCGGCTGCCCGGCATCAGAAATGCATTTTCGGGGGAGGTGGTAGGAGCTGTCACTAGCCAACCGTGATGCGGTTCCTCCACCAGCATGTCAAGGAAAAACTGCGACGCTCCCCTTAATACCGGGTAGATCTCCCGCAGGTAAACGGTATCGCGGTTGTAATCGTAATGTTCCCACAGGTGGGCACAGAGCCAGGCGCCTCCGGTATTGGTGGCCCCCCACGAAGGATGTTCCCCGGGAGCCGTAAAACCCCAAACATTGGTCATCATGTGGGCTACCCACCCGTCGGCATTGTAAAAGACCTTTGCTGTTTTGCTACCCGGTTCCGTAAGCCCTTTGGTCATCTCAATGAGGGGCCGGTGCAATTCCGCCAGATTGGTGATTTCAGCAGGCCAGTGATTCATCTGAACGTTGATGTTGAGGTGATAATCGCCGTTCCAGGGTGTCTGGATAGTCTTTGCCCATAACCCCTGCAGGTTGGGAGGCAGCAATCCCGCATGGGTGCTGCTGGTCAGCAAATAACGGCCGTACTGGAAATAGAGGTTCACAAGGCCGTTGTCATCGGGATTTTCCGCAAATGCCTCCAACCGTTCGGGAGTGACAAGAAGTTCCCGCTCCGGATTTACGGGAAGATCCAGTTCAACACGGTCAAAGAGTTCTTTATAGACAAGCTGATGGGACTTTTTTAAACTGCCGTACCGGGAAGCTGTCGCCCGGTCGAGTTTTTCTCTGACCTGGCTCCTGAAACCAGGATTTTTGTAATTTGTTCCTGCCGAAAGATACATTTCGGCGGTGGTGGCACCTGCGACCACCAGCGTATTATTTTTCGCAGTGACAGTGCCTCCCCTGGTTTTTACTCCCACAAAAGCCTGGTACTCCATCCCCTTCCCGTCGGTTCCGTTTTCCAACTGCCCCTCCATTGTCAGCAGGTTTCCTTCGGCTGTCGTTTCAAATTTTTCAGGCCGGTCAAGACGGATTTTGAAGCTGAGCTTTCCTTTTTTATCGGCCGACAACCTGATTACCCCGACATCTCCGGAGAAACTGGTGAAATATTCACGGGTATGTTTGACGCCGTTGAGGGTGAAAGTGGTATAAGCCGTCGCATCGTCAAGGCTGAGCCAGCGGTTGTAATTTTCCGGTACCGCTGATGTGTCGGCATCAAAATCGAGGTGAAGGTTCCCCAGGATTTCAAAGCTGCCGTAAGGGACCTTGGTGCCGCGGCCGTATCCCGAGCCGGCTCCTTTACAAACAAAGGTCTTGTAAACGAGTTCCTGGGCCAGGTCATTTTTCCCTTCAAAGAGGAGTTTCCTGATTTCGGGAAGGTGTTGTCCGGCATCGGGGTTGTCGGCGTCCTGTTCTCCGCCCGACCAGAGGGTGATATCGTTCAACACGATTTTTTCCTGGTGAATGCCCCCGTCGGGCATCATCCCCAGGTGACCGTTGCCCAGGGGCAGGGCGGCCTCCCAAATAGATGCCGGTTCTCTAAACCAGAGACGCAGTTTTGAGGATTCTGGTTCAGGAGCAGACTGACAGCCCCACAGTAAAAGTACCGTGAAAAGGAGGTTCGGGATTCTCATAATTGCGGATTTTTTGAGTTGTTATGATGTTCTTCGTATTGTGAATAATTTGATTGCTGATTTCAGCCACTAACCTTAACCTCAGCCTTAACCTCAATCTCAATCTCAGCCTGCCCGGCCAAAGGGAGAGCTTTAGGGCGTCATGCCGATGGCCCGGATATATCCCTCGTTTTTGGTGCAGTTTTGAAACTTGCAGTTTTCGATTAGGTCGAGCATGGCTTTCCGGACCAAAGCCTGGTCGGGCCTGACGTTGCGGATTTCTCCGAAGGAGAGGCGGGGATGCCGGGTATAGGCTACGATGGAATCCCAGTTTTCGGGGTCGGCGATGTTTAGCACGGAACTGGGACTTCCCATCCGTTTATAGGGCCAGTAATGGTAACCGATGTTATTCTTCACCATCAGGCGGGTCCAGGCGGCGATCCACTCATCGTTGTTCTCGCCGGTTTCCCCCATGTACATGGGCAGGTTGACGCTGTCGCGGAAATCAACAAAATCCTGGATGTTGGACTGGAGGGTGTCCGTCCAGTATCGGTGACAGGTATACATGATCTTGTCGTCGAATTTCGAATCGGAGAACACCTTGAAATTGCTGTTCCACTGGGCGCCTGCCAGGAGGATGATGTGGTTGGGATCCACTTCGCGGATAGCGGCCACTGCCTTTTTGTAGAGGGGTTCCAGTTGCGGGTTAAGCAGGTCATAGTCCTCCCTGAAATGCGTGGCGATGGGCTCGTTGAGCAGGTCATACCCCAGGATCACCGGTTCGTTGGCGTAGTGTGCGGCGATCTTCTTCCATATGGAGATGAATTGCTCCTGGCTTTTTTCGCTCACGAACAGCCAGGGGTAGCCATAGCTGTCGTCAATGTTGTCGCCCGTCTGCCCTCCGGGAGCATCGTGCATGTCGAGGATCACGTAAAGTCCCGACTCGCGGCACCATTCCACGACGCTGTCGAGGCGCTGGAAGCCGTCCTGGTTGACGGTAAGCCCCAGATAGTCCTCATCGGTGAAGAGCTTGTAGTGGAAGGGCACCCTGATGGAGTTCATGCCGGTGCTTTTAATGTAGCGGATATCCTCCCGGGTGACGTAGTTGTCCTTGAAGAGTTTCCAGAATTCATCGGTGAAATCGGGCCCCACCATTTCGCGGAAGGCTTGGTCGATGAGGCGGGCGCTGCTGGTGCGGCCGAAACGGAACATATACCCTTCGGGGTTGAGCCAGTTGCCCAGGTTGGTGCCACGGATAAAGAATTTTTCCCCGTCGGGGGTGGTGAGGTCATGACCGCTGATGGTGATGAATCCCGGTTTTCCAACCGGGGAACCGGGGGTGTTGCATTTCGTGAAAGCCCAGATCATCAGCACTGCGGAAAGCGCCGGGAGCAGATATTTTCTCATTGCACATCAGAATTTAACAGGTTTCAGTGTGCAAGGTAATGAAAAAACGATAAGATCAGGTTCCGGGCACCAGGTCCATGATTTTTCCCGAAATTTGAAGGAGGGAGATCTCGGCTATTTTGGCCTGGTATTTCACGGAGATAAGCCGTTCTTCAGCATCGAGGAGGCTCTTCTGCACTTCGCGGAGTTCCAGTCCGGTAAGGCTTCCCAGCTTATATCTTTCCAGGGCAATTTCCAGGTTTTCGCGGGCCACCTCCAGGTTCTGCTCCTCGAGGCGCAGGAGCCTGAGGTTGTTTTCATAACCGTAAAAGATCGTCAGCAGGTCGGCTTTCACCTCCTGTTCGATTTCGCGGTACTGGTACTGGCGGTTCTCCATTTCAATGCGGGCGTTGGCCTTTTCCCTTTTCCGGTTAAAACCGTCGAAGAGGTCGATGCCCAGGGTGACGCCATAGTTCATGCCCTGCACCTGCTGGTTCCGGAGGGTAGAGGACTCATAGCCGTTGTAGTTGTAGTTATAACCGGTGGAAGCCGTCAGGTAGGGGTATTCGCGGGAAGCGATAATTTTGTAGTCGAGGCCCGAGATGACCTGCTGCCGGGTGGCGATGAGCAGGCTGGTGTTGTTTTGAAGGGTGGAGCCCAGCAGGTCGGAATAATTCAGGTTTTCGTTGATGGAGATGGCCGTGTCGCGGGGAAGGATTGTCTGCCCGACATCTTCGGCAGCCATCAGTGCGTTGAGGCGGATCTGTGCAGCTCTGAGCACTTCATTCTGGCGGTCGAGACGGCTGCTGTCGGCGTTGAAGTAAACCTTTGACTGGAGCAGATCCAGTTTGGAAGAGGCTCCCAGAAGGTAGCGCTGCTCGTCGATACGGACCCGTTCACGAGAAAGGGTAACCGCATAGGCCAGGTTGTGGTACATGCTCACCTGCTCCACATAATGATAATACTCGGAAGCGATCCTGGCCACCAGGTTCTCCATGGCCATCTGGGAGTTAAGTGCCCCCACCTTGCTCAGCTCTTCCAGTTTCTTCATGGTGGTCTGCACCTGGAATCCCCGGAAAAGGGTCATCCCCACTGTCACTCCCGCGGCATTGGAGGTGTTATGGATCCCTTTGGCGGAGGTTTCCCCACCATCGGCCAGCGACTGGTGGGTAGTATTAAGGGTTCCCCCGAACCGGTTGGTGAAAGCAATCTCCGGAAGGTAGCCGGCATTTCCGGGGGTGAGATTGTTTTCAGAGACGGCCTGGTTGTTGCGCGAAACCAGCACATTGAAGTTATTTTCTAATCCGCGGACGATACACCCGGCCAGGTCGACCACCTGCCCCTCTGGGATGGTGGCGGCACGCATGGTTCTTCCGGCGCCGGCGGAATTTCCTGACTGCCCCGGGAGAAGCCCCGGTAACAACAAGGCTGTAACGAGGAGGGTGAGAAACATAATGACGGGCGTTGGTTTGCCTGCACCATTTGTATTCCCGCAGCGATGGGTGATCCCTGCAGGACTTTTTTTCCCGGAAGGATCCTTACATCCGGCAGGACCGGTAAATCCTTCAGGCCTGCACTGTTCCGGTGTGCAGGAGGTCTCTGCCAGAGGACTATTTTTTTTTCGTGTTTTGTTCATTTTCATTCGATCGTAACCAGGGGCATTACAGGTCTGTTTCCGCCTGGGAGGTGGTAGCCAGTGTGGAATCGTCAGGCATTTTTTCCCGGTTAAGGTGTTTGGATTCACTGGAGATGTAAAGGTATATAGCGGGCACCACGTAAAGGGTGAGGAAGGTTGCCAGGGTGAGGCCTCCGACCACGGCGATACCCATGGCGACGCGGCTCTGGGCGCCTTCGCCCCAGCCCATGGCCAGGGGGAGGATTCCCAGGACGGTGGAGAGGCTGGTCATCAGGATAGGCCGGAAGCGGGCTGCCGAGGCAAAACGGATGGCCTCCTCCTTATTCATGCCGGCCTCCTTGCGCTGGTTGGCAAACTCCACGATGAGAATCCCGTTTTTGGAGACCAGTCCAATCAGCATGATAAGTCCGATCTGGCTGAAGATGTTCATGGTGATCCCGAAATACCACATAAAAATCAGGGCTCCCGTAAGGGCCAGGGGCACCGTCATCATCACGATCACCGGGTCCTTGAAGCTTTCGAACTGGGCCGACAGTACCAGGAAGATGAGAACGATGGCCAGGATAAAGGCGAACATCAGGCTGGAGGAGCTCTCCATAAAGTCCTTGGAGTCGCCTGCCAGGGCTGTCCGGAAGGTGTCGTCGAGCACTTCGGCGGCTATCTTGTCCATTTCTTCGAGGCCCTGGCTGATGGTTTTGCCTTCGGCGAGGCCTGCAGAGATGGTGGCTGCCACAAAACGGTTGTAACGGAACAGTTGCGGCGGGGCTGTGGTTTCCTTCAGGTTGACAAAGTTGTCGAGTTGGATCATCTGGCCTGTATTGTTGCGCACGTAGAGCGATTTCAGGTCAAGGGGTTTGTTACGATCCTGACGGGCCAGCTCCCCGAAGATCTGGTACTGTTTGCCGTTCATGATGAAATAGCCGAAGCGTTGTCCGCTGAGCGCCAACTGAAGGGTCTGCCCGATGTTCTGGGTGGAAACGCCCAGCAGGTTGGCTTTATCGCGGTTAATCTCAATCTGGATCTCCGGTTTGGTAAACTTCAGGTTGACATCAGCCATCACGAAGGTGGGATTGTCCTGTACTTTGGCCATAAAAGCCGGTAGAATCTCCCGCAGTTTCTCAATGTTGGGGGCCTGGAGGACATACTGGATGGGCATTCCTGCACGGCGGCCCCCGAAGGTGGACTGCTGCATGACATTGGCGCGGGCCTTTGTTTTCTTGCGCAGTTCACGGGTAAGCTGGTTGGCGATCTCCTGCTGAGTGCGGTCGCGCATGTCGGGAGACACCAGCACGATACGCACAAATCCCCCACCGCCGCGGATCATCGTAGTGGTCTTGTCGGCTTCAGGGATGGTCCTTTCCACTACCGATGCCAGGTCTTCCACATAGGCAAGGTTATACTCATAGGTAGACCCTTCAGGCGAGGTGATGTTGATGTTCATTTGGGAGCGGTCCTCAAGGGGAGCCATTTCCGCCGGGATGGAGTTCCATAGCCAGAGAATCAGCCCGAAGGCAGATAACAGGATAACAATAGCGATGTATTTTTTCTTCAGGAAAGAATCGAGAGAATTCCGGTAGATGGTGTTGAGTTTCACAAAGAACTTCTCGGTGAAATTATAGATTTTGCTACGGGTTTTCCTGATTTTGAGCAGCTTGGTCGACAGCATAGGGGTCAGGGTGAGGGCGACGAATGCCGAGATGGTCACGGACCCTGCAATGACGATGCTGAACTCCCGGAAGAGCCGACCGGTCATCCCCTCCAGAAAGACGATCGGGATAAAGACCGCCACCAGGGTGATGGTGGTGGCAATGATGGCAAAATAGATCTCGTTAGATCCTTTGAGGCCGGCTTCCATGGGGGTCATTCCCTTTTCAATTTTCACATAGATGTTCTCCATCATGATGATGGCATCGTCCACCACCAGACCGATAGAGAGCACGATAGCCAGCAGGGTAAGCACGTTGATGGTGAATTCGGCGAGATACATGACAAAGAAGGCTCCCACAAGGGAGACGGGGATCACGAGAATGGGGATCATGGTGGTCCGCCAGTCGCGCAGGAAGAGGAAGATGATAAACACCACCAGTGCAAAGGCTATATAGATGGTCTCCATCACTTCCCTGATGGAGGAGCGAATGTACTGGGTATTGTCGAAGCCGATGTCGATGACCACATCATTGGGGAGGTCTTTTTTGATGTATTCAAGGCGTTTGTAGACTTCGTCGACGATATCGATGTGGTTGGCTCCAGGCTGGGGGATGATTACGGTAGATACCATGGGGACGCCGTTCATTTTCATGATGCCGCGGAGATCTTCGGGTCCTAATTCGGCGCGGCCTACATCGCGGACCCTGACGAGCTGGTCGCCCACCTGGCGGATGATGAGGTTATTGAATTCCGCGGGTGTGGTCATCAGTCCCAGGGTGCGGATAGTGAGTTCGGTGGTGTTGCCTTCGACGCTTCCTGCCGGAAGTTCCACATTTTCGCGGAGGATGGCGTTGCGCACATCGAGGGGGGTCATCTGGTAGCCCGCAAGCTTGGCCGGGTCGAGCCACAGCCGCATGGCATACCGTTTCTCTCCCCAGATCTGCACGGCGCTCACACCGGAAATGGTCTGCAGTTGCTCCTTAAAGGTAAGGTCTGCAATTTCCGACAGTTCCAGCAGGGATCGTTTGGGACTCTGGACGGCGATCATCATGATGGGGCTGGCATCGGCATCGGCTTTTGATACGGTGGGCGGGTCACAGTCGCGCGGCAGAAACCGTTGCGCCTGGGAAACCTTGTCGCGTACATCGTTGGCGGCGGTCTCCATGTCAACACTCAATTCAAATTCCACACTGATGCTGCTGCGACCCTGGCTGCTCCGGCTGGTCAGTGTCCTGATTCCCGGGATCCCGTTGATCGACTGTTCCAGAGGCTCGGTGATCTGGGTTTCAATTACGTCGGAATTAGCCCCCGGATAGGAAGTGTTGACAGAGATCAGCGGTGGGTCGACGCTGGGAAACTCCCTGACTCCCAGGTAGGTGATGCCGATTCCCCCGAAAAGGAGGATGACCAGGGAGAATACCGTGGCCAGTACCGGTCGCTGAATGCTGGTGGATGCAAGACTCATGGAGCAGGAATTTCAGGGTTGGTAACCATCTCCGGGGCAGTGACGGTCTGGTTGGTAACCAGCGTGTCAAACTGTACCGGCAAGCCCTGGCGGAGCTGCAGGATGGCAGTGGTAAGCAGGGTATCCCCGAAGGATAGTCCTGAATGCACCTGCACATGTGACTCGGTGCGGAGACCTATATCGATCATGCGCAACTCGGCTTTTCCCCCCTTGTAAACAAAAACCCTTTCTCCTTCCATCTCAGCGATCACCGCCTCGGTGGGGATGGAAATGGCATCGTTGATTTCCGAGAGCTGGGCCTTCACACTTACGAAACGACCCGGTTTCAGCTCATTGTTACGGTTGGGGTAGAGCGCCCTGACCGCAATCATGCGGGTGTCGGTATTCACTTTGGGATCGATGGCATACACGTTTGCAGAGAAGACCCGGTTGATTCCGTCGACAGTGAAGGTGATGGGGAAACCGGGGGTGATTTCCCCGGCATACCGCTCCGAAATCGAAAATTCGATTTTCAGGGGGCTGGTTTTTACCAGGCGCACGATCTTGGTCTGGGTGGTGGCAAAAGCTCCCTCACTCACCATGCGGAGGCCGACGATGCCATCAAAGGGGGCACGCAATTCGGTTTCGGCGATCCGGGCTTCCACGAGCAGGATGTCGGCCTCCAGGGCCTGCAGTTCGGTGGCTACCTGGTCGTAGCTTTCCCGGCTCACGGCATCGCGGTCAAGGAGTTGCCTCGCCCGGAACTCCTTCTCTTCGGTCAGTTTCTTCTGGGCCTGCAGCTTTAGCAACTGGGCCTGCAACGGTCGGTCGTTGATCTTGGCCAGGAGCTGCCCCTTCTTAACATTGGTGCCCTCAGAAAAATGGATGGCAACGATCTTCCCGGAGGTCTCAAACGACAACTCCACCTCTTCATCGGGCAGCAGGGAGCCGGTACTGTACATGAGGTCGAACATCCGGGTGGGGACGAGCACATAGCCGCTGGCCATGGTAGGCTGCTGGCCCATGCCGCCCCGCATCCCGGGACCACCCGGCATGCCCAAACCGGCACCTCCGGGAGCCGCCTGACCCATTGCCGGGCCCCCATCACCTTTGCCCCCTCTAAAAAGGGGCCTGATCTTCGGGTAAAAAATTATGCCAGCAATCACCAGCAGCACCAGCGTCCAGGTGATTATCCTTGTCATCTTTTTTTTGTGGACAGCCATGGAAATTTATTATTAATAACTTTTCGGCAATAAAAATGTTCAATCAAAAAAATTGGACTGTTTTGAAGTGCAAAACTAAAAAAAGGAATCCCTGATTTTTCATAACGGAATGTTAATGAAACCGTTTCCACGAGCAGGACACCTCCGGGGTGTTACTTTCGGGTCAGTCGGTTGAATGGAGCCTGGGGTGCCACGGCTTTGGTGACTGCACCGCCGTCAATCTCCCCGGCGATGGTGAAAGTGGCGGAGAGTGGCAGGTTACGGGAGGAATTGCCAGCCCGGAGGGTGTACTCCCCGGCTTCGGCGATCCACCGGGAGGCGGCTTCATCGAAGGAGGCAATGTCGCGGGTGGTAAGGGTGAAAGTAATCGTTTCACGCTCTCCGGGCTGCAGAACCTTCGTTTTGGCGAAAGCCACCAGCACCGTTTCCGGCTTCTCCAGTTTGACGGCTGGGGCTGTCAGGTAAAGCTGCACTACCTCACGGCCGGCTACGCTTCCGATGTTTTTCACCTCGGTAGTAACCTTTAGTTTACCAGTGAATGCGGAGCTTTCAGGTTTCAGTTCGGAAATCTCAAAGGTGGTGTAGGAAAGGCCGTATCCGAATTCATAGGCAACAGGGGTACCGAAGGTGTTGAAATAGCGGTATCCCACGTAGATATCCTCTTCATAGGTAATCTGCCAGGGAGCGCGCTTCATCATGGAGAATCCCGAGAGGTCAGCGGAATGATCCTCTTTTTCCACGCCGGGTTCGGGAATTCCGGGGAAATTAATGGCGGAGGGACAGTCGCTGTAGTTTACAGGGAAGGTAGCTGCCAGTTTCCCAGAGGGGTTGACTTTTCCAGAGAGGATGTCGACCACCGAGTTGCCCCCTTCCTGGCCGGGTTGCCATGCCAGCAGGATGGCGTCGGGGAGGTCGCGCCAGGAGGCGGTTTCGATAACCCCGGCGATGTTGAGGATGACGATGGTTTTCTTGCTTTTGGTACGGAAAGCTTCGGAAACATTTCTGATGAGGTCTTTTTCGGTGGGGGTGAGCAGGAAGTCGCCCTCCGTGGCGGTGCGGTCCTGCCCTTCGCCGGCGTTGCGGCCGATGGTCACCAGGGCGATGTCGGCCTTGTCAGCCATTCTGACGGCCAGGGCGGCGTCGAGGGGCATCTCCGCCAAAGGTTGTTTGCCACCCATGAGGGCTGTCAGCCAGTTCGTCGGGGGGGCCATCTTTTCACGGGCGGCCTCCATGTAGCCGGTATAGATTTCCATCAGCTCCTCGTCAGGGGTGTATCCGCCATTGCGGAGGCCGTCGGTGAGAGCAACGGTATAGGCTTCGTTGACATCGCCGCTGCCGGTTCCTCCGGAAATAAAATCGTAGGAGGTATTTCCGAAAGCGGCCACCGTTTTAACTTCCGTGTCCAGAGGCAGGGCGCCGGCTTCGTTTTTCAGGAGGACCATCCCGTCGGCAGCGGCCTGACGGGTGACCTTGGCATGGGCGCCCAGGTTAGGTTTGTTGCTGAAAGGGTACTGGTTATAGCGCGGCGTTTTGAACATGATCTTCAGCATGCGGGTGATGTTCCGGTCGAGGATGACCTCATCGAGTTGCCCTGCTTCCACAGCAGCTACGATGGCGTTGACCTGCATGGGAGTGCCCGGCATCAGCACATCGTTGCCAGCTTTCATCATGGCCACGGCATCGTTGCCGCCGCCCCAATCACTCATCACATACCCCTCAAAACCCCAGTCCCCGCGGAGAACCGTGGTGAGCAACCCTTCGCTCTCGGGAGCATAAACCCCGTTGATTTTGTTGTAAGATGACATGATCGTCCAGGGCTGTGCCTCCCTGACCATCATCTCAAAGCCACGGAGGTAGATTTCGCGCAGCGCTCTTTCGCTGACGATGGTATTCACCGACATGCGGAAGGTCTCCGAGTTGTTGGCGGCGAAATGTTTGGGTGAAGTACCCACGCCGTTGGACTGGATGCCTTTGACCATGGCCGAGGCCATGCGGCCGGTGACCAGGGGATCTTCGGAATAATACTCGAAGTTACGTCCGCAGAGGGGATCCCTCTGGATATTGAGGGCGGGGCCCAGGATGACGTCGGCGCCATATTCGAGTACTTCCCGGCCCATGGCCTGCCCCACCTCTTCGACAAGCCGGGGGTCCCAGGTGGAAGCCAGGAGTGTGGCGATGGGGAAGGCGGTACAGAAATAGGTACTGTCGTCGCCCTTGCGGCGGGGGGAGATCCTCAGCCCTGCGGGGCCGTCGGCCAGCACCTGGGTGGTCACCCCCAACAGGGGGTATTCTACGGTGAAGCCAGCGGCGCCGGGCAGGTATTTCCTGACTTTATCGACCATGGCCATATAGAGGGAATCCTGCGGTGACCCCGTAAAGGGATTCATCCTTCCTCTTCCAGGAGGGGTAGTTGCTACTCCGCCACCGGGGGCCGCGGAACCGGTGTTAATACCGGGAGTGCCCGTTACGCCTTCAGGGGCGGGTCTTCTCCCTTTGCCGGCCGGCCTGGCCTGGCTTTGTCGTTCTGTTCTTTGTGCCGTGCTGCCAATAGCTTGGTCGGATCCCCCGGGAAGCTCAAAATGCATCCCGGTACCCACCAGCAGACGGGCTTTTTCCTCCAGGGTGAGGGAATCAAGTATCGCTGCTATTTTTTGGTCATCGTTCATTTGTCTCTGTTGAGGAGTGCACTGCCAAAGGGTAGTTCCGGCCCAAAGCAGCAATACCAGTGGGGCTACAAACCCGGAGATAGATAGTTTTTTCATTTGTGTCGGAAAATAGGTGGTTCCGTTGATTATTGAACGTTTTCTCAAATGTGCCGGTTTTTCAATTCCGGTTCGCTCTTCTTCTGATTTTGCGGAAAGATTATTAATAAATCTGCCGGTAAGAAATGCTCCGGCCTTCCGGTTGTCAGCCAGAGGCCGGAGCAGCCTCCGGAAAAAGAGACGTGCCTTCTGATCGGCAGAGGTCAGATCAGGCTTCGGGCCTCCCGGTCGGGGTCGTTTTTGACTTCGCAGGTGTCGTCAAGGATCATGGTCTCGCCATTTTCTGTGGTATAGCGTGGCCATTGGGGCAATCCGGCCCCGTTGGGATCACCGGTGCGCATGAACTGCAGGAGGGCGCCGCTCATTTTTTCGGAAAGGGCGCGGGGTCGTTTGCCGCCGCCGGTATGGGTGAGCATCAGGTCGGTATTGGCGTACCAGAAGCAGATGTCGAGGCAGTGGAAGGCCCGCATGCGGTTGTTGAAGAGGGGAGGTTCCCACCCGAACCATGCCAGATAAACGGGTGCCGGTTGGTTGGCTTTGGCGTTGGCGGTTTCGATCGCTCCCTTGCGGTTGCTGGCGGCCAGGGTCATCACCTCGATGGGTTTGACCTCCGGAAACACTTTGGCGTAAGCCTCATAGACTTCCTGAGCTTTGTCGCCGAATCCACCCCTGAAACCGCGGCCCCCCTTCATCATCTCAATGGCTTTTTCTGCGGTGAGGGCTTCCATTTCGGGATTGGTGCGGGCCATGCCCCATTCGTGGAAGGTAGTGCAAATAAGCATGGGTACATCCGCCGAAAGTCCGGCGGGATCGCTAAAGAACTTCCCTTTGGGAAGGAGGGTTCCGTCGGCTACGGGGGCAAATCCACCCCGCATGCCGGGAGCCGGTTGTTCCTCTGCCATCTTCCGGGTGGCCGCCTGGGCGATTCTTAGATACTCTTTCCAGGGGATATCCTGCAATTTATCGACTTCTGCGGGGGTGAGGCCTGCCTCGCGGACTACATATTCCCCCAGTTTGCGGGCGTATTCCTGATTGAGGGCTTCCGTGGAACTTCCGCTGAGGGGAACCGCCTTGTGGATAAGACCCCGGGCTGCAGGCATGGCGGTCAGAACGCACACCTTGGCGCCTCCGCCCGACTGCCCCATGATGGTCACGTTGGCGGGGTCACCACCAAAATTTGCGATGTTATCACGGACCCACACCAGGGCAGCCACCATGTCAAGGGCCCCTGCATTCCCCGAGGAGGCATATTTCTCTCCCCCGACTCCTGAAAGGTCGGTAAACCCGATGGGCCCCAGCCGGTGGTTGATGGAGACGAAGACGATATTCCCCTTACGGCTGAGGTTCTCCCCCATATAGCCATCCTGTTCTATGCCATTGCCGTTGGTGTAACCTCCTCCGTGGAGCCACACCATCACCGGCCGCTTTCCTCCGTCATCCAGGGCGGGGGTCCAGATGTTAAGCCGCAGGCAATCCTCACTTACGTCGTCGTAATTCCAATGGTCGACGAACGATGCCCAGGCGTTGCCATACCGGTTATCCATGTTCTGGGGGGCAGAATTGCCCCACCATACCGCCGGAAGGATCCCTTCCCAGGGTGCCGGGGGCTGCGGAGGCATAAAGCGGTTTTTTCCCGAGGTATCAGCGCCATAGGGGATCCCCCGGAAGTTATAAATGCCCCGGAGCAGAAACCCCTGTACCTTCCCATAACGGGTGGCGGCAATGGCAACATCGTCGCCCACAAAGAGCTGCTGTTCGTCATTGGCATGGGCGGAATCCTCCCCGGAAACGGTACACGACGGAAAAGATAGGATGGGAGCCAGTCCGAGCCCTGCCGCTCCGGCTCCCGCAGTCTTGAAAAAGGATCTACGGTTGGTTGTCATGATATGCTGTTTTTACAGATTGTTTCTATTTCCATTCGATGGTGTTTGCCGACAGAAAAGACTACTTCAATGTCACTTCCTTTTTCACCAGGACATTACCCGCGGAGGCGCCCACCTGCAATTCGATGTTGCAAAGGTCATCATTCCAGGACTGGAGCTTTTCATCCCAGTACTGCAAACTTTTCACCGGAATCTCAAGTGTCACCTGTCGGATTTCCCCGGGAGCCAGGGTTTCCCGTGAGAAGGCTTTCAACTCCTTGTAAGGCCACTCCACGGAGGGATTAATCCGGTGGACATATGCCTGCACCACCTCATCGGCCGTTACCGGACCGCTGTTTTTCAATTCAAGGGAAAGTTTGATGACATCGTTTTGCCCATATTTCTCCCTGTCGGTTTTAAGATTTGCATATTCAAATTCCGAGTAGGTGAGGCCGTAGCCAAACGGATACATGACCGGGAGTTTTTTGGTGTCGAACCAGCGGTAGCCTATGAGCGACTCTTCGGAGTATATTGCGGTGTTGGGATCATTTTTCAGATCTTTTTCTATTTGTTTTTCCTCCGGTTTTTCCGTTTTTTCAGTTTGCGCCACCAGGTTGGCAAAGACGTCACTTCCTCTCGTTCCCTGGGGGTAGTTTCCCAAGGCGTAGGCCGGTGAGTCCTCCAGTTTCAGGGGAAGGGTGAAGGGGAGGCGCCCACCTGGGGAGATGTTCCCAGTAAGGACGTCGGCCAGGGCGTTTCCGCCTTCGGTTCCGTTGAACCAGGAGATCAGGAGGGCCCTGGACAGGGGTTTCACCACGGTGAGATCATTGGGAGCTCCGCTGACCAGAACGGTGACGATGTTGGGGTTGACGCGGGCGATTTCGGAGATCAGCTGATCCTGTCCCGCGGGCAGCATAATGTCCCTGCGGTCGCTTCCCTCAGTCTCGACGGTCCTGTTGTTCCCTCCGATGAAGAGGACCACACCGGCCTTCGAGGCTACCTCAACGGCTTCCTGCATCAGGATTTTTGCCTTTTCTTCCTTCTCTCGGGCCTCTTTCTCTCTTTCTTCAGCGGTCCTTCTTCTGAACATACTGCCGAAACCGGAAGCCGTGGACTCATACCCTTTCGCGTAGATTATTTCAGCTTTATCACCAATTTTGTTCTTCAATCCTTCAAGAGGCGTCACTTCATAGAGGGTTTTCACGCCGGCTCCCAGCCCCCCCTGGCTCATTTTCTGTTCGGCATTGGCGCCGATTACCGCGATAACGGGTTTTGCGGCGAGGTCGAGAGGGAGGATTCCATCGTTTTCAAGCAGGACGATCGATTTAGAGGCGACCTCATAGGCGATTTTCTGCTGCGGGGGTTGTGAGGTGACTTCCAGGTTGGCTTTTTCGGGAGGGATGGGATCTATGGCCATTCTCACCCGCAGGATTTCGCGGACACGCTGGTTGACGAGTTCTTCGCTGACCAGTCCTGCCTTTACAGAATCGATCAGGGCGTCGCCAAGAAACCTTTTGGTGGGCATTTCGACATTGAGGCCGTTTTTGATGGCATTCACCGTGCTGTGTGTCCCGTTCCAATCGGAGATGACCATTCCGGCAAACCCCCAGTCATCGCGGAGGATTTTGTTGAGCAGGATGTCATTTTCAGCACACCACCAACCGTTCACCTTGTTGTAGGCGGCCATGACCCCGTAGGCACCGCCTTCGGTGACGGCAGCCTGAAAGGGGGGCAGGTAAATCTCGCGCATGGCGCGTTCCCCGATGATGACATTGACGGTGCCGCGGTTGTTTTCCTGGTTGTTGAGGGCGTAGTGCTTGAGGCATGCGGCGACCCCGTTATCCTGAACCCCTTTGGTGTACCCGACCGACAGACGGGCACTGAGAAAGGGATCTTCGCTCAGGTATTCGTAAGTACGCCCCCCTGTGGGGATACGCTGGATGTTGATGGCGGGACCCAAGAGCATGTCCTTGCCCCGGAGCCGGGCTTCCCGGGCCATTGCGGTACCGTAGTCATAGGCCAGTCCTGGACTCCAGGTGGCCGCCAGTGCTGATCCGGTGGGGAAAAACGTAGCTTTGTCATTTTCCCATCCCAGGGGAGCCCAACCGTTGGGTTGCATCTCTTCCCTGATGCCGAAGGGACCGTCGACATAGATCATGTCGGCAATTCCCAGGCGCTCCACTCCCGCAGATACAAACATATACTTCGCGTGAAGCATCTCCACCTTCTCTTCAAGGGTCATTTTCCCGATGATCTCCTGAATCTGTTTCTCATTCTGAAGCAGTGCCGGCCGAGGTGCCCTGGATAAGGAGTTGCATCCTGAAATGACAGCCACAAGGGCCGTAGCTGTCATGATGAATATCAGAAATATTGATTTTTTCATTGATTTAATTTTTCATATTTATAATTTTTCCGGATATCCTGAAAAAGGTACAGGCATAACCGGAGTTTTTCTGTTATTTAAAAATCAACTGTGCATATTCGGTGAGGTAAATTCTCCAGTTGGTCCATGTGTGACCGCCTTCGGTTTCGAGATATGTATATTTAAATCCCATTTTATCGAGTTTTTCCCTGAAATCGACATTGTTTTTGTAGAGAAAATCGGTTTTCCCGATGCCGATCCAATAGAGGTTCAAACCGTTTTTCATCTGTGTCTCCAGGGTGGCATCCAGGTTTTGATAGACTTTTGAAGTAGCCTGCTCATTGGGCATGATGGCGGCTGAGAAAAGCCCCACATATCCGAAAGTCCCGGGGTAGTACCGTGAGATGTGGAGGGAGTGGTATCCTCCCATGGATAGGCCGGCGATGGCGCGGGACTCTTTTTTCTTTCTTACCCGGTAGTTGTTTTCGATAAACCGGATGATATCGGGGAAGGTCTCCTCGAATTTTCCATCCATGGTATTCGGAAGTTGCATGGTGGGTTTGGTGAATCCCAGGCTTGATTCTCCGGGGGCTGCTTCTTGGGCTACGTTTCCGTTGCTCATCACCACGATCATGGGATTGGCCTTTTTCTGTGCGATGAGGTTGTCGAGGATCTGGGAGGTACGTCCCAGGGCAATCCAGGCCTCTTCATCTCCTCCCATGCCGTGGAGGAGATATAAGACGGGATATTTTTGCTTTCCCTCCTCATACCCGGGCGGGGTATACACAGTGATACGCCGCATCATGCCGTTCCCGGGAGAATTATACCACCGGCGGGCTACGGTACCGTGCGCAACGTCGTTCACCTGGTAAAGGTCGCCTTTCCCCCCTCCAATGATGAAAACATTGAAAACCGAAGCCACATCACGGATCATGTAGACATTGGCAGGATCGGTACACCGGAGGCCGTCAACGATGAACCAGTAGCTGTAAAGATCAGAGGGCAGGGCTGCCGTAGTATAACTCCATACCCCCTTGTCATCCTTTGACATAAGCTGGGATCCGGGTGCCCATCCTTCGGAAGGCATCCAGTCACCCGAGAGTTTTACCTCCCCGGCCTGAGGCGCCATAAAACGAAAGGTAACCGAATTATCGGCATGAATTTCAGGAGATACGATTTCCTGTCGGCTCCACAATGCCTGCTGGGCAAAAGTGCCATAGATCGAAACCACAACAAAGAGTGTGGTGATCAGAAAAGACATTTTCTTCATTAAGTTGATTTTTGGTTTGATATTTAATATAATTAGACGATATAACCATCCTCATGGTTTAAATTATAAGTGTGAAATTTAAGGAAAAGAATCTCAAATTTCTCTTCAGGAAAACTAAAACTGGAGAATTCCCCGGAATTTAACCTTTATCGTCCTGACAGGTTATTATTTTTGCGGAAAAAACACCAACTTTAAGTTTTTAAAATAGTGTTTCCGATGAACTATTCCGGAGTAGTGGCTTTTCTGGTTTGCCTGTGTTTTTTCGTCAATTCCTCAGGAGACGGGATTGACCCGAATTGTCAGCGTTCCACAGAAGGTACGGAATTCTGGTTTGGCTTCATGGAAGGAAGAAGCAGCAGCAAAAATCATTACACGGAAATAACAGTGACTTCCAGGTTGGATGCTACTTTTTCAGTTTACATCGGCGGTTCGCAGGATCCTTATGATGATCGATCATTTTTTGTGCCGGCGAACGGTTCTGAACAGCTCAGGATCCCTTTTGAACTGGTTGAGCCGACAAGTTCTGAGGAACTGCTTCCCATGGGTATTCGCCTGGTTTCTGACAATCCGGTCAACGTATATGCCTTGAACCATGATGACAATTCCTCGGATGTCGCGGTCATATACCCTGTTGGATCTTTGGGGACCGAGTACCTGACGATGTGCTACAAACCGCATATTTACACTTCTGACAGGAGCCCCATTCCGGATCCTGAGCATGGGCGCAACAGCGAATTTGTCATTGTTGCTTCGGAGGACAGCACGACGGTAAGGATTACTCCTTCCGAAGAACCCGATGGACCGAACGTCAAAGGGAAGCCAATCACCGTTATTATGAACAGGGGGGATTTGTACCAGGTACAGTCACTGCTTGGCGATCTCACAGGGAGTATTGTCTCTTCCGACAAGCCGGTGGCTGTTTTTTCAGGTTCTTTCAGTACGACCATACCCTTTGAAACCCCCAACGGGGGTTGGGATCATCTGTATGAGCAGATGCCGCCTGTCACCGCCTGGGGCAGGGAATATTATACCGTGCCATTATCGGGGAGGAGTAAGGATTATTTCAGGGTAATGGCCATGCAGGACAATACTACTTTTTACATCAATAACACCAAATATCCGGTTCTTCAAAAAGCGGAATTCAAGGAATTTGCTATGAACCAGCCGGCCAGGATTTTTGCTGATAAACCTATTTTGGTTGCTCAGTACAGCCAGTCTAAAAGCAATGACAAGGTGAAGAACGGGGATGGTTTTATGGTTATACTGAACCCTGTGAGTCAGGCCAAGAATGATGTGACCTTCGTAGCCTATGAATCTACCCTGATGAGGGTTTATTATGTGAATGTGGTGGTGCCTGTTTCAGAGACAGGTCACATGGAACTTTCGGGAGATATGATAAGCAGTAGTTCTTTCAGAACCTACCCGAACGGCAAGTATGCCTATGCCCAACTTCCCCTGAGCCAGGGTACCTGGCGGTTACGGAACATCACTCCCAACAAGGGTTTTATCGCTTATGTATATGGTTTTGGCGGAAATGAAGCTTATGGCTATGGTGTCGGTTTTAATCTTAACCTGGTCCTGAACCTGAGTGAGAGCCTGGCAGATCATCCCAATCTCAGTCCGCAGGGAGATACTCTGGTCATTTGCCCCGGGGATCAGGTATTGCTCGATGCTGGCCCCTATTTTGATTATTATCAATGGAATGATGGTTCAACGGAAAGTACCCTGACGGTTTCAACGTCGGGGTTGTACAGGGTGGAGGCTGGTACTTCGGACAAAGTTTGCACTCAAACTGATGAGATCGAGATCATTGTTGATGATCCTCCTCCGGTAAACCTGGGAGGGGAAATATTGGGTTGTCCGGGGAGTTCCGTTGTGCTGGATGCCGGCGGGGGGTACCGCAGCTATGAATGGACTCCCGGGGAGGCAACCACGCAAAGGATTGTGGCAGATACGACAGGTGTGTACGAAGTACGGGCATATGATCACTATGGATGTCCTGTTACAGGTTCCGTATATTTCAAAATCCATCCGGTGGCGGATTTTGAGGTGAACTACCCGGTGGCCTTGCTGGATCACGCCAACCTGTCGTTTACGAACAATTCCCTTTGGGCTGACAGTTATCGGTGGAATTTCGGGGATGGTTCCTTTTCAAATGAAGAACATCCGGAGCACCGGTATACTTCGCTTGGACATTACCAGGCCGAATTAATCGCTTATGTTGATCAATGCACCGATACCTTCACCATGGGTATCGAGATCCTGCCTTTCGATGTATACGCCCCGAATGCATTCCGGCCCGACAGCCAGGTCTCCGATAACAACAAGACCTTCTTTCCCGTTATCCTGGGCGTTGATCCGGCGTTTGTCCATCTTCAGGTTTTCAATCGCTGGGGGGAGATGGTCTTCGAATCGAAAAACCTTGACCACCCCTGGACCGGGAAAATGAAAAACGGGAAGGATGCCCCCTTGGGAAATTATGTCTGGAAGATGGATTATACCGACATTCAGGGATTCCGCCACTCCCGGAAGGGTCAGGTGATGCTGGTGAGATAAAACTGCGGTGATCCATGAGGCTTCGGATTTCGGTCGTCAAAGTCACCTTTGTCTGACGATGACGGTGCCTGAAGAAGGTTGGGATTGAGGTTTAGATTAAGATCAGTGGCAGAACCCTATGTAAGACTCCAGGTATAAGGTTTTGTTTGGGTTAATGTTACATTATTCCCCGATGTAGTCGTGATAAGGGCGATAATAGGGGAAAGCAGTGTGATGAAGAAAGTCCTTCAGCAGGAATCCCAGCGAGATTTCGCTGGTACCGCCCGATTGAACCCCCAGTCCTGAGATGGTGAAATCATAACTATAGGTAAAATGCCATCTTTTTTTCATATAGCCCACCAGTAAGATCAGCGCATCATAATGGAAGGTCAGGTCCTGGCGGAACCAGGTACCCACAGTAAAACCGCTGTAATTTGCCAGCATGCCGTAATTGAACTGGCTGAAATTCCCCTGGTGCATAAGCACCACCTGTGGTGAAAGGTCGAAGGTCTTACGCCAGTAGCCATGCTCGTGAATGGGGATGCGGGTGCCAAAATGGAGGGAATATTTCCGGTAAAGTTTTCCGTACTCCTTTGCATTGCGGTCCCAGCTTTGAAGGGGTTGCGAAAGGTGGTGCACGGCCATGCCGGCGAACATTTTCTCCCCGAAAACCAGGATTCTGGCGGCGAAATCGGCAAAGTGGAATTCCGTGTCTCCGGGAGGGATTTCCGTGGTGGGCGTATAATTGCCGGTGTAGGGATCGACATCGTCGGGAAATACCAGTCTGTTCCAGTTAAGGCGGTTTTGGTGGTATCCGGCTTCGAGGGCTCCTGAGCACCACAAGTATTCTGACAACTTGAAAATAGAGGAGTAGATAAAATCAGCCTGCAGTCCGACGAGCATACCATTGGCCTGTGCGTCCCTGACCAGGTTGAATCCGATGCCTCCCTGGAGCGATTCTACCGGCATATCAAAAGCTACGCTCTGGGTCACATAGGCGTCGGTCAACCCATGCCACTGATCGCGATACTGGAGGTTCACGCGGGGCACCCCCAGGGTTCCCGAAAATGCAGGATTCAGATAAAGGGGGTTGGAATAAAACTGTGAAAAACCGGCATCCTGGGCATTTGCAGCAAGAACCAGCAATACAAAGGGGGCAAAAAGAAAAAGAAGACGGTGCCTTTGAATCAATATTTCGTGTTTTTTAGTTCGTCGAAAAGATCGAAATATACCGAATATCTCCTGTCGTGAAGTTGGAAAAAGGGACGGAAAAGGATTTCAGAAGGACGGCCGGTGTTTATGGTCCGGAAAGTGTTGGGTGATCCCTGTACGGCTTCGGTCCAGTCGGCAGGGTTGCGGTTGCCGGTCATCAGCACGGGTACATACTGCGGATGGTTGGCGGCGGAATCATCAACAGGGCCCAGGTCACCGGCAAGAACCAGCGGACCATAGATAAGGGCTACCCTGTTGCTGTCATCAGGCATCGTCTCCAGGCGGAGAGAAAAGGGAAACTCAATGGTGACGCGATCGCCGTTTTTCCAGTTTCTCTGCACGTTAATAAAACTTCCGGGGCTGTTTTTATGATTGTGGATTTTTCCGTTTACCCTGATCGTCATTCCTTTTTCCGCCCACGAGGGATACCGGATCATCAGGGTCAGGGTGACGGGTGACGGGCAGCTGACTTCCAGTGTTGTTGCTTGTTCTTCAGGGAACATTGTCTTCTGGGTGATGGTCAGTTCCTTTTCTTTCCATGATAATTCGGAGGCGATGAATTGGGTGATGAACAACTCTTTTTTGTTGTGGTAGTAGATATTTTCCCCGTATTTGGAATGGTTTTCCATGCCGGTTCCCACGCAGCAGGTGAACCAGAAAGGATCCTGGTATTCCTTGTATCCCCCCATTTCGAGTGAGAGGTTATATATCACCCTGCCATCCCCGGGATGCTGAGAGGAGAGGATGTGGTTGAACAACGCTCTTTCGTAAAAGTCAGCCACTGAGGGAGAAGCTTCCCAGGAGAAGAGATGACTGCTCAGTTTCAGCATGTTGTATACATTGCAGGTTTCGGAGGTTTCACTGCTGAGCCGGTTGCGCAGGGTGTCGGGCGGGCCGAAATATTCGTGGTCGCAATGACCGCCTGTCACATAGGAGTGGTGGTTGACCACCCGGTTCCAGAAGAATTCTGCGGCCTTGCGGTCCTTTTCACTGCCGGTAAGTTCATAACGGCGTGCCAGTCCCACAAATTTGGGAATCTGGGTGTTAGCATGTTTTCCGGGAAGAATGTCCTTTCCGTGGGCCAGGGAATCCAGGATCGCCCTGTGGTGGAAAACCCGGGAGAGGGAGAGGTATTTTTCCTCTCCCGTGGCGGCATAGATCTCCGCCAGGGCCTCGTTGATGCCACCATGTTCGCAATTCAGCATTTTCTGGATCTGGTCATCGGTAAGGTTCTCCACCACCGTTGCCAGCCAGTCGGCGAACCGGACCGCTACCGCAAGGGCCTTTTGGTTTCCGCAGCGGTAATGTGCATCCATCAAACCCATCAGTACCTTATGTTGTGTGTAATAAGGGACCCAGATTCCATTCAGGTCAAATCCCTGTGACCTGATGTTTCCCCGGGCAACCTCTTCTTCGAGGATCTGCTTCCCTTTGGGGAAGGCGCCGATATAGCCGTCACCGTCGGCTTCCTGGCAGGCGGCAAGCTCATCCACCATGTAGTTCACTCGCTTTAGGAATTCGGTATCCCCGGTGGTTTGGTACATCAGAGCGCAGGCGCTCAGGTAATGCCCCAGGGTGTGGCCGGCGATGGTATTGTCTTCCCACCCGTGATAATGTTCTGCTTTTGGTTCCAGGCCGGCTTCCGTCCTGAATTTGGCCAGCAGCCGGTCGGGCTGGTAGTTCAGCAGGGAAACCAGGTTCATCCTGGTGGCATGATAGAAAGGACCGTCCAGAAGCTTCACTTCCGTCAGGGGGAATTGTACCGCACGAAAAGCTACCACTTCCCGACCACCGGGCTTCCGAAAAACTTCCCGGTCATAATGACATGAGGAAAGGGCAAGGGCAAGCGCCATTCCCAAAATAAAGATGTTAGAATTTGTTACGATGCGCATGGATTCGTTTTTTGTGAGGTTATTGGATCCCCGTAATCACCTTTTTGTCTCTCTTATTTTTGGGTGGCCGCAATCACACCCCTGAAGTAACCGATCGATTCGGCGATCCCCATGAAGGGATCGTCCATGTTTCTTTCGTGTTCGAGGCTGCAGACGCCGGTATATCCCACCTTGCGGAGCATTTTTACAAAAGCGGGAATGTCAATCACCCCGCGGCCGATTTCGACAGAGTATCCTGCTTTGGTAGTACCCGTCACATCCTTGATGTGAATGTCAAAAACCCGGGAGTGGTATTTTTTCAGGTCTTTCACGGGGTTTTTCCCGTTGCGGGTATCGTGGCCGATATCGAGGCATATGCCGATCCGGGGATCCAGGTTTTTGACATTGTTCCATACATCGTCGGCATCGGGATAAAGAGGCATGTCAGGCCCGTGAAGGTGAATGGCGTAATGAAATCCATATTCCTTTACCTTCTTTTCGACGTAAGGGAGCAGCTCGTAGTCGGGCACGCCGACGATCATATTTACTCCCACGCGTTTGGCATATTGGAAAGCATTGTCGATTTCAGCTTCCGATCGCATGTAAATGGGCCCGACGGCATAACCCTTCACCCCTTTGGAAGCGAGTTTGGCATGGAATGCTGCAATCTCATCCTCATTGCTTTTCAGGGGGAGATGAAAATCTTTGATGCAGAGATAACGGACATCGGCTTTCTGCATGGTTTCAAGGGTTTTGTCCAGGTCAAATTTCACGAAGGTATACCCGGCCATTCCTACCTTGAATTTTTCAGCGGTTTCGGGAACTGGTTGTGGATCAGGTCGTCTGGCTTGTTGAGCATTCAGGACTATCACAGCAAACAAAATGCAGAAGAAGAAAAGTGAAATCTTTCTCATAGGTATAAGAATATGATATATTGTCAACAGACAAATCTATCAAAATCAGGCTGAATTACCAATTTCGACACCTGTTTTTTGGAAAATCGATGCCGCGATTCAAGACCATTTTTTTCGGGTTCCGATTTAAAAAAGGCGTGAAAAATTTATATTTTTGATCAGCCAATCAGAATCCTGCAATGGAAAGGATAAGAAGAAACAGCAAATCTCTGCCACCTCTCTTTTTGTTTCTGTTTTTATGCTCCTGTATCGGAGACCTGAAAGAAGTAAAGGAGGTTGATTGGAATATTTCCCCTGAGTTTGCCCTGCCCGTTGCCAAAGCAACACTTTCCCTGGCGGAGGCTTTCAAGCCGGAACAGGATTCCTCCCTTTTCATCTATCCCGATGAACACGGAATCCTTCATCTCTATGTCAAACAGGAACTGACGGCCCTCGATTTAAGCGAATTGTTGCTTGATTCATTCGAATCAGCCGCTCAATTGGATGAATCCTTCATCCTTCCAAAGCCACCTGGGGGCTTTTCCATAGAGAGCCCGGTCACCTATTTCAGGATGTTATTCGATTCCATGAATTTTGATCATCAGATAGACACATTGCTGTTGAACGACGGAAACATCGAATTTGATTTGCGCACCTGGGAGCATTACGATGCGGAGTTGTCGATTAACTTGCCTGACCTGACTGACGCCAACGGAAAGACCCTCGGATTCTCCGGCTTCAGACCTTCTGTGTCCAACCATAAAGTGGCTTTCAGCCTTAAAAATTGCAAGCTGAAAATCAATACCACGCCTACTTCCAAAGGGGTATTCACCATCATCCTGGGCTATAAAATCACCACCAGAAGTTCCGGGGACAATGTTTCCGCCCCCGAGATCGCCGTTAAACTTTCCGGTTTGGATATCCATGCCGCATATGGCAAAATCGGATCCCTGACACGTGTTTTCGGACCCATGGAGAAATCATTGAATTCCTATGACCTGATCGAGAATGATGAAGTGTTTCTTGACCTGGATGATCCTCAAATTAATATCATCATCCTGAATCAGATAGGAGTTCCTTTCCTGATTGATTCCATCGAATTCAACCTGTACCGGAAAGATTCCGTCATGAAGGTTACCGGGATTCAGGAGTCCGTCTATATTGACTCTCCACCTTTTGGAGAGGAGAGGAGCTATTCGGAGAATAAACTGAAGATTGAGCCCTGGAGCAATATTGATCTTCTTTTCAGCAAACTCCCCGAGAAATTCGAGGTAGGAGGGAAAGTAATTCTGGATCCTTATCAAACGGGTTCCTATAATTTCATGACCGAAGACGATACCCTGGCCTTGCATGTTGAGGCGGATATACCGCTGCGCTTCAGTTTAAATCAGGTCAGAATCACCAACACCAGTCAGGCCGACCTTTCTTTTCTAAATAATGTCGACAAAAATATCGATCTTTTAAAGTTGCAGGTAAAGGTTAAAAATCATTTTCCCCTGGAAATGAGAATGCAGGCTTATTTCACAGATAGTAACGCCCGGACCCTTGATTCCCTTTTCACTGCACCGGCGCAGATCAAAGGAGCACTTACACCGGCAATTCCTTCAGAATCGGTCATATGGGTGGATAAGAACAATGCACAAATAAGCAAATTAAAAAATGCCACACAAATAAATGTCCGGGCGACTTTCTTTACATCAGGAAACGATTCCGCGATTGTTGATTTCAACCACTCCCAAAGCCTGGAGTTAGAGATCATTGGTTATACCCGGGTCAAATTGTGAGGGGATATGAGACTGAAACCGATCGTTTTTGCGATAGCGCTTTTATTTGCCTCGTTGGTCTCAGCTCAGGATAAGACTCTCTATTTCATGGGGATATATCCTTACAATCATCAATTGAATCCCGCATATTCCTACAACCGTTCCGTAGTTATCATAAGTCCTTCCGTCGGGCTTTCCCTGTCGAATTCATCCCTCACCTTCAACACGGCATTCAACAGGGGTGAAGGGGCCCGGGATACCATTCTCTACTGGGATTTTGAAACTATCGAAAAAAAACTGAAAAAGAGCAATACGATTTCAGCAGACGGTTCCCTGAACTATTTTTTTGCAGGGAAAGTTTTGAAAGGCGGGAACTATGCGAGTGTTTCCATTTCACGGAGGGTCGGCGCCTGTTTCTCCTTCCCAAAGTCATTTGTCAGTTTACGTTATGGAAATGCCGATATCGCAGGCAACAAACCCAGGAAAATAGATCTGGATAATTACAACCTGGATGGCGTCCTCTATACCGAATATATGTTTGGCCTTTCAGGGAAACTGTCAAGCCGTTTTTCTGCTGGAATCCATCTCAAGCTTCTGCACGGTCAGATGGCTGTGAAAACCACGCAATTCCTGGCTTCCGTTGACACAAAGGACGACTTTTCGCAGTCCACCCTCAAAACAGACGCCCTGATAAAGTTATCGGCGCCGGTAGTGAAGAAAGAGGGGGACAACAACAGGATTGAGGTGGACAAGGAGGAGCTCGACAAACAATTGTCGTGGTTCTTTTTTTCTCCGGCGAATTACGGGATTGGCGCCGATATCGGATTTATTGCTGATATCGGCAACCGGATGACCTTGTCGGGTTCTCTGAATGATGTGGGCGTTATCCATTGGGGGAAGTCGCCCCAGCAGCTGAGTTCTTCGGGATCGTACATTTTTGACGGTTTTTATTTTTCAGCCGGGGATTTCAGAGATTTCGATGCCAGGGATTACCTCAGGCAATATACCGATACCCTGCAGTCTCTATTTTTGCCTGAAAAAAGCAATGAGCCTTTCAATACCCGTTTGTCGGCCAAATCCTATCTGGGATGGAATTATCTCCACTCTGTCAAGCTCTCTTTCAATGCATTGGCAAAGATGGTTTTTTCCTACGATGGTGTTTTCTGGGGAATCACCTGCGGGACCGTATACACCCCTGTCAGGAGGCTTTCCATTTCAGGCACGTGGTCGTATTACAACAACTCATTATACAACATTGGTTTGGGAGCGGCATACACCTGGCCCAGGGTTCAGGTTTTTGCAGCTACTGACAACCTCAACGCGATCAATATTCTGGACAGCAAGGGGGCCAATATTGCTTTTGGTGTCAGCTGGCTGATCCACAGCGGCGTACCGCCAAGGCAAGGGCGTACAGGATCATTGCTTCACCCGCAATAAACAGCGGCCGGTTGAACCATTGTGGGACGTAGTTGTTGATGGTTTCCGTAAGGCTTATGCTTTCACTTCTGCCTCCTTTTCCTGTGAAAGCCATATTATTAAAATCAGAACGGAGTATTCCCATACGAAAGTGATGAAGATCAGGAGTGCCCCGCAAAGGATCAGGGTTCGCCAGGCGGGTTTTATTCGAATCCGGTTTTTTCATATTCATCCGGGTAAAATGCTATTTTTGTTTCTGCCACATAATTAGGGAAATCATGAAACAAATTGCATTCACTATTCTGTATATCAGCTTGTGGTATACGGTTTGCACTGGCCAAACTGCACGAACTGAAGTTCTATTGGAAAAGGGATGGCGGTTCACGCGTGAGGATCCTGCCGGTGCCATGCTCCCCGGTTTTGAGGATGATTCCTGGCAACCGGTTACGGTGCCCCATGACTGGGCGATCTGCGGTCCCTTTGATGCCAACAACGACCTTCAGCGGATGGCCATTGAGCAGGACGGTCAGCAGCAGGCGCTGGCGCATGCTGGCCGTACGGGCGGACTGCCCTTTATTGGCGTGGGATGGTACAGATTGAAATTTGCGGTTCCCGGTTTCGGCCCGGGAAAGCGGGCCAGCCTCATCTTTGACGGGGCCATGAGCAATGCCCGGATTTTCGTCAACGGAAAGGAAGCAGGTTTCTGGCCTTATGGCTACAACACCTTTCATTTTGACATCACGGAATTCCTGGATCCCGGCAGGGAAAACCTGCTTGCGGTCAGGCTTGAGAACTATCCGGAATCGTCACGCTGGTATCCGGGAGCCGGAATTTACCGGAACGTTCATCTGCTGGTCACGTCCAACCTTCACATTCCTGTCTGGGGAACCCGGGTGACCACCCCGGTGGTCAGGGATGATTTTGCCCGGGTGGTGATACGCACCACGGTGGAAAAACCGGCTGCCCTGGATATCGCTTCCGTCTCCCTGGTGACCGATATCCTCGATGCGCGGGGGCGCAAGGTGGCCTCGGCGAAAAGCGGGCTTTCCCGCTATGATGAAGGCGTCGTCGAACAGCAGCTGGTGGTGGAGCAACCCGTCCTGTGGGATACGGAACATCCTCACCTCTATACCGCTGTTTCCCGGCTCTATGACGGGGAGATCCTGAGTGACGAATATGCCACCCCCTTTGGCATCCGCACCCTGGAGGTGATCCCCGGGAAGGGGTTCCTCCTCAACGGCAAAAGGACGCAGTTCAAAGGGGTGTGCAACCATCACGACCTGGGGCCTTTGGGGGCCGCCGTCAACGATGCTGCCATCCGCAGGCAGGTCCGCATCATGAAGGAGATGGGCGCCAATGCCATCCGCACTTCCCACAACATGCCGGCTCCCGAACTGGTCAGGGCATGCGACGAAATGGGAATGATGATCATGGCCGAAACTTTTGACGAATGGAAATCCCCCAAGATGAAAAACGGCTATCATATCTATTTTGACGAATGGGCGGAAAAGGACCTGACGAATTTGGTGCGCCACTACCGGAACAACCCCAGCGTGGTGATGTGGTGCATCGGCAACGAGGTTCCCGATCAGGGCACTGCCAACGGGCCCAAGATCGCCAGGTTTCTTCAGGACATCTGCCACCGCGAGGATCCCACCCGTCCGGTGACCCAGGGGATGGACCATGTGGATGTGGTGGCTGCCAATAATTTTGCGGCGGTCATGGACGTGGCCGGCTTCAATTACCGCTCGCACCGCTACCGTGATGCCTTTAAGAAACTGCCTCAGGAGATTGTCCTGGGTGCCGAGACAGCCTCCACGGTGAGTTCCCGCGGTGTTTACAAGCTACCGGCGGTGCGCTGCTCCATGGCCAAATATGACGATCACCAGAGTTCTTCTTACGACCTGGAACACTGCAACTGGTCAGACCTCCCCGAAGACAACTTCATCCAGCACGAAGACCTGGAATACTGTATCGGGGAGTTTGTGTGGACCGGCTTCGACTACCTTGGGGAACCCACCCCTTACTATACCGACTGGCCGAGTCATAGCTCCCTCTTCGGAATCGTTGACCTGGCGGGGATCCCCAAGGACCGCTATTACCTCTACCGAAGCCACTGGAACGACAAGGCATCCACCCTCCACATCCTGCCTCACTGGAACTGGCAGGGCCGGGAGGGCGAGGTGGTTCCCGTGATGGTATACACTAGCTATCCTTCGGCGGAACTCTTCATTAACGGGAAAAGCCAGGGGCGGCGCACCAAGGATCTCACGATCACACTTGAGGGAAGCGACAACAAGGCTTCGCAGGAGTCGTTCGACCGCCAGAAAAGATACCGCCTGATGTGGATGGAGACCCGCTATGAACCGGGGACGGTAAAAGTGGTGGCCTATGACGGGCAAGGAAAAGAGGCTGAGGTGAAGGAGATGCGCACGGCAGGGAAGCCGCACCATATCGAACTGTCGGCTGACCGGAGCGTCATCGGGGCCGACGGCCGCGATATTGCCTTCATCAATGTCAGGGTGGTAGACAAGGAGGGAAACCTTTGTCCGCACGACAGCCGTGAGATCTCCTGTTCGGTGAAGGGCGCCGGTCACTATAAGGTGGCGGCCAACGGCAATCCGGTGTGCTTGACCCCCTTTCAGTCGCCGGCAATGCCCCTCTTCAGCGGGCAGCTCACCGCCCTGGTTCAGGCTTCGGAGACCCCCGGAGAAATCCTCTTTGAGGCGTCGGCCAAAGGAGTGAAAAAAGCCAGGCTCGTTCTTGCCGCCACCCCTCTTCCGGTTCAGTGACCATCGCCTGCCGGCGGGAGGTGACCTGGAAAGTTCAAGATAACACCGTCAGCCAGAAATTGGTATTTTGCATCAAAAGTAAGCCGCCCCGTGAGGGAGGCGGCTTCTGGATAAAATATCGGGTGAATTATCTCCTTGGTACCTTAGAGAACAAAGGAGAGTTTTCCGGCTTCAGCCAGGTCGTCACCCGCTTTGACGGGGCGCATCAGGAAGGAGTAATTGTATTCTTTTCCGGTGAGACGGTATTGATCGTGAGTCCAGGCGCCCCAGCTGTTGTCGCCTCCGACGCCCATCTGTTTGAAGTCGATATTGACGGAGGTGAGGTCGCGGGGTTTTACGTCATTGACATGGCGGTTGACCACTTTTTGCCCGTCGGAAAACCTGCCTACCGAATTCACCGGTGATTCGAAGTCTTCCATGATCTGGTGGTGGGCAGTGACTTCCAGGAGCGGCAACCCCTTGAAGAGAAGTCCGCTTCCGTTGGCATCGGTGACGGCGGCCCAGCGGACGTCGGTGCGGTTTCCGTTTTCCTGGGGGCGGACATACGGAAAGTAGCAATCAGCCACAGGCATTTTGTATAATCCAACGAATGCGCCGGTGCGGCGGTCCTGGTAATTTTCTTGCGGTCCGCGCCCCAGCCAAGTGATCTGGTCGAAGTGGCGCGGCATGAGGAGGTTCATCCCCATGCGCACAATTTCGGGCAATCCATCTTTTGTCATTTTGAAATGATTGTCAACCCTGATGTCGCCCGAGCCATATATGGTATAGGCTGACTGGTAAGCGGCGATAGGTTCACCGGCTTCGTTCACCAGGTCGAAATTCAGGGTTACCCGGGCGGCCGGACCTTGGTGCATCACCTTGATTTCTTTGATTTTGCGGGTTTCCCCGGCTTTGCGCCACACTCTGCTACGCTTGTTGAGGCCGTTACCGAAATCGTTGTCGGTAGGTGCCCGCCAGAAGTCGGGAATAAGACCCAGTTTCAGAAATTCGGTATCTCCCTTTTTATAGCTGGTCATGATGCCGGTGCTCTTGTCGAAAGCCACGGTGAACCCTTCTCCGGAAACCGTCACGGAAGTTTCGGTTTCCGAAACGCTGACTGCGGGGAGTTTTTTTACCAGGGTTTCGGGTGCTTTTTCATAATAAGGGAGGGTGAATTGCTCAGCGGCGGCTTCCCAACCGGCTTCCACCAAGCCGTGAGGCTCCCGCTGCTTTGCCCGGAGGGTCAGGAAATATTCCGTTCCGGGCTGCGGATCAAAGGCGTATTCCGTTTTTACTTTGACGACCTCCCCCGGAGCGGCATTGACGGGAGCCAGCGTCCCTGAGGATACGACCTTCCCGTCTCCGGTTACTTCCCACAAAAAATCAAAGTCGGAGAGATTCCGGAATCCATATTTGTTGACAATGGCAATTTCACCGGTCGCCAGGTTCACCGGACTGAATCCGATGTATTGGTAAACCTTTTTCACTTCCAGCAGTTGGGGTTTGACGCTGCGGTCAGGATTCACCAGTCCGTTGCAGCAAAAGATTCCGTCGGTATAAACCGTATCAGGACCGAAATCGCCGCCATAGGCCCAGAAGGGATTTCCCTCCTCATCCTCTGTGAGCAGTCCCTGGTCCACCCAGTCCCAGATTATCCCCCCCTGAAGGGCGTCGTATTTTTCAATCACGTCCCAGTAATCCTGGAGATTTCCGACGCTGTTACCCATGGCGTGGGCATATTCGCATTGGATGAGGGGGCGCTCAGGATTGGTTTGGGCATATTTTTCCATATGTTCAATCCGCATGTACATCGGGCAGAAAATATCGGTATTCCGGTCCTGATGGGCTTGTTCATACTGTACGGGCCTGCTCTTCTCTACCGATTTGAGATAGTCGTAGGTGGCGTAAAAGTTCACCCCGTTGCCGGCTTCGTTGCCCAGCGACCAGATGACTACCGACGGCTGATTTTTGTCACGTTCAAACACGTTTTCAGTACGGTAGAGATGGGCGGCCTTCCATATCGAATCCTTGGCCAGCGACCGGCGGCCGTAACCCATTCCGTGCGATTCGATGTTGGCCTCATCCACCACATACAGACCGTACTTGTTGCAAAGCTTGTAGAAGAGTTCAGGCTGCGGGTAATGAGAGGTGCGGACGGTATTGATGTTGTGGGATTGCATCAGCTGAATGTCTTTGAGCATGGTCTCCTCATCCACCACATGCCAGTTTTTTTCATGGTGCTCATGAATATTCGTCCCTTTCAGATATACATACTGCCCGTTGATGTGGAACCGTCCATTTTTAATCTCGCTGGTGCGGAAACCCACATCCTGCTTTAGCACTTCAAGAATTTCGCCATCCTTGTTTTTCAGGGTGATCAGCAACTCATAGAGGTTGGGAGTTTCGGCTGTCCATTTTTTGACTTCAGGGATCGTATCAGTTGTAGAAACCGAAAGGCGATGTGCCTCCGGTGTTTCCAGATCGCGCGAAAAAGAAACCAACGTATTTGCGCCGTCGTTCAACTCAAATTCAAGTGTGACGGGAACGCTGTTTTCTGCGGAATTTAACAACTCGACACTTAAATTTAAAATGCCGTCTTGATAGGTTGAATCCAGGCCTGACCAGACCCTGAAATCACGAATGTGTTGCGGATTTCGTGCCTGCAGGAAAATGTCGCGGGTAATACCGCTCATTCGCCAGAAATCCTGGTCTTCGAGGTATGAACCGTCGCACCAGCGGAATACTTCCATTGCAATGGAATTCTCTCCTCTTTTGAGGAATTTGGTGATGTTGAATTCCGCCGGGGTCTTGCTGTCTTCGCTATAACCCACGAATTCCCCATTGATCCAGAGGGTCATGTTGGAACTGACGGCACCCACATGGAGGAAAACCTCTTTCCCCTTCCAGGTTGCAGGCACCCCGAAGGTTCTTTTATAGGATCCCACCGGATTGTAATCCCCTTCTATGACGGGTGGGGTAGCCTTATGGGGGTACACCACGTTGACATAAATGGGGTAATCAAATCCTTGTTTTTCCCAATTGCCCGGAACAGTGATTTCATCCCATTTGCGGGTGTCATAGTTGTTCTTGAAAAACCAGAATGGCCGTTGCGAAGGATGTTGTGCCAACTTGAATTTCCAAATTCCGTGGAGTGACATCACCAGCGGGGAGTTCCATTTGTTATCCTCCCGGGCTTGCTCCAGCGTGGTATAGGGAATGAAGTGGGCGCGGGGAGCTTCCCGGTTAATCTGGTTAACCAGCGGATTTTCCCAGGCTTTCCCGGTGGGATCTTCGTAAGGAACACCCGAGTAGTCCTTGTATGGCGAACAGCCGCTGAATAAAATGGCTGCCAGTAAAATAAACATAATAATTTTGCCTTTCATATCGCTTTGGTTTTTTGGTTCATTTCCTACAAATGTATACTTATTTCCTGAAAAACAGGATTTTAATTTTGTGCCTTGCCGCCTGCTCAGTTGATCTTCAGTTGTCCGATTAATCGCCGGTCGGCAGACGATCCTCCCACAAAAAATGCCACGCTTCCCTTTTCCAGGGCGAAGGTTTTTTCCTGGTCATCCCAGTATTTCAGCTCTTCTGCCGGCAGGAGGATGGTCACCTTCCGGGTTTCCCCGCTGCGGATGTGCACTCTTTTGAATCCTTTCAGTGTGATGGGGGGTCTTTTGACCTTCGACCCCGGGAAGGAGACATAGAGCTGGGCAACTTCGTCACTGTCGAATCGGCCGCTGTTTCTGAGCAGAAAAGAGATGCAGACGGTATCCCCTTCACATGCTGTTTTTTTATCGGTCCGGAGTTTCGAATATTCAAAGTCGGAATAGGAAAGGCCGTATCCAAAGGGGAACAGGGGTTTGTGCCTTGTGTACATATACGTACGGTTGTTCCGGATGTCGTAATCGAGAATCGGGGGGAGGTGTTCGATGGATTCAGGCCAGGTCTGAACCAGTCGGCCTGCCGGACTGACAGAACCGAAAAGGACATCGGCCAGGCCATTTCCGAGTTCCTGGCTTGACTGGGTGATGTGGACGATGGCAGGAATATTTTCCTTTGACCAGGGGATGGCATAGGGGAAGCTGGATACCATGACGAGGATGGTGTTGGGGTTGGCAGCCAGCACCAGTTTTGCCAGGTCTTCCTGTTCCAGGGAGATTGCCTGGCGGTCGACATCTTCGCGGCCGTCGCTGGCCACCTGGTTCTGACCCCATCCCAGGCCATACCCCAGGGGGTGGTTTCCCAGGCATACGATGGCAACGTCGGCTTGTGATGCCAGGATAACCGCCGAATCGGCTTTGTTGCTCATGGCAAATAAGACTTTCACCCCTTCTCCTGCGACCCGGCGGATCCCCTGAAGTGGGGTGACGGCGTAGGGCGGGGTGCCGGCATACCAGTCAGAGATCACCACATCGGCCCGGGGACCTACCACGGCTATCGATTTGATTTTTTCTTTATCAAGAGGCAGCAGCCGGTTTTCATTTTTCAGCAGAACCAGTGACCGGGCGGTGGCCTCTCGTACCAGTTGATGGGTCTCCGGCTTGGTCCAGGGGGCGATGGTGTCGACGATCCCGATCGCGGAATATGGATTTTCGGGCGATTGGTCGAGCAATCCCAACCGGAGCATCACCCGCAGGTTTCCCCGTACTGCCCTGTCGATATCCTTTTCACTGATGAGTCCGGTCTCCAGGGCTTTGTTCAACGGTTCCCGGTAATTATCCAGGAACATGGTGATGCCGGCATTGATGCATGCGGCAGCGGCAACGGTGAGGTCAGGATAATATTGATGGGCGGTGAGCAGCAGCCTGAAGGCGCCGCCGTCGGTAGCGATGATACCATTCTGGCCCCATTCGTTGACGGTGGTATTTGTCAGCACCGGGTGGACGGTACAAGGGATGCCGTTGTATTTGTTGTAGGCGGCCATATAAGCGCGGGAACCCCCTTTGGTAATCCCTTTGTAAAAGGCATATCCGTAATATTCCCTGAAGAGTTGTTCGTCGAAATCGGAAGAGTTGACGGTCCGGTTGTTTTCGTTGCTGTTGGCCAGGAAGTGCTTCATCAGGGAGGCTGTTTTCCAATATTTCGGGTGGTCCCCCTGAAGTCCTTTCACGAAAGCGGTCGTCAGGGATGCCGCAAGGAAGGCATCCTCTCCGAAACATTCTTCGGTGCGGCCCCAGCGGATATCCCTGCCCAGGTCGGCATTGGGAGCAAAAACTATCAGTCCGGCGCTTCCGTAGCGGGGATTCTGGGCCAGAAAACGGGCCTCCTCGGCTTCCAGAGAAGCTATCTGCGTCATCATTTCCGGATCCCACATCTGTGCAAGCCCGATGGCCTGGGGAAAGGTGGTAGTGGGCGATGCCCCCTTCCCTTTGACGGCCCAGTTTGCCGGTCCGCTGAGCGCCAGTCCGTGCAGTCCCTCCACCGTGCGTGTCCCTCTTATCCCCAGGCGGGGAACGGACAGCCGTGTTGAAAGGCAGCTTACTTTTTCTTCTTTCGTCATCAGGGAGATCAGGTTGTCGAGCCGCTCCTCTTCAGTAAGGCGGGTATCCTGAAACGGATAGGGCTGAGCTGACAACTGCAGGTGGAAAAGAAACAGAACAAAAAGAAAGAACGGGCGCTTCATGGTTTCGCAGGTATTTATGGTTTTTTCAGGTCATCAAAAAATCAGGCGGCGCAAAAGAGCCGGGAATCAGCGGAACAGCCTGGAGGCTTTGTCTTTCACTTCTGCGGGATCGGGATCGGCGGGAAAAACCAGGGAGGGTTTGAGATACCAGAGTTTGTTTTCAGCCTTGTATCTTTCCTCCCCGCCTCCGGTGATGTTGAGCATGATAATGGCATCTTTGGCCACCCTGTTTTGTAAGGCGACCTCGACGAGGGAAGCCGTGGCCACTGCGGAGGCAGGGTGTATGTCATTTCCCTCGGTTTCCCGGAAGAGGCGGGCGGCATCCCTGGCCTTCTCGTTGGTGACAGCCAGCACGTCTCCCCCCGAATCGGTAAGTGCATCGAAAAGTCCGCCTGCCAGGGAGTAAGGTGGTTTTCTGTTGGAGAGCACTTTGGCATCTATGGTTTCCACCTGTGTACGGGCGAGTTGTTCATCGAGGGGAAGCATGTCCCGGGAGCCTGCTTTCCAGGCGTCGTAGATGGGAGTGAAAGGAGCATTCTGAGAAACCAGGAGTTTCATTTTTCTTTTGCCGAAGCGGCCGTCAGCTAGAAAGCGGAGGTTGGCTTCCCAGGCGGCGATGGCGCCCGTTCCGCTGCCCACTGCCTGGAAATAGCAGTCAGGGATTTCGCCGATGGTCGTGACGGCAGAGAGGAGGGTGGTTCCCATTCCATCGCGACGGGCAACATTTTTTGCCCCGCCTTCGGCGATAAATCCATCAACGGAGGCGATAAGGGTTGACAGATGAATGGCATCGAAATAGTCACACCCCTTTTTGCTGCACACCAGTTTCACGCAATCGTTCAGCGGTTCACGAAACCAGAGGGCGTTCAGGTTGTCCTCAGGGACGCAGAGGAGGAGCGGAATCTTGTTTTCGGAACATACTTTGGCAAAGGAACGCGATGTATTCCCGGCAGAAGCGACCACCAGGATCTTTTCATTTCGGGAGTCCATGCGGGCGCAAACCGAGTAAGCCTCGGTTTCCTTGAAGGAACAGGTCTGCATGAGAGCCCCCCTTTCAGGCCACCACCCGCTGAAGGTGATCCACAGATTTTCGAGCCCCAGTTTTCGGGCCAGTTTTTCACTTTTGTAGGTTACCGGCGCCGAGGAGCCTTCCAGTATCCGCTGAATGGGCAGCCAGTCGCCGAATTTGTACAATCCGGGCTGGTCATCCCTTACCACCAGCTGACGGTTTTCATAGACAGCCCTGATCAGCGAGGGGATTGTTTCGCCGGGTGCATCCAGGGTCCAGCCGGTGTCTCCGAATACCTGTCCGGAACGTACTGACTGCAGGTAGTACCTGGTTTTTTCAAAATTCATCATATATCTTTTAGTATGGCAAAATTAGAAAAATAAACCCAAGAAAGAAGCGGCGCCTTCGATACTGCCCGAAATGTGGGCCACCGGGCTTCATTGATATCCGCCACTGATCTTGATCTTTACCTCACCCTCAGGAAGCGTCTCTGGCCTGCTTCCTGAGGGTGAACAGGACGATTCCTCCCAGGATCAGGCTTGCGGCGGCGTAAGGCCAGTATTCGGTTCCGGCGCCGAACTCTTCGATTTCGGGAGCGATGATATCATGATCGATCATCCAGAGGGCGATGACTGCCCCGGCATTGTTTACAAAGTGGGCGAGAACGGGTAGCCAGAGGGATCCGCTCCATACCAGCAGGTATCCGAACATTCCTCCCAGGAGCATCCGGGGAATGAAGCCATAAAACTGCAGGTGAAGGGCGCTGAAGAGGATGGCAGCCAGCCAGATCCCCCAATGATGACTGCGGGTCCAGCGGGTCAGCTGTTGCTGGATCACACCCCTGAAGAGGAGTTCTTCTCCGAAGGCGGGAAGGATGGCAACCATCAGGAGGTTGAAAAGGAGTCCCCCTATTCCGTCGACTTCAAGAAAAGCCGCGGTAAGCTCTTCCGCATTCTTCTCGGCAGTCCGCATCCACTCTTCCAGGCGCCCGAGGAAGGGGGGTAGATGCATCTCAGCGTTGAGGGAGCCGGTGAAATTAATAAACGGATTAATGACAAAGACCAGCAGGATGACCAGGATGCAGGATACTGCTCCGGCAGTCCGGTCAAGGGAGAGGTACCGCATGACGCGGCCATCGAGGAGCCATGCAACCAGGAACGATGGTACTATGAAAAGACCGATGGCCTGGGCGGTCTGAAAAAATTTAAGCAGCCGTATGGTCTCGGGGTCATCAATATTCAGTCCCTCCAGCATCGATGTAACCCTTCCTATTCCGAAGAAGGGAATGGCAACAAGGGCTGCGATGAATTGTACGGCCAGAAAAACCACCAGCACGATAAATGCGCTGAACATCAAAGCGGAAAAGGGTTTCAGATCCCTGAACTGCGTGAAAGGACTTCCGGTCATGATATAACTTAATGTCACGGGCTCATATTCTGAGCCATGATCTTTTTCTTTCGTGGAAACGGACGATTTGGTGATAGCCTGTTTTTTTCAACAGGGAGAGTGCCTGGCTGTAATGGCGTGCGATCTGGGAAGGATGGTGGGCGTCGGAACTCAGGGTCACCGGAATATCATGGGCAAAGAGGATTTCGAGCCAGCGGGGGGAAGGATAAAACTCGGCACATGGCTTGTCGAGACCGCCGGTGTTCAGTTCAACGACGAGCCCCGCCTGTCTGATGATCCTTGCCGTTTCTTCGTAAAGCGGGGTTTGGTCGCTTTCGGGATACACGCAGAACTTTTTGATGATGTCCAGGTGCCCCAGCGTGTCGAAAAGTCCCGATGCCGCAGCCTGCTGAAGAAGGCGGTAATAGATTCCGTAGAGTTCGTCGTTGCTCCATTTTCCGTAAAGCGACTCATCGCCGTCGAAATTCCAGTCGTCGATGAAATGAACCGATCCGATGACATAATCAAGGGGGAGGGAGTCTATGATGCGGGCGATTTCCGCTTCTCTTCCTGGGAAATAGTCCATTTCGATGCCATAACGTATCGAAATGAGGTGCCCGTATTTTTCCCTGATCTCCTCGATCTGCCGGGTCATCACGGGCAAGTCGACCTCCTGAATGGCCCAGGTCACCGGTTTCAGTCCGACATGGTCGCTGAATCCGACCTCATCCATTCCCTTTTCTATGGCGGCCAGCACCATCTGTTCATAGGAAGCGGTACCGTCAGAAAGGAGAGAATGGGTGTGGTAATCAACCATACCCCTCATGGTTGTTTAAAGCTCCCTGATCTTGATGTTCCTGAAAAGTGTCAGTCCGCCATGGTCCTGAAGTCCGATGTGTCCGATCTCCGCAATTCCGTAGGTGGGCACATCTTTCCATTTTCCGGCATTTTTGCGGGCGTTCCAGTCATCATCCCAGAGCTCGTACTCGACAACCTTTGCTCCGTTGAGCCAATGCTCCACATGGGTACCGTTGACGATCAGCCGGGTTTCATTCCACTTGTCGAGGGGTTGTACAGAAGCCCCCACCGGGGCGTGCATGCCATAGTTGGCACCGCTGTACTGGTCGGCTTCCAGGGGATCGGGCCAGCCTTTGTCATCGATAAGCTGATATTCCGGCCCGGTCTGGTAAATGGCCTGGGCAACCCCTTCCTGGACATGGAAAAAGATGCCGGAATTGCTCCTTGAGGCTACCTGCCATTCGATATACAGTTCAAAATTCCTGTATTGCTTCCGGGTGATGATGTCCCCGCCAAAATCACTTCCGACCCCGGAATTTTTCATGATGCCATCTTCCACTTTCCAACCGGTGGGTTCTCCGCCGTTATAAAGTTTCCAGTTGCTCATGTCGACGCCGTTGAACAGCAATTCCCATCCTTCGGCGATTTCGGCTTCGGTCAACGTGTTAATTTTTTGTTCTTTGGAGCCGCAGGAGATCAATGCTACGGTCAAGGCTAAGAGGAAAAACAGTTTCTTCATTTTGTTGGTTTTGAATTTTGTCACGAAATTAACAATTCTCATCGACATGACCAGCTCAGGAGGTTAACATTATTTACATTTCCATCTTCTGTAATTTGCTTCGCGCTTACAGGTGCGATACCGATCATTCCTAATTGTTACAGTTAACACCCAATGTAAGGATCTGATGTTTACTTCGTCCTGAATTACTTTAAGGTTTAGCGGTTTTTATCTCTTCAGGAAGGGAATCGACCTCCTGAACTCCTTCCCTGTGGCAGTTCCTCCCAGAGGGAGCGTTGTTCATCGGTCAGCCGGAAGGTTTTGCGGTGGTAAGGGGTGATTCCCAATTTTCTGATGGCTGCCCTGTGGGCGGCGGTAGGGTAACCTTTGTTGTGGTTCCAGTCGTAGGCGGGGAATTCGCCATGGAGGCGGAGCATGATCTCATCGCGGTGGGTTTTTGCCAGGACTGAGGCGGCGGCTATGGGGAGGAAGGTGGCATCTCCCCTGGTGATGCAGGTGTGGGGAATGTCAGTCAGGTTTCTGAAACGGTTCCCGTCAATAAGAAGGTGGTCGGGTTTATGCTTTAAGGCAGCGACGGCCTTGTTCATGGCGGCAAAACTGGCTCTGAGGATGTTCATTTCATCGATTTCGGCGGGAGAAACTATGGCTACAGCCCAGGCCAGAGCTTCCGATTCAATGACTCCTCTCAACAGGTTTCTGACGTTTTCGGTAAGCTGTTTGGAATCGTTGAGCAGAGGATGGTAAAATCCGGCGTGAAGGATGACTGCCGCCGCCACTACCGGGCCGGCAAGGCATCCCCGGCCGGCCTCGTCACAACCGGCTTCCGTCCTGTCAGGCAGGAGATATGAAAGGAGGGAAACCTCTTTTTTTTTCATCGGATCTCAATCATCATTGGCATTTCAAACACAGGCAGGAGGAAAAGGGGCATTGTCCGGTCCTCCGGCTTCCCGTCCTCCGGCTTCCCGTCCTCCGGCTTCCCGTCCTCCGGCTTCACCTCAACCTTAACCTTATCCCCTGGTTGCCTTCAGAATGGATCCCCAGAGAAGTTCGGCAGATTTCTCCCAGGTGAATTTTTCCTTCTGCTGGAATCCTTTCTCCACCAGAATATTCCTCATCGGCGCGTTTTCGAAAATTTCGAGCATCGCTGAGGCGATTTGTCCGCTCTGGGCGGGGTCGGTATAGCGTACGGCATCCCCACCCACTTCCGGCAGGGAGGTGGTGTCGGAACAGATCACAGGAATGCCTGCCCCCATGGCTTCCACGACCGGAATGCCAAATCCTTCGAAAAAGGGGACAAAAGTCAATGCCAATGCCGCTCCGTAAATTCTTCGGAGTTCTGCTTCTGAGACCCTGCCCGTAAAAACCACTTCTTCACGGTATTTCATGGCATGAAACCGTTCCGTGATTTTTCCGGTTTTGAACATTTTCCCTCCCACAATCAGCAATTTTACCGGACTTGACGAACGCATCTTGAATTCTTCAAACGCTTCCAGAAGCCCTTCTATATTTTTCCGCGGATGCAACGCACCCACAAAGAGAAAATAGGGATTGCCCCCGGTATAGCGCTCTTTCACATCTTTTTTTTCCGCTTCACCGATGGGTTTATAGTCGTTTTTACATCCGTTGTATACCACGTCGATCTTTTCAGGAGGAATGCCGAAGCTCTCTGAGATATCCTTTTTCGACCATTCGGAGACAGTGGCTATCCGTACTGCTTTTTTGGCAAAGCGGGGGAAATAGTGATTGTAATATGCCGAAGTAAGGCGGGGAAGATCTCTGGGACGGTGCACAAAATTGAGGTCATGCATGACGGGAAGCTGGGGAACGCTGCTTCTCAGGGAGAGGTATCCGTCGGGGGAAAGGAACAAGTCGGCCCCGTACTTTTTCAGGATCCCCGGGATGCGGAATTCAAACCAGAGGAACCACAGCAGGGGATGGCGGGTAGGGGGAGAAACTACTACCGGCGTAACATTGCCGGAAAAGACAAATTCTTCGGAATAAGGCCGGTCGAAAAGGAATATGAACCGGTGTCCGGGGTGGTCACGGGTGATCCTTTTCAGGGTTTCACAAGTGAACCAGCCGATCCCTTCAAGCCTTTCCTTCAAAAGCAACCTTGTGTTGACGACAATGACCATCGTGCGAAAAAATTCAATTCCATGTTAAAAGTACAAAGTATGCCCAAAATATCTAATTTTAGCGTCCGAATTATCAATTTCTGATTCTTGAGGCATAAGTTTGTTACCAACCTGATTCTGCTGGTTTTCCTGAATCTGCTGATAAAGCCGTTTTGGGTGCTGGGTATTGACCGTACGGTGCAGAATGTGGTGGGTGCCGAGAGTTACGGGCTTTATTTTGCGCTTTTCAATTTTTCGATGATCCTGAATATCCTGCTGGACCTGGGGATCACCAATTTTAACAATCGCAACATCGCCCAGCACCGTTTTCTTGTCAGGAAACATCTTTCGAACATTGTCGGGCTGAAATTTCTCCTGGCGGTTGTTTACGCGGTTTTCAGCCTTGTGACGGCCGCCGTGATCGGTTACGGGAAGTTTCAGTTTCATCTTCTTCTCTTTCTGATCCTGAATCAATTTCTGATTTCCTTCACGCTTTATCTCCGGTCCAATATCAGTGCCCTCCAGTTTTTCCGTACCGACAGCCTGATCTCTGTGCTGGACCGCACACTGATGATCATCATTTGCACGATTCTCCTGTTCACAGGAATAACCGGTGGTGAATTCAGGATCGAATGGTTTGTATACGCCCAGACTACGGCATATATTGCGACGGCCATTATAACGCTGGTGATTTTGCTTTCCAAGACGGGAAGCATTTCCATCAGGTTTAACCTGCGTTTTTGTCTTGTCTTCCTGAGAAAGTCCTATCCGTATGCGCTTCTGATCCTGCTGATGGCATTTTATAACCGTATCGATTCGGTGATGCTGGAGCGTTTGTTACCCCATCCAACGGGAAAAGAAGAGGCCGGCATTTATGCCCAGGCTTTCCGCTTGCTGGATGCTGTTGCCATGTTCGGCGCCCTTGTCGGGGGACTATTGTTGCCGATGTTTGCCAGTATGATCAAACGGAAAGAACCGGTAGGTCCCATGGTTCAGCTTTCCTTCACCCTTCTCTTTGTTCCTGCAGTGATTATCGCGGTGTCCTCCCTTTTCTATGACCGCGACATCATGTCACTTCTATATCATGCCCATGTCGACGATTCCGCCAATATTCTCGGTGTGCTTATGGCCGGCTTTCCGGGAATTGCAGCCACCTATATCTTCGGAACGCTCCTGACTGCCAATGGAAGTCTTAAACAGCTGAATACCATGGCTGCAGGGGTGATGGTACTGAATGTCATCCTCAATTTATGGCTGATACCCCGTTTTTTTGCCATGGGTTCCGCATTTTCCAGCATGGTCACCCAACTCACTGCCGGCTTTGTTCAGATGATCATTGCCTTCCGGATTTTCAGGCTGAAGCCGCGTACGTCATACATCATTAGGATGGCGCTCTTCATTCTTTTTACGATTTTTGCGGGTTCCCTTTCCCGTTTGACGGATCACCGACTGGCAGGATATCTCATGGCCATTTCCCTGCCGTTACTTTTTGCCGTTCTCATCCGGCTGATCAGCTTGCGGGACCTTCGGAAAATCATCGTTTTTGAAAAATGACCCGTCGCCCGACCATAGAAGAGTTGCATGATGACCTTCTTTTTAAAAAGATTGCAGCGGTGGAACATGACCGCATCAAGGATTTCGTTGTGGAGCAGGTGACGGGAGACAACAAACTCGTGCCTGTCTATATGGTCTACCAGACACTTATGCTGTTGACCGGACTTTTCTTTTTTGCGCGTGCCATCATCCTGGCATACCGCGGAGAGACGGTTTATCTGTGGGTTTCTTTTGCTGCCGTGGCCTTTTCGTTTACCCTCCTGGTGGTGATCCATGAGCTTTTACACGGATTCGCGCTGAAACTTGCCGGTGCTCCAAGGGTTACCTATGGCGGAATGCTCCGGAAATTTATCTTTTATGCCGAAGCCGACCGTTTCATCCTGGGGAAAAATGCCTTTCTCTTTGTGGCATTGACTCCCCTGGTTGTGATTCAGCTGATTACGGTGGCCGGCATTATCCTGTGGTTTTCAACTCCCTTCGTATATTTGTTCCTGGTGGTGATGTCACTGCACAGCTTTTTCTGTGCCGGTGATATTGCGCTGGCGACCATTTTTCTGAAATTTCCCGGAAGAGCCGTCTATACCTACGACAACAGGTCGGAGAGAATCAGCTATTACTTTGTGGAAAAAGATGTGTCAGGCCCGCCAGAATCCTGATTCTGCGGTTTTCAGATCGACTCATCCTTTAATATCTCTCCTTTCGCGCTGACGACGATGGCCTTTACGCCCACTTTCCGGTTGGAAAGGGTTACAAATAAATCAATCCTTTAATTTCTTTTAACGGCTTTGGTTTCCGCCAGAAATAAACAAAAGCACTATCTTCGCATCAGTTTTAATGTTATTATGTTTTTCCGGACAGGAAATCTGCAAATTATTGAATGATGAAGCAATACAATTTGTATAACCTGATTGCAGGCTGGGTGACCTTTGTGATTTCAGCCGTCGTTTATTTGTTGACCATTGAGCCCTCGGCCAGTTTTTGGGATTGCGGTGAATTTATCACCACAGCCACGAATCTCCAGGTGGGACATCCTCCGGGAGCGCCCGTTTTCATGATCGTAGGCCGGTTTTTCACCATTTTGGGGGGTTCTCCGCAAAATGCGGCGTTGATGGTGAACATCATGTCGGCGCTGGCGAGTGCTTTCACCATTCTGTTCTTGTTCTGGACCATCACGCACCTTGCCCGTAAACTCATCACTTCAAACGGGGAGATGACGACGGGGCAAATGGTTGCCATTCTGGGAAGCGGTCTTGTCGGTGCCCTGGCATATGCATTTTCTGACACTTTCTGGTTCTCGGCCGTTGAAGGTGAAGTCTATGCGCTTTCCTCATTTCTTACGGCCCTGGTATTCTGGGCGATCCTGAAGTGGGAGAATGTTGCTGATGAGCCCCACGCCAACCGATGGCTTATCTTTATCGCCTATCTCATGGGGCTCTCCATCGGGGTTCACCTGCTGAACCTGCTTGCCATACCGGCTATCGTCTTTGTCTATTATTTCAGGAAATATGAGGTCACCAACAAGGGGATCCTTTATGCCCTGCTGGTCTCGGTTGCCATTTTGGGCGGCATCATGTACCTGATCATTCCCGGTTTTGTCAGGGTGGCTTCCTGGTTTGAGCTGCTGTTCGTCAACACATTCGGGCTTCCCTATCATTCGGGGACTTTCTTTTATCTTCTTCTGCTGGCAGGAGGATTGGTTTGGGCGATTCGTTACACGGTTGATCACAAGAAAGTTTTCTGGAATACCGTGGTGGTGGCGATTACCGTCATCCTCATCGGATACTCCTCGTTTGCCCTGATCCTCATCCGTTCTTCCGCGGGAACTCCCATGGACCAGAACAGTCCGAACGACACTTTTTCCCTGCTCTCCTATCTCAACAGGGAACAGTACGGGCAGCGGCCCCTGTTTTACGGACAATATTATAATTCACCCCTGAATCCTGCAGACCGTTATTCAGAGGGAAGTCCTTATTATGCCCAGCGTGACGGGAAATACGTCATCACCGATTACCGGGTTGTTCCTAATTATGACGACAAATTCAAGACGCTGTTTCCCAGGATGTGGAGCAGCCAGGAAGCTGGCCATGCCCAGGAATATGAAAGCTGGGGTAAGGTGAAGGGCAGACGGATTCAGCATGTCAATGAACAGGGAGAGAAAGTGATCATCAACAAACCGACGATGGTCGAGAATCTCCGTTTTTTCTTCCGTTATCAGGTGGGGCACATGTATCTGCGTTATTTCATGTGGAACTTTGCCGGCCGCCAGGATGATATTCAAAGTCATGGCGGGGTACTTCACGGAAACTGGATCAGCGGGATTTCCTTCCTTGACAATTTCCGGCTCGGGGATCAGGACGGGCGGCCGGCGATGATGCAAAATGCCGCCAATAACAAATATTTCTTTTTGCCGCTGATCCTGGGAATCCTGGGAATATTTTACCTTTACAACAAGGGGCGAGAGGGGAAGCGGGTGTTGTGGCTGGTTTTCCTGCTCTTTTTCCTGACCGGTCTGGCCATTGTGGTCTACCTGAATCAATATCCTATTCAGCCGCGTGAAAGAGATTATGCCTTTGCCGGTTCCTTTTATGCATATGCGATCTGGATCGGCCTTGGGGTTCTCGCCCTGGTGGAAGCCCTGAAAAAAGTACTTCCCGACAAGGTCAACGGGATCGTAGTTACGGCAGTTTGCCTGGCACTGGTTCCGGGGATTATGCTGGCCGAGAACTATGATGACCATGACCGATCGGGTCGCTATACAGCCCGTGATTTGGGGGCTAACTACCTGAAAACATGTGCAGAACAGGCGGTCATATTTACGAATGGCGATAATGACACCTTCCCGCTTTGGTATAACCAGGAAGTGGAAGGAGTAAGGACCGATGTGAGGGTATGCAATCTCAGCTACCTGCAGACCGACTGGTACATCACCCAGATGAAGAAACAGGCGTATGAGTCAAAGCCGTTACCTTTCTCCCTGAAGGAAGAGCAATATACCCAGGGGACCAGGGACATTGTCTATCTGCTGGATGATCCCCGGATCAAACGGGAATCTATCGATCTTGTCGAGGCAGTCCGTTTCGTCAATGATGACAACCCGGCCACAAAGCTCACCCAGGCCGGTAATGCCGCCTATTTCCCCAAGAAAAAACTGACCTTTAAAGTGGACAGGGAAGCTGTAATCAGGAATAAGGTGGTAAGACCTGAGGACTATGACAAGATTGTCGACACCATTTACATTGATCTCAGCGACCGGGATTACCTTGCCAAGGATGAATATATGATACTGGACATGCTGGCTCACAACAACTGGGAGCGGCCCATCTATTTCGCCATCACCATTGGACCGCAGAAATTCCTCAAGTTGTCGAATTATTTCCAGCTTGAAGGATTTGCCTACCGGCTGGTCCCCATCCTTGCCGACCGGAGTAGTCCGGAAAGCATCAATTTCGGAAGAGTGGCCACAGACATCATGTATGATAATCTCATGCACAAATTCAAGTGGGGAAACATGAATGACCCCTCGGTGTATATTGATGAAAACAATGCACGGATGATGACCAATATCCGGAATAATTTCAACCGGCTTGCCGACATGCTTGTCAGGGAGGGCAAACAGGATTCCGCCGTTACCGTGGTTAAAAAGTGTCAGGAATTGGTACCTCCGTCGGTAGTGCCTTTTGAATATTTCTCTCTTGAAATGATCAATACCCTCTATCAGAGTGGCGCCACTGAGGATGCATCCGCCATGGCGGAAGAGGCATACCGTTCATTTGAACAGATGCTGGCCTATTTGATGTCGATGCCTGACCATTTCCTGGTTTCAGGAGATGTCAATGAAGAAATCCAGCGAAATTTCTTTTACCTGCAGAAACTTGAAAGAACCTGCAGGGCCTCGGGAGATGCGGAACTATCGGCCAGGATCACCAAGACGATAGAGGAATACCTCCGGAAATACCCGGGACAATAAATTCCGGTTTTCAAAACCTATCTGATACGTAGATGAATGTGTTGATCGTTGGTTCGGGGGGGAGGGAGCATGCTCTGGGATGGAAGATCAGTCAGAGTCGTGCCATGGGACGTTTGTTCTTTGCCCCTGGAAATCCGGGCACTTCCTTGCTGGGAACCAATCTTCCCGTCTCTTCCGATGATTTTGAAGCCATCGGGAGCTCCGTTCTGTTTCATGATGTCGGGATGGTGGTGGTCGGTCCGGAAGTCCCTCTGGTAGGGGGCATTCATGATTTTTTCCTTGCGGATGACCGTTTGCGGGATGTCAGGGTGATCGGTCCCCTGAAGAGTGGAGCCATGCTGGAAGGGAGCAAGGATTTTGCCAAATCCTTTATGACCCGGCACGGGATTCCCACGGCACGCTATGCTTCCTTTACCCGTGAAACCGTTGACCAGGGCTACGGATTTCTGGATACCCTCAAGCCTCCTTATGTTCTGAAAGCTGACGGACTGGCGGCAGGCAAGGGAGTCATCATTGTCAATGACCTGGCAGAAGCCAGGCTTACACTGGCTGAAATGCTGGGAGGTAAATTCGGGATGGCAGGCGATACGGTCCTCATCGAAGAGTTTCTGAGAGGAGTGGAGCTTTCGGCGTTTATCCTGACCGATGGATCGGACTATCTGATTCTTCCCGAAGCAAAGGATTATAAAAGAGTGGGGGAAAATGATACCGGACTGAATACCGGGGGAATGGGAGCCATCTCTCCGGTTCCCTTTGCCGATGCCGCTTTCATGAAGAAAGTGGAGGAACGGATCATCAGACCGACCATCAGGGGTCTTGCCCTGGAAGGTATTCCATACACCGGTTTTATTTTCTTTGGCTTGATCAACTGCCAGGGTGATCCCTTTCTGATCGAATACAATGTCAGGATGGGAGATCCCGAAACCGAAGCCGTCCTTCCGCGGATAGAGTCCGATTTGCTTGACCTGCTTGATGCGGCTGCTACCGGCCGGATGAAAGAGAAAAAAATAAAAACATCGGGCAATGTGGCTGCCACGGTTATGCTTGTTTCAGGAGGATACCCGGGAGATTACGAAAAAGGGAAGGTCATCACCGGAAATGAAATGACCGGAAGAGGTCTTCTCTTCCACGCGGGGACAAGAGAGGAAGATGGCATCCTGAAAACGGCAGGAGGCAGGGTAATGGCCGTGACAGCCCTGGCAGAAACATTGCCGGAGGCTTTGGAAAAATGCTATTCCGAAGCCGGAGAGATACATTTCGAAGGGAAATATTTCCGAAGAGATATCGGTTTTGATTTATAACCATGTTGCTTCGCCTCGTCAAAAAAAGTCACACCACCGGGTATTTCCTCTTCTTTCTGATCGTTGCGGGTGCCTGGGTGCACTGTCTGTTGAATCCCTTTGTCTTTCATATTCAGGAAAGTGAAGTGAATTTTGGACTTTTTGGTTTGCTGAACAGACCCTTTTCAGCGAATCAGGAACTTCAGGTTTCCCTTGCCTTTGTTTTTTTGACAGTTAACAGCCTGTTGCTTTTCCGGATTTACCGCGAGTACCTTTTTTTCAATACCTGGTCATTGCTGCCTGCGGTTTTGTTCGTTTTGCTGACCAGTGGCATCCCCGGTTTACAGAGCTTATATCCTGTATTGATTGCCATCCTGTTTTTATCCCTGGCCATGGATAGAATGTTTGCTGCGTTTGACCTGAGGAAGCCTTACCGTAACATGTTTGAAGCGGGTTTTCTGCTGAGCCTGGGGTCGTTGTTTTATTTTCATCTCCTGGTACTGTTGCCTCTCTTTCTGGCGGGTGGAAGGGTTTTTGCCCGAGATGCACGATGGCGGGAAGTGGTGCTGGTTTTTACCGGAGGAGTGGTCCCCTGGATCTTTCTTGTGGCAGTTTATTTTCTTTTTGACAAAACTGAAGAGCTCTTTTCCATGGTGTCGCTCCTTGTCACAGGCCGGGGGGAAGGTTTCAGGGGTAGCATGCCGGTACTTCTGTTAGCTTCTTACTTAGGCCTCCTTATCCTTGCTGGTAGTTTTAAAATTCTGGGCCAGATCGATGAGAAAAAAGCCAGTTTCCGGAAATTTTACGCTTTCTTTTTCTTCCTGTTCGTTTCTGCAGTTCTGGCCTTTGTTTTCATCCCTGCCGTGACCATTGCCATGTATATTGTGGCTGCCGTCCCGGTAACCTTTCTCCTGTCCAACTATTTTGAATCGGTTAAGGAGGGATATTTCGGGGAGATACTTTTTCTGGTTATCATCATCCTTGTGGTGCTGGTCCGGCTGAGCTGAAGCCTCCGTTAAAACGGAGTTCAGCCTGGGCTTTCATGATCTCGGCGGAAACAGTAGAAAGTCAACATTTGTTACCTTTGTCACTCCAAATTGTCAGGAAAATAATCGATGGCTCGAATATTACTGCTGGAAACCGCCACGGAGGTTTGTTCCGTTGCCCTGTCAGTTGACGGGACGATCGTTGCAAGTGCCGAAAAAACGGAAGGTTTCCGGCATTCGGAACTGGTGACGCTGTATGTTGACCAGGTCATAAGGGAATGGGATTCCGGAGTGGAACTGCTCGACGCAGTCTGCGTATGCCGTGGCCCGGGATCATATACCGGCCTGCGAATTGGCGTCTCAGTAGCCAAAGGAATGTGTTATGCTCTCGATATTCCGCTTCTGTCGGTCAGTACACTCAATGCCATGGCTTCCCATATGGCCTTCCGAACCAGGGGAGAGGAACTCTCCGGGAACGCCCCGCCGCTTCTCTGTCCCATGATCGATGCCCGGCGCATGGAAGTTTACACAGCCTTATTCGATAACCAGGGGAACCAGCTCTCAGAAATTACAGCGGCGATTATCGGCGAAGACTCCTTTGCGGATTCACTCGCAACCCAAAAAGTGTGGTTTTTCGGGAATGGCGCATCCAAATGCCAAGCGGTCATCCGTCATCCGAATGCTATATTTCCTGGCGAGGTTCTGGCTTCGGCACGGTTTATGTCATCACTTGCCGAAGAAAGGTTTAATAATAATGCTTTTGAAAACGTTTCTTACTTTGAACCGTTTTACCTGAAGGATTTCGTAGCGACAGTACCAAAAAATAAAGTGTTTTAAAATGTTTCTGATAAATAATACGGGATTGAAACTTTTTCTCTTCACCTTCATTTGCGCCCTGGCCATGAATGGAGAAGGGAGAAATCGTGAAATACTTGTCTTTGATCTTAAATTGGGTTTTGTGAAGGGAGGAGAGGCGATCTTGACAATCAGGGATACCTCCTTCAACGGGAAAAAAGCTGTGGACTACCATCTGAAAGGATATACGACAGGGATTACCGACAAAATCTTCAAGGTAGATGATATATATGAAAGCACGGTTGATGCCAAATCTTACCTTCCTTACCGGTCGGTAAGAAATATTAAGGAAAGGAAATACCGCTATTACAACGAAGTTTTCCATTACCACGACAAGGATTCCATATTCAGTGAAAAGACCGGCTGGGCAAAGGTTCCGGACAATCTGACTGATATTTTGACTGTCTTTTTCTATTTTGCAAAGAATAACATGATTGATGACATCGGTAAGGGTAAAACCGTCGTATTACCCACCCTCAACGGTCATGAAGTCCAGAACATCAAAATCAGGTTCAATGGTTATGAGATGTTAGAGACTCCGATGGGGCCCCTGGAGTCGATGGTTTTGTCACCGGTCGTGGATAAGGGAAAAGTCCTGAAAAGATCTGACGGCCTTAAGTTTTATATTTCAAAGGATAGCCATATTCCTGTTCAGCTTGATTTTGAAACCAAGGCCGGAACCTTGCGTGCAATACTCGTCAGCTATCGGATCAACGGGAAGGAACAGTTCAAATAATTGTGATGGGGCGATAGAATCGCCGGTTTATTTCAATCAGTTATTGCCTGCCTGCCTGATTTTCGGGAGATTTCCCTATTTTTGCCGTAAAATTTTAGATTTATGGCAACTACAGCAGATTTCAGAAATGGCCTTTGTTTGGAATGGAACGATCAATTGTGGATGATTGTCCAGTTTCTTCATGTCAAGCCAGGTAAGGGTCCGGCATTTGTCAGGACAAAGCTGAAAAACCTGAGAACAGGAAGGGTAATAGAAAATACATTTACCTCAGGAGTAAAGATAGATGTGGTCAGGATCGAGAGAAGGCCCTACCAGTTTCTTTACAAAGATGATATGGGATGCAACTTCATGCATCTGGAAACTTTTGATCAGATCAGTATCAATCCCGACCTCATTGAGAACAACGATCTGATGAAAGAGGGTCAGATTATTGAGATTCAATTTCATGCTGACACGGAGTCACCTCTGACGGCTGAGTTGCCGCCTTTTGTAGAACTGGCGGTGACGTACACGGTTCCCGGGGATAAAGGGAATACGGCAAGCACTACCGCTTTGAAGCCTGCTACGGTAGAAACCGGTGCGGAGATCATGGTTCCGCTTTTTATCAATGAAGGGGAGGTTATCAAGGTGGATACGCGCGACAGGAGCTATAGCGAGCGTGTAAAACAGTAAACAGGATTTCTGCAGATTTTCTTTCAGGTGGTTCCGAAGCAAGGATTAATTCCGGATTGCTTCTTCATTGTGGTCTGACTTGAACGGTTCGCTTTTCTTGAGGTTTTCCCTTGAAAAGAGGTCTAGTGCAACGATCATTGCCGTAAAACCCCAGAAAGGCACGGAAGCCTTATCGGTATCGAGGAAATTGTTCATTAATCCATGTCCGTAATAAGTAATCAGCCCGATGATTGCTCCTACGAGCCAGGCTTTGTGCTGCGGGTCCTTCAGCCTTTTGTAAGTTTTAAAGGCGGTGTACATGACGGTAATCACGAGCAGGAGCATGGAGATCATCCCAAACAAGCCGCTTTCGGCAAGCGGGCCCAGGTATTCACTGTGCGCATTTCCGGCGTCTCCCGCATTGGTGCTTATGATGGTCCTGTCCCTGGTAAGCTGGTAGGGTGCGTATTTAAACATGTAAGTGCCCGGTCCGAATCCGAAAACCGGACGGTCACGGAACATCCTGATTGCGCAATGCCATCTGTTGATCCGTTCCAGGTTGGAAGCATCCGATGTAATGTTGGAGATGGAGGAGAAATGTTCTATCAGATCTGAGGAGGATTCTTCGTCGTTCCGTTCCAGGTAAGCCAGGATCTGTCGCTGAAAGACAAGTACCAGGGCCAGGATCGACAGGGTGGTAATCACCAGGGTTCTGAATCTGATCTGCAGGCGGATCATCACCCAAACAAAAATGGCCACGGAAAGGCTCAGCCAGGCTGCCCTGGTATAAGAAAGGATAAAAGCAATGATCAACACCGCCAGAACCCCCCGGGCTGTCCACTTTGCAAAAGGCTGGGAAAATCTGTTAAAGGAAAAAACGGCAAGAAACGGGATGAACATTGCCAGTGCTGCCCCATAAGAGGTATGGTCTTTGTAAAAAGGATTCATCACAAAGTGGGCCGCTTGCTGGTCTGTCAACCCGTATCCCATGTGCCGTGAAATGGTGTACGCAATCACAACCAGCAGTGAAATGGTGTACAACCATACAAATTTGGGAATGTTGGACTTGTTCTCAAACAGTTGAACCCCCAGGATGTAAAATCCCACGATAAACCATATTTTGACCATCAGGAATTTCAGAGATACCACCGGCATAGTGCTGGTCAGACTGGTAACCAGGATCCAAAAAAGATAAATCAATATGGTGATGGTGACCCGATGTCTCATCAAGGCTGGATGAATGCGCCTTTCTGACACTATTTTCAGGAAAAAGAGCAGGAGTACTCCGACGAGTAATGGTTCGGTAGGAATAAACATGTCGAAGGTCAACCATGGCATCAGCATGCTCAGCGGTATTGACAAGGGGGTCAGCAGTACAACCAGCCATAGTATCCGGTCGGCCGCGAAAATGGCAAGCAAGAGAATGGCAAGGACAACCGGAAGCAGCATCGCCATGAAGGAATCCTTCTTTACGATAACCCAAATATTCAGCAGAATAAACGAGAGGGAAATGGCATAAAAGGCGGTTAACCGTATGGCCGGATTCCTGATCATTCAGCAACTATTTTTTCTTGTAATCAAGGATGAGCAACACCAGCAAAGCGAGAAACAGGGAAGATATCAGCGTGAATGCCACAATAACCCATCTCACAGGATAGGACTTATCATCAGCAACCAATGGCTTTTCAACAACCATTGCATAGGTTATTCTTTTTTCAGCCTCGCTAATGGCTTTGTCATATTCAACTTTTAATTCATTGATGGAAACAACCAAACTTTCAAACCGGCGTTCCATAATGTGGACATCGGCGCCGTTTTCCAACAGGTTGTTATATATTCTTTTTATTTCTTTCTCGTTTTGCATGCTGCTGCTTCCCTCAACCATTGACCTCATGTATCCCCGTGTAACCTCAGGGGTTTGCAGAACGACGTCGTAGAGTCTGGAAGTGTCCCGGAAGTTAACGAGCAAATGCCTTAAAGAATCTTGCTCGGTGGTTTGCCTGGCGATGTTATCTTTAATAACCTTTGCCAATTCCCAGTTTTTTTCCGAATGCATCTCCTGGACTTTTTGGTTGTAAAAATGAATCAGGGAATCACACATCAAAGCAGCCCTTTCAGGCTTTTTATCGAGGATTGTGATCTGAACCGTTTCGAAATCGGTTTTCCGGGTGGAGACATGTTTATCATAGATGGCCAGCATATAGGTGAGGTATTTGGGATCATCCTTGCTGATTTTGTAAACTTTATCGAGTTCGAAAGCATCAAACATTTTCAGTTTAATGTCGGTCGAGTTTATGATTTCAAGCATTTGCTCAGTATAAGATTCCTCGCTCATAACTCCCAGGTTGGTAGGGTATGCTTTGGTAGATGATTTGTATTTTGGGGTAATGAACATCGGGGAAGAAAAGAAGGCGGAGAGGATAACGGCGATGATACCCACAATGACGAAATGAAAACGGTGTTTCCAGATAACTTCCAGTAGGCGCTGGTTGTCAAAAAAATCATTCATAAATGCAGTTTAAATATGGTTGTTGTTCAACAAACGTATGCTTCAGTACTTTAGTATTATTTTCGGCTGAATAAAGGCGGATTAACGTACAACAATAAGGGTATAGTTTTTTTTGCCTTTCTGAGCCAGCAGATACTTGCCGGCAATCAGCCGGGAAGTGTCAACCGACTGGTCAGGGGATGTGACTTTTTCCTTATTCAGGCTCAAGCCGTTTGCCTGGATAGTTCGTCGGGCTTCTCCCTTTGAAGGGAAGACGGATGTTTTTTCGGCCAACAGTTCAACAATACCGATTCCCTGAGAAAGTTCAGAGAGTGATATTTCAAACCGGGGAACTCCTTCGAATAGGGTCAGAAGGGTTTTTTCATTCATCCTGCGAAGTTGTTCTGCCGTACCCTGGCCGAACAATATCATCGAGGCTTCCACTGCCATTTCGTAATTCTGCCGGCCGTGTACCATTACGGTTATCTCTTCGGCCAGTTTTTTCTGGAGTTGTCTCAAATGTGGAGTTTCCCGGTGCAAGGCTGTCAACATGTTGATTTCCTCCTTTGAAAGGAGGGTGAATATTTTGATATATTTTTCAGCGTCCTCGTCGGAAGTGTTGAGCCAGAACTGGTAAAACTCGTAGGGTGATGTTTTTTCGGGATCAAGCCACACATTTCCCGATTCTGTTTTTCCGAATTTGCTGCCATCGGCTTTGGTGATGAGCGGACAAGTAAGGGCAAAGGCTTCTCCTCCGGTTATGCGGCGGATTAGTTCTGTTCCGGTGGTTATATTTCCCCATTGGTCCGATCCTCCCATCTGCAACTTGCAGTTATGGTGCTGATACAGATATAGGAAATCGTACCCTTGTACGAGTTGGTAAGTGAATTCGGTGAATGACATCCCTGAGGAGCTTTCGGCTGAGAGCCGTTTTTTTACCGAATCCTTTGAAATCATGTAATTCACGGTGATGTGTTTACCGATATCACGGATGAAATCGAGGAATGTGTAATCTTTCATCCAATCGTAATTATTCACCATTTCAGCGGCATTGGGTGTAGCTGATGTGAAATCCAGAAAGAGTGCCAGCTGTTTTTTTATGCAATTTTGGTTATGGCGCAGGGTGGTTTCGTCAAGAAGGTTGCGCTCCTGTGATTTCATGCTTGGGTCCCCGATCATCCCGGTGGCGCCTCCGATCAGTGCGATGGGCTTATGTCCGCACCGCTGAAAATGTTTCAGCAACATCACCCCGACCAGATGGCCGATATGGAGTGAATCGGCAGTAGGATCAATACCCAAATAGGCGGAGGTCATCTCCTTTCCCAGGATCTCTTCTGTTCCCGGCATCACATCATGGATCATGCCCCTCCATGCCAGTTCTTCGACAAAATTCATCTTTTACTCAAAATTTTGGGCAAAGATAGGAATTGTATTTAATGGTGCTTTGCAGGCAGGGGAAAATGGGGGGGTTCTGAAATAATAGGCTACAGGGAATCTTTCTCCTCCCGCTGTTGTCGTTCTCTCCAAAAATCCAGAAAGGGGAAAATGGATGGGGCAAAATTCCTGACCGGCTCAAATAATCGTGAATTGGCTTTGGTCTCACGGGAAATGATGTGCACATCTTTATCGACCTTGTTGAAAATGATCAGCAGAATGCTCAGGATCAGGGCTCCTTTTATTACACCGAATGCGAGTCCGGCCAGCCTGTTCAGAAAGCCCAGGGAGACGGCTTTCACCAGCTTGTTGATATAGGATCCCACGATGTTCACCAAAACCACGACAAGGAGAAACGTGATCAGAAACGCCACAAGTGATATATTCCGGAACTTCCAGCTGAATTGGTCGACTAAAAACTGGGCCACCGAATCTGAGAAATGAATGGCGACCCATACCCCCAGTATGAGGGCGACCAACCCGGCCAGCTCTTCCACAAATCCTTTTACAAAACCGTTGATGGCTGCCAGGAACAGTAAGATGATCAGAATTATATCCAGATAATTCATAAAACCGTGTTTTTGATATTTCATTGATAAAATTATGAAAAATCTCCATGGGGGGGTCGTTCGCGTAAAATATTCCTAAATTTGATTCCGAAAATGATGTAATATGCCTATTCTGACTTCTTTGATTAACTGGCTGAACTATAAAAGGATTCATCAAATCGATTTGTACAGCAGGTATCCGTATGATATTCAGAAGGAGGTTTTTTTTGATCTGATTACCAAAGCCAGGGATACGGAATTCGGAATGCTTTACCGGTTCGAAACCATTTCATCGGTCAAAGAGTTCCAGGAAAGGGTTCCTTTGCAGACGTATGATGACATTAAGCCCTGGGTGGAAAAGCTTCGGCAGGGAGAGAAGAACATCCTCTGGCCCGGGGAAACCCGTTGGTTTGCAAAGTCGTCGGGAACAACTAGCGACAAGAGCAAATTCATCCCTGTCACAAAGGAATCGTTGGAGGATTGTCATTTCCGGGGAGGGAAAGATGTGCTGGCCCTTTATATGCGGAACTATCCGGAATCGAGGCTTTTCAAGGGGAAGTCCCTGACGTTGGGCGGAAGCCACAGCATCAACAACATCAGCAATAACTCCTACTACGGGGATCTTTCAGCCATTCTTATCGAAAATATCCCTTTCTGGACCCAGTTTGTCAGGATTCCTCCCGCGGAGATTGCCCTGATCGAGGAATTTGAGGAAAAAGTTGAAAAGATCATTGAATCGTCGCTTGGAGAAAATGTAACCTCATTCGCGGGGGTCCCTTCCTGGTACTTGGTCATGTTAAAACGGATCCTGGAGAGAACGGGACAGAAAAATATTCTGGAGGTATGGCCCAACCTTGAATTATTTATTCACGGCGGAGTTAATTTTGATCCATACCGGGAACAATTCCGGAGAGTGATTCCTTCGGATGAGATGCATTATATGGAGGCTTACAATGCTTCGGAAGGTTTTTTTGCGATCCAGGACAATCCCAGCCGGCGCGACATGTTGCTGATGCTTGACCTGGGCGTCTTTTACGAATTCATTCCCATGAAGGAATGGGGTTCTGAAAATCCTTCCGTATTGACGCTTAGGGAAGTGGAAGCGGATGAAAATTATGCTATGGTGATCAGTACCAACGGGGGATTGTGGCGGTATATCATCGGGGATACCGTTAAGTTTACGTCTGCGCTGCCTTATAAGATCAAGATTACGGGGAGGACCAAACACTTCATCAATGCTTTTGGGGAAGAGCTGATCATTGACAATGCGGAACAGGCGCTTAAGGTGGCCTGCGAAAGGGGGAATGCCGTGATATCGGAATATACGGCAGGTCCCATTTTCATGGGAGAAGGTCAGAAAGGGGCGCACCAGTGGATCATTGAATTTGAAAAGGAGCCCGAAAATCCCGAACATTTCATGTCTGTTCTCGACAACGCCCTGAAAACGCTGAACTCCGACTATGAAGCCAAACGTCATAAAAACCTGACCCTGGAGATGCCCCACCTGGTGGTTGCTCCACGCGGCACTTTTTTTGCGTGGATGAAAAGCCGGGGGAAAGTGGGGGGCCAGAATAAAATTCCCCGCCTGTCAAACGACAGGCAATATATTGACGAACTCCTGCGCTTGACAGAAAGGAAATAGCATATATCTTTGACATATTTAAACCTGAATCTATGCATATCGCGGTAGCCGGAAATATCGGGGCAGGAAAGACCACCCTGACAGAATTGCTGTCAAAACATTACGGATGGACCCCTAACTTCGAAGATGTGGATGACAATCCCTATCTCAACGATTTTTACAATGACATGCAACGTTGGTCTTTTAATCTGCAGATTTATTTTTTGAATTCCCGTTTCAATCAGATCCTGGATATCAGGAGGTCGGGTAAAACAGTGATCCAGGACCGCACCATCTATGAGGATGCCGAGATCTTTGCTCCGAACCTACACGCCATGGGATTGATGAGCACGCGTGATTTCAGCAATTACAAGACCTTGTTTGACCTGATGGTTGGGCTGATTCAGCCTCCCGACCTGCTGATCTACCTGAAAGCATCGATTCCCACCCTGGTGAACCAAATCCAGAAACGGGGGAGAGAATATGAGAATTCAATCCGTCTTGACTATCTCCGGCAACTGAATGAACGGTACGAAGCCTGGATCAAGGGGTATAACCTGGGTAAATTACTGATTGTCAATGTCGATGAAACAGATTTTGCCTCCCGCAAGGAAGACCTGAGTTCTGTGATCGACAAGGTCAATGCGAACATCCACGGGCTGTTCTGAGGTTGAGGTTGTCAGAACTTTCTGTTCTCAATGGCTTTAACCTTAAGCAAGAGCTCTGGCCATTCTTCCTCCGGGATTTTCGCCCCCATGACTTCCACGGTTTTGGCAGCTACCAGAGAGGCTATGTCGCCGCACTGGCGGAGGGTCAATCCCCGGCTTAATCCGTAAATGAATCCGGCTGAATAGCTGTCGCCGGCACCGGTCGTATCAATGGCATTTGCCGAAACGGGATTGATAGTCAGGATTTCGTCCCCTCCGGCGACCAGCGATCCTTTTTTCCCGGTTTTGACGATGGCAATATCGCACAGGGATGCTATTCTCTTCACCGCTTCCTCAGGTTGAAGGCCTGTATAAGCAAAGGCTTCCTCCTCGTTGGCGAAGACGATATCAACATAATGGGTGATCAGGTGTTCCAGAAAATCACGGTTTTGTTCCACCACATTGTAACTCGACAAGTCGATGATTACTTCGAGGCCGGCTTCCTGTCCGGTGTGGAGGATGGTTTCGATCAGCCGGTGGTCCTGGACCAGGTATCCTTCAACATACAGATAGCTGTAGGGTTTCATGATTTCAGCCGGGAACTCTTCCGGGAGTAGTTCTTCGGCGGCTCCCAGGAAGGTGGCCATGGTTCTTTCAGAATCGGGGCTGACAAGGGCCATTACCCTTCCCGTACCTGAGGAGCTGTAATAGAGATGGGTGGCCACCCCTTTGTCGGCAAACTCCTTTTCGAAGATGGCTCCCAGGTCGTCGTCGCCGATTTTGCCGGCATAACCGCAGCAGGCGCCCAGAGAAGCCAGGTTATGGATGGTGTTGGCCGCGGAGCCGCCCGTGGTGACATTTTTCTGCCAGGGGCGGGTAGCCTGGTATATCTTCCAGGATTGGATTCCGTTGACCAGGGTCATGCTGCCGCGGGGCAAACTGAATTGGTGAAGGATTTCGTCATCGGGGAGGGCGATCATGATATCGACCAGTGCGTTACCTATGCCGAGGATGGGCGGGAAAGCGGAAGGAGACTCCATTTGTCGTGATTTTTATTTTTTACAAAAATATTTTTTCTTTCTGAAAAACCTCTTATTTTTGCACCGCTTTAAGAGAAAACTGAAGCGAAAAATTCCCTAGTAGCTCAGTCGGTTAGAGCGGCGGACTGTTAATCCGTAGGTCGTAGGTTCAAGTCCTACCTGGGGAGCCAAAAAGAAAGCTGATTATCAAGGGGTTTCAGAAATGAGGCCCCTTTTTTATTTTGCATTTTCGGGCGATTTTACCTATATTTGAAGCCATATACTTATAAATAGCTTATAAAGAAATGGCTACTTTTAAAGCAGTAATACTTACAGGGGATATCCACATTCGGCAAGACAACACAACTAATGTCAAGATAAGGATTGTCCATAAAAGCAAACCAGCCTATATCTCCACCGACCTATACGTAAACCCGAAAAAGTTTAAGGACGGGCAAGTCGGCGGGAATGACAACGCCAATTTCCTGAATAGCCGCATCAGGGATGAAATTAATAAATATACACTCCGCTATTGGAAAATAGGGAGCCTTGCCGATAAACTCACCGTGAATGAAATCAAGGAGCGGGTAATATCTGATGCGGAAGATTTCACAATTGACTTTATTGATTTTGCAGATAAATATGTAGAGTCGTTAAAGAAGCAGGGAAAGACCGGATCTGCCAGAGGGCTTACCGGTGTTATTGCCAACTTGAAGAGATTCAGGACCAGCATTAAGTTCAGCGATATTGACACCCATTTTTTGAATGAATTTGTTGATTTCTTGAAAGCGAATGGTGTAAAGAATGCGGTTGATAATTATATGCGGGAGTTCAGGCTTCTTTTTAAGGCCGGGATTGAAAAATACAATGATGAAGACCGGGGGATCATCAGGATTCCCCATTATCCTTTCCGGAAATTCAAGTTTGAAAAAATTAAGCGCACGACCTTTGAAAACAGGTTGACCATCGATCAGGTCAAGCTTATAAATAATTATAAATGTGAGCGGGAAAGGGAGCAAATGGCTAAAGACATGTTCATGCTCAGTATTTACCTGATCGGGATAAACAGTGTGGATTTGTACAATCTTGGAAAGCCTGATAAGGGTGGTAGGGTTAATTACACCCGCGCAAAAACAGGGAGGGATTATTCCATAAAATTGGAACCAGAAGCCATTGAGATTATAAGCAGGTATGAAGGTGAGGGAAGATTGATCAATATGTCGGCACGTTATACCAACTACCTGGACTGGCAAAAATATGTCAATATTGAATTGAAGAAAATAGGACAATCGATCTTAGTAGAGCTTCGGAAAGAAGATCCCGAGGCTTCGTTTCCCCAGAACATCTCCACCAACTGGGCAAGGCACACCTGGGCCACCATCGCCCGCAACGATTGCCGCATAAACAAGGATGATGTCGCCCTTTGCCTTGGACATGAAGATTCTGATAATAAAGTGACCGATGTATACATCCAGTACGATTACAGCATTATAGACGAATCGAACCGGAAAGTGCTGGATACACTGATTGAGAAAAAACCCTTTATTGAGGAGAAGAAAAAACGTGGAAGGAAGAAGGCATCTGCGTGATCAGTACCTGCTTTTCCGTGATATCTCCTTGAGGTAGAAAAGCTGCATCACATCCTTGAGATTGACTTTGAAGTCCGCATATTCCGGTCCGTTGTTCCAGCTGTGGCAGGTGATCTCACCGGTTTCCCGGTCATGTTTTGTGACCTCCTTGCATGTGATCCCTTCGTTTTTATGGAGGATGATGAAAACCTTGGGTGTGTAAAGTCCTTCCTTCCAGTAATCCCGGTGCAACTCCCTGCACAGGACGATATCCCCGTCGCATATGCTCATTTCCGTACCGTCGCGCATGCTGTCGCCCCGGATCTCAAAAGCCACGTAATTGCCATTCTCGTATTTGCGGGTGGAAAAATAAACCGGCTGGGATTCCAGGTATTCATGGTCGCCGAATCCCCTGAGGTAACCCGCGTAGGCGAACTGGCTGACCAAGGGGGCACTGGTGATCTGTTCATTCTTTTCGGCAACCAGCACGTTTGATTTGACGGGGTCGACCATCATCTCCCCTTCGCCGGTCATCAGCCAGGTGGCATTCACCTGGGGAAAGGTCTTCAGGATGGTATTGAGCACCTCAAAGCCCGGTTTGGTCTGCCGTTTCCCAACGATGTTTTCGACAACCGAATTGTAACTGTACCCCATCGCTTTTGCGAAATCGAATTTGCTGCGGCTGAGCAGGGGCACCAGCTGCGCTATCCTTTCGTTTATGCCACTCATTGATCCTTAGTTATTTCAAACCCGTTTAACTATAAGTATATTGAATTATATAAACAATCGGTAAATTTTTTTAACAAGGCCGGTGTTTATAAATCTTTTCCTTTGCTTAACAAGATGTTGCGACTCAAAGAACGTGACAGCAGCAGGTATTTGACAACGGGCTGTTGCCTTTTCATTTTCTTCTCTCTATGTTTGCGGTATGTGAAATGAATCACAAAAAACGCAAAGGTAACACTTTATATTTACTAAACAAAACAGGAATAGTTAAATCTGTTAATTACCATGAAAAAAGAGAAAATGATTCCTTCAGGCAGCCAGGAACTTAAAAAAAGGCTTCCACGCGGTGCAATAAAGGCGTTGGCCACCAAGTACGGATACAGCCTTGTGTGGATTGGTAAGGTGGTGGCCGGCCATTCAAAAGGAGATCCCCGCATTATTGAGGATGCTGAGATTCTGGCATCGATTGAAGATAGGAACAGGGAAGCATTTAACCTTGCGCTCTGCAGTGAAAACCGTGAAAACCAGGCCGTATGATTTACGAGATAAGTGAGTACAAACTTGAGTCTCTGCTTAAGGCAGCATGTAAAGCAGGGGCAAGCCAGGTTCTTACCGAAGTTGGGCTGAAGAAAGGGCATATTTCCCAAAGACAGGCGTTCAGCCGTTTCGGTGAAACCAGAATCATGCGATGGAGGAAGGAAGGTAAAATCGTGCCCATAAAAAATGGTGGGAAAATCTACTATGACCTGAATGATTTGGACAGGTTGAAAAGCATCAATGAGCTTTACACTTTTAATAGCTCCATTGAAGAGGAAAAATGAACCTTAGAGGTCTCAATATAGTGGAAGAATCTCCTTGTTATTGGGCCTTTTCCGGTCATGCCTTTGTTTAATCCCTTCCAACTATGAAAATCCCTATTAACCCAATAAATAAAACTATGAGTGCAAATGAAATTCAGATCCACGACCCTGAACTTTCCGGCAGCCTTTCCCTGCGTCAGGATAAAATCTTGGATATGCTTAAAGACCTTCATGCCGCAGTGACAAGTGGCGAGGTCCGCAGCGTCAACCCCATCCTGGAGAAACACGGTTTCTCCACCATGCTTTCCACCATCATGAAGAACATGGGCATTTTTGAAAAGGATGGAACCATTCGCTGGAGTCACCCATCCGAACCCACTCCGGATCTGGCGGTCCGGCTGGAGCGATACTATCAGCTTTATCCGAAAATCGTACAGAGTAAAAGCGAGATCCAATCCTATTTTGAAAGCCCGGATCCATTTCCCGTGCCTTTAAATAAAATCTGGCAGCTCATGGAGTTCGAGCAGTACAATAACGCAAAGCGTTCATTGCTAAAGAACTGCGAGGAAGGTAAGGATTACGTCGTCCTCCTGAAAGAGGCGAAAAGCGTTGAAAACAGCCCAAATGATCCCGAGGCCGAAATATTTAAACTTTCCAGGACTGGGTTCCAATTGTTCCTTTTGACGGCGCAAAAGCCTATGGCCAAGGTGTTTGCCAGGCTTATGATCGATATGATGAACCAGCGCCGGGAATTTTATTTAAAGGTGAACTCCGGGGTGGCTTACCTCTCCGAAAAGGCGAACCTGATGGGGGACGTGGAAGAGTCCATCCGCTACCTCCAACGTTTTCACAAAACCCTTTCGGAAGATGTCAGGGCCTGTCTCTTATACACATCTCCGAGCCCACGAGACTCCTGAGCATCTCGTATGCCGTCTTCTGCTTGAAAAAAAAAAAACAACCACCC